>FWPU01003948.1_pt1 | contig 35799 bp, 33 predicted proteins | sample 2228361 | NCBI WGS metagenome assembly FWPU01 (sample SAMEA103939777, study PRJEB20133) | metagenome
ATACTTCAGACTCCACCCCTGCACAGGAGGCCAGCCATGCATAACCTGGATCAACTCGCTGCACAGACGGCTCAGCAAATCGTCAAAGATGCCAGTTCCGCCAAAGACCTGGACATCCTGGTCACCAAAACCCTGGGCGTGCTCCAGGAAAACGGCGTGTATGCTGCCGCGCTCTTTCTTAAGTCGCGTTCACGAAAGGCAGAGAAGGAGCTGGCAGACAAAATCTGTTCGAGCCTGTATTCTCTTCCTGGTCGAGTCCTGCCCAACAAAGAGGTAACCTCTTTAGAGGACATCGCCAATAAGCTCGCCGGTGATCTGGATGCCCTTCTTCTGGTCAAACAACTCTGGGAACAGACCCTGATCTACGTTCGCTATGGAGCAAAGGCGAAACAGCAGGAAGAAAAGAAGCAGCAGGGCGAACATACATCTCCCCAGCGTTCGTGAGGTGCGCCATGGCCTGGACGATGTATCGCGTGACTCTGCGCCTGCTCTCGCCCCTGCACGTCGGTCATTTCAAGCAGGGCAACGTGCAACGCGCGCGGCCTTACATCACCGGTCGGGCGTTGTGGGGCGCCCTCACAGCTCGCCTGACGCGCGACAGTGGTTCAAACAATTACCAGGACATGGGCAGGCAGGTCAATGACTCCCTGGCCTTCTCCTACTTCTTCCCCTCTACTGAAAAGGAGAAAGTGACCCTCTTCCCCTGGGATAACCCGGACGAATTCGCCTGGCGCTACCTCCACGCCTACGCCTCCACCGCCCTGGACTACAGCCGCAACGCGGCGCTGGAAGGCAGCCTGCACGAAACGGAGTACATCGCGCCTGTCACCCGCGAGGGCGAGCCGGTGTATCTGGTAGGTTTCATCTTTGAGAAAAGCAACTGTTCCCTGAATTGGCGAAACGCGCTGAAGTTCCTGCAACTAGGCGGCGAGCGCACCTACGGCTGGGGGCAACTTCGTATGGAGGAAGAACCTGAGTGTGACCAATCGTTCTGGCCCGACTGGGTAGTAGACCTCAGTCAAAGTCGTCCAGTTCTCCAGTCCTCAAGCGATGCATCTCGCGCCTGCGCGCACGTGAAGGCAACCGGCGTGGCCGCCCAGGGGCTGATCGAACCGCTGGTTGGGCGCGAGACCCGAGACGCCGGTCAACATGGCGAAACCCTCTCGCAGGCGGTCGTCTGCTGGACGCCGGGGGCGGCGCTGAAGAAAGACACTATGCTGAAGATAGGCGATTATGGTATCTGGGAAGCCTGATCGAGATGCTGCTATGCCACGATGCCATTGCGAGGGCGTGCTGGCGCCTGCATTCATCTTCCACTGCCCTGGAGTGACTCCCCTCGCCAGAGCAGAGGATTGCCGCGAGCGCGCCTGCCGCAATCTCCCATCGAACAGATACCATCTCTGGCATTGCCAGGGCGCGCCAGCGCCCACCGCAATCCCCCGATCAGCAGCGATCGGCAGATGGCTTGCGCCCTGCAATGACCAGCAACACCGGACGCGGCTCCGGTTCAGCGATTATCGATGCGCCGACACTGCGACCAGCGTCGGCAACGAGATCGGCGGCGTCGATCAACGCGGCCTGCGCTGGTTCAGTGCCATCGAGGAGATACGCCCATACCTTCGGCGCGCTGAATCCGGCCATTGCTACCCGGTGGCGCCAGCCTGCGCCCAGATCGTCGGCGGGCGGCGCCGGCAAGGGTTCCGCCGGCAGCCCTGCCAGCAGCGCAGCCGGATGCTGACGCAGACGCACCCAATACTCGCCTGCAACGGTCACGATCAGCGTTCCCCCTGGCCGCAATACCCGCCACATTTCGCCGAGCGCGCGCTGCGGGTCGGCAAAGAGCGCCAGCGCCGCGATGCACCAGATCAGATCAACGCAATCAGCGCGCAGCGGCAACGCTGTTGCATCGCCAGCGATGGCAACGATGTCGCGCGCTGCCGATAACGCTGCGCCATTGCGATCGATGCCGATCAGGTGCCCATCGGGTACAATATGAGCGCGCAACCAGCGCGTTTTGCTGCCGTCACCGCAGCCAATATCGAGCGCAACTCGCGCATCGACGGGCGTGACTGCGCGCAACGCCTGTTGCATGAGCGCGAGATAGGGTTCATGAAGCGGTGACAGCATCAGGTTTGCGCCTCTACGCAGCAGCTCGGCATGGCAGCGACATATCGCTGCCATGCCGATGCCGCGCGCCTCGTTGAATAGCGCGACCATTCGTCTGACCGTAAACCAAGAAGTATGATGTCAACTATTCCGCTGCGCATCATTAACCTGGCGACCTTTTATGGCCCCAACATCTACCGACCCCAGGCCGGGATCGCGCTGCAACTCAGCGCGAACGCCGATTACAGCGATCGCCTGCGCGCCGTGTTGAAAGGCGGCGCGTTAGCTATCGGGCTGGTGATCGCCCATCTGCATGTCAGCGCGCAACCTCGCGCCGATGATGTGCTGCTGCGCGTCTTTTTCACCACCAGTGAACCAGACATCGGCGCTGAACTGTGCCGATATGCGGTCAGCGGGATGAACGCTGAATTGGGCGCCGATGACTCGTGGGATCCCGATGAACCGCTTCAGGCTTTGCGTGATCGCCGACAGGCTCAGGCATTGCCGGTTGCCGCGCTGCAATTGATCGCCAACGCGCGCCAGCGCGATCTGCCCGCGATCAGGCTGCCCGACGATCGCATTCTGGTTGGACATGGGGCGCAAAGCTGGAGCGTCACGCTCGCGGATCTGCGAATTGCTCCCGATCTGCAACCACCCTGGAGCCAGCTCGGACGCATCCCGCTGGTGGCAGTCACCGGCGAGCGCTATCGCCAGATAGCTGTAGCCGAGCAGGCCAGGCGTTATCAGGCGCGCGCTATCGCTGATGCCGATCGAGCGACCGTGCTTGCGGCGCTGGCCGATCCTGACTACGCGGCGCTGGTCGTTGGATTGCGCACCGACGCGCTGCTGACCGAAGGATTGCCCTTCGACCGTTGTGATCTGGCGATCATCACCGATCGAGCTGGCGAGCGCCCAGCCGCCGCCGCCGACGATGATGAATGGCTGCGCGCGCTCGGCCTGCCCATGCTTTGCAGCACAGCGCCGACCCTGATCAATCTCACTGATCCGGCATTGCGCCCGCTGTTGAGCTATGCGCCCAATGGCGTCATAGCGTGGACGCCGCCCCGCTGAGCGTTGCGGCGCCCACGCGCCAGCGCTACGCTATGCGTCGAAGCGATCGGTCACTGCACCCAGACTGGCCGACGACACCAGCCGGGCGTATTTGGCCAGCACGCCACGGGTATAGCGCGGCGGTCGCGGCTGCCAGGCTGCGCGCCGCCGGGCCAGCTCTTCGTCAGACACGTTCAACTGGAGCAGGCGGGCATCGGCATCAATCGTGATGCTGTCGCCCTCTTCCACCAGCGCAATCGTGCCGCCAACCGCCGCCTCCGGCGCAACGTGACCAACCACCAGCCCATACGTGCCGCCTGAAAAGCGACCATCGGTGATCAGACCAACGCTGTCACCGAGACCGGCGCCGATAATGGCAGAGGTCGGCGCCAGCATCTCGCGCATGCCAGGCCCACCCTTCGGCCCTTCGTAGCGAATCACCACCACATCACCAGCCTTGATGCGGCCACTCAAAATCGCCTCCAGACACTCTTCTTCGGCATCGAAGACGCGGGCCGGGCCGGTGATGCGCCGCTGTTTGATCCCGGTAATCTTGGCCACGCACCCCTCTTCGGCCAGATTGCCGCGCAGGATGGCCAGATGCCCCTGCGGGTAGAGCGGTTGCTCCAGCGGGCGAATGACATCTTGATTGGCCGGCGGCTCATCGGGCACGTGGGCCAGCGTTTCGGCGATCGTCTGGCCGGTAATCGTCAGACAATCGCCGTGGATCAGTCCGGCGTTGAGCAGCATCTTCATCACCTGCGGCACGCCGCCGACGCGATGCAGATCGGTGGCCACGTACCGTCCCGACGGCTTCAGATCACAGAGCACCGGCACCCGCTGCCGGATCGTCTCGAAATCATCGATCGTCAATGGCACGTTGGCCGCATCGGCGATGGCCAGCAAGTGCAGCACTGCATTGGTTGAACCGCCTAGCGCCATCACCACGGCGATAGCATTCTCGAACGCCTTGCGCGTCAGGATCTGGCGCGCTGTGCGATTGGCGCGAATCGCCTCAACCAGCACTTCCCCCGAACGCGCAGCGCTTTCCGCCTTCTCATCGTCTTCGGCAGCCATGGTCGAAGAGCCGGGCAGGCTCAGACCGAGCGCCTCGATCGCCGACGACATCGTATTCGCGGTATACATCCCACCGCATGACCCGGCGCCGGGACAGGCATGGCGCTCGATCTCAAGCAGTTCGCGCTCATCGATCCGGCCTGCGCTGTACTCGCCAACCGCCTCAAATGCGCTGACGATGGTCAGGTCGCGCCCCTTGTAATGACCGGGCTTGATCGTCCCGCCATACACGAAAATCGCTGGAATATCGAGCCGGGCCATAGCGATCAACGCGCCGGGCATGTTCTTATCGCAGCCGCCCACCGCGAGAATGCCATCCATCCGCTGCGCGTTGACCACTGTCTCGATCGAATCGGCAATCACCTCACGGCTCACCAGCGAATACTTCATACCCTCGGTACCCATCGAGATGCCATCGCTGACCGTGATCGTGCCGAAGATTTGCGGCATGCCGCCTGCGGCGCGAATCGCCGCCTCCGCTCGCTCGGCCAATGCGCCTAAACCGGCATTGCAGGGCGTCAGCGTGCTATGCCCATTAGCAACGCCCACAATTGGCTTGGTGAAATCGTCGTCGCCAAAGCCAACTGCGCGCAGCATCGCCCGATTCGGCGAACGCTGCGCACCCTCGGTAATCATGCGACTGCGGCGGTTATCGCTCATCGCGTTCCTCCTCAACTAGCAGAACCAGAACGTACAGCGCCTATTGTACCGCTATTTGCGCGGCGCGATGAGACGAGCCAGCGCCGGGCGAGACCGCCGGCGCTGGCCCATTGTCAGTCGTATCAGGGGGAGATTAACCGTTCAGAGCGAATGCTGGCAGTTAATCACCGATCGACGAAGTCTCTTCCATAATCGGCACCGGCGCCTCGCCGCGTCCGACACCCCAGTAGATGAAGCCACGGTTCCGCATCTCGGTCGGATCGTAGAGATTGCGCCCATCGATCACTACCGGCTGGCGCATGTAGCGTTTGATCCGATCCCAGTCCAACTGCTTGAACTCGTTCCACTCGGTAATCAGCAACAGCGCGTCGGCGTCTTTCGCCACGTCATAAGCGGTCGCGGTGAAGGTCACCGTCGGCAACAGTTCTTCCGCCCGCGCCATCGCCACCGGGTCATAAGCCTTAACTCGCGCCCCTTTCTTCAGCAGCGCATTGATAATATCAACACTCGGCGCTTCCCGCATATCGTCGGTGTTGGGCTTGAACGATAGGCCAAGCACGCCGATCAGACGTCCCTCCAGATCGCCGAGCACGACTTCGACCTTGCGCACAAACCGCTTGCGGGCATCGCTGTTGATGTCCATCACTGCCTGGAGCAACTGCGGGTGGCAGCCTGCCGAGGCGGCCATGTGGTAGAGCGCCAGCACATCTTTGGGGAAGCACGAGCCGCCATAGCCCACGCCAGCCTCGAGAAAATGGGGACCGATCCGCTTATCGGCGCCCATGCCACGCGCCACCTCGCGCACGTCAGCGCCGAGTCGCTCGCAGATTTGCGCAATTTCGTTGATGAACGAGATCCGGGTAGCCAGGAAGGCATTGGATGCGTATTTGATCATCTCCGCTGTGCGCAGATCGGTAATGATGATCGGCGCGCCAAGCGTTTCGTGCAGCGCGGCAACCCGCTGCGCAGCTTCCCGACTCTTCGCGCCAAGCACAATCCGGTCAGGGCGGAAGAAGTCGCTCAGCGCGCTCCCTTCACGCAAAAACTCCGGGTTGGAGACGACATCAAACCTGACATCAGGGCCGGCGTGCTCGGCGATGATGTTCTCGACCATATCGCCGGTGCCAACCGGCACGGTGCTCTTGTCGATAATGATTGAGCCAGAACGCAAATATTTGCCGATACTGCGCGCAGCAGCTTTGACGTAGGTCAGATCGGCGGCGCCATCTTCACCCATTGGCGTTCCCACGGTGATGAAGATAAACTCAGCGTCAGGAATGCCTACCGCATAGTCATCGGTGAAGCGCAAGCGACCGGCGCGCATGTTGCGCTCTTGCACCTCTTCCAGCCCTGGCTCGAAGATCGGCGATTTGCCGCTCCGCAGTAGTTCGAGTTTGTGTAGATCGATCTCGATGCAGGTGACCGAGTGACCAAGATCGGCAAAACAGACGCCGGTGGTCAAACCCACATAGCCAGTGCCTACGACACAGATGTTTTTCACGATGGTGACTCCTCTACGACCATGGACGGTGACATGATCTGTTCTGATTTGTCACAGTTGTACCTGACAACCGTGACATTTTAATGAATAATACCGCGACAACAGATGAATAAAGCTCAGAGCGCTACCTCCGTCCCCAGCCCCATTGCTGCTGCCTGTTGCAACACCAGCGCGGCCACGGCCAGATCCTGAACGGCGTTGCCCACTGACTTGAACAACGTGATCTGATCGGGCGCTGTGCGTCCGGGCACGGTTCCGTTGATCAATTCACCGAGTTCGCCGACAATATGATCGTCATTGATCAAACCAGCGGCGCGGGCCTGAATAAGATCACCTGCTTCGGCCCAGGCTGCCTGCCGCTGATCAACAAACACCCGACTTTGGGCAACAAGCGTAGGCGGGATCTCGGCCATGTCAGGCCGGTAGGCCCCAACAGCATTGATATGTGTTCCGGGTCGCGCGAGGCTGGCGTCAAACAGCGGCGTTGGACTGCTGGTGGCTGTGCAGATCACATCTGCTTCGGCCAGCGGTCGCGCCGGATCGGTGGCAATCCGCACATCGCCGCGAAATCCTTCGCCGCGCAGACGGGCTGCGAGCAAGGTCGCGCGATCGCGGGTTCGGTTGACGATCCACACATTATCAATCGCAGGCCGAACGGCCAGCACGGCTTGAAGTTGCGGCAACGCCTGAGCGCCGGCGCCAAAGACGACCAGCGCGCGCGCATCAGGCCGGGCCAGCAGTCGGGTGGCGGCTCCGGAAGCGGCGCCGGTGCGCAGCGCAGTGAGGTATGTGCCGTCAAGCACTGCCAGTGGTCGGCCACTGGCCGGATCGAATAGCGTCACCAGCGCATAGATGGTCGGCTCGGCGCGATAGACATTCTGCGGAAAGACCGAAACTGTCTTCAGACCAAGAGCCGGCCTGTCGCCGCCGAGCCGGCCAGGCATCACAAAAGTTGTCGCTGAATAGGCAGGGGAATGAAGCGCGGTGCGCAGGGGGATATCAGCCTCGCCGCGCGCGAGCAGCGCAAAAGCCTGCGCGACAGCATCAATCGCAGCCATCATCGGAGCGGCTTTGGCAACATCAGCCGCCGAGAGAAATCGCATGCCCACCTCCTTGAACTGCGCCTGACGAACGACTCAACGCCCCTATCATACGACAAAACCGGCACGGAAGTTATTCCATGCCGGTTCGCTGACCATCAAAGGTTCGTTGCAGCGTTCCAGATCGCTATTCCTGCGCCGGCTGATCTGCTGCTGTCGGCGCGTCAGCGGCAGGAGCAGGCTCCTGCTCGCCAATCCGCCGCAGCGACAGCCCCATGCGCTGGCGCTGGCGATCGAGACTGATCACGCGCGCCGTCACAATCTGTCCGGGCTGTAACACATCGCGCGGCTGCGCCTGCGGATCGGCATCCAGCTCACTGGCGTGAATCAGGCCTTCAACCGCCTCTTCAACCTGCACGAACGCGCCAAAGGGGGTGACATTGGTCACCGGGCCGGTTACCAGTTGGCCGAGCGCATAACGCTGGTCAATCGTCTCCCACGGGTTGTTCTGCAACTGGCGGATCGACAGACCGATCCGCTCGCGTTCACGGTCGATCTCCACCACGACCACTTTCACCTCCTGGCCGGGCTGGAGCACCTCGCGCGGGTGATTGACGCGCTGCCAGCTTAGCTCGGAGATGTGGGCCAGACCATCGGCGCCGCCCAGATCGATAAACGCGCCAAAGTTGGTGAGCTGGTTAACGCGACCGACCAGCACATCACCCGGCTGTAGCTCGGTGAGCAGGCGATGCTTCTGCGCTTTCCGCCATTCCTGCGTTGCCAGCCGCTCAGAGAGCACCAGCCGATTGCGCTCGCGATCAACCTCGATCACCTTGAGCGGGATCTCCTGATTGACCATCTTCTGCAACGCCTGCTGCCGCTCGTCAGCCGCTGTGCGCCCATGCAACTGCGCCACCTGGGACGCCGGCACAAAACCACGAATTCGGTTGAACTGCACCAGCAGACCGCCCTTGTTGAAGCCGATCACCTTGCAGCGCACAATACCGCCATCGTGGAAGAGCTGCTCGGCTACTTCCCAGTCCTTCGCCACCTGCACCATCGTAAGCGAGAGGATCAAATCACCATCGCGATTTTCCGGCTCTTGCACATACACCTGAACCGTATCGCCAACCTTCAGCGACCGGATAAAATCTTCTCCCATCTGGCGCAAATCCTGAGCCGGAATGACGCCTTCGCGCTTGGTGCCGATCGAGACCAGAACCCCATTCTCTTCGATGTGCATGATCAGGCCTTCGCGCAGCTCGCCGCGCTGCGGGCGGGCATAGTCATACTCATCGAGCAATTGGGTCCAATCCAGATCTTCCTCATTCTGACGGGTTACAGGGTCGGGCTGGACAGACATGCTACAAAGCCTCCTCAAAAGAGATTTTTTGTCTGACGTTCCGCTATGGCACACACAAAGCACACCATCTGAAACCGCGCCGGGCCGCCAGCAGCATTATGTTCTCATCGCACTGCTGGCGCGATCCACCGGCTCCGCTGGCTGTCATACGCTCCAGGGCCTTGGTCATGTTCCAATCGATGGAGTTTGCCGTAGCGGAAGTCGAGACATGTTTTACAATGGCGGCAATTATAGGTGAGAATGGTGAACCTGTCAACATTTTCACAATCGGCGAGGGTGTGCTGCCAGATCGATCGGCAGCGACAGTGATCAGCGATGTCGTCGCCGGCAGTGAACGCGCCGACGAAGCTTTCATTTTCAAAGAGTTCCTGTGATCAGGTAAAATGTGCGCCGTTTTTTATGTAGCTTTGGTTAAGGCAGCATCACCATGACGCTCACGTTTGTCTTTCTCGATGGGGTAGGGCTGGCGCCGGCCAGCGCCGATAATCCGCTGACCGACGCGCCGATGCCGACTCTCCGGCGGCTGTTGGGCGGGCCGCTGACGATCGAGCAGATCGGGTATCGCGATCACTGCTTGCTGATGCCGCTCGATGCGTGTCTGGGCGTAGCAGGATTGCCGCAAAGCGGAACCGGTCAGGTGGCGCTGCTGGCCGGCGTGAATGCGCCCGCCCTGCATGGCGGTCATCAGCCCCATTTTCCGCCGGTCGCGCTGCGGCCACTGTTGGCTGAACGCTCGCTCTTTCGCCGCGCGCTGGCGCTGGGCAAGCGCGTGGCATTCGCCAATGTCTTCACCGAAGCCTACTGGCGGGCAATCGCCAGCCGCCGCCTGCGGCGCGCAGCAAGCGTTATCGCGGCTGAAGGCGCCGGTCTCTACCTGCGCAATCTGGCCGATCTCCAGGCCGGGCAGGCGCTGAGCTGGGATATTACCGGGCAGGCGCTGGCCGCGCGCGATCCGGCTGCCGCTACTCTTCCCCCTATCACGCCGTCTGCCGCCGGTGAACGACTGGCCAATCTCGCCCGCGCTTACGATTTTGTCTTCTTCGAGAGTTTCTTGCCCGATCTGGCCGGACACGGACGCATGGGCGCCGATGGGTCGACCGAGGCGCTGATGCGCATTGATGGGCTGCTGGCCGGCTGGTGGCATGTCCGTCGGCCAACCGATAGCTTGCTGATTGTGTCAGATCATGGCAATATCGAACAGGCGGCCACGAAAACACATACAACTGCGCCGGTGCCGTTGCTGGTGATTGGGCCGCACTCGGTTTACTTTCGTTCATTGCGTCGCATTGATGAAGTGGCCGATGCTGTTCTGACCGCACTGAAGTCATCCGAATAACGAGGAGCTGTATGTCACGCACCATCCGGGTTTTGTTTGTCTGTCTGGGAAACATCTGCCGTTCACCGATGGCCGAAGCGGTCTTTCGCCATCTGGTCGCCGAAGCCGGCCTGAGCAATCGATTTGAGATCGACTCGGCAGGCACCGGCGGCTGGCACGTTGGCGAGCCGCCCCATCCAGGGACGCAGCGGATTCTGGCCCGTCACAATATCCCTACCGCTGGTATGCGCGCGCGCCAGGTGCGGGCCAGCGATATTGATCAGTATGACTACATTCTGGTGATGGATCGCGAGAATCTGGCCGATCTGAGCCGCTTCCATCCCCGCGCGCGCGAACGAGCTAAACTCCTGCTCAGTTTCGCGCCGGAACTGGGGGTAGATGAGGTTCCTGACCCGTACTACAATGGCCGCTTTGATGATGTTTACCGGATGGTTGAGCATGCCTGCCGCAATCTGCTCGCTTACATCCGGCAGAAAGAGGGAATCTGAGATACGTCCACGAAATACCCTTTCCATCGGCAACCATTGGACAATGTGCATCCGTCAGCGATCGATCGCTGGACGATCGCACCACAAAGGCTGCGCTGATGGATCGCACATCAACGTTAGGTGTACCATGCGCTCTACCGCAGCAACCGATGTATCTTTGGCATGACATGAAGAACGCGGGAGGCGGCCACGCCGCCCCGATCTATGTTATTGCTGCGGGCGCTGACAAGCCCGCAGCAATACTCTGCGTCAGCGAGAGCAGTGCCTCATTGAAGCATATCACTCACTCACCTTCCACTCGCCGGTCACCACTCGCGCTGGCGCCGGCAGCCGGATCGAGAGCAGGCCAGCGCAGGTAACAAAGAGCGCCGATGCCCACAGACAGGCAATCAGGCCACCGTACAGCCCCTGCTGCATCCCCCACTGGTAGAGCGCGCCTGATAGCACCGTGCCGGTCAATCGCCCCAGCGCGTTGGCCATGTAGTAGAAGCCCACATTCATCGCAACCTTGTCGTCGTCGGCGTAGGCGAGGATCAGGTAGCTATGCACTGCCGAGTTCAGCGCAAAGACGACACCGAAAGCCAGCAAGCCGCCAACCACTGCCAGCGTCGGAGCCAATCCCCGATCGAGCATCACCGCGATTGCCGCCGGCAGCAGGGCCAGACCGAAAGCCAGCCACATCGCCGAGCGTCCATCAGGCGCGCGCGCGCCCGCCACCTGCCGTCGGATCAGGGTGGGCGCAGATGCCTGGACAAAACCGTAGCCGATCGTCCAGGCCGCCATAAAGCCTCCGGCCAGCCAGAAGTCCCAGTTCAGTACCGTGATGAAGAAGACCGGCAAGCCAACCACGAACCAGACATCACGCGCGCCAAAGAGGAAGATGCGCGCCGCTGCCAGCATGTTGACGGCCTGGTTCGCCGAGAAGATCTGCTTGAACTGCGCCTTTTTGTTCGCCGCGCCCAGATCGCCGCTGATCGCGCCAGCCGCGCCGAGCAACGCAATCAGCACCAGCGCAGCCAGGATCAGCAGCGCGATCTGGAAGCCGAACAGGCTTAAGAGCAACGCGCCAACGAAAAAGCCCAGGCCCTTCACTGCGTTCTTCGAGCCGGTGAGGATACTCACCCAGCGGTAGAGCTGACCGGCGCCCTCGCCGGCCACCAGCTTCACCGCGCTCTTCGACGACATCTTGGTCAGATCTTTGGCGATGCCCGATAAGGCTTGCGCCGTCATGACATAGGGCACAACCAGCAGTGAGGGCGGGGCAAAGGCCAGCATACTCAAGGCGACCAGTTGGGTGGCCAGACCAAGAAAGAGCGTCAGCTTCAGGCCAAAACGCGCCCCCAGATAACCGCCGAACAGGTTGGTAATGACGCCAAAGATCTCGTAAAACAGGAAGAGCGATGCGACCGCAAACGGCGAGTAGCCAAGCTGGGCAAAATAAAACAGTACCAGCATGCGAATCGCGCCATCGGTGAGCGTGTCTGCCCAGTAGGCCGCCGTAACCAGCAGGTAGTTGCGACGCTGAACAGCCGCAGCGCTATCAGCCGAAGTGACCGGAGATGGTTGTGCCGCACTCATAATAGCTTCGCCACCTTTCGCGCCAGTTCCACGTAACGGTTCGCATATCCCCACTCATTGTCATACCAGGCATAAATCTTTACCTGTGTCTCGTTGGTAACCATCGTGCAGAGCGAGTCGATAATCGCCGAGTGGGGATCGCTAACAAAATCGATTGACACCAGTGGCCGGGTTTCATAAGCCATGATGCCGCGCAACGGCCCATTGGCCGCCGCGCGCAGCAGTTCATTGACCTCGGTCACGATCGCAGTGGCCGAACCGGTCGTGGTGGGAACCAGCGAGAGGCTCGAGGCGCGCGCGCGGCGCAAATCTTTGTGTGGCTGATCGTGAACGCTCTGCGTGTTGGTTGAACTGTGGATCGTGGTGATCATGCCGTGACGAATGCCAATCCCTTCGTGAATGACCTTCACTACCGGCGCCAGACAGTTCGTTGTGCATGATGCTGCCGTGAGCAGATGATGACGATCCGGATCATACCAGTGATCATTCACGCCCATGACAACATTCAGCGCCTCACCCTTCACCGGCGCCGCCACGATCACCTTTTTCACGCCAGCCGCAAAGTAGGCTGCTAACTGCTCGGGCGAGCGAAACTTGCCCGTCGCTTCGAGCACGATATCAACCCCGGCTGCGGCCCAGGGCGTTGCCGCGATCTCTTTGTGCTGACTGTAGCCAATCGATACCCCATCGATGACCAGGCGATCGCCTGCCCCATGCGCCTCATGCGGCCAGCGCCCATGCACTGAGTCAAACGTCAGCAGATGGGCGGCCACGCCAGCATCACCGCCAATCTCGTTGACATGGACAAATTCCAGCTCCGGCCAGCCCCACGCCGCGCGCAGCGCCAGCCGCCCGATGCGACCAAAGCCATTGATACCCACCCGTGCCATGGCATTCCCCAGATATATCATTTACGATTGATACAATTCTAAACGAAGGAACCCTTATCCGGCAAGCAGGTATCCGCGTCAATTCCCTTGTTGCCCGGCGTTGAGATGCGGCGGCATGGCAATCCCTCGCGTTCCTCGTGTCAGTGCGAGCCGCGCGCAGCGCGGCTCTCCCCGGCTCACGCGCATAGATTCCCCTTCCGTGCACTTCGTATCTTTGTGGCGCAATCCCCGGTCGCCGACGGAAGGGATATTCTGTGACCGTCATATGCCGACACGCCGAACAATACGCTCGCAAACCCGGCAAAAGCGGGGTATACTACCTATAAGACATTTCCCTGTTGATCCGGAGGCGCTATGTCACGACCCTTGATCCCGATGACTGCCAAATGGCGGCAGGAATTCATCAACCCGCGCGGTCCGGCCAATGTGCCGCCGGTCGGGAGTGAAGCGCCCGACTTCACCCTTCCTTACGCGCAGTTCATTGGCGGCCCGCCGGAAGATCGGGTGGAGTATGGCCGCACCCTGACCCTGAGCGCGCTGCGTGGACGGCCGGTAGTGCTCAACTTAACCCGGATCGTGAGTGACCGCTTCTTCTGACCGCATTGCGCGCCGCAACTGGATGCGTTGCGGGAGCATTATGACGAGTTCGTCCGGCGCAATGCCCACCTGCTGGTGGTCAGCAGCACCGATCTGGAGATGACCAGTTATGTGGCCGAGGTCTTGCGCGCGCCCTACCCGGTGCTGAGCGATCCCGAATGGGGTGTCTTCTACCGCTATGGGATGGGATCGGCGATGGGTGTGCCCCTGCCGGGTGTATTTGTCATTGATAGTCAGGGGATCATCCGCTGGAGCTGGGCGGCCCCGCTCTCAGTCGTCTTCACGCCGCCGCGCCCGCATGAGCTGGCAGCAGTTCTGGACCAGCTTTCAACCTGATCACGGCACGGCGATCGAAGCAATCCTGGCCGGCAAAGCGCAGATTGTTTCGATCGCCTCGCCGCAAATATCGCAACGAACGCCGTTGATGATTGTGCTGGCGCGCCCGCGCTTGCGGCAGAGGAACAGGCACGCTGACTGAGGCGCCATCGCTGCGCTGGCACTGGAGTGTCGTCTGGCGAAGGACTGCTGCTTCACTCAATTCTTCATCCGCGCTTTATCTCAGCTTCACCCGACCATCACCATCGCTTCATCACGATCACCTACACTCGTTGTAGGGTCGCATATCGTGTTTCAAAGGAGCAAATCTGTGGCATCTTCGCTCAGCGCAGCCGACCTCCACATTCATACGACCGCCAGTGACGGCACCGCCACCCCAGAGGCGGTGTTGTCGCATGTAGCCAGCGCAACTGATCTGCGCGTGATTGCGATCACCGACCACGACACATTGGATGGCGCGCTGGCGGCGCGGCAACTGGCCCCTCAGTACGGCATCGACGTGATCGTAGGCTGCGAAATCTCGACCAGCGCCGGGCATCTGCTGGCGCTCTTCATCGATCAACCAGTGCCTGCGGGCCTCGATCTCGCGACAACGGTCGCGCTGGTGCATGCCCAGGGTGGCATGGCGTTCGCCGCCCATCCCTTCGGCGCGCTGGTACCCTCGCTCGGTCGGCAGCGCATCCTTGGGCCAGAACGCACTGACATCGATTGGCGGATGCTTGATGGTATCGAGGTTTTCAATGCCAGCCTGTGGAATCCAGCCAACAACCGGCGCGCTGCCGCGAAAGCGCAGGCGCTTGGCCTGACCCACATCGGCGGCAGCGATGCCCACAATCTGGCCATGATCGGCGCCGGTCGCACCCTGTTTCGTGGCCAGAGCGCGGCTGATCTGCGCCAGGCGCTGCGCCAGCGCGCGACTCTGGTCACCGGAACCTACTGGGGCTGGCGAGGCGTAACCGGTGTTGTCCGCGAACGAGTGTATCAGTGGCTCAATCAATGGCGCGCCACTCCGGTTGAGATGTCGGAATCGGTGCGTTAGCAACTAGCGCGCCCACTCGCCGATTGACGGCCCGGCCTCAAAGAAGATTGTCGGCAACAAATCGAGCTGCCGACTCAACCAGGGCAGGGCAGCGGTCAGGAGCCGGCGACGCAGGCGAGCCGGCAGCACCAGACCAAGCAACGCGCCCGACCGCACCGGACGGTGTTGCTGACGGCGAGCCAGATCAATGAAGCGCGCAGCAAGCCGGGCGCGCGCGATTGTCAACCGCGGCGCGTGTTCCCAGCGGTCAAGAAAGCGTGACAGTTCCGCTAATTCGAGCGACGGAAAATCGTTGCGACCACCCCAGCGCGCCTGATGGCGCTCGATGACCTGCCGCAGCGCGCGGGTTTCAGCGCCGAGATCGCGCCGCTGACCGTCACGGGCCATGATCGCCAGCGGCAACAGCAGCGCGCGCGTCGCATACGCAATGTCCAGGGCGTCGCTCAAATAGCGCAGACTGGTCGCGATCTGCGTCACCACAGGATCGGGCGCGGGCGCTTGCCGTTCCACCAGCTCAACCAGCGCGCGCGCCGACCGCGCTGCCTGTGCAGTCTGCGCCAGGATCGTGGTCGTGTCACCCAACACCTCAGCCAGATAGACCCACACCGGCAGCGCAACTGTAGGACGCATCCACCAGACCCATAGCAGCGGCGGCAACACCATGCCGCCGAAGCGTTCCAGTCCGGGCGCGCGGCCAAAATACCAGCCCTGCTCAATCAAGGACTCAGAAGTCAGATAGGCCGTCGCCACTGCATCGGCAAACGCAGCGCCATACGCAGCCAGCCGATGGGCAAACCAGTCGCGGACGAAGGCTGACGCATCGATTGCTGGCTGCTGCGCCAGCGCCGCCGTCACCGCACTGCTCGCTTCCGTCCACAGATTCCAGCCATTTGGGCCGATTGATGCCGCGCCACCACCCCAGCCGCCGGTGCTATTCCAGGCCCACATCCCGACGCAACGCGGTTCGGCTGCGGCGCGCCGGATCGCCGCGCTGTGCAGCGCAACCACACTGGCCGGAACCAGCCCGAATAGCTCGTACTCGCGCCGGTTTTGCAGCTCGACGATCTGGCGCGGACCGGGCAGACCAAGCGTTGGATTGGCCGGCAACAGGCGAAAGAAATCAGCCGGAGCATGTTTGAGCGACACCAGCAGATGCGGATCGCGCTGATCGGCAAACACCGCCCGATAGCGTTCGGGCGAATAGAGCAGATCACCCGCCTCGCCAATCCCCAACGTCCACGTCCGTATGATCAGGTGGCGATCAAACTGCGCGCACACCGGCAACAGCGTGGCGATCAAATGGCGAATGGACGCCACATCGCGGTAGATCAGATGACCGGTATAGCCGGCGCAATCGTGCGCGCCGCCCGTCTCGCCGATCCGAATGATCACCCCGCTGACCATCGGCAATGCGGTAAACAGATCGATCAGCGCTGCCCGATTCACTTCATCAAGCTGGGGATTGCCGACAGCGAGTCGACCTGCCTGCTGCCGCAACTCTGGCGTCATCCACTGCATATCGCTGATCACGTAGACCTGCATGCCGCGCGCTGCCGCCTCGGCGAGCAGTGGCATCAGCGCCGCGCGGTAAGCCAGCGCGCGCAGACGAGACGGGCTATCAGCGGCATAGTATTGCTGGGGCGCCTGATCGAAGGTCACCAGATGCGCCAGATTATCAATCGCAATCCCCGTGTAGCCCTGAGCCTGCGCCGCCGCCAGATACGCGCGCGCCCGTTCCACCCCGCTCCGCAACCGCGCCTCATCAACGTATGGCGGGTTCGGTAGATCAAGCTGCGCAAACGGAAATGACGACCAGTTCCGCGCGGGAGCCGCCGGATCGATAAACGGGCCATTGATGTCAACCAGCCGCATCGAGAGAGTCATAGCAGCAACGTTTCTTTCATCAACCCAGATGAATATCGGCGCAACGCCACCATCAGCATCAAGCCGATGTTAAGGTTTGATTATAACAAGGTAAAGTAAATCCTCAAGGGGAAATCGGGCAACAGGGAATGGGGAAATGGGAATTGGCTGATCGCGACGACTCAGCGGATGGTGTACTGCCAGCCATCGCCCTACGAGGCGGGACACAGACAATGAGCGTGATCTGGACGCTTTAGACGGCGCGCAATGGCGTAGAGTTGGCAGGAACGCGCCTCGGTGTTGTGATTCAAGTTATCGCGCGAGCGCTCGCTCCTGCTTGCTCCTCGCCCGTGTTGCGAACGAGGAGCCGGAGGTGAAGGTAATCCCCGCGCTTGCGGCGGCACAGGGATGATTTTTCTGCATATTCGTTTATGGACGATCGCCCTTGATCAGATGCCAGTAGCAACCTGTAATGAGCGGCTAGCAGGAGCATGGCCGATAACAGAAGAGCGCCAGAACCAGGAACGCTGCGTCGCCTCTGGCAGCGCGCGCCGTCCGAGAGAGACGGAACAACAACCACAGGTAACCGGGATCACCCTCCCAACTGGCGCGAACGCGGCGCCGGGATGTACTCAACCGAAGGCCGGCGCTGGGCAGTCTGCGGATAGAGCGCCATGATCTGGTAAATCTCATCGGGCATGTCGGTGGTCACCGGCAAACCCAGCTCGCGCGCCTCATCGACGGTAATCGGATAATCGTGCGTCCAGACGCCGCTGGCCAGCGTATGCGCCACCTCTTCGGCCCGCTCGACCGACATCTTGTCGCGCAGCAGCTCGCACACGGTGCGCTTGACCTGCCGGATCGCTTTTTCGGCAATGTCAGCGATCATTAGCGTTTCGTCATCAATCTCGCTCAGCGGTTTGCGCTCGAGCACGCGCAGAATCGATGCTGCCGGATGCTGCCCTAACTGGGGATCGACCGGCCCCAGCACAGCATTCTCGTCCATCACAATCTCATCGGCAGCCAGCGCAATCAGCGTCCCGCCCGACATTGCATAGTGCGGCACAAAGACGGTCACTTTGGCCTGATGCTTGACCAGCGCGCGCGCGATCTGCTCGGCGGCCAGCACCAATCCGCCCGGCGTGTGCAGGATCAGGTCAATCGGAATGTCGCGGTCAGTCATCTTAATCGCGCGCAAGACGGCTTCCGAGTCTTCGATGTTGATATAGCGCACCAGCGGAAAACCAAGCAGACTCATCGTTTCCTGGCGATGAATGAGCGCGATCACCCGACTCTTCCGTTTCCGCTCCAGTTGTTCCAGCAGACGCTGCCGGGCGGCATCGAGCATGCGCTGGCGAATGACCGGCTGCAACGACGACACGATGAAGAAGAGCCATAAGAGTGAGAAGAAATCCATAACTTTCTACTCCTGCGCAATAGAATCGTTGCCTGCCTTACCAGGGATAATACTCATCGCGATAGTAGTAATGATAGGAACGACGACGGCGAAAGAATGGCGCCAGCGCCAGACCAGCCACGAAACCGCCGATGTGCGCCCACCAGGCGACGCCCCCCATCGCCTGCACGTCGATCAGGATGGAGAAGAGGCCATTGGCTAACTGTGAGATGAACCAGAAGCCGAGGTAAACCACAGCGGGAATCTCTACCAGCCATGGGAAGATGAAGATCGGGATCAGGGTAATCACCCGCGCCGTTGGAAAAAACAGCAGGTATGCCGCCAGCACGCCGCTGAGCGCGCCACTGGCGCCAACAGTAGGAATTGGCGACGCCGGGTTGAATATGACATGAGTATACGCCGCGCCAATCCCGCAGATTAAGTAGAAGAGCAGGTAGCGCTGGCTGCCCATCCGATCTTCGACATTATCGCCAAAAATGTACAGTGCCAGCATGTTGCTGAAGAGGTGGAACCAGCCGCCATGCATGAACATCGACGTAAAGATGGTAAGTATCTCGATAGGCGAAAATGGATCGGCCAGCAAACGCGCCGGAACCAGCGCCAGCGCCTTAATCCATGACTCGGCCAGACCTGCGTCGCGGGCCATGAAGAAGAAGACGATCACATTGGCTGCCAGCAGCGAATAGTTGACCACCGGAAAGGTACGGGAAGGGATGGTATCCTTTAATGGCAGCATAAATGCTCCTGTCCATGCTCTTCACCTGTCGCTCGCCTGAGCGGCAGAGCCACAGGCTGATGAAAGACGAACATCGTCACGTCTCACACACATTTCGCAGCCGTTCCATCTGTGCCCTGGCGTCCATTTTCATCAATGGCGCCACCGTTACCGGCCAGATCAGATCGAGACCGGGCACTTTGAGCCGGTACTCAACGCGATTGTGGATCAATGTCTGATCCGATTGCTCTTGCCAGGGCAGCCACTGCCAGGCATCGAACCCTTCCCAGAAGCCATCGAAGGCCCACAGGATCAACCCAGGGCGTCGCTCAACGACGATGTACCCCGCTTCCAGCAATGGTCCAACGCCGGTAAGCCGCAATCGCCAGCGCGCGCCGCGCTCGAAGCTCCAGCCGTCGAGCGGAGTGAATTGCACCGCCGGTGACATCCAGCGTCTGGTCAGCTCCTGGTCGGTCATGACCCGCTCGACCGTCGCCATCGGTGCCCGCACAACCACAAACTCTTCCAGCAAATGCGGAAAGGGCGCTGCCATACGCAACCTCCTGCTGAAATGAGCGCTTACGACTCCTCCGGCAATGTCCAGATGCCGAAATTGTCGAAGTGAATCTCGACCCCGCCCTCTTCCCGATAACAGGTTGTAGACACGCCGATCCGGCCAGAGGGATAGGTGTCATCACGCAGATCGTTCAATAGCGTGTCATTGACAAACAACCGGATTCGATCACCCTCACGGATAACCCGCAACCGGTTGAAATCGCCAATCTGCGTGATCTGGCGCGGATCACCCTCGGCCAGCAAGACAGGATCGCGATCGGCGGCAATTACCGAGAGCCGATAGTAATCGATGAAGAACTCAAACTTGTAAAAGCCGACATTCTGGCGTTGGCCAAAGATTAACCCGCAGCTCCCATCACCGCCGCCGCGCGCGATCCGGCAATCAACCTCGGCAATGAAGCTGGTAAAGGAACTGAGTTCGTACACCTCATACGACGTGCCGCGACCCGACCACAGCACCTTGAAGACGCCATCTTCAATCAGATCGAGTTCGATCTCCTGGAAGACGCCGGTGTACCACGCATTGCGATTATCCACGAACGTGTCGTAGAAGATGCGCCGTGAACGTTGAAACAGCTCTGCCGCTTCCGCCGCGAGCGCCGCAGCGGTCTGGGTCGGCGCTATCTCGCGCAAGGCCTGCGCCGTGCCTGCTTGCGCTGTCTGCGCGATACTCGCCGCGCCGCCTGGGGTTGCGACTGCAATGCCGCCCACCACCGTCGCCAGTGGTTGCGCCGCTGTCGGCGAGGATAGCGCCGGCGGTGTCGTTGGCTGCGTCACCGGCGCAGTTGCGGTCGCCGTCGGCTCAGGAGCGATCACGATTGCCGGTCGCCTCACCAGCATGAAAGCAATCCCGATCCCGATGATCGCTATCGCAACGATCCCGATCACAGCAACTAATCCGCCACGACGGGCTGGCTTCGCCGGCGAGATTGTCGGCGACCCTGGTGAAGGTTCGGCAACCGGTTCCGGCATGCGCGCGCCGCAGTTGGCGCAAAAGCGCTCTGCCCCTGAAACCGGCGAGCCACATTGCTGACAATATCGCATATCCTCGCTCCACGGGTTGCGCTGAGGTGGTCGCGCGCAGCCAACTGCCTTCAGCGCAATCAGATCATATCTGGCGCGCTCCGGCAACGCTTACCCCGGCCACACTGCCGCCGGTGACGGTCACCGGCACGCCATTTGCTTCCTGATAGGCGCTTGTCAACCGCTGCAGATCGGCTTCCGCTTCTGCGCGCCCGAAGACGACCAGGGTCGCCTGGGCGGTTGCCAGCGGTTGCCGCGCGCCCATAATGGCCGGAGTTTCGAGCTGGCGGGCCAGCGCATCAGCATGCGGATCGGTCAATCGCAACCGCGCCTGCGCCCAATGGCTGGCGCTCAACAACTCCCCGACGAGACGCAGATCATCGTCGCGCTGCGCGCGGTGGACTGCGGCGCGCAACAACGCCGCTATGATCCGCGCGCGCTGCCGCTCTGCGAGCGCAAAGGCAGCCAGATCGGCCAGGCCCAGACCGTGATCTGCCGTTTCACCGGCCAGCAGATCGGCCAGGGCGTAGCCCTCCGCAGGCGTTGTTATCGCCGTCAACGCAGCGCCTGTAGCGCGCTCGCGCGCCGCAGGGAACGCTTCCGCTATCCGGCGGTTGATGTCGGTCAATGCCAGGCGCAGCCGGGCCAGCGGCTGACGCGGTTCTGTTCCCGCGCGCACGACCCAGATCGCGTAGCCGGCAGGCAGATGGAGCCGACTGCTAATGGTGGCCGTGTCGGTCTGCGCGATCAACAACTCATTGGCCGCCGCGCAGACAGTGGTCAGCGGGCCAATCAGATCGAACCAGCGACCATCGAGGCGCGCCAGCCCTTCAGCGCAGGTTAGCGCCAGCTCACGCGGCGCCAGATGCGCGCCATACGCTGTCACCAGAGCCTGAGCAACCGCGGCAATGACACTCGCAGCCAGGCCGGGGCCATCGGCAATTTGCAGCAGCAGCCGCGCTCCGCCGCCAAACCGCACAAACTCTTCCCGCATCAGCGCCACCCACGCCATCAATGCCGGCCCCCACCACGGGCTGCGCGGCGGCTGATGGAGCGTGATCGCGGTAACCGCATCGGCATACTCACGCGGTCCGCCCGGCGTAACGAGCGCCATGCAGGGGATTGAGTCAATCCGCTGTCCGGTCTTAATCCGAATGATCGGTTCAGGATCGGGCTGGAGCGCCGCAAACACGCCATTCCCCGCCGGCCAGAGCAAGGCTGGCAACCCAACCTCGCTAACCACCCCGCCGCACAGATCAACCCACCCTGGCGCGCGCGTCAGCGTGATCGAACGTTCGCGATCGAAAAACCCGCCACGCTCCGATCGCGCGCGCTGGACGAAGCGCTCGTATTCCGTCGCCATGGGAATGCCTGCCTATGTCGTCGGCGCAGCCATGATCGCCGCGCCGAGCGTGGATGAGAGATCGGGGACGTTCAGCCCACTGAGATGCACCCGACAGATTCCTTCGCCGCGCCGGGCCAGTCGTTCCGCCACCCATGGGTCGCCGGCATCCGGCCCGCGCAAGATCAATGTTGCATTGTCGAGCGGAATGCGCACCTCCGCCGGCTCGGCCAGCGGATTGATGCCGAGCAGGGCCGCATAGCGGCCAGCGCTGGCCACCGGATCGGTCACCGCAATCACCACCTCGGCAATTCCGCGCGCGCCATTGGCGTGCCCCCAGAAATCGGCATCGGGCACCCGCAGCGACCGATCGGTCACGTCACCGCAGAGAAACGGTAGATCGGGGCTGGGCGGCCACGCCGTCTCCCAGGCCAGACTGAGACCATCAGGCCGAATACGCCCGCCGGCTACCGGACCGTGCATCATCAGACCGCGATCGGCTGCCGCTGCCACCGCAATCGTGGTGTTGAACGGCAAGAGCGCATAGTCGATCAACCCCGGCCCTTCCGCGACATGGCGCCACCAGCGATGCTCAGGAGCCGCCCGCCGGAAGGCCAGCAATTCCAGATAGGCGCCATCGGCAAAACTAATCAGCGCATTATGAGTTGCGCCATCGGCGTGTTCACCACCCGGAGCGACGACAAAGCCGGCTGCGGTGTAAGCGGCGACTGCCGATGACAACTGTTCCACCAGAATAACTACGTGATCAAGGGCGCGAATCATGTTTAGCTCCTGTTTCGATCCTGATCAGCACGCCAGCGCTTGCCGGGGTATCTTGGGGTATTATAATCGACAGATACAGAGTGCTGAGCAGATGGCAAAGGAGCTTTGACGTATGAGCGAAGAACGCTTCACTGCGCTGGTGGTCGAAGAGGGATCGGAGGGACGGCGGGTTGAGTTTCGCGAACTGCCGCTGAGCGCCTTGCCCGCCGGTGAGGTGCTGGTCAAGGTCGCCTATTCCACGCTCAACTACAAAGATGGTCTGGCCATCACCGGTAAGGGCAAAATCCTGCGCAGCAGTCCGCTGGCGCCGGGGATCGACTTTGCCGGCACGGTTGTCGAGTCGTCCGATCCGCGCTATCAGCCCGGCGATCAGGTCATCCTGACGGGCTGGGGAGTTGGCGAACGGCACTGGGGCGGCTTCAGTCAGTACACCCGCGCGCGCGGCGAGTGGCTGGTGCCGCTGCCCGCCGGTCTCAGCCTGCGCCATGCCATGACCCTGGGCACGGCAGGTTTTACCGCGATGCTCTGCGTGCTGGCGCTCGAACGTCATGGCTTCATTCCTGGCCGCGAGGTGCTGGTCACCGGCGCTGCGGGCGGTGTTGGCAGCGTGGCAGTCGCTTTGCTGGCCAAAGCCGGCCATCAGGTCGTTGCCGCGACAGGGCGACCGCATGAAGAAGCGTACCTGCGCGAGCTTGGCGCCAGCGCCATCCTCGATCGCAACACGCTTAGCGCGCCGGGCCGTCCGCTCGAAAGCGAGCGCTGGGGCGGCGCCGTTGACACCGTTGGCGGGGCAGTGCTCGCAGGGGTGTTGCGCGCGATGGCAATGCGCAGCGCCGTAGCGATCTGCGGGAATGCCGGCGGCGCCGAGTTTACGACCAGCGTCTATCCCTTCATTCTGCGCGGCGTGACCATGATCGGGGTTGAGTCGGTGATGGCGCCGCGCGAAGAGCGCCTGATCGCCTGGGAGCGGCTGGCGCGCGATCTCTCGCCCGAGTTGCTTGATCGCATGACGACCGTGATCCCCTTCGCCGAACTGCCGGCCTACGCCGAACAGATCACCAAGGGGCAGACCCGCGGGCGGGTGGTGGTCGATGTGAATGCATGAAGGATGCCGTCTGCATGGCAGATGGCTCAATTCGCCGCGCTCCGATTGTCTCCATTGCGCGCGTTGCTTCTGGTAGCCGAGCAGACATTGCCCTCACCCCCGGCCTCGCTCCCGCTGGGAGCGGGGCGCACAGGAGCGGGCGCGCGCCTGCGCAATGATCCCGCCCCCAGGTCATTGCGAGCCGCGCGCAGCGCGGCGTGGCAATCCCCTGCTCGCCCTCACCCCCGGCCTCGCTCCCGCTGGGAGCGGGGAGCGCAGAAGCGGGCGCTGACGCGCCCGCGCAATGCCATCCACCAGCGAACCTTTGTGCCTTCGTGCCTTGGTGGTGCAGCACACCCCCGCTCGCCCTCACCCCTGCTCCCTCGCCCGCTGGAAGAAGCGGGCGCTGACGCGCCTGCGCAATGCCATCCACCAGCGAACCTTTGTGCCTTCGTGCCTTGGTGGTGCAGTCCCCGATTGCCGCCGGAGCGGACATGCCGTGAATGCAGGGGCGACCCGACAGGTCGCCCCTTCTCACTGGCGCGAAGGATATTCCGCGAACGTATCCGCGCAGCGATCAGGGCTGTCGCATAATGACCGGCACCATAATCGTGTACTGCGGATTGGGATTAGGGTTGGGTGGCGCCTCAATCGTAATGGTGCGAATAATCCCGTTCGGCGGCGCCACATTCTCGCCGCGATTGTTGCTGCGCCCCTGCGCATCTTCGCCAGCAAAGCCGGTGTAGTCTACCACGATGCCGATGTCATACGTGCCCGGCGTGCCGAAAATCGCATTCCAGTCCGCTGGAGTGTCACTCTTCTGGGCATCAAACCAGTCACTTAAGGACACGGTATATGTAGCGCCCGGATCCAGCGCTCTCTTCACCACCTGGGCCGAAACGGTGGCGCAGTCCGGCAGGGCGCCAGGACCCGCCTCTGGATTGGGCGCCGGCACTGCCGTCAATGCCGGGGTCGTCGGGTTGCTGCGCCGGGCGATGCAGAGATCGACGAAGAAGGCGCCATCGCCGCTGGCTGCTGCCACGCCGCGCGTGGCCGCCAGACTGCCGTTGCGCAGATTGCGCAGGGTGAGAACAATGTTGCTGAAACCGCCCCCGCTCGTCTGCACGTTAAAGGTGTCGATCAGAATATCGGGTCGCGCCGCGACGACCTTCTCTACGCCGAAGTAGTAGAGCTTCGGCGAGAGCGTGCGGTTGCCCGCATCCTGGATGAAACGCGCCCGGAACTGCATACAGGTAGCCTGTATCTCTTCATCGGGGAAGGCCGTGATCAGGCGCACCTCATTGAGGCCGTTGCGCGAGCGCAATAACGACGCGGGATCGCCATCCAGATCGCGCCAGCGCGAGGGGTTGGAAGGCGCAGTGGAAGGATCGAAATCATCCTCGCGGCAGGTGCCGCTGGTCACCACCGCGCGGAACTGTACCTCGATATCAGCGTCAGGGTTGGTTGAAGGACGATCGATGCTGGTCAGCCACTTGAACGCCAGCAGCCTTGAGATTTCACCCTGGGTCAACACCGCAAACGGCTGCGAGTAGTACCAGCCTTCCGGCGCGCGCGGCGTGGTTGCGGTGGCATTCACCTCATTCGCGCCGCCAATGCCGCCGACAAAGATGGTGTTTGTTGGCTCATTGCCCTCGTTCGTGCCGCCAATGACGAACATCCAGGCCGCATTGGCCTGCGCCGAGCCGTCGGTAGGCGGAACCGCCGGCGCCAGCGCCACCGCGGCATTGAGCCGTTTGTTGGGCTGAGGCAGCACATAGTCAGTGGTCTCATTCGTCCCGACAAAGTAGATATTGCTATCGGTCGGGTCTTCCAGCAGGAAATCGTTATTGTAGAAGGCAACCGGAATAGTTGCAGTCGCGCCGGCTGCGCCCGCCGAGCCGCTTATCGTTGAACCAGTCACGTAGTAGAGCCGGTTGTTGAAGCTGATGCCGGTCACCCCGCGACGGCCCTGAATGCTGATCGCCTGCGGGTTGCCGCTGCCGGTTTTTGCCACCTGGTTCGTCCAGGTCAGGGCGCCGGTCGTGGGATTGACATCCGCCCGCCAGACCTGAGTGTTGAGTTGCGGACACGCATTGGATGCTGTAATCGCGCCTGTGCAGCCGCCAAGCAGGAAGATGGCCTCGCGCTGGGTCGGCACACCACCGATGATCTGGATCGTTTGGGCCGCGATCGCCGTGCCTGAATGCACGCCAAACGGCAGATCGTCCAGTCGTTTCCAGACGGTCGGCGGATTGGGGTTGGTCGGGCTGTCAGGGTTCACCAGATTGCCATTAGCGTCAACCTGGGTGTAAAAGACGAAGGGATAAATATCCTCCTGCAAGAACTGGGATGGGGCGATGCTCAAACCACCGATAGCGTAGATGAAATCCTTGCCGGCGCTGGTGCGCACATGCGCGAGCTGGAGATTTTGCGCGCCGCGCAGATCGGGTGAATTGGGATTGGTAATGATATTGCCATTATCATCAAGGGTTGGGAAGCGCCAGTTGTCCGGCGCGCTCCAGGCGGTAATCGCGCCATCGCTGTCAACCGTGGCCCGCTGCACCACGTTGATCGAAAAGTCGTAGGTCTGGCAGGTTGCATTGTAAACACTACCGCCGACGATGAAGATGTAGCCGAGATTGGAACCGCTGCGCGCGGGAACGGCCGCCGCGCCTGCGCCTGATCGCGCGCTGATATTGACGTCGCATTCCGGTCCCGGATCAACTCCGGGCATGGGAAAAGCCTGAAACACATCATTGCCATTGGGGTACGGCGTGTCGCGCGCCACCAGCGCGCCCTGCTCCTGATCCACCTCGGCCCGGTAGACATATTGCGAGCGATTCTCCTGGTCAGCTTCCGGACTGGTCGCACCACCGACAACGAACAGATAGCGGTCGAGCGCCACCAGCGCCGCGTCGGTCAATGGCTGCGGCAGGGTAGCGCTGTCTGGCCGCCAGTTGTTCCGATTCAACACCCCCACCGGAGCCAGCTCGACGGTGCCGAGCGCATCGGGCGTCGTGGGCGAAGCGGGCGCTGCCGAAACCACCGTGCGCTGGAAGACGCCGCGGGCGAAATCGGTCTGAGTATTGTAGAGATACTCGGTCACCCCGGTCTCGTCGGTAAGCGCGCGGACGAGCGCAGGCGGCCAGGCCGCGAGCAGGAGCGCAAGGCATAATCCGCCAACTACCAGGAAGAGCAGCGGGCGACAGTGCCGAAGCGAGAATGGCGCGATCATGCAGAAACCTCCCTGGCGGCGACAGGCAGCAATGAAGGGGGATCTGCCATCGCCAGTCAACGCCGGCGCTATACAGACTGTATAGCGCCGGCATCCGGTTAACGCGATTTAGTTCACGCTGCACACATTGCCATCAAGGCGCAGGCGCAGATTCTGCTCAATGGTAGCGATGAAGCCAGCGCCCGGCGCGTCAAGGGTCACAACCATATCCGACTGGGTCGAGCTGCCATTGAAGAACTGGCTATACATGCGCGGCCCTGCCGTCGGCGGATCGAGCGGGTGACGATAGAAGAGATAGGCCTGCATGCGGTAGGTGCCGCGTGGGATCGACTCGAAGGTATAGCGCACCCGGCCATCGGTGCCAGCCACAATCGGCGCTCGGTAAACGCTGCCGGTCGTCACATCTTCCAGAATCACTTCGCCGACATTCGGATAACGCAACCCGCCCACCGACTCGAAGTGATTGCCGGGAATCGTTCCCCGCCACTCGCCATCGCTGCCGCTGACGCATGGCCCACGCTCGATCTGGTCGTTGATCGCCAGCATAATCCGGTCAACATTGTTCAGGCCATCCGGTCCGCGTTCGAGCGTATCGGCAATATAGAAGTGGCGCGGGGTTGAGGCCACGCCGTCGCGCAGGCCGGTTGGCGGAATGGCAGTCAGGGCCAGCGCGTAGACATCGGTCTGCACATCCTGCCGCGCCTTGATCGCATTGGCCTGCTGCACCATCTGGGTAATCGGACGGTCAAAAATAGTTGTGCCGTTGTTCGGGGAGTACCGACCATCCCGGTAATACCGGTGATTACCATTACTGGTATCACCACTCGGGTTGGCTGCGACCTGATTGGTCTGACATTCAGCGGAGTCGACCACCAATTGACCCAACAATCGACACGAATGGCCAAGGGGATAGGTGTTTGAGTTGCTCTGACCGCCGTTCAGATCGCTTTTGGCGGTGTTCAGAAATACATTCGCGACACCGTCGGTCACGAAGATCACAGCCCGGCGATACGTCCATTGCCGCCCCAACTGGGTCGTCGTCGTCGGCGCGCTATTCAGCGCCTGATTGGCCCGGTAGAGCCCGCCGGCCCCGTTGGTGCCGCCCGAGGTCCGATATGGGTTGTAGTAAAGGGAGCTGTCGTTATCACTGAGTGAAACGCTGCCATTGACACAATTAGTTAGCTCAGTTGCATTCAGGTAAGTGCCTGAGCTCTTTGTAACACCCGCGCAGAGCACCGCCTGCTTCAACCGGGCTGGATCTGAGCTGAACGCACTACCGCTTGGGAACTGGAACGACGCTGGCGATTGATGACTAAACCAGATCAGCTTCATCTGATCGATCGGGCGGGTGGAGTCATAGCCCGGATTGCCCGGCATGTTCATCTGCTCGATCAGCAGCATGACCGCCTGTTTCGCGACATAGGCGATACGTTCATTACGCGGCGTCCAGGCATACTCCGGCTTTCCATTGCATACGCCGCTAGGCTGCTGCGGCCAGCCAGGAGGGCCGTTCAGGCACTGCGCTGTTTGACCGTTCACCTTACCCTGACCGTAGAAGTTCATATTCATCGAGCCAGAGATGTCAAGCACCACGACATACTGCACTGGCGGGCGCTCTGCCACATTGATCTGGTATTCCGGCCACAGCTCGACGCTGCCGGTCAGCCGGACGATGCTCATATCTTCAGGCGGCGGCGGGGTGGCCGAGCAGGCCGTGCCCTGCCGGTTGGGATCGCCCAGGAAGATGAAGTCCATATAGTTACGGCTGCGCTCACGGCCATATTCGGTCAGCACGAAGAGGCCAAAGCGCACCACGCGGTAGGCGGCATTGGAACCCTGACCCACCGCCGTGTCGTAGATCGGCAGCACCATGCGCGTGCCGTTGGCGATGTGGGCATCGAGCGCGGCGCGCAATTCATTGCTATTGTTGTAGCCAGTGCTGCCGTAGATCCAGTCGCCGATATTCAGTTCGCCGGGCCGCTCAGGATAGTTTGGCGGCTGAGGCAGATTGCTGGCCGGCCAGGGTGTCACCTCCATAAAGCCTTTGGAGAGAGTGCCGGTGCCGGTCAATGACAGCGACAGCTCTTGGTTGCTATTGGCATTGGAGCCGCTCGCGCCGCGACCATCGAGCCAGCGCAGCCAGCCAAACCCGCCCGGCGTCGCGCCATCAGCCGGGTAGAGGCGCATCTTGGTATAGCCGCGATAGGTGCCGCTGGTCAGGCGCTGCCAGTTGTCGTCGATTTGGCCGTCACCATCCTGATCGCCCGGATTGCGGAATTCGTTGCCGCTGATGTAGTCATTGTTGATCGCAATCGGATAGACGCCATCGGTGGGCGGGCAGGTGCCGGCATACGCCTTGGCGCCGATGGGCAACTGCTTCTGATTGACGACCCGGGCAAAGAGCGTGTCCACTTCGCCATTCAATCTGACCTCGATGTAGGCAACATTGTCGGGCACGTTCGTGCCGTCGCGCGTGATCGCCGCGCCGCCCTCGATCGGTTCGCCGCGCGCATTGAGGTAGTACGCTTCCATCCGAATGTTCGGATTGTTCTCGACATCGATGCCGTTCGATCGCAATGAGCTGACGATCGAGTTGTAAATAACAGTATTCGTCGCGTTGGCCGGGCGGCGAATATAGGTGTTCATCGCCGCCAGCGATGCAGCATTCGCGGCTGCGACCGCGCGACGCTCTTCTGAGAAGGTGCGCCCGACATCCACCGACAGGGCCGTCATCCCGATGAGCACCACGATCATCAGGGCCAGCAAGGGGATGCTCTGGCCGCGCGCCCGTCGTGGCGGGCTGTGCATGCGATTGCCATGCTTTGCCATACAATTCCTCCGTTTGCTAAATTGACAGATTGATGCTGGAGCGATTGATCGATCCAGGACGACGGGCTTTCACGATCTTTACCCCACAAACTGACTGCGAATCGGCATCGTATGCCGCACCTGTAGCGTGATTTCGCGCCCAAATGCCGGCGCGAAGGGGAAGAAGAGCCGGTAACGATAGCGAATGGTGACCCGGATCCAGCAGTTCTGACCGGCGTTGCGCATATCGACTCGCGGCGTAGTCGTTGAACACTGACCGCTCAACTGGGTCGGATCGGCGCCGCGCGGATTCTCGATGATCACAAAACCATTCGGATTCGTCGGGTTATTGGGATTAAAAATGATGGATGATTGCAATGTGTCATCAATACCATCATTGTTCAGATCCATCAGGTTAGCGACTCCAACCCGCTGCGTCCCGCCGGCCAGCCGAATCCGTTCATAAATCTTCTCATAGTTGAGCCGGACTGCGGTCACCTGGCCGTTGCTATTGGTCACCACCACCGGATAGCTGCCGTAGGTCGCGCCTTCCTGCGCCGCCGCCCGCAACGCCTGCAAGGTGAAGAAGATCAGACCCAGATCGACCGCCGCGGACAGCAGCAGAAAGATGACGGTGGCGGCAAGGGCAAATTCGACAAGGGCCTGGCCTACGGTTTTGCGACGACGCTTCATCGTGTCATCTCCTCTTGCCTGCGCTTAGTGGCTGGCCTGCAGATCCTCCCAGTCAGCGACATCGCGGGCGCAGGCCACACCGCGCGGACTGGTCGGATCCACGCCCAGGTTTTCAATCGATCGGCGCTGCACCACGCGCAGCGTGATGGTATTCTCGCCAAAACCAATCAAATCAAAGAGCGGCGTGATGCCGCGCACGGGATAGTTGATTTCGATCTCGATTGGGCCGCGGTCGCTGAGATTGCGCGTTTGACCGCCTTCCGGATAGCGAATAACAACGTAATCTTCGATCTGGCGCCCTTCGTTGGCCGAGCCATCGAACAGCACGATGTCAGAGCGAATGGCATTCATGATCCCGCGCACGCAGGCATCGGCGGTAAAGCCGGGATAGTTGGCAGGGGGGTTGTTGCGCAATTGCAGCCATGTTTCGTGGGGCGGCAGTTGCGCCGCAACCTCAGCGCCGTTCCGCGCCGCCTGCGAGACCATCGAGTAGGCAAAGATGAGATAGCCGAACTCGATGATGCCAAACAGCGCGATCAACATCACCGGCAGCAAGAGAGCCATTTCAACGATTGATTGTCCTTCTCTGGTCTTCATGGCGCATGCTCCCGCAACGACACGTTCTCTGGCTTTCAGTATATGACGGCAAGCCTGGCGGTGAAATAGTCCGAAGGTACCAGCTTTTTCCGTTGCTCTGATCAGGCCGCAAAGGCACGAAGCCCACCAAGATCACTGCCAACCGGGGCACCGCGCTCCTCAATTGCCAGCGCAGAACGGCGTCGCTCCGCTCTCTCCGCCTGCCTGAACAAAGCTGGTTATGCCGCGCAATGGCGCCGCAATCAATCGTGCCCGCCGATGTATTGCACTATCATGCGCTGCCAGTAGGACCAGTCGTGACACCAGCCATCCCAGAGTCGCAGGGCATTGCCGATCCCTTTTTCCCACAGTTGGCGGGAAAGCAGTTCATTCGACCAGGCTGACGGATCATCGCGCCCTGTGACGAGAATGATGTCGGTTTCACGCAGGCGATCGATCGTCCACGGATCGTTGAGATTGGGAACAAAATCAACCGGATTGTGAAAATACACTCCCTGAGTATAGGTGGTGAAAAACCGTTTCAGATCGTACAGCCCGGAGAGACCGATGACGCGCCGCACCAGACCGGGATGGCGCAACGTAAAAACCACGGCTTCGCTGGCGCCGAACGAACAGCCGGTCGCGATCAGAAATGGGTTGGGATTGAGATAGCGCACCAGCGGCAATACCTCGGTCAGCAGGTAGTGCTCATATTGCTCTTCGCGCCAGATACGCGCATCGGTGCTGGCCCCATAGTTGTACCAGCTCTCGCTATTGACGCTATCGACGCAGATGAGCTGGATCCAGCCCTGTTCGAGATGATGGCCGAGAGCGGCAACCATGCCGCGATCTTCGTATTCATAGAACCGCCCATGCGAGGTAGGAAAGACGAGCACAGGCGCGCCGGCGTGGCCGAAAATGAGTAATTCCATCGTTCGATTGAGGGCAGGACTGTGCCAAGAGTGGTATTGTCGTTGCATAGTTTCGATCGATTCCGTTCTTGTCTCACCGCCGCGAATAGGGCAATGATAGCCAGCGGCTGCTGGTCTGTCAAAGGGGAAGAATTGATTGCATGGCAACGCAGGTAACCTCGCTCCCATCAGAGTTGACATGGCCGCATGTAGTGGTTCTGTTATGGATGCGCTGGGTATTCAGTATCACCTTCCGCCTCGTCTACCCATTGCTGGCGTTTCTGGCCGCCAGCTTTGCCATCGATCTGAGCGCGGCCAGTCTGCTGGTCACTGTGCAGGTCGCGGCAGCGCTGTTGAGTCCACTGGGCGGGTTATTCAGCGATCGGATCGGTGATCGAGCAACATTGATCGGCGGCAGCGGCTTGTTCGCTGTCGGGACCATCATCTGTGCGCTGAGCGCGAATTTTAGCCTGTTTTTGCTCGGCTACGCCACGATCGGGCTATCACTGGCGGCAGCAATTCCGGCCCTGCAGAGTTATGTCAGCGCGCGCAGCCGATACGAACGGCGCGGGCAGATGCTGGGGGTGCTGGAGCTGAGCTGGGCGCTCGCCGCGCTGCTGGGCGTGCCTGCCATCGCATGGCTGGCCGAGACGTATAGTCTGGCCATGGCATTCACTGTTTTGACCGGCGCAGGAGCGCTGGCAATGCTGCTCTGCTGGACATTGCCCGCCGATAGCGGTACCCATGCCTCGGCTGCCGCCACGCCGACGGCGCTGCTGGGCGTGATCGGACAACCAATCATTCTGGCTGCGCTGGCTTTCATCTTTATTCAGTTGACGGCGGTTGAGCTGATCTTTGTCAACTTTGCCGGCTGGCTGAGCGCTGCCTTCAAGGCAACGACGGCGCAACTCGGCTTGGTGTTCGGCATGCTCGGCGTGGTTGAACTGGCCGGTTCAACGCTGGCCACCCTCTTCACCGACCGGATTGGCAAGCGCCGCGCAGTGCTGGCCGGATTCGGCCTGGTAGGTGTTTGTCTGCTCCTGTTGAGTCAGAGTAGTTCGTGGCCAATCTTCTTGTTCTGGCTGCTGGCGTTCGATCTCTGCTTTGAGTTTGCGATTGTCTCTACCTTTCCCCTGGTCAGCGGCCTGAGCGCGCAGGGCAGAGGAACCGTGCTGGCAGCGATGACAGCCAGCATTGGCGCCGGGCGGATCGCGGGGTCGCTGATCGGGCCGTGGCTGGGCCTTCAGCTTGGATACGCGACCAATAGCGCGCTGGCCGGCGCGCTGGCGCTGATCGGGGTGGCGCTGGCGTGGCGGTTTGTCGGTGAAGGAAGGGCATGATGCAACGCAACGGTAGCGAACCTGTAACCAGTGGGGGCGAGAAATCATCGTATAGTATGAAACAAACGAAGTGCGTCGTGAAAGGATACTGACAATGGCGCTAATGCAGGAAAAGGATCGCCAGGCCGTTCGGGAAGCCTTTGCCGGTCTGAGTCGTCCGGTTGAGATTGCGCTGTTCACCTCCGCCGAAAGCGGTGAATACAGCGAAGTGACCAAAGAGCTGCTGCAAGAGGTGGTGGCGCTTCACCCGCTGTTGAGCCTGAGCGTCTACGATCTGGAGCGTGACGGGGCTTATGCGGCTGAGCTGGGGGTTGATAAGGCGCCAGGGATGGTCTTTCTGGTCGGCAACGAGCGCCAGAACCATGGGTTGCGGTTTGCCGGCCTGCCGAGCGGTTATGAATTTGCCTCGCTGATCGAAGTCATTCGACTGGCCGGCGGCGCGGTCCAGCCCGATCTGCAACCGGCGACGATGGCGCTGCTGGAAACCATCAACGCGCCGATGCACATGCAGGTCTTTGTCACTCCCACCTGCCCCTACTGCCCGCGCGCAGTGGTGATGGCTTATCGACTGGCCCTGTCCAGTCCCTACATTACCGCTGAGGGGATCGAAGTGACCGAATTCCCCGAACTGGGCGATCGCTACGCCGTGATGGGCGTGCCGAAGACGGTGATTGACGATCTGGTGCATATCGAAGGGGCGGTGCCCGAAGGCATGATGCTGACGAAGCTGCGCGAGGCGATTGCCGCCGCGTGATGGTCATCGGTAGAGACGTTGCAATGCAACGTCTCTACAATCCTTCAGCGAACGCATGCTATACTATGCCCATGCGAGCGCTGGAGGGTATGACGTGAATCGCCAACTCTCGATTGATCTGACCATCTACAACGATGAACAGGCCCTGCTTGAGGGATTGCGCCGGGGCGACCCCGATGCCTGCACCTGCTTCTTCAAGCGTTTTGCTGCGATGGTCTATGCGCGCGCCCTGCACCTGCTCCGCGACGCCGATGAAGCTGATACCGTGCTGCAAACCACGTTCATCAAGGCGTGTGAGGCACTGCCGACCTACACCGGCGCCGGCAGTTTGCGAAGCTGGCTCTATCGGATTGTTTCCAACGAAGGACTGATGCTGTTACGGAAAAAGCGTCCGCAGATATCGCTCGATGCCGCTGGCGAGCTGCCCGCCGAGGAGCGCGAGCAGGCGAACGGAACGGTGATCGACCCGGCGTTGCACGTCGTCGCCGACGAGCTGCGTCGCGAGATCGAACAGGCGATTGCGCGTTTGCCAGAACCGCTGCGGGCAGTGCTGGTGTTGCGCGAGATTGAACAATTGAGCACTGAAGAGACCGCTCAGCGGCTGGGCATCACTCCGGGCGCGGTGAAGGTGCGGTTGCACCGGGCGCGCGCGTTGCTCAGGCAGCGACTGGGCGAAGACGGACAAAGCGAGGCGGCTGGCTAACCCGACAACGACCTTGCTCAGCCGCAGAATATGTGTCATTAGTGTTTGGGCGACGGGTAACGTCGCGCGGCGCGTTATGCCGGCAACGCTGACCGCAGACACTTCACCTCGCCAAACCAGTGTACCGGACGCGCCCGGACAGGTGCTCGGCCCCATAACGTCGCCCAATGATGATCACCGCGCCAATGACCATCGCCGTCGCGATAGCCGCCACGACTCCTTCAGTGTTAGCGACACCAGCATTGAAGGTGCCGTGCCAGATTGCCGTCGCCAGGACGCTGCCGCCGGTGCTGTTGTAGAGCCAGGTTAGCGGCACGGCACCGGAGAGAATGCTGATGGTGAAGGCAAAAACGCTCAAGAGCGAGAGTTCGTTGTAGAAGCAGACCGAGGATGAGCGTGGCTGCGCGGGCGTCGAACCGTCGTTGCAGATACGGGAGCGCCAGGCCGCGCCAGCCGGTCTCTTCACCCAGACCAAACGTGAGCACCCAGACGATCCAGCCGACCAGCCCGCTCAGGCCGGACAGCTCGTTGATCTGACCAAAATCGGCGAGACGGGCCGGCGTGCCGATCAGGCGCGCCAGCAGCACCGACCCGGCGAAGAGCAGCAGCGGACTGCCCAATGCAACCAGCCACCATTAGAAGGGGCGCTGCGACATGACTCCCGCTAACGCAGGGGATTGTTGCGGGAGCTTACATGCCCGCGCACTGCCATCCACCAGCGAACCCTCTGTGCCTCTGTGGTGCAACCTTCACCCCCTCACCCCCGACCCCGTTCCCGCTGGGAGAGGGGAGAGTAGAAGGGGCAGCGCGGCAGCGCTCCCGCTGACGCAGGGGATTGTTGCGGGAGCTTACATGCCCGCGCACTGCCATCCACCAGCGAACCCTCTGTGCCTCTGTGGTGCAACCTTCACCCCC
>FWPU01003949.1_pt1 | contig 35798 bp, 48 predicted proteins | sample 2228361 | NCBI WGS metagenome assembly FWPU01 (sample SAMEA103939777, study PRJEB20133) | metagenome
CGCCGGTGATGAAGACGTTCATGGGTTCGGATTGCGCTGCTCGGATCGCGGACTGCAGACCGCTGCCGTCCCCGCGCAGGGTGGCCTTTCTGTGAGTGATCAGATGAAATGAGACAGCGGGAAGAAGCGGGAGGAGCCGGGAAAAGCCGGGACAAATCAAGAAGATCGGCCAGTTATCCACAGACTCGCCAGATTTGAGACACCGTCCTCTCGACCGGCCGAAAAGGCCGTTTGTCTCACTTGATTTGAGACACGTGACGCCGGTGCCGAAACCCTTTGAGCGGCGTTTGAACCGACTTCATCTGCCCATGGCCGCGCGCAGTTCGCGGACGGCCCGCTGCAGCTCGTCTATCTGAGCTGCATCCTGAGCGCGCGCAAATAGCTCCGACAGAACTGAGTCGCGCTGCTGTTCGTCCTCGATCTGCTCGACCAAGCGGATCAAGTGATCCCACCGCCTCGCACGTGGATGCGAGCTTGGCAAAAGCCGCGACGCCTGAGCTGGCGGCGCATCCCCAACGGTCGCCCGCGATGGGCGTCGAGCGAACATCTCCCCATCGCCGGTCAGAAGCCACGTCATATTCACTCCAGACCGGCTGATCGCAGCTAGCGCATCGGCTCCTGGCTTGCGTTGGCCGACCTCGTAGCCCACCAGCGTCGCCTTCGACAACCCGACGCGCGCCGCGAATTGCTCCTGCGTCAGCCCTAGAGCATGACGTAGATCCTTCAGGCGCTCGCCGATCCCCATGTCGCACTTAGCCGCCGAAAGTGCGACACGAGAAAGTGCGACACCGAACCGCGTCGCGCTTCGCGCAAGTCTTTGATTTTTTTCTCATCTTTCAGAATCACGGCGTCTTGGGCGCCGGATGAAAGTGCGACACGTGCACGCCTAGTCGATCGACGCTTGACATAGTCGATCGACTAACCGAAACTTCACAACGTTGACCAACTTTACACCGATCATGAGTCAAGTGAACAAGCGCATCACGCCTCAACAGGTCAGGGCTGAGTTCACGAGACGCGGAATCACGATCAGGTCGTGGTCTCGTGCACACGGTGTCAGCGAGAGAGTCGTCTATGAGCTGCTGCGCGGCCGGTTCAAGGGCCGCTACGGGCAGGCACACAGGGCAGCGGTGCTGCTCGGCCTCAAGGACGGGATAGTCGATTGACGAACAGCATCACCCTCGAGCTCATCGCGGCTGCCCTCCGCTGCGCAAAGCGCAGCATCGAGCGGCGCGCCGCCCGCGAAAACTGGCCCTACACGGAACAGCCCTGCCGTGGCGGACGCCGCCGGATCTACCGGGTCGACGACCTGCCGGCGGACGTGCAGGCCAAGGTCATCCTCCACAGTGTCTCCTCCACCGGCCCAAAGCGGCCGGCTTCGTCGCCCGGCGGCCTGGCGCCGTCGGGCGACGTCTTTTCCGATTCAGATTCGGCCCATGGGGGCCGCCTGCCAGCACGGGCTGACCGAGAAGGCGCCGATCGGGCAGGCGCAGGATGTCAAGACCCAGCAGGCACCCCACCGGCGCCATCGGCGACAGCGGCGCTGACCGATGAGGCGCGTGCCGCACTGTGGCGGTGGTACGACGCCCGGCCGCAGGAGATCAAGGACGTCGCGCGCAGCCGGCTACCCGCGGTCCAGGCGGTGCGCCGGCTCATCGACACCGGCATGCACGTGCGACAGGCGCTGCGCGAGACCGCGCACGTGCTCTGCGTGCCCGAGCCGACCCTGCGGCGCTGGTGGTACGGCGACGGCAGCAACCCAGGATGCTGCGCCGCACACCCGTCCGACTACCTCCCGCTGCTCGCCCCGCGGTGGGCAGGACGCGCCGAAGAGGCGCAGATCGATCCCGCAGCCTGGGACGCCTTGCTCGCCGACTACCTGCGGCCAGAGCAGCCCGCGCTGCGGGCGTGCTACCGCCGGCTGCGTGACGCAGCCCAACGCAGCGGCTGGCGGCTGCCGAGCTATGCCACGATCGCGCGGCGCGTCGAAGCGCTGCCGTGGCAGGCCGTGGTGCTCGCCCGCGAGGGTCGCGAGGCGCTGGTGCGCCGCATGCCGCACGTGACGCGCACCAAGCATCACCTCCGGGCGCTGGAGGCCGTCAATGCGGACGGGCACGTCTTCGACCTGCGGGTCGAGCTTCCGAGCGGCCAGACGGGCCGGCCGGTACTGGTGGCCTGGCAGGACATCTACAGCAGCAAGATCCTGGCATGGCGCGTCGGTGAGACGCTGTCCAGCCATCTCGTGCGGCTCGCCTTCGGCGACGTCGTCGAGCGCTACGGCGTGCCGGAGCACGCTTATCTCGACAATGGCCGCGAGTTCGCGGCAAAGACGCTGACAGGCGGCGCGCGCACGCGCTTCCGGTTCGTCGTCCGGGACGAGGACCCCATGGGGCTGTTCACGCAGCTCGGGGTGCAAGTGCACTGGACCACCCCCTATCACGGGCAGGCCAAGCCCATCGAGCGCGCCTTCCGCGATCTGTGCGAGGGCATCGCCAGGCATCCCGCAGCCGCGGGCGCCTACACCGGAAACTCGCCGGTGAACAAGCCGGCCAACTATGGCGAGCGCGCCATGCCGTGGGATGCGTTCGTGCGGTTGGTCGAGGCCGCCATCGCCGAGCACAACGCGCGCGGCGACCGGCGCAGCGCCAACGCCAAGGGGCGCAGTTTCGACGCGGTGTTCAACGCCAGCTACGCCTCGGCCGTCATCCGCCGTCCAACGGACGAGCAGCGCAGGCTGTGGCTCCTTGCGGCCGAAGGCGTGACGGTGCGCGCCACAGGCCACGTCGCCATCGCCGGAAACGCATACTGGGGCGAGCAGGTGGCAGCGCTCGCAGGGCGTCGCGTCATCGTCCGGTTCGACCCGGACCATCTGGACCGCCCGGTGCACGTCTACACCCTCGACGGCGCGTACGTTGGCGCCGCCGAACGTACCGCCGCCGCCTTCGATGACCTGGATGCCGCGCGCCAGCACGCGCGCGCGCACCGCCAGGCACTGCGCGCCGCCAAGCAGATGCAGCAGGCGCTCGCGCGCAAGGAGGCGCTGGCCGCCGTGGCGCATCTGCCAGGGGCTCTGCCGGACCGCGATCCGCCCGCGCCGGCGGCGGTACGGATCATGCCCGCGCCGCGCCGGCGTCAGCCTGAGCCGCTCGCCGCAGCCACCGGCACCGACGACTACGTGGGAGCGGCGGACAGGATCGTACTGGCGGCGCTCGAGCAGCGACGCCGCAAATCGCCCGACGAAGGATGAAAGACGCCCGCCAGGGTGGCAGCCCTGGCGGGCGGTGTAACCGGCCCTCGAGGGGCCATCGAAGCAAGGAGAAAGCCTACATGAACGCAGTTGTGATGGAAATCCCGCAGCCTCAGGCCGATGACGTGATCGGCGCGGTGCGCGCCGAGCTCGAGCGGCGGGGACTGACGCAGACGCAGATCGCCCGCGAGGCAGGAATCTCGCCGACATCGCTCACGCAGTTGCTCGGCGGCACCTATGCGGCCGACCCGCGCCGGCTGCTCGCCAAGCTCGAGCAGTGGCTCACCAGCCTGCGCGAGCGCGCCGCGCAGCCGCAGCTACCGGACGCGCCGGACTGGGTCGCGACCGGAACGGCCGAGCGGATTCTCGCCGCACTTGGCTACGCCCAGATGGCCGGCGACGTCGCGGTCATCTACGGCGGCGCCGGCGTGGGCAAGTCCACGGCGGCGCGCGAGTACAGGCGCCGGTACCCGAATGTATGGCACGCCACGATGTCGCCGGCGACCGCCGGCGTCACCACGGCGCTCGAAGAGGTCTGCCTGGCGCTGGGCATGCGTGAGCTGCCCCAGGGCGCGGCGCGCATGGCCCGAGAAATCGTCGCCCGCGTGCGCGATACGCGCGGGCTGATCATCGTGGACGAGGCGCAGCACCTCTCGGTGGGCGCGCTCGATGCGCTGCGCGCGATCCACGACGCCACCGGCGTCGGGCTGGCGCTCATGGGCAACGACCTCGTCTACGCGCGCATGACCGGAGGCGCGCGTGTGGCATGGCTCGACCGGCTGTTCTCGCGGATCGGGCGCCGGCTGCGGGTGGCGCGCGCCAGCAGGGCCGACGTCGAGGCCATCGCAGACGCGCACGGGGTCGGCGGCGGCGACGCGCTCAAGCGCCTGGCCACCATCGGCGCCGGCGCCGGCGCCCTGCGATCCGTCACCAAGTGCCTGCGGCTGGCGCGCCTGATGGCCGCCGGGCGAGGCGAGTCGCTATCTGCGGCACACATCGACGCCGCATGGCGCGATCTGACCGGGGAGGACGTGCAATGAGGATCACCGACAAGGCGTTCGTCTACGTGCCGGCCGACGAGACGGACATCCGGCGCACCTTCGCCCGCGTGCGGCGCAGGCTCGCCCGCGAGCGTGCCGAGCAGGCACGGCAGCAGACACGGCCCGGCGATGTCTATCTGCCGCTGCTGCCACGGCAGCTCGAGGTGCAACGCATGCTCGACGCCCAGACGAAACGGGAGGGCACATGCTGACGATGACCGATATCGAAGCGGCGACCCGGGCATACGCGCAGGCGCGGGAGGCGCTGTCTGCGCGCGTGCGCGAGCTGCAGGACGAGATCGAGCGCGTGCGGCGCCAGGCCATGCCGTCGATCCGGCGCGCCCTGGCGGCCGCGCAAGAACGGCGGCACGAGCTCGTCACCGCCGTGCAGGCGGCGCCCTATTTGTTCGAGCGGCCTCGCTCGGTGGTGTTCAGCGGGGTGCGGGTCGGCTACCAGAAAGGCCGCGGCGCGCTCACCTGGGACGACGACGCGCGCGTGTGCGAGCTGATCCGGCGGCACCTGCCGGAGCAGGCCGACACGCTGATCCGCGTCATCGAGCGGCCCGTCAAATCCGCGCTGTCGGCGCTACCCACCGACGACCTGCGCCGCGTGGGCGTGCGGGTCGTCGATACCGGCGACGCCGTCATCGTGCGCGCGATCGACGACGAGCTGGACCGGCTGCTCGCCAGCCTGCTTGACATCAACGAGCCCGTCACCGAGGAGGACGCGCAATGAACTGGATCAGCGTGAACGAACGGCTGCCCGAGCGCTACGAGGACGTGCTCGTGGCGTACGCAGTCGAATTCGACGATGACATCGACGCGGTGAGCGTCGACATCGGTTACCGCACGCAGCAGGGTTTCCGGCTTCTCTGGGGCGAGGAGATCGACGTGCGGGTGCTGTACTGGATGCCGTTGCCGCCGCCGCCGTCCGAGGTGCAGGTACGCGCCGGGCACGTTCCGGAGGCGCGCGCATGAACGACATCGCCTACGGCCTGGCCATGTTCATCATGGGCGCATGGTGCGGCGTCCTGCTCATGGCGCTGCTCTTCATGGCGCGCCGCGACCGCGACCGCGACGAATGAAGGCCGCCAAGCTCGAGACGAGCGACCGTCTGCGCCGGGTGGCGCGCGTGCTCGCCGATGGATGCGAACACACGACCTACGAGATCGTGCACGCCGCCCAGGTGTGCGCGGTCAACAGCATCATCGCCGAGCTGCGCGCCAACGGCCTGCGCATCGCATGCGCGCGGCGCGCCGACCGCTGGTATTACCGCCTGGAGGATCGCGACGATGCAAAACGCGTCCCCTGACACCCGTCGCCGGCTGATCGCCGCGATCCACGTTGAGGCGGCGCGTCGCGGACTCGACGACGATGCGCGCCGCGCGATGCAGCGGCGTCTGACGGGGCTGGCATCGTGTGCCGAGATGGACGACGCGCAGCTTCGCGTCGTGCTGGACGCGCTGCGCGGGCGCCGCGCCGGCGCCGACCGCGCGCCGTTGCTGCGCAAGGTCCATGCCATGCTCGGCGACCGGCCCGTCGCCTACGCCGAGGGCATCCTCAAGCGCATGTACGGCGACCGCGCGCCGCAGCGGCTGGAGTGGGCCACGCCGCAGATGCTGCGCGCCGTCGTCGCCGCGCTCGCCTACGACCGCAGGAGACACGCGCATTGAGCGCCATCGTGCAGTACCTGCAGCGCGCCGGGGTGCCCGAGGCGCAGATCGACCGGCTGCTCGACCAATGGGGCGGGTTGCCCATCTACGTGCCCCGCGCGCCGGCCGCGGACCATCCGCTCGTCGTCATCGCGGGCGCGGAGGCCGCCGCGGCGCTGGCCGCGGCCTACGGCGGAGAGCGCATCCTGATGCCGCTGGGCGCGCGCAGGCGCCGCGACGAACTGGCGCGCCGCGTGCGCGAGCTGCGCGCTGCCGGGCTGAACAATTGCGAGATCGCACGCCGCCTCGGTATCCACCTGCGCAGCGTGCAACGCCTGATTCGCGCGCATTTCGACGTCGCCGTGCGCGACGAGCGGCAGATGCAGCTCTCCCTCGAATGAAAATCGGCCGCTGTCCCGTCTGCCACGCGCACCTGGCGCTGGACGCCATCGTCCAGGACGACGCCGCGCGCGAGCTGCTGGCGCTGCTGGCTTCGCTCGACGCGGATCTGGCGCGCGCGATCGTGAGCTACCTCGCCCTCTGGCGCCCAGTAAAGCAGGATCTGGCATGGCATCGCGCGCTGCGGCTCGCCCGCGAGACGCTGGCGCTGGACGCCGATGCGGCGCGCCTGGCGGCCGCGCTTGTCCATACCGTCGAGGCGATCCGTGCCAAGGGCGCGCAGCCGCCCCTGCGCTCGCACGGCTACCTGCGTCGCGTCATCGAGGGCGCGCAGGCAACCGCGCCGCAGGAGAACATCGCCCGCACGCCGCGCCCGCCGCGCGCCGCACCGAGCCGCACCGCCGAGGCCATGCGGCGGCTCATCGAAGGATCATGAACCCGCCGGCACAGTGGTTCCGCGCGACCGTCGCGCACGGACTGGTGCGCCTCGTGGCGCTCGCGCTGCCCGGCACGCCGCCGGCAGATACGATCGAGCTGACCCGCGAGGCGTGGATCGAGGCGCTGTGGCCGACCCGTGCCTGGGATGCCGATCTCGATGCGCCGCGGCTGGAAGCCGCCTTCCGCGCGCTGTCGGTCACATGCGAGCGCTGGCCCGCACCCGTGGCCCTGCTGCGTGCGCTGCCGGCGCGGCCGCAGCCACCGGCGCTGCCGCTGCCGCCGGCATCCGCCGAACAGCGCCGGCGCGGCGCACACATGCTCGCCGCACTGGTCGAGACCATCCGCAAACGACAGCCGTCGCAGTAGGCCCGGGCGCGATGCGCCGGCACCATCCGGCGTCATGGACCGCTTTGAGCGATGCGTCGCGTTCGTCATCGCGCTGGAGGGCGGCGACCGCATCGTCGACGACCCGGCCGACCCTGGCGGCGTGACGCGCTGGGGCATCTCGCAGCGCGCGCACCCGGAGGTCGACGTGCGCACGCTCAGCCGCGAGCAGGCGCAGGAAATCTACCGGCGCTCCTACTGGGAGCCGATGCGCTGCGACGAGCTGCCGCCGCCGATCGACATGGCCGCATTCGACGCGGCGGTGAATCAAGGACGCGTCGCGGCGGCGCGCATGCTGCAGCAGGCGCTGGGCGTGGCCGTCGACGGCATCGTCGGCCCGCAGACCATCGCCGCGGCACGCGCGGCAGACCGCTGGCAGGCGGCGCGCTTCATGGCGCTGCGCGCGCTGCGCTATACGCGCACCGCGAACTTCGACCGCTACGGCGCCGGCTGGCTCACGCGGTTGTTCCTCGTGGCGATGCATGGTTGAAGGGAGGTTGTGATGAGTCTGACGCACGCGCTGATCGGCGCCGCGGTGTTCGTGGCGGCAGTGCCCGTCGTGTGGGCCTGGTACCTGTCCGTGATGCACCTGGCAAGCGCACGCGACGCCGGCCGGCTCACGCCGGCGGCCAAGGCGCTGGGCTATCCATGGCTTGCGCTCGGCCTGGCCGTCGACGCGGTGTTCAATGCGGTGCACGGCACCGTCCTGTTCGCCGAGCTGCCGCGTGAAGTGCTGTTCACCTCGCGCGTGACGCGGCTGTCCGCGCGCGCGGACTGGCGCGGCCGGCTGGCGCGCTGGATCTGTATGCAGCTCCTCGACCCGTTCGACCCGGCCGGCCGGCACTGCCGATAGATCGCCATGGCGCCCATCGTCGCAGCACTGATTCCGACGATCGTGCAGGCCATTTCATCGCCTGCGGTCGCCGGCACGGCCGCCGCGTGGCTCGCCAAGCGGGCCGGACTGCCCGACGCGTCCATCGACGCCGTGACGCGCTGGATGGAACAGATCCGCCCCGAGGACCGGGTGCGTCTGCGCGAGCTCGATCTCGAGTTCCAGAAGTACGTGCTCGGACGCAACAACGAGCGCGAACTCGCCGAGCTCGGCCTGATTCGCGCGCAGATCGACGTCAACCGCGAGGAGGCGCGCTCCACGCGCATGTTCATCGCCGGCTGGCGGCCCTTCGTGGGCTGGACGTGCGGGTGCGCGCTGGCCTACGCCAGCATCGTCGAGCCGGTTGCGCGCTTCGCCGCGCAGGTCGGATTCGGCTACGCCGGCGCGTTCCCCGCCATCGACACCGCACTCACGCTGCAGGTGCTCGTCGGGTTGCTCGGCTTGGGCACCCTGCGCACCTACGAGAAAGCGCGCGGCTCCGAGGGCAACCGGTGATCGAGTGGCAGGCCATCGGCGTGGTCGCCGCGATCGTCTCGGCCATCGCCGGCGCGCTCGCGTGGGCGGCGCGCACCATGCTCGCCACCGCGCGGCTGGTCGCCGACATCGAGCGCCGCATCGAGGCGGCCGAGACATCGCTGCGCGAAGAGGTCCACCGCTGGCGCCAGATCGAGGCGCAGATCAATCGCATGATGGCCGACCTGCCGCGCGACTTCGTGCTGCGCAGCGATCACGTGCGCGACATCGCCGTGGTCGTGGCGCGCATCGACGGGCTCGGCGAGAAGATCGACCGGCTCATCGACCGCTTGATCGAGGTGCGACGTGACGACCGAAGCTGAAATCGACCGTGCCCGGCGCGAGCAACTGCGCTGGTTGATCCTGCTGACCCTGTGGCATGCCGAGCCGTATGGCTGCGGCGAGGGCATCCTGGTGCGCGTGGCCGAGGATCTGCCGCTGGCCGGCGCCACCGGCCACGCCATCCGGCGCGAGCTCGCCTACCTGGAGGGTCTGCGGCTGGTGCAGCTCGAGCGCGCCGCGCAGTGGCACGCGCGCCTGACGCCGGCCGGCGCCGACGTCGTGGACTACCGCGCGGAGGCGCCCGCCGGCGTGGCGCGTCCGCGCAAGTACTGGTGATGCGATGCCGCGCCGGCCGAAGATCACGCAGTTGCCGTCCGAGGTGCGCGGCTGGCTCGACGACGCACTCGCCGAGGGGAACTTTGCCGGCTATGAGGCGCTCGCCGCCGAGCTGCGCGCACGCGGCTACGACGTGTCGCGCTCGTCGGTGCACCGCTACGGGCAGCGGCTCGAGCGCAAGCTCGCCGCCATCCGCGCGTCCACCGAGGCGGCGCGGCAGATCGCCGCCGCCGCGCCGGACGACGCCGACCTGCGCAGCGCGGCGGTGATCTCGCTCGTGCAGTCTGACCTGTTCGACGCGCTGCTGGCGCTGCAGGAGGCAGAAACCGCAGAACCGGGCGAGCGGGTCAAGCTGCTTGCATCGGCGGCGCGCGCCATCGCCGAGGCGAGCCGCGCGTCGGTCGGGCAGAAGCGTTGGGCCGAAGAGGTGCGCACGCGTCTGGACGAGCTGGAGCGGGCCGCCGGCAAGGCCGGCAGGCGGCTCGACGCGGAGACGCTGCGCGCGGTACGGGAGCAGCTCTATGGCGGATAGAGCGGTCGCTCCATTTCTAAAGTACCCAGGAGGCAAGCGCAGGCTCGCGCGGCGCATCATCGATCTGATGCCGCCGCACACATGCTACGTGGAGCCATTCGGCGGCATGGCAGCAGTCCTGCTCGCCAAGCAGGAAAGCAAGGTCGAGGTCTGGAACGACATCGATCAAGGTCTCGCCAACGCGATGCGCATCGTCAAATACCACCCAGACGAGCTCGCTCGCGAATTGCAATTCATGCTCGCCCATCGCGCGGAACGCAAGCATTGGCTGGCACATCCTGGAGAGACTGACATTCAGCGTGCCACGCGGTGGATTGCGCTGCGGTGGAGCGGATTTGCCGGTCGTCCTGGCAGTGGTTTCCATATCAGCAAGATCAGTGCGATCGTCTCGCGCGAGACGATCATCGAAACAGCGCGCGCAGTATCGCGACGCTTGGCAAGGGTGCACGTCGAATGCCTGCCATGGGAGCGAGTGTTCGACATCTACGACGCGCCCGGCACGCTGTTTTTTTGCGATCCGCCCTATTTCGACGGCGACCAGAAAATGTATGAGTTCGCGTTCACCGAGGCGGATCACCGGCGGCTACGCGATCGCCTAAGGACGGCCCGTGGGCGATGGATCGTCACTTACGGAGATCACCCGCTGATCCGCGAGCTCTATAAAGACTGTCACATCGAGCCGGCGACGCGCGTGCGCACCTTCAATCAACGTTCGCGGAAGCTCTACACAGAGCTGATCATCAGGCCATGAGGCCCGCATCGCTTTCCTGGATCCGTGTCACGTCGGCGATCGGCGCGTGCATCACGAGCATGGCCGCTGCCGCAGGCGCCATGGACGAGACACGATACTGCGGACCGCCGCCGCGCGATGCGTCGGGCAGCATCATCCGCCGCGCCGATGTGCTGCGTGAATTCGAGCGCCGACATCCGCGCCCGAACGATGGACGCCGGTGGTACAGGGACCACGTCATCCCCCTTGCCTGCGGCGGGTGCGATGCGGTGGCCAATCTGCAATGGCTGCCGGAGGAGATGTGGCGAGCCAAGTCGCAGTGGGAGCGCAAGGTCTACGGTGGACGTGGCCTCAGCGAGGGCTGCCCGTGAGCCAGCCTGTGCTCTACCCGTATCAGCGGCGTTATCTGGCGGACGCGTCGCGCTGGAAGGCTGCGATGTGGAGCCGGCAGACGGGCAAGACCTTCACGACGACGCTCGAGGCGGTGCTCGACTGTCTTGAGGCCGAGGCCGAGGGCCGCGCGCGCCGCTGGACGATCATGAGCGTGTCGCAGGCGCGCGCGCAGGACGCGATCGAGACCGCCAAGCAGCATTTGCGCGCCGTACGCGCGGCCTTCGAGGCGGTGGATCAGCCGCTGGACGTCGAGCTCATGAGCTACGAGCTGCGGCTTGCGCACGGCAGCCGCATCCGCGCGATCGCGAGCAGGCCCGAGACCGCGCGCGGGATGACCGAGAACCTCATCCTCGACGAGTTCGCCCATCACCCGCAGGACCGCGAGCTCTGGCGCGCGGTGCTGCCGGTGGTCTCGCGCCCGGACCTCAAGCTGCGCGTGATCTCGACCCCGAACGGCAAGGGCAATCTGTTCTACGAGATCATGACCTCGGACGCCTTCGCGGGGCTGTTCTCGCGGCACACGGTCACGATCCACGACGCGGTGGCCGACGGGTTGCCGCGCAACGTCGACGAGCTCAGGCGCGCGATCGCCGATCCGGTGGCCTGGGCGCAGGAGTACGAGTGCGAGTTCGTCGACGCCGCCACGGCGTGGCTGCCCTACGAGCTCATCGACGGCTGCGAGGATCCGGCCGCGCCGGGCGAGTACCGGGGCGGGCCGTGCTACGTGGGCATGGACATCGCTGCGCGCGGCGACCTCACGGTGATCGTCGCGCTCGAGGACGACGCCGGCGTGCTCTGGATGCGCGAGATGCTGGAGCTGCGGGGGCAGTCCTTCGCCGGGCAACTGGCGGCCCTGGACCGCATCATGCGCGAGTATCGCGTCGTGCGCGCCGCCATCGACCAGACGGGCATGGGCGAGATGCCCGTGGAGGAGGCGCGCCGCCGGCACGGCGCCTACCGCGTCGAAGGGGTGATTTTCTCGCCCGTGCGCAAGCTCGACCTGGCCACGGCGCTGCGCGAGCGCATGGAGGACCGGCGGCTGCGCATACCCGTCGGGATGCACGAGCTGAGGGTCGATCTGCACGGCGTGCAGCGCGTCGCCGGCGCCACCGGCGCCCCGCGCCTCATCGCGGAGCGCCAGGACGGCTCGCACGCCGACCGCTTCTGGGCGCTGGCGCTCGCATGCGCCGCCGCCGCCGACGAGCGGCCGGACTATGCGGCGTGGGCATCGGCCGGCCGCACCGACGTGGCCCGCCTGTCGGCGATCGAGCGCGCCGGCCGCGGCTGGGGCGCCGTGACGAGGAGAGTGGCGCATGGCTACTGACCGCAGACCCGACCTCACCGAGATCGCCACCACCCGCGACGGGCGCGACATCACCCGCGGCTACGTCGATGCGCTGCCCTATCTGCCGCCGACCGACCGCATCCTGCAGCTCGCCGGAGGCTGGCGCGGCTACGAGGAGCTGCTGCGCGATGACCAGGTGGCGGCCACGTTCGGGCAGCGCCGCCTCGCCGTCGTGCGACGGCCCTGGACCGTGCAGCCGGGCGGCGAGATGCGCCGCGACCGGCAGGCCGCCGATCTCGTGCGCTCGACCCTCGCCCGGCTCGACTGGGACGCCATCACCGATCAGATGCTCTATGCGCGCTTCTACGGGTTCGCCGTGGCCGAGGTGATGTGGCGCGTCGACGGCGGCACGATCGGCGTCGATGACATCCGGGTGCGCGACCGCGCGCGATTCGCCTTCGCGCCCGACGGCGCGCTGCTGCTGCGCACCTCGGCGCGGCCGCAGGGCGAGCCGGTGCCGCAGCGCAAGTTCTGGGTCGCCGCCGTCGGCGCCTCGCATCACGACGAGCCGTACGGGCGTGGCCTTGCCAATGCCCTGTACTGGCCGGTCTGGTTCAAGCGCGCCGGCGCGCGCTTCTGGGCCACCTTCCTGGAGAAATTCGGGGCGCCGACGGCCGTCGGGCGTTTCCCCGCCGGCACCGACGCCGCCGAGCGTACGCGGCTGCTCGAAGCGGTGCAGGCCATCCAGACCGACGCCGGCATCATCCTGCCCGAAGGCATGGCCATCGAGCTGATCGAGGCTTCACGCGGCGGCACCGCCAGCTATCAGGAGTGGATGGCTTACTGGGACCGGGCGATCGCCAAGATCGTGCTCGGGCAGACCATGACCACGGAGGACGGCTCCTCGCGCGCCCAGGCGCAGGTGCACTGGGACGTGCGCGAGGACATCGTGGCCGCCGACGCCGACCTCGTCTGCGAGACGGCGAACCGCACCTGGGTGCGCTGGCTCATCGATTACGCGATGCCAGGCGCCGCCTACCCGCGCATCTATCGGGACATGGATGATCCCGAGGACCTGCGCGCCCGCGCCGAGCGCGACCAGATCCTCGCCGCGATCGGCTGGCGGCTCAAGCCCGAGGCGGTCTCGCGCATCTATGGGGACGACTACGAGGCGGCCTCGAGCGCCCCGCAAACGCCACCCGAACCCGCCTCTCAGACGGCTGCGGCCGAGGCGCGTGCGGCGCATGCGGTCACCGCGGCGCTGCCGGCCGACCCGCCACACCCCGCCGACCTCGTCGCCGACCGGCTCGCGCTCGAGGCCGCACCGGCCTGGGCCGCCATCATGGACCGCATCCGCGCGCTCGTGCAGCGCGCCGGCTCGCTGCAAGAGCTGCGCGACGCGCTGCTTGCCGCCTACGCAGACCTGCCCGGCGAGGAGCTCGCGCGCGTGATGCAGGCCGCCTTTGCCGTCGCCGACCTCGCCGGACGTTTCGACGCCGCGCAGGAATCCGGCGATGGCCGATAGTCCGCATCCGTCCGCGCGCGACCCGGCGATTGCCGGCGTGTTCGCCCGGCCGTTCGCCGAGCAGGTGGAGTTTTTCCGGGGCAAGCTCGGCAATCTCGTGCCGACCGAGCGCTGGACGGACCTGTGGAAGGCGCAGCACGACCGCGCCTTCATGGTGGCGGGCGCAGCGAAAGCCGATCTGCTCGCCGATCTGGCCGCAGCCGTGGAGGCCGCCATCGCCGATGGCGAGAGCATCGACCGGTTCCGGGCGCGCTTCGGCGACATCGTGCAGCGGCACGGCTGGCAGGGCTGGACGGGTTCCGATACGGAGGCCGGCCGCGCCTGGCGCACGCGCGTGATCTACACCACCAACGCAGCCACGAGCTACGCGGCGGGCAGGCTGGCACAGCTCAAGGAGGCCGGCTTCGCGCTGTGGGTCTACCGGCACTCCGACAGCGTGCTGCACCCGCGTCCGCTGCATCTGGCCTGGGACGGACTCACCCTGCCCGCGGAGCATCCGTGGTGGCAAACGCACTATCCGCCGAACGGGTGGGGCTGCAAATGCTACGTGCTGGGCGCCCGCGATGCGCGCGTCGCGCAGCGGCTCGGCGGCGATCCGGGCAAGCCCCTCGATCCGGCGTGGGATCGGATCGATCCAAAGACGCAGGAGCCCGCCGGCATCGACCGCGGCTGGGGCTATATGCCGGGGGCGACGTCGGATCTCATGCGCGAGGTCCAGCGCAAGCTGGCGAGCCTGCCGGCGCCATTGGCGCGCGATCTCGCACATGACCTCGGAGTCGCGCAGCCGCAGCCGCTCGGCAGCCGGCTGCGACGCATCGGCGGTCAGCGTGGCTCCGTGCCCGGCGGGCTCTACGAGGATGCGTCGACGGGCGACCGCTGGTATGTGAAGTTCTATCCGGATCCAGATCAGGCGCGCTCGGAGGCGGCTGCGCTCAGGATCTATCGGAGCCTCGACCTCATCACGCCGGATGCGGAGATCGTGACCATTGACGGCCGGCTCGCGATCGCGAGCCGATGGATCGATGGCCTCAAGCGGGCGACGGCGGAGGAGCTGGCCGCTCATCCGGATCTGCCGCGCCTGTGGCAGGGGGCCGTGCTCACGAAGGAATGGGACGTGGTCGGGCTCGAGTTCGACAACGTGCTCATGGATGCACGCGGGCGGCTCGTCAAGCTGGATGCCGGCGGCGCATTCCGCTTCCGCGCGCAGGGCGCCAGCAAGGACTACGACCGGAGCATCGAGGAGGTAAAGAGCCTGCTCGATCCTGCGCGCAACGCGGCCGCGGCGCGGGTCTTCGGCTCGCGCTTTGCCGCGGACGTCTTTGCCGAGGCCGACGGCATCGAGGTCGTCAGACGGATCAAGCGTGCGCAGATCCTCAAGTGGTTCAAGGAGGCCGGGTTCGCGGAGCAGGAGGCCAAGCAGCTCACCACGACTTTATGGGCGCGCCGCTCGGCCCTCGTCGAGCGCTATGGCGAGGCGGATCTGGACCGGGTGCCCGGCGCCCGCGCGCTGCGCGACCGGATGCGCGCCTGGGGTACGAGTGCGATGCGGGGCGAGCAGGTCGAGCGGGATGTGCTGCCCAGGTTCGAGCAACTGCTCGCCGATGAACTTGGTCCATGGGCGCCGCCGTCGGCCATGTTCATGATTGGCAGCCGGTCGAATGGGTGGGTCAATTCAAGCAGCGCGCCCGCCGCAGCGGTGATCAAACAGTGGGCCGCCGAGCGCTTTGGCGCCGAGATCTCGTATCACGCCGGGGCTGTCGATGTCCGAGCCAGCATTGAGAGGCACCTCGGGCGCGCAGTCCAGATCAGCGGCAGGAGCCTGGATGAGCTCTACCGTGTCTTGGACGCCGAGTATGCATTCCATCAGTACTACCTGCGCCGCATCCATGGGTGGGGCGATCTCACCTTGCGGCGCGGCATGGAGAGGGCCGAATACCAGTCCAGATACGCCAGGGGGCGATTCAAGCCCAATGCGGCCGCCTCGTTCGCTCTGGGTAATGCTTTTGCGCGGCGCTACCGCGTCGAGGCGCTAGTACCCGTGAGCCGCGTGCTGAAGGCTTACTGGCAGGGGACGCGTTATTTGATCCCGTCGGAGACGGAATACCTCGTCATCGGCGGCGACTACCTGGCGAAGAGGCTATGACTCGGGGAATGCCTCAAGCACCAACTGCGCGAGCGCCGGCGCGATGGCAATTTCGGCCCTTTGCCAATCTTCGGCGTCGGGGCGCATGCCTTGGCGCAGCATCGGCGCGACATCGTGGCCGCGATTGCGGAACTCTTCCCAGGTGCACACCCGGTCGAGCCAGGTGCGCTCGCCGGCAATCGCCGGCACCGGCGCGAGCGCCTCATAGCGCGCCCGAAACGCCTGTTCGAACTCCTTGGAGCGAGGGTCCAGCATGTGGGTTTGCCTGTCTGATGCATTCTATTCCATCGTGGCGCACCGGTCGCATCCCGGCACGCTCCTCGTGCGCGCCAGGCGCCCGGGCGACATCGAGCGGCTGCTGCCCGGTGCGCAGGTCCGGGTGACGCCCGGGGCGGACTACCGCTACCGGACGACGGCGCCGGCTGGCGAAGTCGCGGCCGCCCTCGCCAGGGCAGCGCAATCGATCGATTATGCGAACTTCAAGGCCAGTGTGCGGGACCCGGAGCTGGCTGGAGCCTACGGCCGGATCTGGCAGATCCTGGCCGATCTTCAGCGATGATCACCATCGAGATCGACGACCGCGCCGTACGTGCGGCGCTCGCCGGCCTGGCGCAGCGGATGCAGGACATGCGTCCGGTCATGGCCGACATCGGCGAATACCTGGTCGAGTCCACCCGGCGGCGCTTCGCCGCCGGGCGCGCGCCGGACGGCACGCCCTGGGCGCCCAACAGCCCGGTGACGCTGCGGCGCTACCTCGCCCGCTTCGGCGGCTCTTTCCGTCGCCGCGGCAAGGGTCTGACCAAGGCCGGTGCCGCGCGCGCCGCCGCCAAGCGGCCCCTGATCGGGGAGACCCGCCGCCTATCCGGCGAGATCGCCTATCGCGCCGAGCCACGGGCGGTGAGCGTCGGCAGCAGCCTCGTGTATGCCGCCACGCAGCAATTCGGCGCGCGCCGTGGCCAGTTCGGCCGTACCCGCCGCGGCGCGCCCATCCCATGGGGCGACATTCCGCCGCGGCCGTTCCTCGGCTTGTCCGGCGGCGACCGCGGCCGGATCATCGACATCGTCGCCGATGCCGTCGGCCGCGCCGCCACCCGGGCGCCGTAGATGCCGTTTGAAGCCATTTGAAACCCGTTTAAAAACCGCGATCGCGGCCCGGGTGGTATCCGACTACCTCCGCCGCCAGAAAATCGCTCCTGGGCCGTTCTGGCGGGCCGGCCATGCCGCCGGCGGTGCGACGCGCGTCGGTCTTATGCGCTAGCGCGCTGGCCGGCAGCATGCCGGCCGTGATGTCGCATCCGGCCATCGCCGCGCAGTACCCGCGTCCGCCTGCGGCCCCGCCACCAATGCAGCGGGCGCGCGTGCACGCGCTGGCGCCCGGCACCTGGCCGGCCGACCCCGAGCCGATCACGCTGGCGGCGTCAGACATCGCCGCCATCGCGGCGGCGTACGACCCGGCGCGCTACCAGGCGCCGGTGGTCATCGGTCACCCGGCCACCGACGACCCCGCGTGGGGCTGGGTGGTCGGCGCCTCGGCCGACGATGCCGGCCTGTGGCTGGACGTCGAGCTGCTGCCGGAGATGGCGAATCTGGTGCGGCAGGGGCGCTACCGGGCCGTGTCGGTGGCGCTGTGGACGCCCCAGGCGCCCGGCAATCCGACCCCCGGGGTCTGGGCGCTGAAGCATCTCGGCTACCTGGGCGCGGCGGCGCCGGCCGTCAAAGGGCTGGCGCCGACGCGGCTGCAAAACGACGGCGCCGCCGGCGCGGTCACCCTCGTCAAGGAGATACGCATGTCAGACAACGCACCGGCCGCCGATGCCGCGCGGCCCGATACGGCCACGCTGGCCGAGCGCGAGCGCGAGCTGGCGCGCCGCGAGGCCGCCATCGCCCAGCGCGAGCGCGAGCTGGCGCGCGCCGCCTACGCGCAGGAGATCGACGCCCACATCGGCGCCGGCCGTGTACTGGCCGCCGAGCGCGACTGCCTGGTCGCGCTGATGGAGCGGCTGGCGGCCTGCGACGCCGTGCAACTGGCCGAAGGTGGGGCACTGCCGGCCATCGACGCGCTGCGCGGGTTCATCGCCCGCCTGCCGGCGCGGGTGGACCTGTCCGAGCGCGCCGCCCCGCAGCAGCAGACGCAGGTGCAGATGCCGCAGGTGCCCGCCGGCTACCGGCTGTCGGAGCGCGGGCTGGCGGTGCATGTGGCCGCGCGCGCATACATGGCCGCGCATCCGGGCGTCGACTACATCGCCGCCGTCCGCGCGGTTCAGCTCAGCACGACGCACTAAGGAGCCCCCATGAGCGACCAATCCCGCCCCGTCCTGACGCTGACGGTGACCGCCGCCGGCGCGATCTCGGCCAACCGCTTCGTCACCGCCGCCGGCGCGCAGGCCGGCGCCGACGCCAACGCCATCGGCGTGGCGCGCACGGCCGCCGCGGCCGCCGGCGAGCGCATCCCGGTGGACGTGCTGGGCACCGTATCCGTGGAGTCCGGCGCCGCCGTCACCGCCGGCGCCACCGTCAAGAGCGACGCCTCGGGACGCGCCATTCCGTGGGCGACGTCCGGTGCCCGGCTGGGCATCGCACTGGAGGCCGCCACCGCCGCCGGACAACTGATCGAAGTGCTGCTCGTGTCCAACGCGGCCTAATCGCAGGAGAAGACCATGCCCCAGATGAACCCGCAACAGGCGCGCGTCATCGATCCGGTCCTGACCGAGGTCGCGCGCGGCTACAGCAACGCCGCTTTCGCCGGCATGGGCCTGTTTCCGGCCGTGCCCGTGGGCGCCCGCGGCGGCAAGATCATCGCCTTCGGGCGGGAGCACTTCCGCCTGTACAACACCGCCCGCGCACCGGGCGCGGCGGTGGCCCGGATCAGCAGCGCCTACGGCTCGCAGAGCTACGCCCTCGAGAACCACGCCATCGAGGAGCAGGTGCCGTACGAGCTGATGGAGGACGCATCCGTGGTGCCCGGCATCGATCTGGGCGCCGCCGCGGTGCGCCGCGGCCTGGACATCATCGGGCTGCGGCTCGAAAAGGCGCAGGCGGACCTCGCGCGCAACGCGTCCAATTACGGCGCGAGCAACAAGGTCACGCTGTCGGGCACATCGCAATGGTCGGATGCGACGTCCGATCCGATCGCCGCGGTCGAGTCCTACAAGGAGGCCGTGCGCGGCCAGATCGGGGCGCGGCCGAACACGCTGCTGGTCGGCGGGCGCGTCTTCGCGGCGCTGAAGACGCACCCGAAGATCACCGACCGCATCAAGTACACGAGCCGCGATGTGGCCACGCCGGAGCTGATGGCCGCGCTGTTCGGCGTCGAGCAGTTCCTGGTGGGCGATGCGGTCTACATGGACGCGGCCGGCGCCGTGCAGGACGTCTGGGGCAAGGATGCGATCCTGGCCTACACCGCCATCGGCTCGGCCGCGGACGCGGGCCGCCCGAGCTACGGATACACCTACCGGCTCAACGGCGCGCCGATGGTCGAGGAGCCCTATCAGGACCGCAACACGCGCTCGTGGGTCTACCCCGTCGTCGACGACGCCGCGCCCGTCATCGCCGGCGCCGACGCGGGGTTCCTCATCACCAACGCGGTGGCGTGATGCTGCGGGCGCTACAGCCGATCGAGCACGACGGCAGGCGCTACGCGCCGGGCGAGCTGTTGCGCGTGGACGGTGCGGCCGCGGAAGCGCTCGTGGCCGCGGCCGCAGCCGAGCCGGCACCGGAGGACGCCGCGGCCGCAGCCGAGCCCGCACAGCAGGACGCCGCGGCCGCGACGCCGGAGGCGCCAGCCACCGAAGACGCGGCGACGCCGCGGCCGCGCGCCCGCAGGGGCGGGTGAGTCCGGGGCCGCGCCATGGCCGTCTATGCCACCGTCGCCGACCTCGTGCGGCGCTACGGCGAGGCCGAGATCCAGCAGCTCACGGACCGGCTCGATCCGCCCGCGGGTGCCATCGACAGCGCGGTGGCCGAGCGCGCCCTCGCGGATGCGGATGCCGAGATCGACGCGTATCTGGCCGCCCGCTACGCGGTGCCGATGTCGCCGGCGCCGGCGGTCGTCGGCAGGCTGGCGTGCGACATCGCCCGATTCCGCCTCTGGGAAGACCGGGCCAGCGATGAGGTGCGCCGCCGCTACGAGGACGCCCGCCGGATGCTGGAGGCCATCGCCGCCGGCCGCGTGAGCTTCGCCGCGGAGCAGTCCGCCGTCGGCGTGGCCGCCGTGAGGCCGGCGCGCGTGATGCGCGATCTGGAGTACTGAGCCGTGCTCGACGCCGAACCGATGATCCGCGAGCGCCTGGCCACGATCGACGGCGTGGCCGGTGTGCACGGGCTCGCGGACCTGTCCATGGATGGCGTGGCCGGGTACCGGCTGCCGGCGCTGTACGTGGGGGCGATCGGCTACCGGGTGCTCGATGCGCAGGCCGCACGGGCGCGCGTGGCGGTGCGTTGGGCCGTCATCGTGGCGGTGGCGTCGGCGGCGCGCGTGCGCGAAGGCAGCGCCGCGCGCGCTGCCGCGAGCGACATTGCGCGCGCGGCCTTCGCCGCGCTGCTCGGCTGGCAGCCTTCGGCGTCATGGCAGCCGATGCTGCCGGTCGATGCGCCGCAGCCGGAGTACGACAGCGGCACACTGCTGTGGCCGCTCGCGTTCGAGGCGTCGTGCGTCATCGAGAGGACACCCTGATGCGCGTCGAACTGCTCGCACCCCTGACCCATGAAGGCGTGGCCTACGCCGCCGGCGCGACCGTGGAGCTCGACGCCGAGCGCGCGCGCTGGCTGATCGGCATCGGCGGCGCGCGCGCCGTCCGCGCCGCGAATCCGGTGCTCGACGGCACGGTCGACGTGCCGCCGGCCGAACCCACGAAGTCGCGTCGTAAAGGAGACTGACGATGATCTACTACTCTGGACAGGGGCGCGTGTACGTTGGCGCGCGCGATGCAAACGGCAACCCGCTCGCCATGCGCTGGCTCGGCAACGTGCCGGAGCTGCGGATCTCGCTGAACGTCGAGACCATCGAGCACAAGGAGTCCTATTCCGGCCAGCGACTGACCGACCTGCAGATCATCAAGGGCAAGGACGGCGAGTTCAGTTGCTCGGTGGAGGACTTTTCGGTCAAGAACCTCGAGCTGGTGCTGTACGGCACCACGTCTGCGGTGACGGCCGGCAACGTCACCGCGGAGACGCTGCCCACGGGCGTGACGGCCGGCCAGATCTACCTGCTCGCCAACCAGCAGGTCTCGTCCGTGGTCGTCAAGGACTCGGCTGGCAGCCCGGCCACGCTCACCCCGGACACCCATTACCGCGTGCTCGCCGCGCAGGGCGCGATCGAGTTCATCAACGTCGGCACGTTCGTGCAGCCGTTCAAGGTCGACTACGCCTACGGCGCGGTCAACCGGCTGGCGATGTTCAAGAGCGCGCAGCCTGAAGTCTGGCTGCGTTTCGACGGGCTGAACACCGCAGACTCGAACAAGAGTGTCATCGTCGACCTGTACCGCGTCGTGCTCAATCCCGCGAAGGACTTCAGCCTGATCGGCGAGGAACTGCAGAAATTCGAGCTCGCCGGGCGCGTGCTCGCCGACACCACGAAGAGCGACACCGGACCCCTGGGCCTGTTCGGCCGCGTGATCCAGCCCTCGGCGTAATGGAGCATGACGCATGGCCGTTCGCCTGTTCCGGGGCGATACGTGGACACGGGCATGGGAGCTGCGCGATGCGGCCGGCGCGCCGATCGATCTGACGGGTGCCACCGCGCGGCTGCAGGTCCGCGATGACGCCGACGCGGTGCTGATCGGCGCCAGCACCGCCGACGGCCGGCTCACGATCACGCCGGGCGCGGGCCGCATCGACATGCGGGTGCCCTACGCGGCCACGGCGCTGGCGCCCGGCACCTACAGGTTCGACCTCGAGGTCACGCACGCCGACGGCACGCGCCGCACCTACGAACAGGACACGCTCGTCGTGCTCGCCGATGTGGCGCGGGACTGACACCGATGACGGGAAGCGATTTGCATGAGCGACACGGTGCGCATCGTCGTCCGCGAGCCGGTGGTGGTGGCGCGCTCGGAGGTGCTGCCCGGTCCGCCGGGCGGCATCCGCTACGTGCACACCCAGTCGTCGGCCGCGGCCACGTGGATCGTCAACCACGGGCTCGGCGTGCGGCCCGCGGTGCAGGTGCTGACCACGGGGGGCATGGCGATGCTCGCCGAGATCGTGCACGTGGACAACAACCAGTTGCAGATCCTCTTTGCGCAACCCATGGCCGGGCAGGCCGTGCTCAACTGACGGGGAATTGACATGATCGTCGGATCGAATCTCGACTTCGAGGGCGTCGCCCGCATCCTCAACCTGCCGGCGCCGGCCTCCGACCAGGAACCGGCGCGTCTGGCGGATCTGAACAGCGCCATCGAGGGGCTGGCCTGGAAGGACAGCGTGCGCGTGGCCACACAGTCGAACGTGAACCTCGCCAGCCCGGGCGCGTCGATCGACGGCGTGACGATGAGCGCCGGCGACCGCGTGCTGGTGCGCGCACAGACCACCGCCTCCGAAAACGGCATCTACGTGTGGAACGGCGCCGCGGTGGCGATGACCCGCGCGCTCGACGCCAACAGCGCCGCCGAGCTCGAGCAGGCCGTGGTCACGGTCGAGGAAGGCTCCAGCGCCGGCGTCACCTACCGGCAAAGCGCGGTCAACTTCACCCTGGGCACGGATCCCGTCAACTGGACGACCTTCGGCACGTCCGCGCCGCCGGCGTCGGAGACCACCGCCGGCATCGCCGAGATCGCCACCCAGGCCGAGACCGACGCCGGCACCGACGATTCGCGCATCGTCACGCCGGCCAAGCTGGCGTCGTGGTCCGGGCGCATCCGCCGGTACGCCACCAACGTCGGGGACGGCTCGGCCACCAACTACACGGTGACGCACAACCTCGGCACGCGCGACTGCCATGTCGCCGTCTACCGCAACAGCGGCGCCTACGACGTGGTGCTCGTGGATGTGGAGATGACCACGGCCAACACCGTCACGCTGCGGTTCGCGCAGGCGCCCGCCAGCAATGCCTTCCGCGTCGTGATCTTCGGCTAGCAGGTCCGCGCCCGTGACGATCGCGCGTCTCGGCTACGCGGTCCTCGATGCCAGTGCCGGGGATCTGTCGGCTGCCGCGAATGTGCCGGCAGGCACCGACTTCGCGGTCGCTTTCTGGACGCACCGCGGCTCCGGGCTCGGGGCGTCGATCGCGCAGTCCCTCGCCATCGGCGGGCAGGCGATGACGATCGTCGAGCAGGTGGCAACCAACGTCGAGGAAAGCGGCAGCCGCGGCACCGGCGTGGCGGTGCTGGCTTCGCCGCCGACGGGCAACCAGACGCATACCCTCGCCTGGTCGCCGGCCGGCGCGCGCCCAGAGGGCGGGCATGTGCTGTTCGCGTATCTGTCCGGCGTCGATCAGGTCGCGCCGGTGCGCGCCAGCGGCGTCTCGGCGCCGGAATACTGGGGGAGCCCGCAGGTGCAGCTCGCCTCGGTGGACCCGACGGACCGCGTGCTCGCGATCGGCGCGGGCACATCGTGGTCGTCGTCGATCAGCCTCGCCGGGGTGACGCTCGCCGTCGACAACCACGCGCTGAACAACGAACACCTGGACTTTGGCGACGATGGCGGGTTGTCCGGGACGGTGACGGTGTCCGCGCCGGAAGTCCAGTGCACGTCCGTCGCAGCGATCGCCCTGCGCCAGTCCGGTGTCACCACAGACGAGGCAATCATGGAACTGCTCGCCCATCTGCAACTGCCGGTGCTCACCTCGCTGCCGTCCGCTGGCAAGGCCGGTCGCATCGCCTACTACGGCGGCGTCCTCTGGATCGACGACGGCACGGCGTGGTCGCCCGTGGGCATGGGCGATGCGCTGCGGCTGCGCCGTGCGGCCACGCCGTCGATCGCCGGCGACGAGGCCGGCACGGCACTGGGCACATTGGCGTTGACGGCGTCGCGGCAGTATTTCGTGCCGTTTGTCCCGTCGCGCGCGATCACCCTGACCGGCCTGCGCATCAGCGTCACCACCGCGTTGGCCGGCCAGGCATCGGTGGGCATCTACGGCAACACGCTGGTGGGCGGCAACGACGCCCCCGGCGCACTGCTCGCATCGGCTACCGGGCTGGACACCGGCACCACGGGCGACAAGACGGGGTCGGTCTCGCTGACGCTGCAGCCGGGCAGCATCTACTGGGCCAGCGTCATCGCGGCCGCGGCCGCGACCGTGCGCGCGCTGGCGGTCGGATCGATCAAATCCGCGCTCGGGCGCACGGTGAACAACACCACGCTCGTGTCGCATCTGTACGCGGCCGGCAGCGGATCCACGCTGCCCGATCCGGCCTCGACGACGCTCACGGCCGGCACGGGCAGCATCCCGGCGATCTACCTGGTGGAGTGAGCGATGTCGAGGGCGCTCATCGACCCGCGCCGCATCCGCGCACACCTGCTCGCCGCCGGTGGATGGCATACGCACGAGGAGATCTGCGACGCCCTCGGCGCCGAGCACAGGATCCTGCGCGCGTCCGTCTCGGGCTCGCTCACCGTGCTGGCGCGCGCCGGCGCCGTGGCCAAGCGGCGCGGGCGCAGTGGCGAGATCGTCTACGGCGTGACGGCGCGCTGCAAACCATTGGAGGATGCCTGTGGATATGTCTGTGATCGCGTTGCTGGCCGCGGCGGTGGCGGTGATCCTGCTGGCGCTGCGGGAGTGGGGGCAGCATGACTGAAGGGACGGCCGTGCCGCAGATCATCGAGCCCGTGCGGGTGGGCGATCTGCCGCGATTCCTCGCCGCGGTGGAGCCGGTGGCGCGCGAGATTGCCGCCGGCGACGTGTTCGCCGCGCTCATACGTCATGCCGATGCGGTGATCGAGGCCACCGCCATCGGCGCGCGGGTGGATCGCGCCTGGCTGGAGCAGCAGCCGCCGGACGTGCTGGTGTATCTGGCGGCCAAGGTCATCGAGGCGAACGCGGATTTTTTCGTGCATCGCGTGCTGCCGGTGATCCAGGCAGCCGCCGATCGGCTCGGGCGGATCGCCTCTGGTGGCACGAGTGGGTCGCGCGGCTCGTCGCCGCCGGATTCGGCTACCGCGACGTGATGGCGATGCCATGGACGCTGGCGCGCGACTTTATGGACGCGCACGGGCGCATCCGGCGCGAGGCCCTGATCGAGGCGGCAGTCGCGGCGCGGGCCGCGCAGGCCGACGGCAAGGCGTGGGAGAAGTGGCTAAAGGAGATCAGCGCAGGATGATCAGCGCCACGGCCGCGGCAGCAAGTGCTGCTGCGGCGATGATCGAGCCGCCCGCCAGTGCCAGCGGCGCCGCGGCGGCGAGCAGCATGACGACAACGGTGCGCATGCAATGAGCGTAGGCGACCTTGCCATCGGCATCAAGCTCACGCTGGACAACCGCGAGCTGGCCGGCAATCTTGAAATCTCGCGCGCGCAACTGCGCAAGTTCGCCGATGACACCAGGCGCGCGGCGGGTGCGTCCGCGGAGGCATTCTCCACCACGCGCACGGCGCTGAAATCCATCTCGACCCAACTGGCCGAGGCCAGGAATGCGGTGCTCGGCTACTTCTCAGCCGTGCAGGCCGCAGCGGCGGCGCGCGCCATCCTCGATGCGGCAGACGCCACACGCGCGCTCTCGGCCCGCCTTCGCATCGCCACATCCGATGCCACGGAATTCGCCCGCGCGCAGGCCGGCGTGTTCGAGATCGCCAACCGCTACGGCGCCGCGGTCGATGAGACGGCGCGTGCGTTCGCGCGTCTGAATCCGGTCATCCAGCAGATGGGCGGCGGCAGCGCCGAGACGCTCAGGATGCTCGACGGGCTGGCCGCGTCGCTCAAGCTCTCCGGGGCCACGGCGGCCGAGACCTCGGGCGTGCTTCTGCAGTTCTCGCAGGCGATGGGGTCCGGAAAGGTGAGCGGCGACGAGCTGCGCGCGCTCATGGAAAACGCCGAACCGCTCATGCGCGCGGTGGCCCAACAGATGGGCAAGACAACGAGCGAGCTGCGCGCCATGGCGGAACAGGGGCAGCTCACCAGCGCCGCGTTCGGCAACGCGCTGCTGCCGGCCATCGATCGGCTCAGGCAGCAGGCCGGCGACATCCCGCCGGGGCTGTCCGGATCGATGCAGTTCCTGCGCAACGAGTTTACCCGGGCCTTCGGCCGCGAATTCGAAAGCCGGTCCACGGCGCTGTCGGATGCCGTGCGGTCCATCGCAGACTCAGCCGACTTCGCCGCGCGCGCCGTGCGCGTGCTCACCGATGCCGTCGTCGAGCTCGGCAAGGCGGCTGCGATGGTGTTCGCCGGCGCCGCCATCGGCGGATTCGTGGCGGCCATCGGACGCGCCGGCGCCGCCGTGGTCGCGTTGCGCGAGGCGATTGCAGCCGTCAATGTCGTGACCGCCGCGCTGGTCTTCGGCGCGGTCATGAAGAAGCTCGAAAGCCTGGCCAAACTCGCCCGCGGCGGGCTGCTCGGACTGGTGTTCTTCGGGGCCTATGAGCTGACGGACTGGCTGATTCAGATGACCGGGCTGCGCGAGAAGATCGCCGACGCGCTCGAGCCGGCGTTCCGGCTGTTCGACCGCGTGAAGGGCATCGATCGCGAGGCCGAGGCGCGAGCGGCCGCGCAGGCGGCATCCGCGACGGCGGCAGCAGCCCAGGCTGCGCCGAAACGCCTTTCCGACCCGTCCGCCTTCGCGCGACTGACGCAGGATCTGGCCTATGAGACGCGCCTGCGCGCCAAGCACAAGCAGGAACTGCTCGACCTCGAAACCGCCTACCAGGACAAGCTCGCCACGCTCAAGGACGAAAAGGCCAGGCAGGCATTCACGCAGGAATTTCGGGAGGCCCGCAGGGAGCTGCTGCTCAGGCAGCAGCAGGAGATGCAGGGCATTCTGTCCAGAAAGCTCGGCACGGTGACGCAACCGCCGAAGCTGGCGGAGGTGTTCGACGCCGAGCTCGCGAGCCTCAGAGCCAACCTCAAAACCGCCGAGGACGTGATCGAGCAGTCCTTCCGGGCGCGGCTGCTCACGGAGGACGGGTATTGGCAGGCCAAGGCCGAGACGCGCCGTCAGGCGCTCGACCTCGAGGCGCGCGAGCTGCGCACAAAGCTCGCCGAGCAGCAGGACCTGCTGGCGCGGCTATCCGCGGTCAAGCCCAAAGACGCCAACCAGCAGGCCGACATCGCCGATCGCGTGCGGCAGGCGAGGAACAAAATCGCCGAGCTGCAGGTGCAGCTCGACGCGCTCGCGGGCCGGCGCGTCACGGTCGACATGGAGATCCGGACCGATCGTGCCCGGCTGGATCGTGAGCTCGCGGACATCCGGGCGAGGCTGGAGCAGGAGCTCGCCCAGGCAAGCGGCACCGAGACGCCCGAGATGCGCATCGCCGCCATCCGCCGTGAATACGACGACCTGCTGGCGCGCTTCGGCAACGATCCCCGCCTCGTCGAGCTGCTCGACAGGCTGGTGCCGGTCAAGGCGGCGCGCGCCGATCTGGCCGATCTCGAGCGGCAGTGGAATCTGGTGATGGAGCGCATGCGCACCGAGGCGGAACTCACGCGCGTCCAGCAGGAGGCCGGGCTGCTCACGCAGACGCAGGCGCAGCGCAGGATCGTCGGGCTGCAGCGGCAGGCGGCCGATGAGGCGCAGCGGCTGATCCCGGCCATGCAGCAGGCGGCGGCGTCGCTCGGCCCCGAGGCCGAGCAGCGCGTGCGCGCGCTGACGGTCGAGCTGGTGCGGTTGCGCGTGACGGCGGATGAGTTCGCGCCGCTTTGGCAGGGCATTGGAGGCGCGTTTGCAGCCGCCCTCGAAGGCATGGTCACGAGGACGAAATCCTGGCGCGATGCGCTCTATGGGTTGTTCGTCGACGTCGCCGCTGCGTTCCGGCGCGAGATCGTGCTCAAGCCGCTGCAGGAGTGGATCGCCGCCCAGACGCGGATGCTGGCGGTCAAGCTCGGCTTCGTGCAGCAGGAGGCCGCGGCGCAGACGGCCGCCAGCCAGGCGATCGTGGCGGCCAAGCAGCAGGAGGCCGCGGCCACCGTGAGCGCGGAGGCCGCCAAGGCCGGCGCCGGCGCGGCCGCCTCGCAGGCGTCGATCCCGATCGTGGGGCCGGGGCTGGCCATTGCCGCGATGGCGGCGATGGTCGCCGCGGTGATGGCGCTGCTCGCGCGCGTGCGGCGTTTCGCCGCCGGCGGGGCCGTGCCGGGCGCGGGTGATCGGGACTCCGTGCCCGCGCTGCTCACGCCAGGCGAGTTCGTGCTCCGCCGCGACGTGGCGCGGCGCATCGGTTACGACCTGCTGGCGGCGATCAACGGCGGCATCGTGCCGCCCAGGGTGATTGCCGGGCGGCTTGCGTTTGCCGACGGTGGCATGGTGCCGGCCGCAGCGGCAACGCAGCCGGTGCGCATCGTCAACGCGATCGACCCGGCCATCGCCGCAGACTGGATCGGATCGGCCGCAGGCGAGCGGGTCGTGCTCAACCTCATCGCGCGCAACGCGCCGGCGGTGCGGACGATCCTCGCGGGAGCGTGACATGCCCAACATCGTCGGCTACGTCGACAACGCTGGCACCTATAGCCTCGCGCACTACAACTTCGTCAAGGCGGTGCGCGACTTCGTGGTCGCCAACGGACACACGGTCGAGCGTTACGACACCAGCGGTGCGAACCATGAGCTGATCGTGCGCTCGCCCGGCATGAGCGGCACCGAGCAGATCTACTGGGGCCTCAAGACCTATCACAACACCGGCGCCGACTACTACAACCTGAACTGCATGGTGGCGACGGGCTACATCTCCGGCAACAGTTTCGAGACGCAGCCCGGGGCCGTCTACGTCGGCGTGCCGGCGCACAACAACCGCATCGACTACTGGGTCACGCTCAACGGCCAGCGCATCGCCGCCGGGCTCAAGGTCGGCACGCCCGTCTACGAGCACTTCTATCTGGGCAAATTCCTGCCCTATGCCCGCCCGAGCCAGTACCCGTATCCGGTCATCGCGGGCGGGATGCTCGACGGCGCCGCGGCAACGCGATTTTCCGACACCACGCACGACTTCTACCTGCGCGGCTCTCACAACCGCGGTCGCGTCCGCACGCCGTCGGCGTGGGCGCAGGCGTCGTTCTACCCCTACAGCAACACTTATCTCGCCGGCGGCGCAACGGGGAGCAACGACATGCAGTTGCGCGACGCGGGCGGCGAGTATCCGCTGCTGCCGGTCATGGTGCACGACAGCGCCAACATCTATGGCGAGCTCGACGGAATCTTCTACGTCAGCGGATTCAACAACGCGGTGGAGAACACGCTCACCATCGCCGGCAAGACCTACGTCGTGATGCAGTCGGTGGCGCGCACGTCGGGGCGCGACTACTACGCGCTGCGTCTGGATGCGTGAGGCGACATGGCCTACTACAGCGGCACGGCAAACTCGATCTCCAATCTTCTGACGGCGCTGCGCTCGAGCGCGCAGTCCGATGGCTGGACGCTCAACGGCAACGTGCTGTCCAAGGGCACGATGCATGTCGAGCACGTCATCAGCGGCGCAAGCATCAAGATGCGGGGCGGCACCGACGGGGCGATGAGCGCGCCGAGCCCCTACATGTCGATCGGCAGGTTCCTCAAAACCAGCACGCTTGAGATCACGTACCCATGCGACTGGGAATTCCACGGGCACGCGCAGGAGGTCTACTTCGTCGTCAAGTACAGCGTGGACCGGTACCAGTGGATGGCGTGGGGCAAGTCCACCGTGCCAGGGCTGCCCGGGGTGGGGACGTGGCTTTCGGCGAGTGTCGGCAAACCTGGCGATGAGCTGTGGACGACGTATGACTTTTCCCCTATCTCGCTCTTTTGGAGCGGCACGTACTTCTTGGGCGGCGCTGGCTACAGCGGCGACATCGGATACGTGTCGCCGGCGATGTGGTCCACCACGAACGCGGATGAAGCAGGCAATCGTGGCCCTGGGTATTGCCACCACGATCTCGACGGCTACGGCTGGAAAACAGAGCCAGCGACGTATTCCGGCTATAGCCCGCCCGGCTGGAACATCCTCGGGTCGATCTATGTCAACGCCCAGCCCTCCGCGTGGAACGCCGAAGCGGCGCTGTTGCCGCTGCGGCTTTATTTTCGTCGTCCGTCGTATCGCATCAGCCTGATCGTCGATCACGAGCACGCCCGGCTGCTGCGCATCGACAACCTTTCGCCGGGCGATGTACTGACGCTCGGCAGCGACAAGTGGAAGGTCTACCCCTGGCACCGGAAGAACGCGGCCGCGCGCAACGGTGGCCCTGCCGTCGACCACACCGGTACGTTCGGCTGGGCCGTACGGTATCTGGGGCCGTAAATGCCGGTGATCTCCGGATTCATCGCGCGGTCATCGGACTCCGGTTATACCGATCCGGGCTACATCAGCGACGACCTGGACGATTACAGCGAGGCGTGGGTCGGCTCGATCGCCACGCACGCTAGCGTTGCGCGCGCGGTCGCCGGCGCGCTCACGGGCAACCTCCCGGTGGAGGCCAACGGCGCCGCGCGCACCGGTTTCATCGCGCGGTCGTACTCGGACGACTTCTATTACCGCGTGCACGTGTCTCCGGCGCGCGTCGATCTCGGCTCGATCGTCACGCAGACGCAGGCGACGATCTACGTCTGGAATGCGCACTTCGGCAACAAGACCCTCGCCCAGATCGTCGCCGCCGGTACGCTCGACGGCCTGACGCTGTCCGGCCAGCCGCCGCCGCCGATCGCGTTCGGGCCGCTGGCCGAGCGCGCGTGGACGTTGACGGCCTCCACCGCCGGCGCGCCGACGATCGAGGCGAGCTATACGTTCGACTTCGGCGCCGAATCGCCGGCCGTCGCAGTGACGGGGCGGCGCATCGTCGTCTGGAGCTTCGGCCCGAACTGGGCGGAGCCCGTGCGCGAGCGTCTTGGCTGGGCCACCGACGTGCTGCTGCATGACGACGGCACCGAGCAGCGGGTGCGACTGCGCGCGCACGCGCGGCGGTCGATCGCGTATTCGGCGCTCGCCTCTGCGAGCGACGCGCAGCGCATGGATGCGCTGCTGTTCGGCTGGGGCGGGCGCACGTATCTGCTGCCGGTGTGGTGGGAGGCGGACGTTCTGATCGCGACGCTCGCCGCCGGCGCGACATCCGCGACGGTGACAGACGCTGCGCTCAAGGACTACGCCGCAGACGGATTCGCGGTGCTTATACGCGGCGCCGATGCGGAGGCCGTGCAGATCGCCTCGGTCGCCGGCAACGTGCTGACGTTCGCGCTGCCCACACAGCGGACGTGGCCGGCCGGCAGCCGGTTGTGCCCTGGCGTGCTGGCGCGGATCGACGGATTGGCGCGACTGGCGCGACCGACGGATGGCATCGTCGGCGCGCAGCTCGCGTTTGCCGAGGACGAGTCGCGCGCGCGCGACCGTACGGCCGCCGAAATCGGGCCGTCTTTCGGCGCCTATTCCGTGCTCGATCTGCGGCCCGATCGGGCGCAGGACATCGACGAGGAGTGGGGCCGCACGCTCGACGTGCTGGATTCGATCGCCGGCATGGTGGCCGTGGAAGACCGTACCGGCGCGGCCGTGATCCGGCGCCGCCTGCTGTGGACGCTGCGCGGGCGCGCGGCGATCGATCAGATCAAGCGCTGGGCCGCCGCGCGCGCGGGCCGCTGCAATCCGGTGTGGCTGCCCTCGTGGGCGGATGACCTGCGGCTCGTGCAGACCGTGGGCTCGAGCGACACGTCGCTTCGGGTGGCCAATACGCTGTCGGCGCGCACGCTCGGCGCCGTGCATCCGCTGCGCGCCGCGCTGCGGCTGGAGCTGGCAAACGGGGCCGTGTATCACCGCCTCGTCACCGGCCTGTCGGAGTTCGACGCAGGCACCGAGGTCATCGCGATCGATTCCGCGCTCGGCGTGATCGTGCAGACCTCCGACGTGCGGCGCCTGATGTGGATGAGTCTCGCACGTCTGGATGCGGACGCGCTCGAGCTCGTGTACGCGACGGACGACCTCGTGCAGCTCGAGGCGACCTTCCGGCTGGTGGTGCAATGAGCTACGAGGCACAGGAAACGAGCATCCACGGCGGCCAGCCCATCGAGCTGTACCGCATCGTCTCCGGCACGACGCGCTGGACGATCACGCCGCACGTCGTGCCGGTGACCTACCAGGGCGAGATCTACGCGCCAGAGCCCGTCGCGCGCACCGCGGCCGAGATCGACTCCGATGGATCCCGCGGCGAAATCACCGTCACGCTGCCCGCCGAGCATCCGATCGGCGCGCTGTGGCTCGCCGGCCCGCACGACGAGGTGACGTCCGTCACCATCTATCGCCGCCACCTGACGGACACCGCCGCCGAGTTTGTCACCTGGTGGAAGGGCCGCGTGGCCGGCGCGCGTCGCGTCGGCGCACGGCTCGAGCTGCGCTGCCAGCCCCTGACGGCGGCGCTGAAACGGCCCGGGCTGCGTGCCCGATACGGTCTGCTGTGCCGGCATCCGCTGTACTCCGTGGGCTGCGGCGCATCGGCGTCGTCCTTCCGCGCTTCCGGCACGGTCGCCGGCGTGTCCGGGTCCATCGTGACCGTGAACGCCGCGGGCTCGCAGCCGGACGGCTACTACACGGCCGGCATGCTGGTGTCTGGATCGATCCGCCGCCTGATCGTGGCGCACGCCGGCACGTCCCTCACGCTGCAGTATCCCGCGGCCGGGCTCGTCGCCGGGATGTCGGTGGAGCTTTACGCGGGCTGCGACCGCACCTTGAACGTCTGTCACAACCGGTTTGGCAATGCCGCCAACTTCGGCGGCTGGCCGTGGATCCCCCAGAAAAACCCGTTCAGCGGGGATGCGATCGCGTAGGAGCAGTCCATGTGGGGCTATCTCGTCGTCTGGATCGTCGCGCTGGTCGCGGGCTATGCGCTCGCGCCGCGCCCGCGGGTGCCTGAGGCACAGCCCGGACAGCTCGGCGAGCGCGGCATCCCCATTGCGTCGGCCGATGCGCCGATCCCGGTCGTGTTCGGCACGCGGGTCGTGTCGCAGCCGAACGTCGTCTGGTACGGCGACGTGACCGTCGAGCCGATCCAGCGCAAGGGCGGAAAGAAATGACGGCGCTCGCCAGGGTCGAGCACGTGCGGGCGGCCGGCTACTGCATGCGAGGCGTGCGGCGCTGGCTGCAGGGCCGCGAGTATGGATGGCGCGATCTGATCGAACGCGGCATTCCGACCGACTGGCTGCGCGCCACCGGCGACGCCATGGCCATCGCGGTCGCCGACATCGCCGAGGGCAAGCGCTGACATGGGCAAGAAGGTCACCATCGGCTACTGGTACGGCGCGAGCCTGCACATGGCGCTGGCGCACCGCGTCGATGCGCTGACCGAGGTGATCGTCGGCGACAAGAGCGCGTGGAGCGGGAACCTCACGGCCAACGGCACGATCGGCATCTCGAGGCCCGATCTGTTCGGCGGCGAGGAGCGCGAGGGCGGGCCGGACGGCACGCTCACCGTGGCGTTCGGAGGCCAGACACAGCCCCCCGATGCCTATCTGCAGGGCAAGTTCGGGGCTTCCACGCCGGCGTTTCGCGGCGTGACGACGGCGCTGTGGCGGGGCCGGCTCGCCGCCATGAATCCGTACGTGAAGCCCTGGCGCTTCCGCGTCCGTCGCATCCCGTCCGCCTGGTACGCGGCGAAGGCGGAAATCTCGGGCGATGCCAACCCGGCGCACATCGTCCGCGAGTGCCTGACCGATGCGACGTGGGGCCTCGGCTGGCCGGCGGCGGACATCGACGACGCGAGTTTCACGGCTGCGGCCGACACCCTCTACGCCGAGGGCTTCGGCCTGTCGTTGCTGTGGGACCGCGACACGTCGATCCAGGAGTTCATCGCCGCCGTCCTGCGCCACATCGACGCCGCGCTGTACGTGCACCCGCGCACCGGACGCTTCACGCTGCGGCTGGTCCGCGACGACTACGTGCCCGCCAACCTGCCGCTGCTGGATCGCAGCCGGGTCATCGCGGTGGAGGAGTTCAGCCGCCCGGCGCTCGGCGAACTGATCAACGAGGTGGTGCTGACCTACCGCGACGGCGCCGCTGACAGCGACCGCCAGATCACGGTGCAGGACATCGCCCTGATCGCCGCGCAGGGCGGTGTGGTGTCGCAATCGGTGGCCTATCCTGGCATCTCGAAGGCCGCGCTCGCCGCCCGCGTGGCACAGCGGGATCTGCGTCAGCTCGGCAGTGGCCTTGCGCGGGTCAGCCTCACGGCCGACCGCAGCGCCGCATCGCTGCTGCCGGGTGACGCCTTCCGCTTCTCGTGGCCGGCTTACGGCATCGTCGAGATGGTCCTGCGCGTGGCGCGCATCGGCTACGGCGACCACGGCGACGGGCGTGTGCGCATCGAGGCCGTCCAGGACGTCTTCGGGCTGCCGACGGCCGCCTATGCCGCCGCGCCGGCGACCGGATGGTCCGACCCGATCAGCGCACCGGCGCCGTGCCCGGCCCAGGCCGCCATCGAGACGCCCTACTGGCTCATCGTCCAGGAGGTCGTCGGCGAGATTCCCTCGATCCTCGCCGACATCTCGCCGGATGACGGGCTGGTGGCCGCCCTGGGTGCACGGCCGTCGACGGACGCGATCGACTACCGCTGCGTGGCCTATGACGCCGCCACCGGAAGCTGGATCGATCGCGGTCGCGGCGCGTGGTCGCCCACCGGACTGCTTGCGGCCGCAGTGCCGATGGCGGCCGGGCCGAGCGTGGTCACCCTGGCCGCCGGCGCGCTCGATCTGGCCGCGGCCGCGGCGGGCGATCTCGCGCTGGTGGACGACGAGCTCATGGTCGTCACGGCGGTCGATGTCGGCGCCTCACAGCTCACGCTCGCCCGCGGCGCGCTGGACACCGTGCCGGCATCGCACTCGGCGGGCGCGAGGCTGTGGATCCTGCGCGCCCATTACGTGCAGCCGGAATACGTCTACGGCGAGACGGCCCAGTTGCGCCTGCTGCCGCGCACGGGCCGCGGCGAGCTGGCCGTCTCCTCGGCCTCGACGGTCACGCGCGCCATCGCGCGGCGGTTCATCCGGCCTTACCCGCCGGGGCAGGTCAAGCTCAACGGGTCGTACTACCCGGCCGCCGTCGCAGGCGACATCGCAGTGACCTGGGCGCGCCGTAACCGCGTGAACCAGACGGCCGAGCAGGCGCCGCGGTTCACCGACGGCGACGTGTCGCCCGAAGCCGGCGCGACCGTGACCATCCGCATCTACGGCGGCGCCAGCCAGACGACGCTGCGCCGCACCGCGAGCGGCCTGACCGGCACCTCGCAGACGTGGACGCTGGCGGATGCGGCAGCGGACGGCGCCGATTACGACAGCCGCGTGCGCCTCGAGATCGAGGCCAGCCGGACGGACGGAGCCGGGACGTTCGTGAGCCTGTATCGGCACGACATCGCGGTCGATCGCGCCGGCTGGGGCATGCACTGGGGCAACTACTACGGAGGTGTGTGATGCCTGCATCGACGGACCCGAACCTCGGGCTCAAGTACGGATGGAACCTGGGCGAAAGCGGCTGGAAAGCCGACATGGACGCCAACCTCAAGCGCCTGGGCGCCATCGTCTGCCTGGCGGTCGCAAGCCGCACCGTCACCACGCCGCCCTCCAGCCCGGCCGACGGCGACCGGTACATCATCCCCTCCGGCGCCAGCGGCGCATGGGCCGGCAAGACCAACCAGGTCGCCGCGCGCGTAGCCGGCGCGTGGGACTACTACGTCCCCCAGGTCGGCTGGCTCGCCTACGTCGCGGACGAGTCCGTCCTGTCGGTCTACAAGTCCACCGGCTGGAGCACCGGCGTGTCGATCTAACCCACCTCGCCGCGCCGCATCATGGCGCGACGAATGTGTCTCAAATCAAGTGAGAAACTGTCTCAAATCAAGTGCGACGTTACAGCGGGGGTGACCGGCGTGGCGTGGCTGCCGGCGCCCCTGGCGCTGGCGTTCATCTATTGCCAGAGCCGGATGCTGCAGGCCGCCCGCGGCA
>FWPU01003950.1_pt1 | contig 35784 bp, 28 predicted proteins | sample 2228361 | NCBI WGS metagenome assembly FWPU01 (sample SAMEA103939777, study PRJEB20133) | metagenome
AATTACAACACCTAGCCCGATGGTGTTACCTGTCAGACCCAGAAAGACTAGCATGGGCCACGATAGGGCTGCAACAAGAAGTGGTCGGCTGAGAAGTGTTATCAAGACAGGCTCTACAGTAGACCAGACTCTTCCAAGTCCCTTGGCGGAGCCGGTGATACTGTTGATGAAATGGTCGATCCTGATGAAGTCTAGTAAAAAGAAGGGAACGCCCAATACTAGGATGATTGCCGCAGAGAGAGCACGAATATCAGTGAGTGAACGAACTATATAGAGACCAGTATATGAGCCCATAAGCTGTGCTGCTGATGCTACTGATGTCACAATCAGTAGCCATAGAACAGTCCCAATAGCGGGTAACAGATGACAGATAATGTCGACAGAACGAGTGACAAGACTAGCATTCCGAAAGAACGTTGTCAGACGAGTCCAAAAATGGGTTATTGAAATGCTCTCGGTCTTTGAATGAGATGATGATATGTCAAGGACTATCGGATGAAATACTAGGACCATAGCAATACCAATACCAAACATTAGAACTACGGGATGAACTACGCTGTTTTCGATGATAATACTCAACACAAATGTCAGAGCAACTAACATGACCAACATAATCCCATAGATTAGGCTGGAGAGAAACATATGACGACGTGGATGGTCCTCTTGCACACCGGAGACCGTGATAGGTCTTAGACGACATGACATTGGAATGCACAGTACAACAAATATTGGAACCGCCATGAAGAGCAGACTTGTACTACCGACGGTCATTGCAATAGTCTTGTAGTGATAGATCATGTTGTTGAGGTCTCTTGTTGAGTTGAGTCTGTTCTCGCCCTGTACGGTCTGGATCAACCACGTCACCGCCTCTTTGACAAGTGTACGGTCTGTCTGTGCAAGTACATGGTCAGTAGGTGCAAAGGCAAGTCTATATGCAGTACGACTGTTGATCGAGCCATAAGTCACTCCATTTACTGCAGAGTTATTACCTGTGACAGAACGAAGTAACGCAAGTGCTGCATCTCTCGAGTGGAGTTCATCATACTCGCCCAATCCCAGCAGAGTATTTCCCGGCAGTCTGTGTGCATTCGAAGGGTCTAGACCACCAAGCGAACCAATGCCAACGTAGACAAGTGGAGATAACGGTAACTCTGTCAGACGAAGAGCTACCTCAAAACCCATGGAATATGCCAGGACACCATATTTTGTGTCATCGACAGTAGTCCAGTTCTGTTGAATAAAACGTAATGCCTCAAAGCAGTCTAGTATCATTCCTGCACTGTCGGAATACTCGAATGGAATGACCGAGTCGCCATGCCCTGTAAGGTCCACCGATACAACTGTGAAGTTTCGTCGTGCCAATTCAATGGCAAAAGGATACATACAGTCTCTGGAGTTAGATATACCATGAATAACAAGAACTGCGGGTAATGGAGCACCATAACGATTCTGACGAGGCGAGTAGACAGTGAAGTGGACACTTCGCCCTGGCTCTCGTTCTATACTCATTCTATCAATTCTCAGCTCGCCAAGGCCATGATCTATAGTCCACGACAGATAGACAGAGGAGAGCATAATGACTGTCAACAAAAAGACTGCCAGATACCAATAGCGATTCTCCAAACTGTATTCACCAACCGAATCATCGTACACTCCAACCTAGAAATAAGGCTTGTTGGCCATAGCAACACGTGACTCGGAGTTACTAATAGTGATTAGTGACTCACTACTACTTTTTAGATCGTCCAGCGATGGCTGCTACGATTCCCAGAATGCTGTACAGTGCAAGCACAATCAGAGGAACTATGATATCAAAAATTGTGCCTCCAAAGAATGTCACTGACTTAACAGCCATGACATAATAAGTGAGAGGAAAGAGATAGGGTAGAAAGACAAGATATGAGGGAAGTAGGGAGATAGGGAAGAAGATGCCACAGAGAAAGATCTGAGGAATGATAAATAGTGGGATCATCTGAATGACTTGGAGTTCTGTCTTCATCCGATACGATGCGGCCATTGCAAGAGTCACAGATCCAATCACAAGTAGAAGAACAAGAGGTACAAGAAGCCAGATGGTTGTCAAGATGGTTGAAGAGAAATAGACTATGACCATACAGATGATTGTTGTCTGCACAAGAGATACTACTATGAAAGCAATCGTGTAACCAAACACCACTTCGATATCGGTGAGTGGGGAGGCACGCAATCTCTCGAGTGTGCCCTGTTGACGTTCTCGTAAGAAGAACACACCGGATATGATGAATCCAAAGAAGAGTGCAAGAAATCCTATGACAGAGGGACCGGCCAACTCGATCATTGACATGCCTGCAGTACCATAGATATACGTCAGTTGGAGGTCAGTTCCGCGGTCTAGACTTAGTCGTAATGCATCACCAAGTGCTGTTCTGACAGAACTTAAGGCGGTACTGACCTCGCTGGGTTCAATCGCATTCACAAAGACCTCAAGCTTAGAGGTGCCATTGATAAACAGGATCTTTGTAAAGTCCGCAGGAATATAGATGCCGACAACACACTCCCTATTTTCAACAGACTGAATCACCTCTTGTAGACTACTATAAGAGACCAGTGATACGTTGTTGTCCCTGGAGAGTAGATCTTGTATCATATCACCAATCGAAATGGGTAGACCAATGTCCGCATTTACCAGAGAGAGATTGAATGACAGGTCCCCAGAGACTGGTGGAGATGGAGACCTCACTGTGATATGAGGGTCAATCTTTAGACCAGTCCGTCCAAGAGACTCGGTCACAGCATCAACACTAGCATTAGCAATCAGACTTCGTATGAAGTTGGCATGAGGCGTTGTTGTGACATTCACAAAGAGCTCAAGGACTGTGTCTTTTGCTGTGAGCAGACATTCTGTCAAATTCATAGGAATCAGAAGGACGGCATGTATTGATGTACCAAGACCATCAAAAGCAGTGGTCTGGTCTCGTCGAAATACTGTCACATTCTCAGACTGTTCTAACTGTTCGACTATGGCATCACCAATCTTGAGTTCCCATGGAATATCATCGACACAGAGAGCTGTTGGAACGTCTGTGACGGTCTCTGTGAACATCACTGCATAGACAAGAGTTGCGAGCATGGGTGCTACAATCATCAGACCAAGAGTTCGGCGGTCATTACGAATCTGGCGTATGATTCTACTAACCATTGTTACGACTCTATGTGAGTTTAAGATGCGACTCATTGTGAATTCACCCCCGCGAGATATGCAAAGGCCTCTTCCAGGCCTGGGTGATCGATCACTATGTTCTTGACACGCGCTCCTGACTGAGAGATTACACGAATGACTGTAAGTAGGCTAGCATCATCAGAGACAACTACTTTGAATCGATTACTTGACATCTCGTCCAATGAGAAGGCGTCTAATGCTCTCTTGAGTGTGACCATATCGTCAGGACGGACTTCACCAATTATAGTTCTTGTGAGCGGAAGTGACGAGATTATGCCATTCGGTGGGCCGTAGGCGATCAGACGACCCTGAAGAATCATGGCAACATTATCACATCTGGATGCTTCTTCAAGGTAGTGCGTGGTCATCACAATAGTCTTTCCATCTCGTGCAAGTTTCTGGAAATAATCCCAGAACTCGGCTCTCAGATTCGGGTTGACACCGACTGTTGGCTCATCTAGAAATATCAGGCTTGGACTGTGTATCATGGTGCATGCAAGACTGAGTCGTTGGGCAGTACCGCCACTCAAGACTTCAACAGGTCGATCAAGATACTCTGTTATGTGTGTGAATTCTGCAACATTGGCTATGGCCTTCTGCTTGCTATGTGCATCACGAATCCCGAATATCTCAGCAAAGAATTCAAGATTCTGTCTTGCGGTCAGATCAGGATAGAGTGCCCTCTGTTGGGTCATGTATCCGATTGATTCACGTTCTTGAGGTGTGAGTAAATCAGCACGCTTATCGCCAATATAGCAGGCACCCGATGTGGGTCGGATAATTCCCACCATCATTCGGACGAGTGTTGTCTTTCCAGCTCCGTTTGGCCCAATCATGCCGAGAATTGTACCCGAGGGGACCTCAAGCGTAATATCGTCTACAGCAATGACATCACCAAAACGTTTGGAGACATTGACTGCTCTAATCATCAATAAAATTGCAACACACCGGACAGATAAATACATTATCCAGTGAATGTTGCCACAAGAGATCATCTATTTTTTGATCCTCTTAAGACAGCTTTTCAAGCATGTCCTTCGTCATCTTTGCAAGGTCAAAGTCAGGCGACCAGCCCCACTCCTTGCGGGCTGCACTGTCATCAATAGACTCTGGCCATGACTCAGCAATCTTCTGTCTGAAGTCTGGTTCGTATGTTATCTCAAACTCAGGAATATGTCGTTTGATCTCTGCAGCAATCTCTGCAGGTGTGAAGCTGAATGCGGTCACATTGAATGTTCTATGTACGAGTCGCTTCGGGTCAGCCTCAATCAGCTGATAGGTGGACTTGATACAGTCTGGCATATACATCATGGGTAGTCGTGCATCAGCCTTCAAGAAACACTTGTAGCGCTTGTTCTTAATGGCCTCGTAGAATATCTCTACAGCATAGTCGGTTGTACCACCACCCGGTAGTGCCTCTGAACTAATTATGCCGGGATAACGAAGTGATCTGAAGTCAACACCAAACTTAGAAGTATAGTACTCGCCCATGAGTTCTATTGTAACTTTTGTGATACCATACATGGTTGTGGGTCGCATGATCACGTCGTTGGGGGTGTTATTTCGAGGAGTACTTGGTCCAAAGGCAGCAATTGAACTGGGAATAAACACTTGATCCAGACCAAGTTCACGAGCCGCCTCAAGAACGTTGTACGCACTCTCTAGGTTGGTCCGGTATGCTAGCTGTGGGTTCTTCTCGCCAGCTGCAGACAGTACTGATGCATTGTGTATTATTATGTCGACATCATAATTGACAAGTAGAGATTGGAGTTCATTAGCATCGAGAACATCGAGATGATAATAGGGGCCATCGACTGTGAGAATCTCTGGAGGCTTCTTTCGTCCAGTTGCAATCACATTCTCTCCACCATATCGTTTTCTCAATGCACCCACAAGTTCTGTGCCAATCTGCCCATAGCTTCCCGTGACCAGTATTCGTTTCATCCCTTATTTCACCATACTCAGATGTCATTCACATGCATTGGTGTTGTATCTGGGCAGCAGTAAGATTTGAGCCACACCAGATGCTGTGAGGACCCCCCCGCATGTGCCCTATTAAAGTACTTTGATTGGAACGAAGTACCTACTGGTAGCATTGCTACCACGAACGAAGATGTGTATAACGCACTCTTAAGAGTGCACACACACTCATTGTGATGACACCGGGACGAGGTGTCTTTAATTTACCGGACTACAGAAGTCCTTGGCTCTTCTTGATAGCAGCCTGAGCAGCTGCTAGTCGTGCAACAGGCAGTCTAAATGGAGAACAGGATACATAGTCTATGCCTATTTGGTAGAAGAACTCCACAGAACGGGGGTCACCACCATGCTCTCCGCATACGCCCAGTTTCAAGTCTGGTCTTCGTGCCCTACCTCGTTCGATAGCAATCTGCATGAGACCGCCAATACCTCTCTTGTCTATCGACTGGAAAGGATCATTACGAAGCAGGTGTTGTTCAAGGTATGTTGGCAGAAATGTATCGATGTCATCACGACTGAAACCAAAACCCATCTGACTGAGATCATTTGTACCAAATGAGAAGAACTCTGCGACCTCGGCCATGTCTCCAGCTCGCATGCAGGCACGTGGGACCTCAATCATAGTACCATAGCGGAACGAGATGTCTACACCAGTCTCTGTTCTGACTCTATTATAGACCTCATCAATTATCATCTTCATGGCCTTAAGTTCGGCTGCTCCACAGACGACAGGTATCATGATCTCCAGATTCACGCTCTTGCCTTCCCTGATCAGTTCAGCTGCCGCCTCGAATATTGCTCTAGCCTGCATCTCGTATATCTCCGGATTTGTAAGTCCCAGTCTGACACCACGGTGCCCCATCATTGGGTTATTCTCGTGTAGAGCCTCACCTCGACGGCGTACCTCGTCAATACTAATGTTCAAAGCACGAACTAATCGTTCCTGTCCAACTCTACTCTGAGGAACAAACTCGTGTAACGGTGGGTCTAACAATCTAATAGTGACTGGTAGTCCGTCCATGACCTCGAGTGTTGATTTCACATCCGCCTTCACATAAGGGGCCAGTTCTTCCAGTGCGGCAAGCCTCTCACTCTTCAACTGACTCATTATCATCTTTCGAAGTAGAAACAGGGGTTCATCGCTACCTTCACCATAAAACATGTGTTCAGTCCTGAAGAGGCCGATTCCCTCAGCACCAAATCTACGTGCGACCATTGCATCATGAGGAGTGTCTGCATTTGCTCGGACACCCATTGTTCTGAACTTGTCAACAAGCGACATGAACTTCTGGAGTCTGGGATTCTGAGTAGAGTCTATTGTACGAATCCGCCCCTCATAGACAAGTCCACGTGTTCCGTTCAGAGTCAACACATCACCCTCACGGAATATCTTGTCACCGATTATCAGTCGTTTCTCGAATGGATCAACCTCAATACCAGCAGTACCTACAATACAACACTTGCCCCATCCACGAGCGACTAGCGCTGCATGGCTTGTCATGCCACCTCTTGCGGTGAGTACTGCAACTGCTGCACGCATGCCCTCAATGTCCTCAGGATTTGTCTCTTCTCTCACTAGAATTACATCATGACCATTCTTTGCCCATATGACAGCATCATCAGATGTGAACACAATCTGACCGACCGCACCACCCGGTCCTGCAGGAAGCCCCGTTGCAATGGGTTTGACGTTCTTTTCAGCCTCCGGATCAACAATTGGATACAAGAGCTGCCCCAATTGCTCTGGTGTGATCCTCATCACTGCAGTCGCCTCATCAATCATCCCGCTCTCCAGTAGGTCAAGAGCTATGTTCAAGGCTGCAGTAGCGGTTCTCTTACCCACTCGGTGTTGCACAAGAAACAGATTGCCCTCCTGGATTGTGAATTCTAGATCCAGCATGTCTTTTGCCTCCGCCTCTAGACGGCTACGAATATCGAGAATCTGCTTGTAGACCTGTGGCATGCGTTCTTCCAGTGTTGGCAGGTCTCGGTTCTGTTCTGTCTTGCTAGCCTCATTGAGTGGATTTGGTGTTCGTATTCCAGCAACTACATCTTCACCCTGCGCATTGAACAGGCATTCTCCATAGAAGGAGTTCTCTCCTGTGGCAGGATTCCTTGTGAATGCCACACCAGTGGCGGAGTTCATACCCATGTTACCAAAGACCATTGTCTGAACAGTACATGCCGTACCCCATTCGTCAGGTATGTTCTCAATTCTTCTGTAGGAGATCGCACGTCGTCCGTTCCAACTCTTGAAGACGGCTGTTATTGCACCCCAGAGTTGTTCATACGGGTCATCAGGAAAATCACGATTGAGTACCTTTTTCACACGCTCCTTAAACTCCTCAATAAGTCGCTTCAGATCCGCAACAGACAGCTCCGTATCAGATGTCACTCCCGCGTCTCTCTTTGCTCGATTCATCAACCACTCAAGTTGTCGGCGTATACCACTCTCAGGATCCTCAGGCTCAATGCCCTCTGCCTTCTCCATCACCACGTCACTGTACATCATTATTAAGCGTCTGTAGCTGTCATACGCAAACCACTCATTACCAGTCATCTTGATGATACCGGGGAGTGTCTTTGTTGTGAGACCAACATTCAGTACAGTTTCCATCATACCGGGCATACTCTGACGTGCGCCCGAACGGCATGACACCAGTAGCGGACGCTCGGTATCTCCAAACTTTAGTCCCATTACACCCTCGACCCATCTCAGTGCACTAAGCACCTCGTTCTTTACAGATTCTGATAGAGAACTATTTCGTAGATATTCGTTGCATACCTCAGTCGAGATTGTAAAACCAGGTGGTACGGGTAGACCTAACAGAGTAGCGGCTGCAAGGGATGCGCCCTTACCGCCGAGTATCTCAGTCATAATACCATTTCCATCTGCACGACCTGAACCAAACCTGTATACTAACCGTCTATCGTGTTGACTGTTCATCGAACCACTGTCCAGTTGATATCTATAATGTGCAAGAATAACATGCGACATGTGACCCTTAAATCATGTCACAGAGCCACTGAGAAATACCAGTCTAAGTTATCGGATCACTGTCAATATGCTTATTCGCTGGTTGAATTTTAATATGTCTATAAGTACTCAGTGGATGCAACTTAAGCATCACCTCTCAGAAGCCAGGGGATCGCTCGCCTCTCTTCGAACGTCACTCGTTCCCACGGCACACCCATACTATTCAATGCCCACACACGCATATCATGAGCCTTCACAGACAGAATTCAAAATAGCAGCACTTTCAGAATAATTTGTGATACCAATCTCCATCAAAAGACTTGCAATTAAAAAAAAAAAGGTGAAAGGGGAGATGACCCCTCTCACAGTGTGAATCCAGTGCTTGTGTTACCGTCGAACTGCTGTGGTGTGTCACCGCCATCATATGGATAGGCTGCTAGAGCGTAGGTGAAGCAGGACTCCATCGTTGTGCTTGGACTGCTTCCAAAGTGGTTGATGAGACCATACTCTAGGAAGTAGTATGTCCATGCACCGTTCTGGTGGGTGGGGTCATCATAGCCATATCCGTTCTGAGTGCAAGTCGTGGTCATGTAGACCTTTGCACTGTTGGACAGGGCCTGAATCTCAGGAATGAGACCTCCACTATAGCAGTGGTCTACGAAGATGAAGATGCGTCCTGCAGACCATGAACCTACATAGTCATCGAGTTCAGTGTCGTACAGGTTACCATCCTGTCCACTCTCACCACTGCCACAGTCCCACATACACAGATAGGATGAACCAGTTCCAGTCCCAGAGCCGTGTCCGGATGTGATGAAGGCAACCACATCGTCGCCATCAGCACCAGCCAGCCAACTCAGACACTGCTTCACATTGTACTCGGTTGCCAGAGCATAGTATGATGGGTAGTTTGAGGTGTGTGTGTCACCAAGGACACGGATGTTGTTGTAACCCATCCTGTTCTTGAGATAGTTGTACCAGTCAGTGGCATCCTCATCACAGTATGAGAGATCACTGATGGCCTCGTAGTCACTGATTCCAACTATCACAGCCCATCTGTTGACAACACCATCACCGCCTGGTGGAGGTGGAGGTGGGCTGCTGTAGGTGATTGTGACGGTCAGGTCATATGGCCCGGAACCACTGTAAGATCGGACCATTATATACCAGGTTCCTGCACCTGGGTTGTTAAAGGTCACATCCTCTCCGCCGGAGGTATAGCCACGCCAGTCATAGACACTTGTTGTTGGTGGCGAGTTGAGTTTGCCGTAGAGGTCAAAGTCATCTGAACCACAGTTCAACACCGAGCGCATACTCACAGCACCAGAGTTGACTGTTATGTACCACATCTCGGTGCTGCCAGTGGATGGCAGAGAGCTATATGCAGTCACACCATTGGTCAGTTGCTTTGGCATCTGGTACTCAATCTGGTCAATCTTGAAGCCCCACTTGGTGACACTATAGTCTGTCTTCAGACGGACCTTTATCGTGTCACTGTAGCTCCATGCTGACCACAGGCCCGAGGAGTAAGTGCCGGTCAACCTCTGGATCTGAGTGCCAGCTGCATTGTACAGATAGATGTAGTCATAGTTTGACTCCAGTTCTATGTACGTAAAGTGTACACGAATCTGGGTAGCACCGGTCTTCTTTATCGTCCAAGTATAGTCGTAGTTGTTGGTGTACGGGTGAGCTGACTCAATGACGTATGACTCAACCGTTCGCGCCAAGTCTACAACAACCTCGGACGTTGTGGCTGCTCTAGGTACTGCTACAATTGGTATTGCCGCAAATACAAAGAGTGCCACAAAACACAGGGACAGGACTGCTAGACGCCTGTTCATGATGTATCACCACGCGAACCGACCATGGGACGGTTCGGTACATTAAACGTACGATGAAGCACTTATTAAATATTTGCCATTTTTTTACACAATCTATGCAGGCACTTTTTCAAACAGAGTAATGATCTCCATAAAGAACCAATTTGTCATACCACACCAGGTGATGGTTCACAGCCGATGTTGGACTCGGACTGTTGCATACTACTACGCTGCCGGATATGATGATACTCTCTAAACAATGCAAGAGGCAGAACGATCATGAGCCACACAAGGATATCGCCAATTGTTGAGTATATTGGACTTGGTCCAAACAGGAGTGTTCCGACCTGAGCCATACGTACAAGAGGCAGAATAAGAAGAACACCAAAGCCTTGTTTCAGACGGACAGCATCGACACGACATGCAAGAGGAGAACCGATTTGTGCGCCAACAAGCATACCGATACTAAGCGCAATAGCATAACTCAGATCCATCTGACCAAGAAGGAAGTTAGTTGCTGTACCAGCAATCGTAGTAAATATCATTGCAAACATGGATGTTGCGACAGCAGCATGCATTGGTAGGCCGACTGCCATCGTGAGAACCGGCACAACAATAGCGCCGCCACCCAGTCCCAAGAGACCAGCGGCTACACCAGCGATAAATGACCCAAAGAGTACATATCCCTTTCGTCGGAGTGAAACACCAATGAAACTAAATGACTTCAGTTCTGATGCAAAATCGGACTTCACACCCGGTCGCTTCTTGGCAAACATCATCTTCAAAGCAAGTGGAAATAACAGCACTGCAAATATATATCGCAGTGTCATGTCTTCAAATAGGGTCTTGAGCCATGCACCTATGATTGAACCTGGGACTGTCACAACTGCAACCATGATCCCCACACTTCGAATTATTGGAGATGGCTGCACACGATAGTATGAGACTGTACTTGATACAGATGCAAATATCGCAGCAAAGAGGGATGCGGTTGATGCCTCATTTGCAGGAATTGTAAACAATATGACAAGAAGAGGTGTATTAAGAGTTCCGCCACCAATGCCAAGCATTGAGGCAACTGTACCCACAAGAATAGCAAAGATGACAATAAGCATGAAAAGTGTAGGATCTATGCCAAGTATAGACTGCATGGATATCTGCCAGAGAGAGGGCTGCATGAGCCGCACTTAAGGACTATTATCGGACACAACTAGTGAGAGTATATTCCCAAAAGACAGAATTGGTGGCTTGTGGGATATACATCCTGTGATCCAGAAGGATCATAAGACTTGTGAAGGAAAGTATGTATCATTCACAAGTTATCGTATTCCCACAACATGTGTGATTTACAGACTGCGGAGGTCGATTCTGAGAGATTGCGACTTCCTCAGATTCATGCGTCATGTATATTCATCCAGAGTGACTTCTTTAAATAAAGACCCAACCGGTGTGCCTGCTGGTATGATATCGGGCGGTCATCAGATGAGATCACGGTCCAGAACAGAAGAGCGTCCTCTATGCAAATACCCAGAAGACCGGAACGTAGCAATGCCATGAGCGTGCCTTGATGTGATTGCAGTGAACGTCTATTCAACTCAAGCGACATTTCAGAGAGTCGGCCTTCGTCCAATATAGTAACACCCACAGAGCATGACTATCAGTCCTACAAGCAATATGCCGAAAGCAATGTTCTCTAGAGATATATCTTGACCACTGAAATGGAAAATTATTAAGGCAATAATAATGATAGCCAGTCCAAATACCGCAATAATACAACCAGGTCTCACATTATATCTCATGAAGGCTGGTAGAACATCCTCCACGCCTTTTGAAGGGACCGCAGGACTCGGTCTCCGTATATCATTCCTGAAGAATCGAGATCCGTCCTCTGACATCCTACCTTGAAGTGTACCCTCAGCCACCATCGTCAATATCATCTCTCGAATGGTGACTACGTCAACGCCCAATTGTTGACTGAGAATAGCTAGTGAACTCACATTCTTTTCGATAATGAGTGACTTGAGCTGTTCTTTCATCTCAGACAAACGTATCACCAAAATGGTATATCACGTTGGACTCCTGCAAGGCAGGAGTATTCCATTTATAAGAGTTAATCTTGATGATGGTCGAGCACATCAACATTAGATTACTGTAAACATATTTATTATTGCATGCCGTTTATCCACTCTCAGAATAGTGTGACTGAAGACCTATCTCGGGCCTGTAACAGCAACGTTCTACTGCTACAATAGAAGCAGGTCGTCTATATTCATCATTCGTAGAAGAACCGACCGTGTCGATACACTAGTTCGTCACCGGCGTAGATCTCGCCCTCTCGCATATTCTTGACCATATCAACATGGACCGCACTCTGGTTTGTACCATTGCAGTCCTTGTACGCATTACCCAGTGCACAATGGATTGTGTCGCCAATCTTCTCATCAAATAGCATATTCAGAGTGTATCGTTTGATTCCACGATTCGTGCCAATTGCCATCTCGCCGAGCCGGCGTGCACCCTCATCCACTTCTAGTATACTCTTCAACATTGCCTGTTCTTTCTCAGCCGAGTAGTCCACTACAACGCCGCGCTCAAATCTGAGGCGGACCTTTTCAATGACCCTGCCCTGATAGATGAATGGAATGTCAAAATATACTCTGCCCTCTACAGTGTCTTCTATCGGAGCCGTGAAAACCTCTCCACTGGGCATGTTATGTCGTCCATCAGAGACAACCCATACACGGTTCTCTGTCTTTGCGTAGAGGTCAGTCTCCGGACCAATGAAGCGGATATCCGAATGATGTTCAAGATGCTCTTTCAGTAGATGCATTGTCTTGGACTCCCGTGCCCAATCAATGAGCACCGCACCATAGACAAAGTCGGCGTACTCCTCCAGACTCATGTTAGCCTGCTGAGCAAGTGCCCGACAGGGATGCACTGTACTACACCATCGTTTCTCAAGAACCATATCAGAGATCGGCTTGTTTGCCCTGGCAGCAGTCATCATCTTTGGATCAACACTAGTCATTGTCATGGTATTCAATGGGGCACCAAGTACAATATACACATCAGAGGCTCGCACTGCCTCGAACAGATGTCTTGCAGGGAGTTGAAGAACCTCATCTGCAGAGTTGGTGATAACGGCCCTAGTAATTTCTTCACTGTCCATCAAGACCATGACCTTACCACCTGCACGAGACACCTCTTGTACAACCGCAAGTGCCAAGACATAGGACTCGGGAGAGGCCCTTACTAGTACCATATCACCCTGCTTCACCTGAGTGCTCCATCTCACAAGTATGCGTGCATGTTCTACGACTCTTGGATCCATTTGTCAGACTCCAATCTATCAAACTACACGGCAGACGTATATCATTTGTGTTAATACAACACGTTCTAAGACCATGTCATGGTTCGTGCTAGATACATTTCACATGTAATAACACATCTCGGAGATACTCGCAGATGGTTCTATACACGTAGTCAAGTGATGTACACGTTAGTGGCAGTGTTGGTATGAGTGAAGATTTTCAAGTCAGGAACAAGTAATTGACGTGCTACTAGCATTCATAGGCGGTGTGTGTGCGTGAGCAGCAGAGCAGATTATGCATATAGACGCCCTAGAGCTATAGAAACAGAAGTCAAAAGAGGCGCGAGATTAATAGGTGGCTTCGTAGACATCCTCACATACAACCATGTCACTCTCACTGTATATTGTAGCTGCAATATTTGTGATTGCACTAGCACTGATGTTGACCGAGAAGGTGAACGAAACCGCCACAGCACTGTTTGGAATGTGTCTTGCGGGAGCAGTGCTAGTCTTAGATGGTAAGACCGACTTTCCCGGCTTTGTTGCAAGCATAGGTTGGGACACAGTTCTCTTCATTACCGCAATGATGATCATAACCTCATTGGCCAGCTCATCAGGAATGTTTCAGTATATTGCACTTATGCTTGTGAGAGGGACTGGTGGCGATCCAAAAAAGGTCTTCTTCACATTCATGGGTTTTACTTTCGTGATCTCTCTGTTTATGGACCCGCTGACCACAATAATTGTGATAGGTCCTTTCACGGTGGCGGTCTGTCGTGCACTAGAGATGGAGTTTCGGATACTACTACTGTCAGAGGTGATGATTGCTGGGTATGCCTCATTTCCCTCAGTAGTGGGCTCAATACCAAACTTAGTCATCGTATTCTGGACAGGAATATCCCCAGCAGTTCTGTTTCTTGGCATGCTGCCACTGTCCATCATGATCCTTTTTGTCACAACATACATAGTAATGCGGAGGTATGGTAAAGAGACCTACAGTACTGACAGACCGATCGACTCAACAGTATTATTATCAATTCAGCCCACTGCGATGATACAGTCAAGGAGGGACTTCTATCTCTCCTGTATAGGCCTTGCACTATTGATTCTTGGTTTTTTGAGTGCACCAGCACTGAGCGTCAACACTGCATTCATTGCACTCACGGTGGCATCTTTGATGCTTATGTTCTCCACGCAGGGTTCAGAGGAACTTCTGAGGCGAATCTCGTGGGACACTATATTCTATCTCATTGGCCTGCTCGGCCTAGTGGCTGCCATGGTGACAGCAGGAGTGATAGAAATGATTGGTGACATGGTCAGTACCCTAATAGGTGAGAACATAGTCTTAGCCATATTGATGATGGTCTGGGTACCTGGTTTCGTTCTTTCACCAATTGATGCAGTTCCAGTGGGTGCATTCATGGCACAGATAGCCAATCGTATACCTGCTGGAGATGTCGCTGCACTTGCACTGACTACCGGTACAAACATGAACGGCTATGTGATACCATTTGGGGATGCACCCTGCATGGTTGTCATGTCTCTATTAGATGCTGAGAACAGATCAATCAGTTGGGCGCAGTTCACAAAGTTTGTCTTTCCATTTGGGATTCTACATCTGGTCATGTCCACCATCTATTGTTCATTCTTATCTTTTATACTAGTATGATTTTCTTGCAATGAGATGAACACAATGTCAGAAGCCACGGAAGATACTATGCAGTATCTTGCTGCGCATTTGAGTTCAGACGACTATGCAAGGCTAAGTAGATTGAACAACAAGCATGTGGCCCAGTTGATCTATGATGTAATGTGCCTGTGTAGACCAGCACGAGTATTCATTGTAGATGACAGTGCAGAGCATGTGAGTAAGATTCGAGATATGGCAATTAAAAATGGGGAGGAGTATGTTCTTACATGTCCAGGTCATACTGTCCACTTTGATGGCTATTTTGATCAGGGACGGGACAAAAACAATACCAGATATCTAGTGCCCGCAGAAGACTATCTCGATAAGGCAATCAATCAGATGGAGAGGACAGAGGGCCTGAGGGAGGCCCGTACACTCCTCCGTGACAGCATGATTGGAAAGGATATGATTGTCCGTTTCTTTGCACTTGGTCCATTAGGTTCAGAATTTATGATACCCGCGGTTCAGATCACCGACTCGTACTATGTGGCACATAGTCTGGATCTGCTCTATAGACGTGCCTATGACCAGTTCGCCCAATCACCAGAAAGAACCGACTTCTTTCGGGTCATCCACTCCACTGGTAGACTCGAGAATGGGGTGTCTGCTGACGTCAATGCACGGCGTATATTCATAGACTATATTGCATCTACGGTGTATAGCATCAATACACAGTATGCTGGCAACACGGTTGGCCTCAAAAAACTTGCATTTCGACTCGCAATAAGACGAGCTGATCATGAGGGTTGGCTTGCAGAACATATGTTCATCATGGGAGTTCATGGGCCACACGGTAGAAAGACCTATTTCACAGGGGCATATCCATCAGGTTGTGGAAAGACAAGCACATCCATGATTCATGGGGCAACAATCGTGGGCGATGATCTTGCCTACCTTCAAAGAGTTGGCAAAGAGATACGGGCAGTCAATGTAGAACGAGGAATGTTCGGTATCATCCGAGGTGTCAACGCGAGAGATGATCCACTCATATTTGAGGCATTGACTACGCCTGGCGAGACTATCTTCTCTAATGTCCTAGTGCATGAGGGGGTACCCTATTGGCTCGAAGATGGTCGTACACAGCCAAACTCCGGAAGAAATCATGTCGGAGAATGGCATCGAGATATGGTTGGACCGGATGGTGCCAAAGTACCCATCTCAAGCAGAAACGCCCGGTTCACTTTCGCACTGGAACGTCTAAAGAATCTTGACGAGGCACTTGAAGATCCTAGGGGCGTTTCCATAGGCGGCGTGATATATGGCGGACGTGACTCGGACACTCTGGTACCCGTGAGGGAGGCATTTGATTGGACACATGGCGTGATATCCATTGGAGCCAGTCTTGAGTCCGAGTCCACTGCGGCAACACTTGGCACAGAGGGCGTACGTCAACCAGACCCGTTTGCAAATATGGACTTTATATCAATACCACTTGGTAGATACATAAGTAACCATCTGAGAATTGTGACAGGTATTTCGCGGCCGCCACGTATATTTGGTGTGAACTATTTTATCAGAGGCGAGAATGGAGAATATCTGAATTCAAGAGAGGACAAACAGATCTGGCTCAAATGGATGGAGCAACGTGTGCACAACGACATCAGTGCAATACGTACACCGATAGGTCTGATCCCCGACTATGAGGACCTACATAGACTCTTTGGAGTAGTTTTGAACAAAGAATATACGAGAGATGCATACAAACAGCAGTTCACAATTCGTATACCTGAACTGCTGAAAAGAATTGAACGAGTAAGGTCATTCTATGAGAATAATGTTAAGGACGCTCCACCACAACTATTCGAGGTACTGGACAACGAATATACAGAACTGAATAGGGTGAGGACGATTCATGGTGACTATCCCGGTCCAGATGTCTTCAAGGAGTCGCGTTAGGACATGCTCTGTTTTAATTGTATGTCTTGGACTGTCGAATGCGGACCAATACTGAGTTGAAACCGGGTGTATGCCCAAATGCAGTATGACGGTCATCTGTGAGTGTATTCATATCACCATTCTCAAGCCACCAACCATCTGACGCCCATACAACACGAGGGTCAATATCATCAGACAACTCTAGATACAGTCCATCAATTGCACCCCTTACTGACTCTACACACACGGTGTCACCATTCTTTAGGCCCAGATTCTCTGCAGTCGTGGGATGCATTCTTATGAATGCACGAAGCCCTCTTCTTTGTTCTCGGGGTGGCATACGAATGGGGTCTATGATGACGTTATAGGGACAGACATCAACTCGCTGCAACCAATGCATCTATCCGGATCCCACTGTGGAACGAGTAGTGAGGTGATACCTGTTGGAACATTGAGAGTCCGCCCCTCTCTTCTCACGGACAGAGTTCGAATCAACCTGCTTAACTCTTGTCGCATCCTTGAGTGTTGGCCGGCAGGAACCTCTGTGACTGACACAATCTGTTTCACCTGTGGTGATACGAGGGAGATTGCCGTGTCAGGACACTCTTGAACACACCTTTGACAGGTAGTGCAGTGTGTGTAACTCTTGACATTTCCACCAACCTCAAGGGTTGTGTATTGCGAATGTAGTCTTGTTCTCAGTCGTCCAGTTATCATAATGAGTGGATAGTCTTTGTAGATCTCTGGAGTACTCAGTGGACTCTCTGCGGGTTCCTCATAAAATGGCAGGGGGTCATGACCAAGCCGTTCAAGTTCAGTTGAATATAGTTCTACTTTTCCGGTCGGTGTGGAGAACCGCTTATCAGCAAATGGAATAGCAGGTGACCGTGTACGAATTCCCTCGGGATGTTCAATCAGTGCCTCTAGGGTGATGTCTGCACAATCATGAGATCTCAACGCTAGGCGAATAAGGTCGAGTTCACTCTCTCTGAAGTAATGTCCCAGCCCGATTCGTTCAGCAATTCCACGCCAGATGTCAAGCTCGCTTCTGGCCTCTCCTACGGGCTCGATTATCTTGGGTGCATACTGTACAATTCGATGTAGTTCGCTGTGGACAAGATTATGATGCTCAAAGATAAAGGTGGCAGGGAGAACAATGTCACACAGTCTGGCGGTGTCTGTCATCTCAAGGTCAATACACACCTTGAATGGAATCGCTTTGAGTGCTCTGATTGTCTTGTTAGTATTAGGCCACTGTGTGACTGGACTTGCAGCCTGTGTGACAAGTACTTTCAAGGGACTGCTACTGTGACTCAGAACATATTCGGGGATGTATGTACCTGATGGAACAACGGGTTGCACTGAGCTGTCAAGTAGGTTGTTCAAAGACACAGCGGCTCCATTAAAAGGACTGAAGTCTGACGACAGGTACTGAAAACCACCACCGGACACTCCTAAGTATCCGCAGATGGCAAGAAGACTGTGGACTGCTCTTGCAGCCCACGTACCGTTTGTATAATGATTCATACCCGCAGGTGCAGTCATTATCAAGGCAGGACCATGAGTGGCAAACGTGACTGCTATCTTCTCAATAGTGTTGGGTTCTACCCATGTGATCTTACTGACTCGCTCCTTGGTATATTTACTGACGCGTTCTTTGTACGCTTCAAACCCGTACACGTACTTGTCTACAAACTCATGGTCATACAGGTCTCGTGAGATTATCTCGTTTGCCAGACCTAGTGCCAATGCACCATCTGTACCAGGTCGAATGGTCGTATAGATATCCGCCATCTTTGCATGAGGCGTTCTTCGGGGGTCTATCACAATCAGTTTTGCACCATTGTCAATTGCCGTCTGTATGACTCGTTTTGTATGAATACTTGACTCAAACTTGTTTGTTCCCCAGATGACTATGCACTTTGAATTTGCCCAGTCACTCAGTTCATGTGGTGGAAAAGGACCGACATTGAACCTTGCACCCTCATAGGCGCCCTCAAAACAGATCTCCACAATACCTGGGATCATTCGACAACCAAACGCATTGGCAAAACGTGCTGCATACCGTGGAGCCATTCCATCGTTACCAGAACCCGAATAGATACCGACTGACTGAGGACCATATCTCTCGCGTGCCTCTCTCATCTTTGTGGCTATCTCATCAAGTGCCTCATCCCATGATATTCTCTCGAAATGTCCATCGGGCTGTTGTCGCAGAGGATACCTCAGGCGATCAGGTGAATATGTCCGAAGTACATGCGCATATCCCTTTGGACAACAACGTCCTAATGTATAGGGATGATTTGGATCCCCCTCAACTCTCACAACTCTGCCTTCCTCTACATGGACCTTGTATGCACAGATGTCAGGACAGTTCAATGCACAGGCAGAATAGAAGACTTTTCGCATCATGCTCTGGATATCGTTATTACTCAATCGTAGTAGAATTTAAAGTAAAAGGATGATACATCTCCGTCTACATGACAATTGGACTCATTAACAAGAATTATACAGGCTTTGGAGTAAGTTGATTCCAAATGATATTTTAGACTTCATAGAACATCTCTCATAGATTACGTTTCTGTAAACCGTGTCGATAATTACACATCTATGTATAATTGTGTACATAAAAGTACACCCGTGCGTAACATTTATTAATCTGTTACTTGTCGATAACTACAACCAGTCCCGAGGAGGATATGATGGTGAGAGCGTGCCTATGCCAATGCGACGCGGGTCCGAAGGGACCCTACTAGGTATCTCACCATCAAGCACTAGTCTTCTTTTCATGATATACTGCAGGGTTGAGAGAGGGGGCCCTGCAGACTTTCTCAGAGTTGATAGAGGGCGCTCTGTATACTCTGTCCGGGACGCAGTCTGTTGTCTGTGAGCCAATTCAGAGATGACCATCGGGACTGGGCATTCGATTCTAGCAGAGATGACTGTGAGATGAGTAGAAGAGATACTAAGATCCTGCTTAGTCAGGACGAATTACCCAAGAACTATGTGAATATAGTTCCATATCTACGTAGTCCATTACCACCACCACTTGATCCAAGAACTGACCAACCAATAGATCCGGTCGTGCTAAGAGAGATATTCTCCGAAGAGTGTGTACGGCAGGAGATGATGACTCAGCCGAGCATTCCAATACCCGAAGAGGTGAGAGAGGCATACCTCTACTACGGACGCCCCACACCACTTCAGCGTGCAGTCAGACTTGAGAGAGCACTCAAGACACCCGCACGTATATACTATAAGCGGGAGGATGTCTCACCAGCAGGAAGTCATAAGCTGAACACTGCACTTGCACAGGCATACTATGCACTGAGAGAGGGGACTGCAAGAATGGTCTCCGAGACCGGTGCTGGGCAATGGGGTAGTGCAGTATCGATTGCGTGCGCACACTTTGGTCTCTCCGCAATGGTATACATGGTCCGTGTGAGCTACGAGCAGAAGCCATACAGACGTGTCCTGATGAGAATGTATGGTGCAGATGTCATACCCAGTCCATCAGATAAGACGGAGTATGGCAGACGCCTGCTTCAGCAGAGACCAGACCATCCTGGGTCGGTAGGTGTGGCAATTAGCGAGGCCATTGAGGATGCGCTCTCAAGAGATGACACCCGATATACACTAGGTACCCTATACAACTACGTACTACTGCACCAGACTGTGATAGGTCAAGAGGCGATTGCTCAGCTGGACGCAGTGGACGAGAGACCAGAGATAGTGATAGGCTGCATTGGAGGCGGAAGTAACTTTGGTGGTATCTCATTTCCATTCATGATGCAGGAGAGATTCAAGGATGTTGTATTTCTTGCTGTTGAACCTGAGGGATGTGCATCTATGACAGATGGCACATACAGATACGACTATGGAGATACTGCTGGAATAACACCAAAGATCAAGATGTACACACTCGGTGCAGACTACATTCCACCACCCATTCATGCGGGAGGCCTAAGATATCATGGTGTTGCACCCACAATAAGCGCACTGGTACAAGAGGGACGTGTGAGACCGGTCGTCTGCGATCAGAACAGTGCACTCAGCGCAGGGCTGCTATTTGCACGTCACGAGGGAGTGATTCCTGCACCAGAGTCTGCACATGCCATCAGCGCTGCAATTGAGTGCGCACTCGAGGCAAAGAAGACAGGACAAGAGCCAGTGATACTGATCAGTCTCTCAGGTCACGGTCACTTCGATATGAGTGCCTATGATTTTATTATTCAGCAGCAGGCTCAAAAGACACCAGACGTGAGAGGACAACAAGACTCTCTGATAACCATCTCCGCCACGGTCAAGAAGTAGAGCAGGAGCAAACGTGGCTCGGGTTATGTTGACATCACAATATAAGATGGGCTCACAGAGGCCTCCAGCGCCACCACCACAATTCGCTACCGCCATCGGGTTGCCACATGACCGGACTACACTATCCATGACTGATCACTGTCTTCTAACAGCCCGATGGCGGAGCACTACGAGTGATGATACGACTAATGGGGCTGCACAAAGCCCACCTACAAAGAACAGAACATACATGGAGGTGACAAATGCGTCTGATACAAAGACTGTGATACTGTCGGCTGCAGAATGATTGACCCAGTCATAAGCAATGACTGAGATGTAGTGAGACCCTATACCGGTCACATTGAGAGTCACGCACATATTTGGCGCATTCAATTTGAGGACAATAGAGCCGTCAGTCCAGATCTCCGCAGACCTATAGCCGGTCCCACTATCAATGACTTGCCATTCGAGTTCAAACATAGTTGAGTCAGATGTCAAGTGCAGTCTTGTGATTCGGACAACTGGAGCTGTCATATCGAACTGAAATACAGACTGCTGACTCGCAGTATTGCCAGCCTTATCAAAGACGGTCACATTGATTATATGAATACCCTCTGTAAGACCTATGAGGACTGTTGAAAACGCAATACCTTCATACACCACGTTATACGCATCATCGACCCATACCTGTGCTCTTGAATAACCACTCATAGAGTCAAATACGGACCATGACAGCTCAATCGAGTCACTAGAACAGTTATTCAAGGGGGCTTTATGAGATAGCGACAGAGTGGGAGCAGTCCTGTCAATATTGAACCGGATATGCCCTGCGGTCCGTCCGACATTACCAGCAGAGTCACAGGCGACCGCATGAAAGTACCAGATGCCATCATCCAGTCCATCTGAAAGTTCCACTCTTGTGTCTGTGGTATACACCCCAGTCTTGGCCGTCGGTACAGTTGAGGGATCATGGTCTATCAAGTAGTAGCAACCGACAATACTGTGGACATCTTCTGATGGTGTCAGTACAAACACAGGACGGTTGTTATTATACCACAGGAACGGATGGGGGTGCGTCGGAGAACTCACAGAGGGCGGAAATACAATACGCTCGTCAACAATTCTCAATAGAGGATCACCAAGGATACACATTCCATAATACCACTCAAGGTACTCCTCTCCCGCAGTTGAGTCATTGGACAGTGCCCTGCAGAACCATTCTCTCAGACTGACACCCAGAGTCTCATTCAGTCCTAGTGGTTGATAGAAATATTCACAGTCCATCATACTCCCTGTCTTAGTGCTTCCAATGGCAGCCAGTCCATAGGGGCTGCTGAACACATATGTCGCAGCCAGACAGTCAGTACTAGTCCATTTCGCAGCTGAACATGCAAACAGGTTGTAGAAGCTAAAAGCGGGTGGCATGGCTCGGATCTGTGCCGATGTGGCAATACCCTCACCGATTCCACTCGGACCAAAGTAGTGTGTGGTAGGAGAACTGTGTACACATAGGTGAGTCCACTTGTAGTTCTGAGGAAGTCTATTATGCAACCAGTCATCTGCTGTAGTCACCGATGTGGTGAGTACTAATGTCTGATTAGAGAATGCTAGACTCAGGTCACTACTCCAGCGGAAGCCCCAGTAGTTGGACCAGTCATCATCCACATACATCAACGCACGATTGGAACGTTCTAACAATCCTCTGCGATAGTCATGTAGTCTTGTCAGGTAGCCACAAATATGCGATACGGTACCACCGCCCCATGACAGACAGGATGGATCAATGCGTCCTACGAATATCTCAGGGTAGATGTCACCGCCCTGTTTGGAACTCGTATGACAGTCATATGTCCCATCAAAATCAGTGTCATACCATTCTCCGTCGAGATCCATCAGATACAGGTCACATGGAAAGGTCTCCGCATTAAACGAGGAGGATGCATCATGATGAAAATATGCAACTGGTAGTTGACCAATGAGAACAGCACCAGCGAGTCCGCCATTGCTGTACCAGTATTTCAGTAGAGCGCGTAATTCAAGACAGCAGGATATGAATGAATGAATGATACAAGATAGTTGAATGCCCCAACGCCTCAAGATCCGAACGGTATTGATTCACCACATCTTGAATATCCTCATAGATGTCTGATGCAACTATGATTGCCACTCGTTCTGTACGCTGAAGAGTTGAGAGAACAGGTTGAGACACAGACTCTATAGAGAGAACTTGGGACACAGCAGGTACAGGATCGCTCAAGAAAGTAGTAGCTGTAGAACTACTGTATGGGATGCCATATGATTGAGTGGTACTCAACTGCTGTTCATACATGGCAAAGACTATGGGGGAGATGCCAGCAGATAGCTGGAGTATGCATAGTACAAGCGCTAGAGACACTCGGTGACTACTATACATATACAGCACCTTGTGATATGACAGGAAAAAGGCAATACGAATGTATGTCCAACACTTTGACTTTAGTATTACTATACCTTTAATCATTGGATATCGTTGATAGTCTTACTTACCAATCTCCTGGACTATATCAAAGCACGCACATACACTTTCAGCAGATGTATTTTGTGACCGCAATATCATATCATAGTGATATACGACACGACAGGTCTATTAGACACTGACTGTGCCAAAAGACCAAGTCTAGAATGACCGAGTGAAGGGTAGAGTATGACAGAGGCAATCCCCGAGATAGAGATTGTTCAATACCGTGATGATATGGCTGAGGCCTTGGCAGAGATGTACAACTCATGGGACGAGCTATGGCCGGGAGGTTACACACGAGGAGTACCCTATACAGCAGACACAGTACGACAGTCCTTGGGGAAGATGAATGCCATAGCCATCTTCATTGCACTTGATGCGCAGACCAGAAAGCCACTCGGTTCGTGCACACTTCATGTCCATCCACGTGACAGGGATGCCGCGTATGTTGGAACGCTTGGTGTCCGTCCTGAGGCCCTGAACAGGAGAGTCGGGAAGAGGCTTCTGTTGAGATGTCTTGAGATGGCAAGGTCACTTGGCTACAAGCGGGTGGATCTCAACACATGGGCTGGCAACTTGCGTGCCGTACCGCTCTACAAGAAGGTAGGTATGATGTGGAATCCTGAGAGTCAGGGACTAAGAATGGAGGACTATATACCAGGCATTATTGAACACCCATTGTGCAAGCCATTCTTCGACAAGATGCCTCCCTCTGAGACTTGGTATGACACTCACAGACGCACTCTTGAACAGGCACCAGACGATGTCACAATTGACGATATGATGGTGTATCCATATAGGTTTGAGAGTGGTGCAAACTGGCTACAGGTCATTATTGATCGATATGCAAGAGGAATCACAGCAGTTGATAGAAGCGTGAATGGCGAGAGGTTGAGAGTGGCTGCACGACTCAACAGACATCTGACACTCTGTGGTATCAGATCAAAGTACATACTCACTGTCGAGAATCACACAAAGAAGACCATCAAGGTAGATGTCAGACTTGAGGCATTCAAAGAACTACGTTTCAATACACCCACCTCCACAAGGCTGATTCTCGCACCGGGCAGCACCACAACATGGGAGGTCGACTTTGTATTAGATGCAGATGCACCACTCCATAGAAGAGACATCAGAACGCCCACGATAGTGTCAAAGCTGGACATCGATGGACAGCAGTGCGAACTTCACACAGGTATGGTGATACGACCTGTTGCTGAGGTCATGTCACTTGCCACACCGGCTCGCGTGAATGCTGGTGGCACCGTAAATGTGCCATTGACAATTGCGGGAGCAGCGCCATTTGAGATGTCGGGCACGCTATACGTAGAAACACCCAAGAGTGGACTGATTGTGCACCCACAACAGACAAGCATTGTGATTCCCCCCATGGGTCTTGCAGGCACATCCATAGAGGTGAGAGCGGACGACCGACTTGCTCGAGGAGGCTACGCACTAAATGTATACATGGAACTAAAGTCAGAGGGGACAACAGAGGAGGAAGAACACACTGTTGTGACACGTCGATTTGCGGTCCCGATCTACTGTCTGAACGATGGAGTATCTGCAATATATAATGACATAAGACGGGCAATAGAGGTCGTCAGTGAGAACTACATTGCTCAAATCACAGAGGAGGGAGCAATCCTTGACGTCGCAAGCATAGAACCCATACGGAACACCATATTCGGTATGCGCTCCGAGATTGGACCGCCATTTGGTCTGAGCACATTCATCTATACGGAACGCCAATGGTCAATAAAGAACAGTGAAAACAGTTTGGTTGTTGCACTGAGTGCCAGACATCCAGACCATCCATTCATTGTAGAGGACAGGTACATCTTCGAACACAACTCAAGAGTGATTCTACATGAATTGTGGGTGACTAACACAGGGAATTCAGCATGTCGTATACAGGCACGGATCATGGGTCTAGGCGGAGGCTTTCGATTCGGCAGGGGACGTGTGATTGCACCGCTACGACTAGGACTGACTGAGAGTTCCATGAGTGATATGTCATTCTCGTATCCCGCACTCTCATCTAAGAGAGAGGACTGGGCAGAGGGGTGGTTTGCAGTATCTACTGAATGGGGCTACAATGGCCAGATATGGGATCTGGACAGTGTGGAAGAGATACGACTTGTACAGGGTATGATAAATGCGCTTCTATATCCCCCGACAGAGATTGCAGGCAAGGCGACCGTGTGCCTCTCCCGTGTGTGGTGTGTGACAGGAGTACCTCATTGGAGAAAGATTAGAGAACTGTGGCATTCAAAAGTAAAGAAGAGGTATGACATCAGGCGGAGCATAAGAGAATCTGAGCAGGTCCGACCTGCAGTACAAATTGAGATCCCATCCTGCATACTGGCAGATATCCAACCTGTCAAGACAGTCCTAAGAGTCAGAGATTGTACAATGGCAAGCATCAGAGGCCGGCTCATGATTGATCCACCGGACGGATGGACTGCAGAGCTCACACTACAGAATGGTCAGTCGGTGACAGGAAAAGACATTGTAGTAGAAGACTTTTTAATTGAGGGTGAAAAGGACCTGCCACTTATCATGAGACCAGTCCGACCTGTGGATCAGTTTGCAGTTCATCACGGAAGACTGAGTTTCCAGGGTGGAATAGAACTCACAGCCACTTATTCTCTACTTCAACTGGGTCGTCGTAGTCAGAGCGTGCGTGTCACAGAGGAGAAGCGACAGGGTCTGCACGTGTTTAGGATCACTAATGGACTAATAGAATATACAGTTTCTCCAGAATATGGAGGGTGTCTGTTCTCTCTGAAAAACAGTCATAGGACAGAACTCTTGGTGTCGAATTTCCCACGTCCTGGGCCCAAGGCAGGTGGCTTCATGGAGAACTACTACGGCGGAATTCAGCCTTTCATATGGGATGAAGAGATGGGCGACTCATTCCAACAGGCGGCCACCAATAGGGAGAAGATGAGTGCCACTGAATGCTCAAATGACATCTGGAGGGGAGTAGCGATCTCATGGATCGGTGAGATACAACGTTCCGGACGTGGTATAGCCCATACAATAGAGTACCTCACTGCGCCCGGTTCACCCCTATTGGTTGTCAGATGGCACATTGTAAATGACACCACCGCCCCAGTACGATTCATACCCACCTTCATGATAGATGCGGCGTTTGGTGGCGATGTGAGCAGCACCGTATATCGACTAGAACTAGATGGAACCATGCGGGACATCTATCCGTCAGAACTACCAATAATAGCAATCCCCACTCAAAACATCATTTGGATGCGTAAGGGTGACAGTGACAGAAATACGGAGGGAATTGCGGTCATAAACGACAGTGATACATCTGCACTACTACTGATTACAATGGGAGACCAGCATTACATGGGCATGCTGGACTTCTTCCCTGTGTTAATGCCAGAACAGAGAAAGACAATTACAATGTGCGTATTTGTAGACCCTGCCTCCGAGAACGACATAATACAACTTAAGCGAATGTTTTCACGACTATCAGAGTTGAATATCACCGAATGAACTTGACCGCCCTTGACAAGGCTCCAGTCGCGGGCGGCAATTATGATTGGTCAGTGCAAGTTTCAGGATGATGTATCAGTACTAACTTTTAGGAATGGAAATGCCATGTGGAGCAGAAGGTCCGTTTCAGTATACTCCGCATTAATATCAGACACATCAATCTGTGAGCCATACCGTTCCATGAATGCATTTGCAAAGACCTGCAACGATCTCGTGACCACCATACTCACTCTGTCAAGCAGGGCCGCAAACATCAGTTCAACTTCGCCGGTATGATGATTCTCGACAATTATAGATACACGACCTGTCTGAACACGATGAATTCTAGTGCTAATATCTGAACTCTGTTCCATCACTAACGAGATTGCTGTGAGGGCTGAGGCAAAGAGGTTTGGATCCGAACGAGCGAATCTACTTGTGTAGTGATACAGACAGAGTCCTGTCTTCATAGAGATGATATAAAGAGAGTATATGGTCAGCGGTATTCTATAAAAATACTCCATATCACTCAGTAATGTAAAAACAATCACAAGAAGAAAGACAGCTCTGAGAGTATCAAGTAGTGGACCTGTGTCAATACCCAACATCATCTGAATTTGAAATCCAGAGTAGTTTGACAGGTCATAGAGAAGGAATGTCAGAAGATATGATATACAAACGGCAAATAATGCAATAGAAATTATCAGGCTTCGCCACTCCGGCAAACGCCTGTATGCATGAATATAGATCCATGCACCAAAACTAAAGACGATAAACGAAAAGGCATCATAAGCACCTCTCCATATTAGTATTCCAATGTCGCCAACTGGTGTTGTGGACTCGACGCTGAGCGAACCTGCAATAATACTTGATACACCCAGTCCAACAATAACAGAGGCGATCCGCCAGTCTGGTGACTCAGACCACATTGACACAAAGAACAACCAGATAAGTAGAAATACAAATACGCCAAGCCCAAGACCAATACGATCAAGCAGAGGTCTTCCAAGCGAGAAGATGTCAAATTCAGGACCGGCCAACATGATACTGATTATTCCAGTCAGAATGCCGATCATGAATGACTCTTTGAGGAAGTACACTCTTCGCCCGCTCTTTCGCTCTTTATACAAAAACAACAGCACGAATAGAATGTATGCAACCGTGAATGCAATGCCAGTGACTAATGAGCCGATGTCCATCTCAGGAGCCTCATCTCACTCTTTGAGACTGAATTATTCTTGACTCTTTCTAGTATTATCTATTGTTAGTATATACATGACTACAATACAAGTCATATGTCCTAATTTCTTGTGAAATTCATTGTTACGTACCATAATGGATTTAATTCGCGCTGAACACACCTTGTGTTGTCAAAATAATTTCAGGCGAATATAGAAGAGTCAGTCGTAATTTGGAATCGGATGGTGACTCCATTTGCAGAGTATAAACTACAGACCAATTGGCATTGTTCATACTCCATTCACTAGTCTGGATAATATGCCAATTCAACCATCTGCAGCAAGAGATATTGAGGGGACAATTGAGATATTTCCAGAATATACTATAGGACTACAAGACATCGAAGGCTTTTCCCATATCATTCTGCTCTATCATTTTCACCATGCAAATACTGTGCAGTTGAAGGTGATTCCATTCTTAGACCAACAGGAACGGGGAATATTTGCAACACGTGCTCCCGTACGACCAAATCCTATTGGACTATCAATTGTTGAACTTGTCGCCCTTGAGAACAATATCCTGCACATAAGAGGTGTAGATATTCTGGACGGAACACCTTTGATCGATATAAAACCCTGTGTTGAAGCGTTCGATCATCCATCAGGTAGCCGTGCGGGTTGGCTAGATGGAAAGACAAGAGGGCACTCTAAGACCAAAGCGGATGCCCGTTTTAAACACACAAGCGTCTGATAATACACCATGGTGCCTCGGTTATCTTTTAATCCCCACAACATCAAGCCTGACAAGATATTGCTGAATTTACTTTACTAAGACACACTTTCCAACAACACTCTTTGATGCCTCGTCACTCAATCTCACTATTGTAATTTGGTTGCGTAGGTTGTTGTGATAAACAAGACAGTATGATAGTGAATAGTGACAGCATTGAACTGTTCGAGTGCACAAGTTGAGTCTATATCTAAATGTGCAGTGAGTCGATTATTTACCTATTGACCGACGAACCACTAGCTACAAACTGAAAACTCCAATTGTTGGCAGTTGGTCACTTGTCTATACGAGAACATAAGACATAATTATAGTATATACAAAACAAGCCTATTAATTACAAATAGAAAAGTAGTATTAGGACACCAACAGACATGTCTTATAATGCCCCTGCAAAGAGAGGTACCTATACCGCATAAGATTCAAAACACTGATGAGAGGGCACGGTGAAATGAGTACGACAACAAACACATTCAAGATTGTATTGATAGGTGATGGGGGTGCAGGAAAGACAAGTATATGTCTGAGATATACCGAGGGACGATTCGAACAAGACCTGAAAATGACCATTGGTGTCAACCTAGTCACTAAACGAATTGTTTTTGACGGCAAAAATATCACTCTTATAATGTGGGATCTGAGTGGACAACCACGATTTCAGGATGTGGTATCTGAATATTTCAAGGGTGCACGACTCGCCATTGCAGTCTATGATGTCACAAGACCTTTTACCCTTGTAAATCTCGAGTACTGGATAGAAAGACTGCGACAAAATTCACCTAACTCTGTTCTATTCATAGTTGCAAACAAGATAGACGAGTGTGATGACATGAATAAGATAATCAGAGATGGTGTGGAATTGTCCTTGCACTATGGGGCTACATTCTTTGCAGTGTCAGCTAAGACAGGGGAGAATATAGAAGAGATGTTTAATGCAGTAGCGCGTGCACTTGTTAGTGACACGCAGTGACGAGTGTTCATCTCACATTACAGTTAGATTTAGAGTGCCAGTTCATAGCATTGGAAGGAATACATGTTGAGATTTTGAGCCTTGTATCGCGTTGTGTCAAACAACTCATGAACTGGAGCGTTTGCCGAATCTGCGATCCAATTCACCTGTGAGTCCTAGGAAGAGTAGGATGCAAGAGACGCCCAACCATGCATAACTGACTAGCATATCAATGACAGCATAGTATGCCATAGAGCGGGCGAGTACGAACATGATGATAAAGACAGTTAAAGACAATGCTCTGAGAGCAGCACCACCTGTCTTTCGGGCAATCAACCAGACACGGAGATACAGGACTATAGGTATCAAAAAGAGCGGTATCATAGATGCTGCAAATATCGTTACAGAGAATGTACCAGGTTGAAGTGGCGAGGGATAGTTAGTATAGATAGCAAAAGCACCGGGGATCATAATAATGATAGGCAGAAGGAATACGTTTTTCCAGCCAGCAGCAATAACTGCATTTATTGATAACAGTGTCATTATAATTAGTCCACAGAAGTAGTCAAAGTAGATGGCATCATTAATATCTAACATACCTGGCCGGCTGGCTATGATCAATAGAAACTGAGTGAGTGCAAGAAAGGCAGTTGCAAAAGAGAATATGGCAGTGGGTATTGCATGGGTCGCGCTCCATCGCCCATAGAGATAGGCTGATGTACGTGCTGCAACACCCGCACCTGCTGCACTCAAAAAGAGTAATGATGCCTCTATCGGTGGACTCCACACACCAGTGGACTCAATATATGCCAACACAGTGAGAGGGGCAGATATACTTGCTGAGGAACCAAAGATCTCTAGTATGTCGGTGGTTGCAGGTCGCAGAAGCGCGAATACGATTGCGCATGGACCCAGTAATCCAGTAGCGAGTATAAGACTCAGTTGTGTATCAGGCATGGGAAAGAATAGAGCTACAATATTGAAAGACTGCATAGCGATGGCAATAGTGATGGCCGAAGAAGTTGCTCGCTTTGCCTCTCTTGCAACAGGAACAAACAGGAATAGATCAAAAAATACAATGATACCAACCAATACAGCACATAGAGGAGGAAAAACTGATTCAGGTATCACATCTGCCAAGTAGATAAGGAACCATACAAATACCATCCATACGAGTGTTGGCCCAAGGTAACGTCGCGCACGTCCGGCGGCTGCGAGTACTGCCAATAGAATAAGCTCCAGTCCAAGCAAGATAGCTGATGCGTGGATATATCTAAAGTATGGAATCTCAAAGACAGTTGAGATCCATAAGTAGAAATATGAGACACCAAAGACAAGGTATGCAGCTGTAAACATATAGAATATCCTAAATGCACTTCGAGTTGCTGCATCCTGTCCTCTGGAACGTCGCCATGCATATTCAGCAATCATCAGAGCTGCAATAACAGCCACCAGACCTGTATAGAATACCAATCGTTCAGACCATGCGACCACACCTATTACCTCCTAGAAGACTCTCTTTCCCCATTCTTTACTCCTTTCTCGAATCTTTTCTATCTCGCTCTGAATCCAGCTCTTCATCTCAACCTTTGACTTTTCAGTGATCTCTGTACCAAGAGTAATCAAGTTCGATATGAGTTCAAGAAAGCCAGCGTCCACAACACCAGACCGTTCTTCAATTAATCTGACAACAGTCATATGATGGGAGTTGGCCGATTCGTCCGAGGTCTTGTGAAGTGTGACAATGTAGTCCTCATGCGACTTGGTCATCAAAAGCTTGAGATCACCAAACTTGAGTTCACGTACTTCATCGCCAGCCATCTGTTTGACAAATATTTGAATTGCTGATAAGAACCCACCAAAGAGAGCAGCATCGCCCTTTAGTTTTTCAAATCCAACGGATGCCTTTACTATACCGGCCGCGTCAATTATGAAGATTCCATCCATATGGTCAGGCTCCTGAAGTTCTGGACTTGAGAGATGGTATACCATGCATCTTGTATAGGGATATTACTACAAGACCCTGGTATGATGGACCATCTGACCTCCATATCAAGTATTCTGTATGTTGATTCATAGTGAGTCTAACCACTGTTTCACACTTGTTGCACCAGTAGTCTCCTTTGATTCAGCCTCTGCAGTAGGCTCGATATCACGAATATCAAAGTTTGCATCGATAAATGCAATCAAAGCATGTCCTTTACTGCACTTAGTTGCAACTATTACAGGGTATCGACTTGACTTTTGGATGACCTCCTCTTCTACCTCAATGCGGACGAGAGTCCCATCTCTACACTTAGGACAGGCCACGGGTTTCAACTTTTTTAGTACCAATTGGATACCCCTCAGATGAGCCTTACAGATGGCTGCTAGTTCTAGAGTTTAGAAGGATTATATATCTTCTGCGTCTCAACTATTACAAGTACTGTAATGGTCTATGTATTCAATTGACTACTGACTTGTGGAGTCGGCTGTACTAGTATGACTCAACAAATTTCTTATTCTGTTTAGTAATCGTGTCCTGTGACTGATATGAAGGCAAGTCTAAGAGGTCTGGCATTTAAGACAATTCTCATCGGAGAGGGTGGTGTGGGTAAGACAAGTCTTGCAGTGAGATACACTGAGAACCGTTTTGATGAGAAAATGAAGATGACAATCGGTGTCAATTTTTTGAGTAAGAAAATCACTGTTGACGGAAGAGATATCACTCTTGTGATCTGGGACCTTGGAGGACAACCAAGATTTCAAGAGGTTGTCACAAGCTACTTTTCAGGCGCATCACTTGCAATATCTGTCTACGAGGCACCTGTTCCATATACACTATTGCGTCTTGAGAACTGGATCTCTCGGGTACGAGAATCTGTACCTGACTGTGATCTATTTATTGTGGGTAACAAGATTGACGAACTCATACCTGGACAAGGAGTGACTCCACAAGAGGCGCAGGAGTTTGCAGAGAAATACAACGCAAGACTATTTCAGGTCTCGGCAAAGACGGGAGAAGGGGTCACAGAGCTTTTTAATAGCGTTGCTCGATTCCTTGTTGAGAAACACGTTCGATGAGTTATTGAATAATGTGTACAGACAACTGTTAAATTCAACATGTGAGGCAAGTAATTGACATCACCAATGAATGGGTGATTAAGAATGGTAAAAATAAGACTGGGGCCAATCAAATGTCCATCATGCGATCCCTTGAAAACATTCAGTATAGAAGTGGAAGAGTCTTTGATCAAGGAGGCAAAGAGATATCCCACTGCCGTATCAGCAAGATGCCCCAGTGGACACATACTCGTTCTCTTTGTTGACGCGACATTTTGCATACGTGACGTACAACTTGCAGCTAAGAGTAAAGATAAAGAGTCAGGTGCCCTTGATAAGATGTCTGATTGGATTGGGGGGTTATGACCACAGCATTGGTCATATGAAATAATATGTAATAATAGGAATGTTTATTATTATTTGGTCTAATGTGTGCATAGGGACCAACTGAATAAAATAGAAATAAGAGTCATTATAAAGAGGTAAAAAGCAATGTATGGGGTATTCCTTATCAGTGAGACTGGTGACAATCTTGTGGCTGTGGGTGCAGAGAAGATCAAGGGCGATGCGAGTCTAATGGGTGCATTCTTAGCGGCAGTACAGATATTTGTGAGAAAGATAGCCGGTTCTGAAGTAGACGAACTACGTTTTGGTGCATTAAGGCTGCTAGTACGCCGTGTTGGAAAGAACTATGCAGTCACACTTCATGACGCAGAGGATTTAGAGGCGGAGGCTGATAATCTTCGTGTAGTCAAAATGTTATCAAAGAGTGACAGCGAAAAGCCTGATGAACGCACCCTCGAGGCCGTGAGAGAAATGGTCCTCCAGACCGATGAAGACTCTCAGAAGATACACGAGGGCATATCTGAGTGGGTCGCAAAGACAATGAGAGCAGCCAATGAATGGGCAGATAAAGTATTCTGAGAATGCCTTTGAATAGAACAGACATTAGTCACACAACAAAGGCACTTAAGGCAGCCAGTACGTCTTAGGTATAGTATTACTCCAAGGAGGAATGACAATATTTGGAAGTGTATGTCGTTGCAATTCTGTACTTTGGTGCTGCAAACATTCTTGCGGGCATTATGATGTCTCGATATGCAATCAATCGATCACGGACAATTGATGAAAAGGCACGTTCCGCATTGATTCCTCTGTATCTTTTTGCAATTGGAATGATGATATACGGTGCAGGTCATGTTTTGACATTCTATGAGTTTTTTGTTGCCCAACCTCTATGGATAGACTATCTCTACGTACTCTATCTCTTTGTGATAATTGAATTGCTGTTCATAGGAATAGCAGCAGCACTGATCACAAGACAAGTAATTCTTGTGGTAGCCTCGTTCATAGGTATGGGTGTATTGACAGTGCTGCTCTGGCAGTCTGCAATAATGTTTCTAGCGGATCCATCCAGTATAGAGGCTGGCATGCTCGACTATATACGGATAATACTTCAATTTCTAATGCTAGTCGGTATTTCATTGGTATTCTTGTATATTGCATATACTAACAGACGAGCAACAAGTACTGCCATGGCATTTTCGCTTCTGACTCAGTATTTTGCCTCTCCAAATCACTACTTGGAAAGCACATATATCCCATATCCAATGTATCTGATTCCACTCTTTATAGTCCTGTTTGGACCGGCTATTCTGATCATTGCCTTTGCCAGACCAGAACAGAGGGTCTCAGCGGAACTGTGGGGCTACGGTACTGCGTTTGGTGGAGCAGTAATTATCGTCGCATCCTATGGTGCACATGCAATGCCATTTGAGGTCATCGATGCAATAATTGTGGGCTTTGGAGGACTATCGTTTCTTCTAGCCATTGGTTCAGGTGCCTACCTGATCGGGAGGTGGCAAGAGCAGAGACAACTACCCACAGGACTGTTATCTCTAGGACTATTCCTTCTGGGCATTGCCACAGCGATAGGCCTGCTTGGATCAATGGGAGAAGTAGATATCGTTATGGCACGCTATACTGAGATTATCATGGCGGGCCTTGGTCTGACATTCATGACGATGTCGGCATTATACGCTTCGGGCTACCGTACTGTAGGCGTCATACCACTTCTAGTATACGTCCCAATTTCATTGGTCTTTATACAACAGTTTACACTTGGAGTGCCATTAGAGGAGGCATTTCTGATATTTGCACCGCTAGTCGCAGTCATAGTCACAATGCAGATACTTCCCGCAATAATATTTGGTTTCATCTGGAAACGGATGAGTAGAAAGCGTCAGCCGGGTCGAATAAGACCACTGGGACTGGGAGTTGGTATTCTCAGTCTGTTTCTCATCAGCATACCGTTTACCGTCCTGCTTCAGAGGCCGGGTATCGAACTTGGCTATGGACTTGTATGGATAAGCTACACACTGATATGGCTTGCAGTGACTGGTAGACTGACTAGACTGGAGAAATAGCGACCGACGGATATCGAATAGAGGCTGCGAATAGTGATGTCGCTCACTCTTTTGATAACGAGCGACATCCTTACTAATTTTCGAGGTGTATATAGATATCTTGAGTAGATCGGTGACATTCATTTCCTATGTTGTGGTATACATCACTACATCTCGACAACAAACAAAACCTGAATTGATAGTGAATTTAACAGATATAGGAATAACTATCACTTGGAACACGTGTTCCAATATATACGGGTAGGATGTTGTTACGGATT
>FWPU01003951.1_pt1 | contig 35762 bp, 34 predicted proteins | sample 2228361 | NCBI WGS metagenome assembly FWPU01 (sample SAMEA103939777, study PRJEB20133) | metagenome
CCGCACCATGGCCAAACCCTTCAAGTGGACTTACCAGGGAAGGCCTCTCTCTATGTAACACCATAGTTATTTATGCCCAATTGTACTAGTGAGGAGGGAAATCAAATGATCAACGACTTTGTAGCGATGTTCAAGCAGTTCAGGCGGCAAAGCGTGACGAGAGCGATAATACCAGCCTCTTGTTTCGCGGGCCTCGCCAAGGCTAAATCTTAAGGATGCGTAAATAGTCAGGCGTTCCGACCCCCCGCCCATACGCCTCCTCCATATTGGCGCTGACGCTTCCCGAACTGTGTATGATCTGTACAATGTTATGCCTGGCTCGAAAATCCTTTTGAAGAATTTCGCAATCATCCCAGACAAGATCGTAAAGATACAATGCAACGCGATAGTACAACGACTCCCATAACGGGTCTTTCTTTATGTAGCCGGGAGCCATCTTTTCCCATTCATCGAATTGTAATAACTCCTCATCCAACTTCTACCTCACTCTATCTCCATATCTCCTATCTCCTATCTCCTACCTCCTACCTCCTACCTCACTCTATCTCCATATCTCCTATCTCCATCTCCCACCTCCTCACATCTCCTACTCCTACCTCGCTCACCATCTCGCTAACTACTTTGCTTCCCTTCGATAGCCGCTAGCAGAATACCGGCTGCCAGGCCCACGCACCGGTCGAGCGTGCGAGCCGGGTCCATACTGAAATCCACTTCCAATTCGTATCGGAAAGGGTTGAAGCGCTGGCGTAAATCGGCAACTTTTTGCTCGCGAATGGTCAGGTCGTAGTTCTGCGGCAACAACGAGCCGAGAAGAAGGCGACGCAGCAGGGCCAATCCCACGCTGTCCTCGAACAACAGGCCAATGACCTGGTCGTTCACGTCCAGCACTTCCCATTCGTCGCGCAGCATAGACTTGAAACCCTTGCGGCGCAGCGTCCCCACCTTCTGGCTGGTGGTGCTATCTATGACATCGTAGGCCGCCGAAAAATCTATGATCTGGCGCGCTTTGATTTGCAACACCTCCTGCGACTTGCTCTCATCGGCAAACACGCGAATATCCTCGCGCAGTTTGAACATCTTTTGCTCGCTGAACAGCACCAGCCTGCCACTAGGGTCGTAATAGCGGAATTTGCCGGTCAAGGCGAACACCTGGCGTTTGAGCAAGTACTGGTTTTGGTCGAAAATGGGATTCATTCGTCTCTCCTTGGAAAATAAGATAGATCACGCCGATTTCGTTACGCGAACGACCGTGCCTTCACCCAGGCGGTAGAGATAATTCACCTCAGGTGGGACAACCGGGCTGGTCCAGCGATAGATAAATCTGGCCTCTACACAAGGCAAGTTCACGCAGCCGTGACTGCGCGGGCGTCCATAATCATTATGCCAGTAAGTGCCATGAAAGGCAATACCTGTGCCGGTGAAAAAGGAAACCCATGGCACGCCGGGCAAGTCATAAATGTTGGCTTCGTCATCGCCCTCATTGGTCATATGCACCGTAGGCCCCTTGTGGAAGGTGCGAAATTCGCCCAACGGCGTCTTGGTCCTGCCAGCGCCGCTAGAACAGCGCGAGACCAGCACAGGGCGATCGTCCTCGAAGGCGGTCACGGTTTGGGTGGCCAAATCTACATAGATGTATTTCAGGGCCTCGGGAACGTCGGGCGAAAGCGGCGAGAGGTCCTCGTCGGGAATGATGCGCATGTCATACGCCGGGACATAATAAGAAAGTCGGCGGTGAAAGTTGTAAATCTCATACCAGATGCTTTTCTCCTGGCGGTTGACAACCGTCTGCCTTACCCAGTGCGTGCTTTGATAGTACAAGCGATCGGCGCTCTCGGAGCGCATATCGGGCTGAATACGCGGCACGCTATAGGGAACGGTGATCTCGCCTACCTGCCCCTGCGCGCGGATGTTGAAAACAGGTTTTTGGTAGTTCGTCTCCACTGGCTGCACCCAGCCCGAATAGGTGTAGCCCTCCTCGCCGATGCGATACCAGGCGGTGTTGAAAGGGTTGCCTGCCTCGCCTTCCACCACCTCCGAAATTGGCACCACCCAGTCCTTGCCAAAGGCTTTGCGCTTCCTGGCGGCAAACGAAGGCGAGTCATAGAGAAATAACCCACTCATGATGACACGTCCCTGGGAAACGGCCGGCGCGGAGGCAGCCAGGGCGCGGTCGAGGCCGGTCTCGGCCAGCAACATCCCCACCGCCCCAGCGGCGCTGAACTTCAGAAAATCACGACGGCTGAAAGACACAACAGGCCTCATCTTATTCAGTAATCAATACTTTCGTGCCGTAGTATTCATACGCAAACTGCTTGCCCGACTCCACCGCCGGCGTCGTCCAGCGATACAGCCATTTGGCGGCTTGCGGCGTCAGATTGATACAACCATGACTGCGTGGACGGCCATAGTCATTATGCCAGTATGTGCCGTGCAGCGAAATCCCACTTTTGGTAATGTACAGCACCCATGGCACGCCAGGCAGGTCGAAACCGCTAGCCGTGATGTCGCCAGCGGCCATGTGACGGGTAGGACGTTTGTAGAAGGTCATGAACTGTCCCTGCGGGGTCGTCCAGCGCCCATCGCGAAACTGACCGCCAGTAGCAGCGCGGCTGGCAAACACCAGTTGGGAGCCCTCGTAAGCCAGCACCAGTTGATGGGTCAGGCGCACCTCGATCGACTTCTCAGCGTCGGGAACGTCGGGTGAAAGGGGAGCAAGTTCGAGGTCCGGGATGAGGCGGATATGACGACCAGGGATGTAATAAAGCAATTCGCGCTTGTCGTCCAGCAAACCATACCAAATCTGACCGTCTGCGCCCGGCAGGGCCTTCATGATCCAATGCACGGTCTGGTAGTATAGCCGATGGGAGACCCTGGCCTGCGGGCTGGCTTCCTCGTGCGCATCGGTAAAGGGAACAGAGATTTCACCCAACAGGCCGCTGCTTGGCACCTCGTTGAGCGGTTCGTTCAAAAAGGTATGCACCGGCTGGACGCCGCCAGAATACAGATAGCCTTTGCCCTCCACCTCATACCACAGGCGATTGTAGGCCGTTTCATCCTCGCTCAAGACAGCGCCGGAGAGAGGAAGGACCAGATCGCGCCACACCAGTTCGACCTTGCTGGATTGCGGCGTCGGTTCGCTATACAGCCAGGCGCTCTTGTCGGTCACGCGCCCCTGCAAGCCAGGGTCAACCAGTTGGAGGGCAGAAGAAAAATCGGGCAAAAACAAACCCAACGCCCCGTAAGCGCTCAGTTTCAAAAAGTCGCGGCGCGACAAACCACCACAAACCGGCATGACTCACATCAATAGTGAACTCGCACCGTCATCCCCTCATACGCCCATGAATACAGCCAGGCCGCATCGGGAATCGTCATGTTGACGCAGCCATGACTCATGGGGGTGCCAAAATTGTTATGCCAGTATGTGCCATGGATGCCATAGTCTTTGTAGAAATACATCACGTAAGGCACATCCGGCAGATAATAGCCCGGTCCCGACATGTCTTGCACACGGGTCTTGTTCCAGATTTTGAACGTACCGGTCACGGTCGGGTGCGCCCAAGTGCCGGTCGAAACGATGAACACATTGACGATCGTGTCCCCCTCGTAGGCATACAAACGTTGCTCCGAGAGATTGATATCAATCCAACGCACCCCATTGCCGGCCACCGGCTTGGGCTGCGCCGGCGGCCTGGCTGTGGGCGCAAAATATTCACTGGTGGGCGGTATCTGCGGAGTAGGTGTATCGGCCAGTACCTCCATCACCAATTGACCAGGCGTGAACGCCGCTTCGGGCGTAACAGTCGGCACAGGGGATGGGATGTCGGCCGTTGGCAGCGGGGCCTCGGGCGTGGGCGTATCGGGTAGAACAATGTCCGGTGCTGGAGACAGGCTCTCGGCTGGGGGCGAGGCAGGCAGCGCGGTCGACGTAGGGGACTGCAAAGTGGGTTTGGCCTGCGCAAGCGCTGATTGAGGCGTATAAGTTGGCTTGGCAATCTCAACTTGTGCCCAAACGGCCGGGTGGCCCTTGCTCCCCACCTGGGATTGCCCCCTCGAAATAGACGCCAAAACCGGGCTAATACTTGCCGTCAGAGCCGCAAACAACATCACCAGGCAGCCCAAGGTCAGCAACAAGATGGGATAGATGGAGGTACGCCGGGCCTTTGGAGAAAGACGCGAAGAAGGGGAAGGCGTCTTTCGTGCGGCGCGATCCCCGCTTCGGGACTCAGCCGCAACCTGCTCCCGTTTCACGGGCCCTACTTCCGCTGACGGCTTCTCCTGCAAACGCTTCAAGGCCCACTGCATTCCCTGAAGGGCGCGCGGGCTGTCAGGATTGATCTGCAAGGCGCGTTCGACGTAGGCCAGGCTGGCGCGCGGACTGGCTACCGCAGCCAAAATCAACCACGGGGCTTCCAGTTGCGGCGCCAATTCGGCAGCCTGCTCGGCCCAGCGCCGCGCCGCGCCCCGGTCTCCGTTGCGCAGGGCTTGGCGGGCATACTGAATGAACTGCTGGGCTTGCAAAAGATTGGGGTTCATGGCGCAAAAGTGGGGGAAGGAGTAGGCTCGACGTTCTCATTACGAATGAAACACAAGATGCCGCGCGTCACGCCCTCGGCGACCCTGTCTGGGTGTTTCGTCAATAATTCCTGGTCGAGGTTCAAGAAGCCGGTCTCGATGATGGCAGCAATCGTGTTGGGGTTGATTTCCGAAAAAGCATGATACTCGCGCATGTCGGTGGTAATGCTTTCGGCATGAAAGGTCAAGCCGGTAGCGGCCTGGTAACGGTCGCGCAGACACTCGGTCAGGCGCGTCGCGCGGTTGAAATCATGCGTATTGAGCGCGGCGGCCACTTTGAAGCCGGTCGCTTGTTCATTGATGTAATTGCACGAGTCGTTGTGGATGGACACCAACGCCACAGCACGATAGCCGTTCAAGCGCGTGTCGAACTCGTTGAGCAGGTCCACCTGATAGCCTTCGGCGCTGAGCGCCTTTTGCACGCGGGTAGCAATGTCCAAATTGACTTCCGCCTCGGTGAGACTGGGATTCCCCTGCTCGTCATAGCACACGGCGCCCGAGTCGCTGCCGGCATGACCCGCCACAATACCGATGCGCAGTTGCGTTTGGGGCGTCAGGATGTAATCCCGCTCTGGCTGGGCAGTCAACAAGAGCGCCAGTTTGTCCGAGAAATCGCTGGCAAACCAACCTCCCACCGGCGTCCATAAGTTGAAGAGAGTCGCCAGTAAGATAGCCAGCCCCAACGTGCTGCCGAAGACATGCACTGGACCAAAACCATTCCGAGAGGAGGTGCGCGCAATTGGTCGAGACTCCATCGAATTTCGTATAATAGTACCTCAACAGGGGCAGAAATAGCAAGAGGCAATTTGGAGTTGATCAGGAGTAATTACATCTGCCCAGGCTTCTCATCTTGCCGCTAGAATGGTCCTGACAGCCTGGCAGCGCTCACACTCTTGCCGATTGCACAGCAAGGCCAGCGGGTCTTTCCGAATGCACGCCTCTACCGCCTCGAACAAACGCTTGAGCGGCACGGCGTCGATGAAAGAGTTCCCTATCTCGACACGACGGACATCCTCCCGAATGTCGGGCGTAATCTCATAGAACCCTTCCGAACAACCAGGAAAGCCATAACACTCTACAACCCGATTCTTGGACAATGCCCAGCGAACGAATTGCGGCCGCCCGGCCAATTTTTCGGCATAGTGGATGCTGGTATTGACCGTATGATCCACTCCCAGCAACAATACCCAGCCATCTTGATCGGCCAACACGCCAATCGGCGCAAAAGGGTTATAGACGGTTTGCGCGTGTAAGGCAAAGCCAGCATTCATGCCGACGAACGACAGGATGGGATGCGCCGTGCGGTGCGCGCCGGGATAATGCCGCAATGTTTCCGGCAGAATGCCCATCAGAGGGTCTACAGGCATGTCTGCGTAGAATGGCTCGGCCATGCGGTTGTGGTCCCTGTAACTGCCGTAGGTCAGGCCATTGTTGGGCGGCCCCACTTCCGGGATAATCATAGTCTTGTAGGTAAAAGCCGGCATAATTAGCCCCCCTACCGAGGCCACAAGCGCCTGCAAGAGCGTTTCTGCGCCGCCCTGAATAGCGCCAAACGATTTCACCGAGGCGTGGGCAATGGCCGGTTTTCCGCCTAAGCCCAAACTGGCAAACGCCGACTTGAAATCCAAAAAGGAGAGCATGGCGCGCCCTCGCTTACTTCCCCAGCCATTTAGGCTTACGCTTTTCGATGAAGGCGCGCATCCCTTCTTTTTGGTCGGCGGTATCGAAGAGACGGTAGAAAGCCTGACGTTCTTCTTCGAGCGCCTGAGCCAGCGGCATCTCGAAGGCCTGAGCGATCATCCGCTTGGCCACTTGAACAGCAAGAGGAGCCTGCGCTGCCACCGATTCTGCCAACGCCAGAGCCTCGTCCAGGAAACGCTCGGCCGGCACCACGCGGTTGACGAGGCCATACTGGAGCGCCTCCTGCGCCGATAAGGTTCGGTTATTAAGCACCATTTCCATAGCAATGGCTTTCCCTACCGCGCGGGTCAGGCGCTGTGTGCCGCCGGCACCGGGAATGACCCCAATCGTAATCTCCGGCTGGCCAAAGCGGGCAGTTTCGGAGGCTACGATCATGTCGCACGACATCGCCAGTTCACAGCCGCCTCCCAGCGCCCAGCCTGAAACGGCCGCAATTACCGGCTTGCGGATGGCGCGAATGCGCCCGAAGGCGGCTACCTGATCAGCGGCAATCATCTCGGCCGCGCTTTTATCTGCCATTTCCTTGATGTCGGCCCCGGCGGCAAAGGCTTTCTCGTTGCCTGCGATCACCATGGCGTGCACGGTTTCGTCCTGATCGAACGCCTCCAGCGCATCCATCAACTCATTGACCAAAGTGTTATTGAGCGCATTCATGGCTTGCGGCCGGTTGAGCTTAATCAACCCAACTTGCCCGCGCGTTTCGGTGAGGATATAGGTGTAGGACATGATAGCCTCCTGGTTTCTTCAAAAGAGATCACTGCCTGCTATAGCGTAGCGAGCCGCAACAAAACGCGAAATGAACTTCGCATGTAACTACTCAGCCACTTTAAAGGTCTTTTCCGCACATCGAAAGGCTGAATTTACAGGAAGGTCAGGCTTGAAACACATTTTCGATTGCACAGGAGACCTTTATGGTCTTGTCCTGAGCAGTTACCTTCGCATTACAAATCTTCGCGGTAACTGCTTACCCGGTCGAACAGGATGGAGAGGATGGAGAGGACAGATAGAATGGTCGTTCAACAAAGGACAAACATATCCTTTCTTGAAATCCTGTCGAACGCTCCTTCTGCCAGATTCGATTTCGAGCCAATTGCTGCCTGGTAAGCAATTACTGGCGCACAAGAATTTCGTAAAAATGATACCCTATCATTTTACACGAGAAAAGGATTTGTGCTACGATTGGGGCGTTATGAAATTCATTTTGGCAGGAGAAAAAATGTCCATTCTGCTTACCCTTCACTCCCTGTTGCGCTGGTTGATTGTCATCCTGGGGGTGCTAGCCTTGCTCAAATTCCTGTTTGGCTGGCTGGCAAGAAAACGCTTTTCCAAGATGGACCGCGCGCTCTCGGCTGGCTTCAGCGGTTTGATGGATGCCCAGGCTTTGTTGGGTTTTCTTTACTTCGTGCTAACCGGCCTGGCCAGGGTGGGCTTTCCCATCTACCGCATCGAACACATGGCGACCATGTTGGTAGCGGCGCTGGCGGCGCATTTGCCGTCTTTCTTCAAAAGAAGAGGCAACAAGCATTTCATTGCTTTCGCGGCGGTTGCGTCGGCCCTGTTCCTGATCTATCTGGGAGTGGCGCGGTTGCCCGGCGGCTGGAACCGTTAGCCGGCAAACAAAAAGGCCTGATGCCACATTTGCGCACCAGGCCTTGCGATGACCCCGAGGCGGATCGAACGCCTAACCAGACGATTAAGAGTCGCCTGCTCTGCCAGTTGAGCTACGGGGCCGTCCAAAACAGCGGATGAAGCAGGAAAAGCACGTCCATGAAATCAACCAGACAAGGAAAAACAAGATGCCTTGTGTGGTTGACTGCCATCATCCAGGCCGCAAGTATACCAGATTCTTGCATTTGTGGAATGGCAAGTGAACACCAATCAGGGCTTTTCGATAATCCACCGCAAGAGGGTTTCGTTACCTCGCAAACAGGGCAAGAGCCAGGCGGTACGTATCCCCAAGACGGACGAGACGTTCGCCGTCCCAGCGGCTCAAGGTTGGTTGCAATAAAGATATGGTAATTGAAAAGCCCTGCCTTGCTTGGTCATTGGCGAGTTGGAAAGCCGGTTTGCCTGTATAATCACACTATGCAACTTCATCAACTGGCTCCCGAATTTACCTTGCCCGACATCAGCGGAAGGATTCACATGCTGAGCGACTATCGCGGGCAAGTTGTGATCCTCAACTTCTGGTCGGCGGAATGTCCCCACGCAGAACGCACCGACCGCGCGATTTTGGCCTGCTTGCCCAAATGGGGCGCTGAGGCGGCGCTGTTGACGATTGCTTGTAACAGCAACGAGTCAGACGAATTGGTGGCTGAAGTGGCTCGTCGGCGAGGGCTGCCGCTCGTTTTGAGGGATGCAAACCACTCGGTCACGGAGCGATACCAGGCGCTCACAACGCCGCACGTCTTCGTTTTGGACCGGCAGGGTATTTTGCGCTATCGCGGCGCGGTGGATGATGTCAACTTTCGCAACCGGGAGGCTGGTCGTTTCTATTTGCAAGAGGCAGTAGAGGCGCTGCTGAACGGCGGCCGGCCGGAAATCGAGGAAACGCCGCCTTTCGGCTGTGCCATCGTCCGCTACCCCTGATTTGTGCTAAAATCCATTCACTATGGATGTAACTCAGCGCGCCGTTTTCTTACGGAAAATCCATCTCTTCCACGACTTGAAAGATGAACAATTGTTGAAAGTCGCGGAAAAATTTACCGAGGTCTCATTCGATGCCGGTGCGCTCATTATCGAACAAGGCAAAGCGGCAGATAGTTTCTACATCATCTTCTCGGGCAAGGTGCGTGTTTTCCGACGGCGCGAAGGGCGCGAGCAGGAACTGGCTACGCTGGTGAAAGGCGATTATGTAGGCGAGATGGAACTGTTTTCGCATCACGGACGTTCTGCCAACGTGGTCGCTCTGGAACCCTCGCTCTTGTTCCAGGTGTCAAGGAAAGACTTCGAAATCCTCATCAAGCAATTTCCTAGCCTGAAGCCCAACCTGGAAGTTTCCATCGAAAGCCGTAAACTGGCGCGCTCCCTGCGATTCAAATGGCTGCGCTCCAATGAGGTGGTTTATTTTCTGGCGCGCAAGCACCCTTTTTTCCTCGTTCAAGTCCTGACGGCGCCGTTCCTGGCGCTTGCCCTGCCCATCTTTCTGTTCGTATGGGGGTATCTGGCGCACTCCACGGCTGCGGCGGCCTTTGGGGGCGTGGCGCTGTTGGTTATACTGGGCTGGGGAACGTGGAACGCCGTTGATTGGGGCAACGATTATTATGTCGTCACTAATCAGCGCGTCATTTGGCTGGAGAAAATCATCGGCATGTACGATAGCCGCACCGAAGCGCCACTCAACACCATCCTGTCTGTGGGCGTGGAAACGGACATGACGGGCCGTATCCTCGATTATGGGAACGTGATCGTGCGTACCTTCGTGGGCGCCATCCCTTTCAAGTATGTCAATCACCCCAATCAGGCCGCCCACATGGTCGAGGAATATTGGAACCGCACGAAAGAAGTCTCGCAAGTGGAGGAAAAAGAGGCCTTCAAGAATGCCCTGCGCCAACGTTTGGGGCTGTTGGAAATCTCCAAAGCTGAAGCGGCGCCCCCTCCACCTCCCAAGACTCCCACCTTCCCTCGCCTGTATCGCCCCAATTTCTGGAAAATCATCGGCGCCAACTTGTTCAAACTGCGTTTCGAGGAGGGCAACACGATTACATATCGTAAACATTGGATCGTGTTGCTGCGACAGGTGGGGACGCCGTCTGTCATTTTGCTGACCTTGTTGGGGCTGACCATTGCTCGCCTGATCGCGTTGACGCAGGTGCCTGGCCTGGGATGGAAAATGTTCAGCGATACGATTGTCGTCTCCCTGCTGCTGTTGATGATTCCCTTCTTTGGCTGGTGGCTGTATCAGTACATAGATTGGACGAACGATATCTTTCGTGTCACCGACGATCAAATCATGGACATCGACCGCAAACCTTTTGGGACGGAGGAACGCCGCGCTGCACCGCTGGACAATATCCTCAGCACTGAATACAAGCGCACAGGTCTGGCTGGCTATCTGTTCAATTTTGGCACGGTGTATATCTCGGTCGGCGACACGCAAATGGCTTTCGAGGATGTCATGGACCCGGCCGGCGTGCAATCGGACATAGACCGCCGCCGCATGGCGCACATCGAAGCCAAGAAAAAAGCCGAACTGGCGGCCGAACGTGACCGCATGGCTAACTGGATGGCTGCTTATCATATCAACGCAGAAGAAATTCGCCGCGAACAGGAATTGAAGGCGGCCAAGTCGAAGAGCGAGTAGTTTTAGAAAAGATGGATTAGAGGTGTAGTATGACCATCAGGAACATCGTAACGGTGCCGGAACCGGTCTTGCGCCGCAAAGCGCGCCCGGTGACGGCTTTCGACAAGGATTTGCAAATCTTGATTGACGACATGATCGAGACCATGCGCGCCGCGCCCGGGGTTGGGCTGGCTGCGCCGCAAGTCGGTGTATCTCAGCGTGTCATCGTGGTCGAATACGCCGAACAGGAAGAGACAAAAGAAGACGAAGAGCCGAAGGAGGTCAAGCCGCGCCTGTATGTAATGGTCAATCCGGAAATCGTGAAAACTTCGGCCGAAACCGAAATGGGTGTAGAGGGTTGTCTTTCGATTCCAGGGCTGGTGGGCGAGGTGGAGCGTAAGCAAGTTATTCAGGTGCGAGGCTACAATCGGCGCGGTCAGCCGATGAAATTGAAGGTCCATGGCTGGCTGGCGCGCATCTTCCAGCACGAAATCGATCACTTGAACGGCGTCCTCTTTACCGACCTGGCGACGCAACTCTGGCAGCCACAGACCGAGGAAGAAGCCGAAGACCGCGTTTGATCATGTAGGACAACTCTCGAAGAGTTGTCCTACAGGCAACATGCACAATCTTCGTGACCGCCTACCCTCACCCTGGCCCTCTCCCAAAGGGAGAAGGGAACAGCGCCGTTTTCAAGACATCTCCCCGCCTCTCCCTGTGGGAGTCCCCTACGGGGATGATAAGGAGCCGGGAGTGAGGGTAGGCAGGTAGTTACAAATCTTGTTAGCACGCCAAACCGATGGGGCGGCAGTTGCCCCCGTAGGGGGTGCCGCCCGAACTCAATGGTTATCCCAGCACTTTGGCGCGCCAAGCAAATCTTCGCGGTTGTGAATGTCTTGGCAAATGTCCAGGATAGATAATACGCAATGTATATCGAACATCTTTCTTTGACCAATTTTCGCAGTTTTGCCCGCCTGGACCTCGAGATGCCCCGGCGGGTTGCCCTGCTGGTAGGCGGCAATGCGCAGGGAAAGACCAGTCTGCTGGAAGCCATGTATTACCTGGCGACGTTTACCTCTTTCCAAACACACGCCGACCGTCAATTGGTCAACTTCATTGCAGCGCGTGAGGCAAACACGCAAATGGTGGTGACGCGCCTGAGCGCCACTTTCCGGCGCGGGGGAAGGAGTCACCGCTTGGAGGCGCGGTTGATTCTGGAACCTGTCGGCTCGAACGGCGCACGCCTTTCGTCAGGGTTCCTACACGCTCAACCTAACGGTTCCGGGCAGCGCCTGCGCAGGGAGGCCTTGCTAGACGGGGTGAAGCGCCCGATAGGTGAGGCCATCGGTCAATTCAATGCGGTGGTGTTCGTGCCGCAAATGTCACAGATCATCGAGGGCGGGCCAGACGAGCGTCGCCGTCACCTGAATCTGGCCCTGGCGCAGGCTACCCCCGCCTATGTGCGCGCCCTGAGCGAGTACAACCAGGCGCTTACGCAGCGCAACGCCTTACTCAAGGCGCTGGGGGAACGGGGAGCGGCCCAAGGCAGGGCGAAGGTTGGGAATGGGGAGCAACTGGGAGTGTGGGATGAAGCGCTGGCGCGAGTCGGGGCGCAGATCATTTTGTGGCGCATCCAGGCTGTCCAAGAAATCGAGCGGCTGGCGGCGAGCGTCCACAGTCAATTGACGGGCGGCAAAGAAGTGCTGCGCCTGCGTTATCAACCGTCTTTCGAGCCGCTGCCACAGCCGCAGGGTCAGTTGGGATTGGGACTGGATACGGTCGTGAACCGCGCCGGGCTGGAGGTGGAGGACATCCGCCGCGGCTTCCTGGAACGCCTGAAACGCCTGCGCGCCGAGGAAATTGCGCGTGGCATGACAACCATCGGCCCACACCGCGACGAACTGCGCTTCCTGGCGAATGGCATAGACCTGGGCGAATACGGCTCGCGTGGGCAAATTCGCACGGCTCTCCTGGCGCTGAAATTGGCAGAGGTAGGCTGGATGCGGGAGCGCACCGGCGAATGGCCGGTCATTCTGCTGGACGAGGTCATGGCAGAATTGGACCTGGAGCGCCGCGCAGACCTGTTGGCCTATCTCGGCGGCAGTGAACAGGCTTTCTTCACGACCACCGACCTGAATTTGTTTACGTCTGACTTTCTCAAGCAAGCCGAAATCTGGCAAGTTCAGGGGGGAAATATCGACCGGAAGTAGAGCCGCCAAACTTAGGAAGAATATTCTCAGGTAAAATATCCTCATGCCTTACCTGGTGGACGGTCACAACCTGATTCCCAAAGTGGGACTGCGCCTGGATGCGCCCGATGACGAACTGGAACTGGTGGCGCTGTTGCAGGAATTTTGCCGCTTACACCGCAAGCAAGTGGAAGTGTACTTCGACGGCGCCCCAGCGGCTCAGGCCGGCACCCGCAGCCTGGGGACCGTCAAAGCGACGTTCGTCCACGCCGGGACGACCGCCGACGCTGCCATTGCCAGGCGGCTCAGGTCGCTAGGAGCCGCTGCCCGCAATTGGACAGTGGTCAGTTCCGACCATCAGGTGCAGGCCGCAGCGCGCGCTGTACACGCCGAGGCGCTTCCTTCCGAGGCCTTTGCTCGTATGTTACAACAGATACCCCGAACGGAAACGCCTGCCTCGCTTAGGGATCGGTCACTTTCGCCAGCCGAAGTAGACGAGTGGCTGAACTTGTTCCGTTCACGCGGACATCGCGCCGAGTGAGGGGAACGGGGGGCAAAGTAGACAATTTTGCTCGAATTTCTAATCTAATCTTAATGTAAATCGGACTATTTTGGTGTATATTAGTGCAAAGACACCTGTCCTCCTAAATTTACTGGTATTTGGGTGTCTGCCACCGGACAACTTGTATCAGCATGTCCCCCCCATGTTGAACAGGCGGTGGTGTCCCTCCCCCCCTCAAGACCAACAGGCGCTGCTGCGCCTGTTGGTCTTTAACATCGGCTCAGGATTGGGTCGGTTGACGGCATTATTCCCTCTCCCTTTGGGAGAGGGGAGATGTTAGGACGACTCTTCAAGAGTTGTCCTTCATTCGATTGCGTCCGCCGAGGGATAAATTCCGCGTTACGTTTTAGTGGTAGAATGAACCTTTATGGAAAAGAAAAACTCCCACACATCTTCCCGCCCGGCGGCTTGGGCCTGGATTCTGAGCTTGGTCACCGCGCTCATCTGGGTGATCGTAGCGGCGGCCTACGCAGTGCGGCCCTGGCAAAGTATTCCCGACCAGCCCTTATTACGATGGGCATTCTCACTGGCAATGTTGGTGATTGCAGTTGGAGTGGTCTGGCTGGGAAACGGCCTGCGCAAACAACAAAAGACTTATTACTTCCTGGCGCTGATCTTCCTGGGAGCCAATATCGTCATGATATTCTTCGATGATTTTGGCCTTAGTGATCTCACCTACCTGCTCTATGTGATTGTGCTGCTGGCATTGCTACTGATAAATCGGAAGAGTCTCATCGGAGCAGAGCAAAAATAGCGCCGGATGAGATATTGCTTCCTATCAGACAAGCAAGCGTATCGGCTGTTCCAGATAGGCCGCCAGGGCCTGCATGAACTGGGCGGCTTCGGCCCCGTCGCTGACGCGGTGATCCACCGAAATCGTGGCTTTCATCCGCCAGCCGACTGTGATTTGGCCGTCCTCCACCACCGGCGTCTGACGCGCCGAACCGACGGCCAGGATGGCCGCTTCGGGCGGGTTGATGATGGCGGCGAAGTTCTCCACGTCGAACATGCCCAGGTTGGAGATGGAGAAGGTCGAGCCTTCGATGTCCTCCGGCCGCACCTTGCCCTGGCGCGCCGCGGCAGCCATGCGTTTGACCTCGGTGGCAATCTGGCGCAGGGACCTGGCGTCAGCGTCCTTGCAGACCACCGTCAGCAGGCCGCCCTCGACCGCCACCGCCACGCCGATGTTGACCGCCCCGTGCCGCACGACCTTGTCCCCGGCGAAGGAGGCGTTCAGGTTGGGGAACTGGCGCAGGGTCAGCGCCACAGCCTTGACGATGAAATCGTTGACCGAAACCTTCTCGTCCTCCGGCAGGTAGCCGTTGACCTGCGCCCGCAGGGCCATCAGGGCGTCCATCTTGTACTCGTGCGTCACGTAGAAGTGCGGCACGCTGGCCTTGGCCTCGCTCATCCGGCGGGCAATTGCCTGGCGCAGTTTCGTCAAGGCGACCATCTCGTCAGCAGCAGCCCGCACGCCAGTGACCACAGACGACTGACCGCTCACTACTGTCTGCTCACTGCTCACTGGTAACTGTTCACTGATTACTTTCTCAATATCGCGCCTGATAATCCGCCCGCCCGGGCCCGTGCCTTGTACGCGGCTCAAGTCCAGGCCGCGCTCGCGGGCCATGCGCCTGGCCAGCGGACTGGCTTTAACGGGACCCATATCAGGCGGCGCAGCGGCTGCGATGACGGGAGCCAGCGCGCGGTCCGGCGATAAAGCGGGAGCAGAGTCCCCCCCAGCGACTGACAACTGCTCACTGCTCACTGATAACTGATCACTAATCTCTTCATCTGCCGAACCGACAATGGCGATGGGAGTATTCACAGGAACGACCGCCCCCTCGTCCACCAGAAGACGGCGCACCACGCCGGAGGCCGACGACTCGACCTCCACCGTGGCCTTGTCGGTCTCGATTTCGGCCAGCACCTCGCCCTTCGTCACCGCCTCGCCTTCCTTCTTGAGCCAGCGGACGAGCGTGCCTTCGGCCATGTCGAAGCCCAGTTTGGGCATGTTGATCGTCTCGGCCATTACTTCAAAACCTCCTTGACCGCCGCCACGATGTCCGCCACCTGCGGCAGGGCGGCCTGTTCGAGCGTGCGGTTATAGGGCAGCGGCACTTCCTTCTGCGCCACGCGCAGGATGGGCGCGTCGGCGTAGTCGAAGGCCTCCTCGTACATGCGGGCGGCCACCTCGCTGCCCACCCCATAGGAGCGCCAGCCCTCCTCGACGATGACCGCCCGGTTGGTCTTCTTGAACGACTCCAGCACCGGCCCCATGTCGAGCGGACGCAGCGTGCGCAGGTCCACGATTTCGACCTCGATGCCGTCCTTCGCCAGTTCGTCGGCCGCCTTGAGCGACAGTTCCAGCCCCTTGGCGTAAGTGACCACCGTCACGTCCTGGCCCGGACGCTGAACCTTGGACTGGCCGATGGGGATCAAATACTCGCCCTCGGGGACTTCGCCGCGCACCTGGTACATGGTGGCGTGTTCGAGGAATAGAATCGGGTCATCCGACCGAATGGCCTGCTTCAACAGTCCCTTGGCGTCTTCCGGCGTCCCAGGCGAGACGACCTTCAGGCCGGGGAAGTGGGCGAAGACCGCGTCCGGCGTCTGCGAGTGGGTCGCCCCCAACTGACGTCCGCCCCCGCCGACGGCGCGGATGACCAGCGGCACCTTGAACTGTCCGCCGAACATGTAGCGCAGTTTGGGGGCCTGGTTGACGACGTAATCCATGGCCGAGAAGGCGAAATTGATGGTCATCAGTTCGGCAACCGGCCGCAGTCCGACCAGCGCCGCGCCGATGGCCGCCCCCAGGATGGCGTTCTCGGCGATGGGCGTATCCTTGACCCGCGCCGCGCCGAAGTGGTCGTAGAAGCCTTTGGTGACGGCATACGTCCCGCCCCAAACGCCGACCTCCTCCCCCAGGATGAAGACCGACGGGTCGCGTTCCATTTCTTCCCAGAGCGCCTGGGAAATCGCTTCGCGCATGGTGATTCGTGGCATAGTGTGCTGCTTCCTTATGTGTTGCTTTACGTGGACACGTAGGCACGTACACACGTAACTTGTGTACCTGCTACCTGCATACCTGCTACTCCTCTACATACACATCCCTGAACAACTCTTCCATTCCCGGTTCAGGGCTGGCTTCGGCAAACTCGACCGCCTGCTGTGTATCGTCTTCGGCGCGGGCCTCGATGTCGTCCAGTTCGGCGGCGGTGATGTTCTTTTTCTTCAGCAGAGCGGCGCGGAAGATGCCAATCGGGTCGTCCTCCTGCCACTTCCTGACTTCCTCCTGCGTGCGGTAACGCTCCGGGTCGCCCATCGAGTGGCCGCGGAAGCGGTAGGTGACCGCCTCCAGCAGGTAGGGCTTGCTCTCGGTGCGGACGTATTCGATGGCCTTCCTGGCGGCCTCGTAGACGGCCAGCACGTCCATCCCGTCCACGCGGCCGTTCTGCATCCCGTAGCCCTCGGCCTTCTGGCGGATTTCGCTGACCGCCGAGGCGCGCTCCACCGCCGTCCCCATGCCGTACTGATTGTTCTCGCACACCCACAGCACACGCAGGTTCCAGGCCATCGAAACGTTGAGTGCCTCGTGGAAGTAGCCGATGTTGGTCGCCCCGTCGCCGAACAGGCAGATGGTCACGTTGTCGTTGCCCTGGTACTGGTCGCCGAGGGCCAGGCCGGCGGCGATGGGCAGGTGTCCGCCGACGATGGCGTGTCCGCCCCACATGTTCTTCTCGACCGAGGCCATGTGCATCGAACCGCCCTTGCCCTTCGAGGTGCCGGTGACTTTGCCAAGCAGTTCGGCCATCACCTCGTTGGCGGAGATGCCGCAATTGAGCGCCACGCCGTGGTCGCGGTAGGCGGTGATGAGCCGGTCGCGCGGCTCGCGAGCGGCGATGATGCCGGTCGAGACGGCCTCCTGGCCGATGTACAGATGCATGAAGCCGCCGATCTTGCCGGCCTGATACAATTCAGCGCCGCGTTCTTCGACGCGGCGGATCAGCACCATCTCGTAATACATTTGCAGCAGTTTGTCTTTGTCCATAAACGCTCCCAGAATGCGGAGGAATTATATCTGATTTTTTATCAAATTTGTGTAAGAAATTCCTGCAAATAAAAAACCGGCGCCCCCTTTTGGAGTGCGCCGGTTTCGGTACTATGCCCGTCGTCCGCCCTTGAGTTCGGATTGGAGTTTTGCCAGCCCTTCCTTGTCCCCTTTGGCGGCCAGCCGGGCCTACTCGATCCAGCCTGCCGTGAAACACATTTTCGATTGCAATGGACACGGGCTGCGGCAGTGGTTTGCTGTCGCCGAGGAACTGGCGCAGCGCGGCTACCGCATCAACACCCGCCGCAAATGGCTGCTCAAAGGCTGGATGATCTGGGAAAAGCCAGAATAAGCGCAAACGCACCCCACAGATTTACCAGCAAGAGACCAGAAGCCTTCTCTACCGCCTTGACACCTCCCGCAACCCATGTTATTATATGACGTATATAATATTAGACAAATCAAATATTAGAAAAATCAACTATGTCCCTCGACTTCGCCATCCTCGGCTTCCTCAACTACCGCCCCTACACCGGCTACGACCTGAAGAAAATCTTCGACACCTCCATCCGTCACTTCTGGCCCGCCGACCAGAGCCAGATTTACCGCACCCTGACGCGCCTGACCGAACAGGGCTACGCCCGCATGGAAAAAGTGCCGCAGGAAGACCGCCCCGACCGCAAGGTCTATCACATCACCGCGGCCGGACGCGCCGCCCTGCTCGCATGGCTCTCCGGCCCGCCACCGCTGGACGAGCCGCGCAGCGCCCCGCTCATCCAGGTCTTCTTCGCCGGGCAACTTTCAGATGAAGAGATTCTCGCCAAGTTCGAAGGCTTCGCCGCCATCATGCGCGCCATCCTGGAGCAATACGACCGGGTCCCGGCGCAGATCAGGCCGTTCCAGCAGGAAATCCCCTCGCCGCGCGAGCACTTCTTCTGGCTGCTGACCCTCGACAACGGCATCCGCAACATGCGCGCCAACCTGGAATGGGCCGAAAGCGTCATTGCCCAAATCAAGGCGGGAAAAGTTCCGCCAAAATGAACCGGAGATGAACAGAGATGAACGGCGATAGATAAAACTCCCGCGCATCCCTGTTCATTCCCAGTCGGAAATTTCAAGAGAAAAACATGCTGAAACAACTCCCCCTCCGCCAGCGCGTCCGCAAGGCGCTTGTCATCCTGGCCTTCCTGTCCTTCCCCGTAACGATGAACTTCCTTTCGCCCTACGTCATCATTGACGGGGCGGCCAACGGCATCCTCAACGGCAGTGCTGTCATGTTCGGGCTGATGTTCGTCTCGTCGCTGTTCCTGGGACGCGCCTGGTGCGGATGGGTCTGCCCCGGCGGCGGGATGCAGGAGATCGTCGAACCGGTCAACAGCAACCCGGTCCGCGGACGGCGCGTGGATTTGATCAAACGGCTCATTTGGATCCCGTGGATCAGCCTGATCGTCTGGCTGGCCATCCGTTCGGGCGGCTACCGCACTGTGGACCTGCTCTACCACACCCAGGGCGGCATCTCGGTGGCCGGTTCCGCCGACCGGCCGATCTTCATCGCCTACATCATCTACTACTTCGTCATCGCCCTGTTCGTCGGGTTGGCAGTCTTCGTCGGGCGGCGGGCGGGATGCCACACCATCTGCTGGATGGCGCCGTTCATGATCATCGGCCGCTGGCTGCGCAACCGCTTCGGCTGGCCCTCGCTGCGCCTGAAAGCAGACGCCTCCGTCTGCGCGGACTGCAAGAAATGCACCAGCAACTGCCCGATGAGCCTGGACGTCAACGCCATGGTGCAGGCCGAAAAAATGGAAAATACCGAGTGCATCCTGTGCGGCACCTGCGTGGATAATTGCACCAAGAACGCCATCCGTTACTCGTTCAGCCCCGGAAAGTAGGATTCCATGAAAATCACCATTCTCAACGGCAACCCCGCGCCCTCGGCCTTCGACTCGTACCTGGCGCAACTCGAATCCGCCCTCCAGACCGGCGGCCACGCCGTCACCCGTCTCGACCTGCGCGGCCTGCCGCTGCGTCCCTGCGTCGGCTGCTGGGGCTGCTGGGTCAAGACACCCGGCGAATGCGTCAGCCGCGACGCCTCGCTCGCAATGGACCGAGCGGTCATCAACGCCGACTTCGTTCTGTGGGCCGCCCCGCTCAGGATGGGCTTTCCCGCCGCGCCCCTCAAGATGGCGCTCGACAAACACCTGCCGCTCATCCACCCCTACATGGTCGTGGACCACGGCGAGGCGCACCACCTCAAACGGTACGCCCGCTACCCGCGCGTTGGGCTGCTGGTCGAGAAGGAAGAGACCACCGACGAGCGCGACCTGCAAATCGTGACCGACATCCACTGCCGGACGGCGCTCAACTTCAAGACCCGCCTGGAATTCGCGCTGACGACCGAAACGCCGGCGGACGAAATCGCCCGCCGCATCGCTTCGACCCCGCGCCTGCTCCCGTTACCGAGGCGTCTCGCCCCCACCCGCGGCGCGACCATCACCCCGCCGGCGCGGCTGACGCTCTTCAACGGTTCCCCGCGCGGCAGGCGCGGCAACACGCCCATTTTCCTGCGCAAGTTCGCCGCCGGCTTCGGCGGCGAGACCGAGACCTATCACCTGATCCAGTTGCAGCAGACGGACGTCCACGTGCAGGCCTTCGCCGCAGCCGAGTGCGTCCTGATCGGCTTCCCGCTCTACACCGACGCCATGCCCGGCACGGTCAAGCGATTCTTCGAGGCGCTGGCGCCGCTCGCCGGTCGGCAGGGCAACCCGCCGGTCGGCTTCGTCGTCCAGTCCGGCTTCCCGGAGGGACTGCACTCGCGCTACGTCGAGCGCTATCTCGAGAAACTGGCCGCCCGGCTGGGCAGCCCCTACCTGGGGACGATCGTCAAGGGCAACGGCGAGGGGACGCGCCTGATGCCGCCGCAGATGACGCGCCGCCTGTTCGAGGGGTTACAGGCCCTCGGGTCCGGGCTGAGAGTCGAGGGGCGGCTCGACCCGGAAATCCTGGCGCAGATCGCCCATCCGGAGCGCTTCCCCGTCATCCTCGATCCGCTCTTCCGCCTGTTCCTGCGCCTGCCGGTCGCCCACGCCTACTTCGACAACATGCTGAAGAAGAACGGCGCCTACGAACGGCGCTTCGCCCGGCCGTTCGCCGAATGACAAAACCCGGCATCCACCAAGCGACAGGCCCCGGAAATTTCCAGGGCCTGTTGCTTTCGACATTGGCGTGTCGGCTATTCGACGAGTTTCCACGCCGCCGGCAGCGCCAGGGCGATTTTGCTATAAGGTATTGTGCTACAACATTTGCATCATACGTGCAAACCTTGTTTGGCAAAGCATAGCGCGGCAAGCCGCAACCAAATGTACCGCCGGGCCGGCCTTGCCATACCACTTCGTGGCACAAGCCTGGCAGTATGACAAGTACGTTACAGAATCTTCTCAATCGCGATAGATTTTCAAGAGCAATACTTACTATACCGCCAGGCTTCGCCAGTGCCACGAAGTGATATGGCACCGACCGTATCACTTCGTACCATTTCATGGCACAGGTGGCGCAAGTAGGTCGGCGGCACGTTCGAGACGCTTCGACCTTGTCGAGATCGTCAAGAGCAACCAGCCTGCGTTTGCCATTTTCCCTGAGAGGCATTACAATCGGGATGCAAGTTCATATCGTTGGAACTAATGGAACGCAAGTCTCCCCTTCTGCCATTCTTTTTCGGCAAGCGACCTTTCGGAGACCGCCAGCGACCAGGAGCGAGAGACTGGCGCTCCCTGAGTTCCGGGAAGGTCCCCGTGACATCGAATCATACCCCTCCAGTAGCAAGCGAGTCTGCTGCTGACCTGTCCAGGCGCTTAGGTTTACCCTTTACCAACCTGGGATTGCTGACGCGCGCGTTGACGCATCGCTCGTACTTGAATGAAAATCATCACGTCCTGGAAGACAACGAACGTCTCGAATTCCTGGGCGACGCCGTATTGGACTTCGTCGTCGGCGCCTGGGTCTATCATCATTGCCCGGAGATGCCCGAAGGCGACCTGACGCGCATTCGCTCCGCGCTCGTTCGCACCGATACGTTGGCCGCCTTTGCGCGTCAACTCGACCTCGGCGCTGCCCTCCGTCTTGGACGGGGAGAACTGGCCTCCGGCGGACGCGACCGCGACACCCTGTTATGCGCCGCCTTCGAGGCCCTGGTCGGCGCTCTTTACCTGGACAGCGGCATCCCCGCCGTGCAACGCTTCATCGAGCCTTTGATCGAGAGCATGCGTGAGCGGGTTTTGGATCGCGCAGAAATCTTCGATCCCAAAAGCGTCTTGCAAGAATGGGCGCAGGCTCAGCGGCTTGGAACGCCTCATTACCACACCGTAGAAACCAGCGGCCCCGAACATGCCAAAATCTTTGTGGTCGAAGTGCAAATCAACGGTCAGGTCTACGGACGCGGCAGCGGTCCCAGCAAACACCTGGCAGCCCAAAACGCTGCCCAATCTGCCTTACAAGCCCTCGGCCTTCGTCAAACATAAATCCCAAATCCCAAATCCAAAATCCAGAATCCCAAATCGCAAATCCAAAATCGCCAATCCCAAACCCCTCATGCCTCTCCGCCTGAAATCTCTCGAATTACAAGGATACAAGACCTTTGCCTCGCGCACCGTGTTCGAATTTGCCGAAGGCATTACGGCCATCGTCGGGCCGAATGGTTCCGGCAAGTCCAACATCGCCGATGCGTTGCGCTGGGTGCTGGGGGAGCAATCCTTTGGCCTGTTGCGCGCCAAGAAGACCGAAGACATGATCTTCGCCGGTTCCGAGCACCGACCGCGCGCCGGCATGGCCTCGGCCACTATCTTGTTCGACAACACCGATGGTTGGCTGCCGGTCGATTTCAGCGAGGTCTCGATGGGGCGCCGCGCCTATCGCGATGGACGCAATGAATACCTGCTCAACGGGCAACATGTCCGACTACGAGAAATCAACGAATTACTGGCGCAATCTGGCCTGAGCGAACGTACCTACACCATCCTCGGCCAGGGACTGGTAGATGCCTCGCTGGCCCTCAAGGCCGATGAGCGCCGCCGCCTATTCGAGGAAGCCGCCGGCGTGGGACTATATCGCTCTCGCCGCGAAGAAGCCTTGCGCCGCCTCGAAACGACCCAGCGCAACCTGGAGCGCGTCCTCGACATCATGGCCGAACTCGAACCACGTCTGCGCTCCCTGGAACGTCAGGCGCGCCGCACTTTGGAATATACCCGTATGCAGGCCGACTTGCGCCTCCTGTTACGCGAGTGGTACGGCTATCACTGGCACAAAGCCCTGCATGAAGTGACCGAAAGCCGCGAAGTGTTGCGCCAGCAAGAAGCCCGCCAGCGCGAAGCGCGCGAAAACTTCCAGACGCGGCAAGCAGAGTATTCCGCCTTTCGCAACCGCGTGCAATTACTACGCGCCCAACTGAACGCCTGGCATCGCCAATCGTCCGACCTGCATGCCCGTTGGGAGGCCGCCAGCCGCGAACTGGCCGTGCTGGAGGAGCGTCAACGCGCCTTGCTGGTCTCCCGCCAATCCCTGAGCAGCGACCGCGACCACCTGTCTGAGGAAAGCCGCCTGGCGCATGAACGTTTGCAAGAGACCAAGAGCGAACATGACCGGGCGCAGGAAAACGTCACCGAAGCCCGCGCCTGCCTGGCCTCTGCCCAAGAGGCGCTCACTGCGCTCCAAAGCGGACGCTCGACATTGGAAAACCAACTGCGCGCCGCTCGAGAACGGTTGGCCGGTTCGAGCGCCCGCCGCGCCGAGACCCAAGCGCGCCTGGATGAACTCGCCGCCCGCCGCCTCTCGCTTGGCGAACGTTTTGCCGCCCTCGAACATGCCATTCGCGAGGCAGAAGCGGAAGTCGTGCGCGCCGACGGTGAACAACGCGCCGCCGCCTCAGCCCGCCAAAAAGCCGAATCTGTCTGGCGTGCTAGCGAGGCAACCCTGGAAGCGCGCCGCCAGACTGTCTCTGCCCTCGAAGACCAAAAACGCGCCCAAAGCGACCAACTGGCTGATCTCAAAGCCGAGTGGTCGCGCCAGGCTGCCCAACTCGAAGTGTTGGAACAAGCCGAACAGTCCTTCTCTGGCTACACGGAAGGCGCGCGCTTCCTGCTAGAGTCCGCCCGCCAGGCGCGTTTGTCGGGCGCGCGCGGGGCCTTGAGCGCCGCCCTGCAAGTGCCGGCCGAACTGGAAATCGCCATCGCCGCCGCCCTGGGCGAGAGTTTGGATGCCGTACTGCTCCAAAGCCAGGACCTCGAGGAGGCGCTTTCCCTGCTCGAGACCGGAGAAGCCGGGCGCGCCGCCCTCCTGCCGCTCGAAGGCCTGACCGCCCCTTCACCCCTTCAACCTCCTGCCGACCCCGATTGTCTGGGGGTGGCCACCTCCCTGGTAGACGCCCCTGAAGATTTGCGCGCGGCCAGGAATGTGCTGCTTGGACACACGTTCATCGTCCGCGACCGCGCTGCCGCCCGTCGCCTCCTGACCGGACAACCGCCCTACGTCCGCGCCGTCACTTTGCGCGGTGAAGTCTTCCGCGCCGATGGATTGGTGCTGGCAGGCAAAACCTGGCGCGGCTCGACCTTGAGCAGACCGCGCCAGCGCCGTGAATTGCAGGCAACGTTGACCGCGCTGGGCGAACAGGTAGAGGCGCTCCAAACCGCGCTTCGCGACCTGACCTCGGACCTGCTGGCCGCACAAGGGGCCGTTTTGGCCGCCGAAAGCGATCAGCGCGCCGCTCGCGCCCAATTCGAGACAGCCGAGAGCAGCGAACGGGAAGCCGTTGTGGCTCTGGAGTCGGCGCAGCGCGCCCTGGAGTGGCAGAAAAAGCAACTCGAGGCGTTGCAGGCCGAGGCGTCTAGAGCCGAAGCGGAAGGGAACGCCCTGCTGGCCGCTCAGGCCGCCCTCGAGTCCGATTCTGCCCGCGCGCTCGAAGAGGTTCATCTTCTAGAAGCAAAACTGGGGAGCGTGTCGCTGGACGAGGCGCAAGGGCAAGTCTCGTATTGGTCCACTCGCACGGCAGTAGCCGAACAGGCGCTGAGCGATGTGGAAGGCCGGCTGCGCGAACGACGTGAGGCTGCCTCGCGTTTGGACGAGCAAGCGAGCCACCTGGCTGCCCGCCTGGAGGAAACCGAAAATCTTCTAGCAACGTTGGAAAAGCAACGCGCCGCACTGCGCGAAAAAGAAGGCGTGCTGGCTGCCGAGATTGCAACCTTGCGAGTTCGCATCGAACCGGCTGAGGAAGACCTTATGAGCGCCGAAGAACAAGAACGCAAGTTACAGGGAGCAGAGGCCGAGGCTCAGCGCGCCATGACGATGGCCGAACGTCAGTACAACCAGGTGCAGGTGGAGGTCATTCGCCGCCAGGAGGCGCTTGAGACGCTGCGTGGCCGCATTCAGGATGATTTTGGGCTGGTGAACTTCGAGTACGCGCGCGACGTGTCTGGCCCCATGCCGTTGCCGCTGGACGGCATGGTAGAGCAGTTGCCGCTCGTGAAGGAGCTGAGCGCCGGCCTGGAAGAGCAATTGACCCAGCAACGCGCCCAGTTGCGCCGCATGGGCCCCATCAACCCCGAAGCCCAGCAAGAGTTCGAGGCCGAGAGCGAGCGTTATGCCTTCATGAAGGCCCAGGTGGAAGACTTGCGCCAGGCCGAAGCCGACCTGCGCCAGGTGATTGCCGAGTTGGACGAGTTGACGCGGCAGGAATTTTCCAAAACGTTCGAGGCCGTAGACCGCGAGTTCCGCAATATCTTTGTGCGCTTATTTGGAGGCGGCTCTGCGCGCCTGGCGCTAACTGACCCTGAGAATCTGGTGGAGACCGGCATCGAAATCGAGGCGCGCTTGCCGGGTCGCCGCGAGCAGGGATTGGCGTTGCTCTCTGGTGGCGAAAGGAGCCTGACCGCCATTGCGCTGGTCTTTGCGCTGCTCAAGGTCTCGCCTACGCCGGTATGCGTGATGGACGAGGTGGACGCCATGCTGGACGAGGCCAACGTGGGACGTTTCCGCGACCTGTTGCAGGAATTGAGCCGCGATACGCAGTTCATTGTCATCACACACAACCGCAATACCGTCCAGGCGGCGGATGTGATCTACGGTGTAACCATGGGGCGCGATTCGGCCAGTCAGATCATCAGTTTGAAACTGGACGAAGTGACAGACGAGTTCATCGGAAAGGGGTAAGGCGCGTTGCGGATTGCCCTCATTACCAACTCCCGCATCCCCTCGCTGACGGCCAACTCCATTCAGGCCATGAAGGTTTGCCAAGCCTTGGCGCAACTGGGACATGACATCTGCCTGTTTGCCCCGCGCGAGACAGACCCCGTTCCCTGGGACAGCCTCCTGACACATTATGGACTACGAACCCCCTTCGAAATCGAATGGCTTCCCTCCCTGCGTATCCTGAGACGTTACGATTTCACGATCTATTCCATCCTGGCGGCGCGCCGGTTCGAGGCCGACCTGGTCTACACCTGGCTGCTTCACCCGGCGGTGCTGGCGCTGTGGTTGGAATGGCCAGTGGTGTTGGAAATTCATGCCGAGGTGACCGGCCGCGTGGGTCCCTGGTTGATGCGCCACTTTTGGCGCTCGTCCACGCCCAAGCGAATGCTGATCACCACGCGACGGCTACAGCAGGCTGTCGAATCGATCTTGTCCCCAAAGAGGGGAACAGGCCCAAGGTTGCCGCAGGATGCAGTGCAGATTGCCCCTAACGGCGTCGACCTGGCCCAGTACGAGTCCCTGCCCGCTGCGGCGGAGGCCCGTCGCCGTCTCGGTCTGGCAGAAAAGCCCACCCTCGGCTTCAGCGGTCATATCTATCCGGGGCGCGGTGCTGATTTGCTGTTTGCGCTGGCAATGCGGATGCCGGAGGCGCAGTTCTTATGGGTAGGCGGGACGCCGCAGGAAGTAGCCTACTGGCGTGGACGGCTGGCCGAGGCGGGCGCCTCGAACGTGACCATGACCGGCTTCGTCGAAAACAGCCGCCTGCCACTCTATCAGGCCGCCGCAGATGTGCTGCTGATGCCTTATGGGCGTTCGATTGCCGCCTCCAGCGGACAAGACATTGCCGAGGTCATCAACCCGATGAAGATGTTCGATTATATGGCCGCCGGGCGCGCGATCTTATCGGCCGATCTACCTGTGCTGCACGAGGTGTTGCACGAGGGCAATGCCGTCTTCTGCGAACCGGGGAACGCGGACGCTTGGGAGCGGGCCGCGCGCGCTTTGCTGGCCGATGAAACGCGCCGCCTGGCGCTGGGAGCGCGGGCGCGGCAAGATGTTGCCGGCTACACCTGGCTGGCGCGCGCCAAACGCGCCCTGGAAGGTTTTCCCTTTCAGGCTGAGAACCAACCCCCTCGCCCGCTGGGAGAGGGCCGGGGTGAGGGCCGTCCCCCCTCGAGGTGAGAGCGCATGACTCGCCATCTTTCCTGGCTTGTTCCGGCCAGCCTCGGCCTGGGGGCGCTGTTATCCTCCTTGCAGCGCGGGAGTTTCTGGATTGGCTGGCTGTCATTTTCTCTTCTCCTGCTGCTTTCCTCTTTCCTCCTTGCGTTTCTCCACCGCTGGGCCGGCGGCGGGCAGACGCTGGCCTGGATGATTGGCCTGTCGCTGGCGCTGCGCCTGCTTACCGGCGTCGGCGTGTACCTGGCGCTGCCGATAGATGGCTACGACGAGCCGGACGATCGTTCGGGCTATTTCTTTACCGATGCCCACCGCCGCGACGATCAGGCCTGGGACCTGGCGCGCTCGGACGACCCTATCCTCTCAGCCTTCGACAAAACTTATCACACCGACCAATATGGCGGCCTGCTGGCATTTGCCGCGCTGGCCTACCGCCTCCTCTCGCCAGATGCCCAACGCCCGATATTGCTCATCCTGCTTTCGGCTATCGTTGCTGCGCTGGGGATACCTTTCTTCTGGCGAGCAACACGAGTGGCGTTTGGCGCGCCGATTGCTTCGACCGCCGGCTGGATTTTGACCTTCTACCCCGAAAGCCTGCTCTTGGGCGGGGCGGCCATGCGTGAGCCTTATCTCATCACCTTTGGAGCGCTTGCCTTGTGGGGCTTCGTGGACTGGCAATTCGATCATTCTCGTCACGCCTTCCTCTGGCTGGGCCTGGGCCTGACCGGGATGCTGCTGGTCTCGCCGGCGGCGGCGTTGGTCACGTTGCTGCTTCTGGGAGGTTGGTGGTGGATGGCGCGCGAACATGGCCGCCTGTCATGGGCTTCGTTCTTCGCCGCCTTGCTGGTATTCAGCATGGGGCTGGTCTTGCTGGTCAACGCCCTCAACCGGCAGGGAACGTTTGGCGGCGGCCCGCTGGGTGTGCTGACCGGCTGGCTGCGGGAGGCCGTCAAATGGGACGTCTATCAACTGAAGCGCGGCTCCGGGTGGGTACAAAAACTCTTCCAGGAAATGCCCGGCTGGATGCGCCTGCCGTTCGTGGCTATTTACGGCCTCTTGCAACCCGTCTTACCGGCCGCTTTCATCGAACCAACCACACTGACCTGGCGCATCACCGGCATCGCACGCGCCCTTGGTTGGTACCTACTGTGGCCTTTGCTGCTTTACGCCCCCCTTGCTACCTTCGAAGACGACCACCCACGTGAGCGCCGTTTGTGGCTGTGGATTTCCCTTATCGCCTGGCTGTGGATTTTGTTGACCGCGCTGCGCGGCGGCGGCGACCAATGGGATAATCCACGCTACCGTACCATCCTGCTGCCCTGGTTGGCGCTCGCTTCGGCCTACGCCTGGACCTGTTTCATCTCCAAAGGGGGCTTCTGCGCCTGGAGCACTTCCTGGATGGTGCGTATCTGGCTTATGGAAACCATCTTTCTGGGCTTTTTCACACAATGGTATTTGAACCGCTATTATCACCTCGGAAGGCAGATTCCGTTTGGGTGGATGGTTGGCCTGATTGTCGGGACCAGCCTCCTGATCCTGGGTGGAGGCGCATGGCTGGATCGGCGTTGGCGCAAGAATCGCCCCGCTTGACGTTCCAGAGGGAAGGTTTATAATTCAACCCTTGAATTTTGCTTAAGGAGAAAACATGCCCACCGCTCTCATCACAGGAATTACCGGACAAGATGGGTCTTACCTGGCCGAGCTACTGCTTTCCAAAGGGTACAAAGTCGTTGGAGTGGCGCGTCGTTCCAGCACAGTGACCTACGAACGCATACAGCACCTCTTGGACGACATCACCATAGCGCCCGGCGATCTCACCGACCAGGGGTCGTTGCTGGCTTTACTCGAGGAATATCGACCGACCGAAATTTACAACCTGGCGGCGCAATCGTTCGTGCCGACCTCCTGGAATCAACCGGCCCTGACCGGTGATGTGACCGCTCTGGGCGTGACGCGCATCTTGGAAGCCATCCGTTTCGTCAACCCGAAAATCAAGTTCTACCAGGCTTCGTCGAGCGAGATGTTTGGCAAAGTGGTGGAAGTGCCGCAAAAAGAGACCACGCCGTTCTACCCACGCAGCCCCTACGGCGTGGCTAAGGTCTACGGCCATTGGATCACGGTCAATTATCGCGAGTCGTTCAATCTGTTTGCGGTCTCTGGTATCCTTTTCAATCATGAATCACCCCGCCGCGGTTTGGAGTTTGTGACCCGCAAAATCTCGAACGGCGTGGCGCGCATCAAGTTGGGTCTGGCTAAGGAGTTGCGCCTGGGCAACCTGGATGCCCGTCGCGACTGGGGCTTTGCCGGCGATTATGTGCAGGCGATGTGGTTGATGCTCCAACAGGAACGCCCGGATAACTATGTGGTTGGCATGGGTGAAACTCACTCAGTGCGCGAGCTTTGCGAGATTGCTTTCGGTCATGTGGGACTCGACTATAAGGATTATGTGCTACAGGATGAGCGCTTCTACCGCCCGGCCGAAGTGGACTTGTTGGTTTCCGATCCCTCCAAAGCGCGCGCCGTGCTGGGGTGGGAGCCGTCGGTCTCGTTCAAAGAATTGGTCAAGATGATGGTGGATGCAGATTTGCAACGCCTGAAGAAGTAGGTACTCGAATGCAAGCCTGGTGGTCTCGTCTAGCGCGTAAACCGTATGCAGCCGAACTGCTCGCCTGGCTGGGCGGGGTGGCATACTTGGTCCAGTCTCTGCTGCATGCGCACCGCGAGGAGACCAACTTCGACGAGGGCCTGTATCTGTTCAAAGGATTATTGTTCGCTACAGGGGTCTACGAGCCATTTCAGCCGTATGGCGTGCTGACCAACAAGCCGCCGCTGGCTTTCTTGATTCCGGGCTATGCCCAGGTGTTGTTTGGAGCCGGCTTGCGCACCGGACGTTACTTGTCGGTCTTCTTTGGCGTTTTGGCGTTGGTAGGGCTGTGGATTGTAGCGCGCCGGCTAGCCAATCGTTGGCTGGCAGCCGCGGCGGTGTGGGCCTTTGCCGTCAGCCCGGTCATCATCGGTATTTACAGCCTGGCCATTACGCAAGTACTGGTCAACTGCATGTTGACCTGGACGCTGGTTCTGGCGCTGGGCGAGAAACGCCCTCTCTGGCACTTGATCTCGAGCGGCGTGCTGGCCGGCTTGCTCATCTTCACCCGCTACAATGTCATCGCCGTCGTTCCCTTGCTGGGGTTGTATTTGTGGTGGCAGCATGGCTGGAAAGCGGCTTCTCTGGCAATGGCGGCTTGCGCGGCAGTGTTAGCATCAGGCACGGCGCTTTACTGGCCGAACATCTTGACCTTGTTTACAACCGCCCTGCCGGGCCGGCTGGCGCCGTTCCTCGACCCTTATCGCTATCCCGATCTGGGTCAGCCGTTTTGGAATCCCTCCATTGCCTGGGATGGCAGGCTATTGGCCTTCTTTCAAGGCTTGCGACTGGAATTCTTGCCTGTCGTTGGCAGTTTGACGGCTATGTTGCTATGGCCCCAAAAATCCAACTGGAAGAACACAGCCGCTTTTCGAGTTGCGCTGTTCCTGGGCCCGCTGTATATTGCGCTGTTATCCATGCACTTGTGGGCCTCGGTGTTGAACAATTATTGCGTGTTCTGCTTCCTGGCCTACCTGGCTTTCTTCCATTCGGTCGGCATCTTGCTGTTGGTGGTCCTCGTGCAGGCGTGGGAAACGAATCCATCTCTCTTCAGACAAGCCGTGATGGCCTTGTTTGTGCTTCTGCTGTTTGTCGGCATCGGTTTCTCATTGTTCGAGGAGATTGGCAGCAAATTGATTACATTCCACTGGCCACATTTCTCGGCCAGCGGCGAAGCGATGACGCTTTGGAGCCTCTTATCGGGCAAGTTTGGTTGGGAACGGAAACTGGTCAAGCAGGCGGCTGCGGCGACATTGGGCTTGTTCGCAGGCCTGGTTTTCCTCTTGCTGGTCTATCTGGCGCGCCGCGCCAGCGGACAAAAAGCCCGCAATTTTGGCTTTTCCTTAGCCATTGCCCTGTTGCTGTTTGGCTTTCTGTTTTCGTGGACGCTGACAGGCAACAACCGCGCCAACTCATGCGGTCTGGATGTGATCGCCGCGTATGAAGAAAACGGCGCACATCTGGCGCGGGTCATCCCTCCAGGCAGTCTGGTATATTGGGATGGCGGCTTGTCCATTGTGCCGCTGCTCTATATCCCGGAGGTGCGCATCTTCCCTTCACAATTGAACCAGGATTACGCCTTTCGCATCGGCGGCGACCCAGAACAATTGCAAAAGGCCGGCTTGTGGAACGAGGCTCTGGCTCAGCGCTGGAGGCGCGAAGCGGACTTTTTGCTCATCGAAGAAGCGCGTTACAATGCCTGGAAGGATTCCCTGCTGACTGGACAACTCTTCGACGAACTGCCGCGCGTCCCGCAGCCGGTCTCCTGCCGGGAAGGCTCGCGCATTCGCATCTTCGAAAGGAAACCATGAAACTTTCGCTGATTGTGCCGGTTTTCAACGAAGAACAAAACTTGCCCCTATTGTTCGAGGCCGTCGAGCGTACAATGGATGCCTTGCCGCATCCCTGGGAAGTGGTCTTCGTAGATGATGGCAGCCAGGATGACAGTTTGGACGTCATGAAGCGCCTGGCGCAGAAATATCCCGGCCAGGTACGAGTAGTCGTCTTGCGCCGCAACTACGGGCAAACAGCCGCCATCGTGGCCGGCATTGACCATGCCGAGGGCGACGTCATCATTTTGCTGGACGCCGACTTGCAAAATGATCCGGCCGATATCCCCTTGCTGTTGGAAAAACTCGACCAGGGCTACGACCTGGTCAGCGGCTGGCGCAAAGAGCGTAAAGATGCCTTTTTCACCCGTACTCTGCCTTCCAGAATAGCCAACGCCCTCATCTCGTATGTGACCGGCGTGCGCTTGCACGATTACGGCTGCACCCTGAAGGCCTATCGCCGCGAGGTTCTTTCGGGCTTTCGCTTGTATGGGGAGATGCACCGCTTCATCCCCGTTTTTGCCGCTTCGGTGGGCGCGCGTATTACCGAAATCCCGGTCAACCATCACCCCCGAAAATACGGCAAGACCAAATATGGCCTCGAGCGGACGATCAAGGTCATCCTCGACTTGTTCACGGTCAAGTTTTTGGTCAGTTACTCCAACAAACCCATCTACGTCTTTGGCGGCCTGGGAATGTTGTTGATCTCTGGCAGCACCGTGATAATGGCTTATCTGCTCTTCCGCCGTTTGATGCAATCCATTTCTGTAATGGGTTCGCCCCTCTTCCAACTGGCAGTTATGTTTCTCATCATGGGCTTTCAGTCTATCTTGATGGGGTTGATTGCCGAGTTGCAGGTCAGGACCTATCACGAGTCCCAGCGCAAGCCCACCTATACTCTGCGCGAAGTGATTGACCTGGGCAAGAAGGCGGAATGAAAGGCTGGTTTTCGAAGCAACGCGGCTTCCTCTTTCGCCTGGCCGGAACGCTGCTGGCGACCGTTTTGATCTTTTTCTTGATCGAACAAGAAGGGTTGGAGAAAATCGTCTCGGCGGTGCGTCAGGTCTCGTTGAGGAATTTCTTGCTGGCGCTGGCCTTTCTGTTCCTTTCCCGCCTCTTCGTCAGCGCCCGCTGGCATGTGCTGGTTCGCGCCGCGGGCGTGCAAATGTCCTTCTTCAAGACCGCAGCCCTGACCTTTGCCGGGCTGTTTGCCTCCAATTTCCTGCCCACCACCATTGGGGGCGACGTAGTGCGCCTGGTCAGCGCCATCCAAATGGGCATGGACCAGGCTCTGGCACTGGCCTCGCTGGCCGCCGACCGGTTGATTGGGATGCTCGGCATGGCTTGTCTCTTGCCGTTCGGCCTCTCGCCGGCATGGAACAGCCTGAGCGCGCCGGTTTTGCAGTCGGCAGCGTTAGGAGGTCTCTTTCAGCGCGCCTGGAACTTCGTGCTACGAACCTTGCGGGTCTTTTCGACCTGGATCGAACACCCGGCGGCTTTGTTCCTGTCGTTGGTCTTTACCTGGCTGCACAGTTTGTGCATCATTGCCGCTTTTTGGATCGTCATTTCGGGCCTGGGCGCCTCCGTTTCCTTTTCCTTGATTGCCGGGCTGTGGAGCCTGGCCTACTTTGTGACGCTCATGCCGGTTTCCATCAACGGCTACGGTGTGCAAGAACTGTCACTCACGTTTCTTTTCTTCCGCGTGGGGGGGCTGAGTGCGGCCGCCAGCCTGACGGTGGCGGTGGCGATTCGCCTGCTATACATGGCTGCCAGCCTGCCCGGCGCTGCCTATCTACCATCCATCCTCGCTGCTCTGAATTGGGAAAAAGGGAACGCCGCGAAAGAATGACGCCCATGCGCATCCTGGTCTTGATTCACGAGTTTCCGCCGGTGGGCGGCGGAGGCGGGCGGGCTGCCTACGATATTTGTAAACAACTCGTTCAGCGCGGCCATCAGATATTGGTGCTGACCGCTCACTTGAAGGGTCTGCCGCAGCGCGAGATGGTAGACGGCATCGAAGTAGTGCGCCTCCGTTCTCTGCGACGGGCTTCATACTCTGCCAGCGTGCCGGCCATGGCGGCCTATATCCTGCTGGGATTCTGGCACGGCCTGGCGCACATTCGCCGCTTTCGCCCCGACCTGCTGCATGTCCACTTCGCTTTGCCGGCCGGAGCGTTGGCCTGGGCCCTGTCCATAGTGACCGGCCTCTCTTATGTGCTGACCGCCCACCTGGGCGATGTCCCCGGCGGCGTGCCGGAAAAGACTGATCACTGGTTTCGTTTTCTCTTGCCTTTTACACCTCCCATTTGGAAGCGGGCCAGCCGTGTAACGGCCGTCAGCCGCTACACGCGGCAATTGGCGTTACGGCATTATCCCGTCCCCATTCATGTCGTCTTCAACGGCGTAGAAATAGGCCGGGCTGGACCCCTTCAACGTCAGCCTGCTCGCCAACCACAAATTGCCTTCGCTGGGCGCTTTGTCCCGCAAAAGGACCCGCTGCTCATCGTCCGCGCGCTGGCCGACCTGCGCGATCTGGATTGGCATTGTGTCCTTTTGGGCGATGGTGAACTGTTCGAGGCTGTGCAAACAGAAATCCATGCCCAAGGCCTGGACGAACGCTTTACCTTGACCGGCTGGGTGACGCCCGAAGAGGTGCTGGCGCAATTCAGCCGCAGCGACATCCTCTTCATGCCGTCGCTTTCAGAGGGCCTGCCGGTTGTGGGTGTGCAGGCGCTTGCCAGTGGGTTGGCCGTGGTGGCCAGCGACATTGGCGGGTTTCTCGACATCGTGGACGAGGGACAAAATGGCTTTCTGACTCCGCCCGGTCAGCAGGCTGCCTTTGCCGATGCGCTCAGGAAACTGCTCACCAACCCTGCTCTCCTGCAACGATTCCAGCAGGCCAGCCTGCGCAAGGCAGCCCAATTCGACATCCGGCACATTGCCGAACAATATGAGAGTATTTTCAAGGAGGTGCTCGGTGACCATTAAAACCATTGCCTCTATCGTGGGCGCACGCCCACAATTCGTCAAGGCAGCCCCAGTGTCGCGCGCGCTGGCTGCCTCCTTTGAGGAAATCCTCATTCATACAGGTCAGCATTACGATTATGGCATGTCGGAAGTCTTCTTCGAGCAGCTGGGCATTGCGCCGCACTACAACCTGGGCGTGGGCAGCGGTTCACATGCCGAACAAACCGGCGGGATGATGATGGCTCTGGAAAACCTGTTTGCCGACCTCAAACCTGACCTGGTGCTGGTCTATGGCGACACCAACTCCACCCTGGCGGGGGCGCTGGTAGCGGCCAAGGCCGGGATTCCGCTTGCTCACGTGGAAGCAGGCTTGAGGTCCTATAACCGAGCGATGCCGGAGGAGGTCAATCGCGTGGTCGCCGATCATCTGTCCGACATCTTGTTCTGTCCCACCGAAGCCGCCGTCCAAAATATAGCCAAAGAGGGCATCCAGCGCCACGTCTACCAGGTGGGCGACGTGATGTACGATGCCCTGTTGCACAACCTGGCGCAAGCACGCGGGCGCTCGACCATTTTGTCCGCATTGAATTTGAAGCCCAGACAATACGCCCTGGTCACCGTTCACCGAGCCGCCAATACCGATGACCCGGCCAACATGACCGCCATCCTAACAGCCCTGGGCGAACTGCCGACCCAAATCGTCTTCCCGCTTCATCCACGCACCCGCAAACTGCTTGCGCACTATGGGCTTTCTGCCCCTCCCAACGTTTCCCTCCTGGAACCAGTTGGCTATTTCGACATGCTCATCCTGGAAGAAAACGCAGACTGTATCCTGACCGACTCAGGCGGAATGCAAAAAGAGGCTTATCTGTTGGGTGTGCGCTGCATCACCCTGCGCGACGAGACAGAATGGGTGGAAACGGTGCAAGTTGGCTGGAATCGGCTGGCTGGCGCGCATCCCGAAAAGATTTATGAAGCCTTTACGACCTGGCGACCGAGCGGCGAACGCCCGGCGCTGTATGGCGATGGCCGGGCGGGAGAAAGAATCTGCGCCTGTTTACAGGGTTACTCTACCATTTCGATCCGAGGCTCGGCAGATGCAAATTCTTGCCCGTAGTGGCGATACTTCAACAAGGTCTCGATAAACTCAAGCCAGCGGCTCGACCCGGCGGGTCTCGATAAGGTCTTGACAGGGTCTCGACGAGGTCTCGACACGCTCGACCCGGCGGCTCGACCCGGCAGCCTTCGGCATGAGCCCTTCGACAAGGGTCTCGACAGGCTCGACCCGTCGGCCTTCGGCGTGAGCCCTTCGACAAGCTCAGGGCGGGCTGCTCAGGCGAACGCTTAGCGCAACGCCCCCGGCCCCTTATCATCCCCCTATGGGGCTCCCAGGGGGAGAGGGGGGAGATGTCTTGAAAACGGCGCTATTCCCCTCTTTTGGGAGAGGGTTAGGGTGAGGGTAGGTAGTACATCTTGGCGTAAATAGGTCTTTTGTGGTATAGAGGTATGGAGAATAAAACAGGAGGAAGCCAATGCCTATCCCGAAAGCCCAAG
>FWPU01003954.1_pt1 | contig 35743 bp, 38 predicted proteins | sample 2228361 | NCBI WGS metagenome assembly FWPU01 (sample SAMEA103939777, study PRJEB20133) | metagenome
AATCATGATAATCAGGAGAAACAACCCGCCGAACATTACTGCAGTCCTGCTGAACTCAACAAATCCGTGGGTGAATGACACAGACCAAAACATTACAGCACACTTCATCAATGTCACAGACCCTGACAATGACCCTGTAAAGAACATAACAGACTGGAGGCTTGAGAACTCAAGCATTGCATTGCTAAACATGCCGTTTGAAGGCGGCTCAGACTCAACATGGACAAGGGATTACACAACATACGGCAACAACGGCACAGTCATCAATGCAAACTGGCTGCCAACAGGAGGATATGACGGATGGGGAGCATACGCGTTCAATGGCCTGAATACATACATAAACACTACCGCATCCAGCGTGCTGAACTTCTCAAACACCTGCAGGTTTACCCAAGTTGCATGGATCAAACCAAACCATGCAGACACAGCATACCACGGCTTCTTAGGCAATCAGCCACCAGCAGGCGTTAATTCAAGAGCGCCTTCTGTCTGGGTTTACCAGCAAACAAGAATCCATGCAGGATTTGGAAACGGCACTGCCTGGCTTTCATTCATTACGGATGCAGGAGTGATTAATAACAATGCATGGAACTTTGTCGCAGTAAGATTCAATGGAACACACTACATGGTAGATACAAACGGCGTAAACGTCTACAGTTCGACAGGCACATGGACTGGCCAGTGCCCAATCGGTGCTACAAATACAATTAATATCGGACGGGTTGACAATTACTTCAACGGAACAATTGACGAAGTCAGGATTTACAATCATTCACTCTCAGACGAACAAATCCTGGCACTTTACCAGAACAGGACAGACAGGATTGTAAGCCAAGAACTTGCTGTTGGACAGAACTGGAGCATTTGCGCAACCCCGAATGATGACATACAGGACGGAAATACTGTGTGCAGCAATACTGTGCACGTAAAACCAAAAAAAGCAGTTTACAATATCAGTAACATCTCAGTCACAAAGACAGACGACCCTGACCCTGTGACTGTCAGCAGCATATTGAACTACGTGATTAATGTCACAAGCAATGGAAACGGAACGGCATACAATGTGACAGTAAACGACACTTATCCCGAACAAGTCATTTACCTCACATCACAACCAACACCGGTTGCAGGAACAAACAACACATGGATTCTGGGCAACCTGACAAACGGAACAAGCGTGCTCATCAACATAACAGTGCTCACTCTGAACGTCAGCAACGGCACAATAATCAACAACACAGTAAATATCTCATTCCACAACCAAACAGGCATATTGCTCAACCGAAGCACAATAATAAACACAACAATAATTGTCCCAGTGTACGTGGTGTTCAATGTCAGTAACATCTCAGTCACAAAGACAGACGACCCTGACCCTGTGACTGTCAGCAGCATATTGAACTACGTGATTAATGTCACAAGCAATGGAAACGGAACGGCATACAATGTGACCGTCAATGACACTTATCCGAACGAAATAATTTACCTCTTATCGCAGCCGACCCCGCTTGCAGGCACCAATAACACATGGATACTTGGCAACCTCACAGTTGGCACGAATATCAGCATAAACATAACAGTCCTCGTGCTCAACATAACAAACGGAACAATCATCAATAATTCGGTTAATGTGACATTCCAGAATGAGACAAGCGCAATAATCAACAGGAATGTAACAATAAACACAACAGTGATTGTGCCTTATGCTGTGCAGTACAACACCACAAACATCACAGCAACAAAGACAGATGACCCAGACCCTGTTTATTCAAGCAGCACACTCAGCTACCAGATAAATTTGACAAGCAGCGGCAATGCAACAGCATACAATGTGACAGTAAATGACACGTATCCTGCACAAGTGATTTACATCTCATCAAGCCCGACGCCCGTATTTGGCACAAATAATTCCTGGGCACTGGGAGACCTGGCGCCAGGAACAGCAAGAAGCATAAACATCACGGTGCTCGTGCTCAACATAACAAACGGCACGGTCATCAACAACACAGCAAACATAAGCTGGCAGAATGAGACAAGCTACAGGCTGAGCACAATAGTGCGCGCAAACACAACAGTCCTTAACCCGCCAGTGCTTAACTTCACAAACATCAGCATCAAAAAGACAGACCGCCCTGACCCAGTCACAGAAGACAATGACCTGTATTACCAGATTAACATCTCAAGCACAGGAAACGGGACAGCATACAGTGTTGTAGTCACAGACTCTTACCCACCACAGGCTTACTATGTGAGCGCATTGCCTGCCCCTGACATTGGAACAAACAACACTTGGTCTCTCGGAACACTTGCTGTTGGCACAAACATAAGCATAAACATAACAGTACACGTGCTAAACGGCTCTGCAGGGCTTGTGATAAACAACACTGCGATTGTTTCATACGCCAATGAGACAGGAGGCTCGCTGAATGCGAACGCAACTGCAAACACCACGGTTTATGCATTCCGCTACTTTGTGGAAACAATAGAACAGCACTTCATACGTGTCAGGGCTGGTGCTGCAGGCAGACCAGACCTTGCGGTGTTCACTGAGTTCATTGAATTCAACAACACAAACCCGAATGAGCTTGAAAACATTACAATCAACGCGACAATATTCAACCTGGGCACCGGAGCAGCGGCTAATGTGTTTGTTGAGTTCTGGGACGGTCCAAATGTCACAGGAATATACATCGGCAATGTCACAATCTCACCTGTGCTCCACGGCCACACAAACAAGACAGTGAATGTGACTTATAACAGCATAATCGGAAACAGGACAATAACTGTTGTTGTTGACCCATATGGCCAAGTTCCTGACGCAAACAGGTCAAACAACAAGGCAAACAAGACTCTGAACGTGAAGTCAACAACAATATATACAGGGCTGTTGTGGGGCAACATAACACTTGAGACAGAGCTCAACTGGACAAAGTACAACTACGGATTCAATAATTCAGGGAATGTTTACGTGTACTGCAACGGGAGCAATTTCAACTTCTCAATGCTGCAGGCGCTGGGAAGGAACAAGACAGGGGGAATTGCAACAGACGACTTTTGGGATGCTGACTACAACCTCAACTCAACATACTTCAATGACTCAATCAGGAAGCTGTGGGCAAACATGAGCAACAGCACGCCCATAACAACAATGAACTTCACAGTATACAACAACACAATACAGTTCGTGCCAGTAATAAACTCAAGCAACAGCAGCACGTTTGTCACAGGAATACTTTGGGACACTAACGATGACACGAACGGCGAGTACGACACGACAGACAACGAGGATCTTGTCTTTGTCAGCAACATAAACATGAACCAGACAGGCGGATATGGCACGAAAGTGGACTATGAAATAAGGATAGCAAGCCCGGTCAGGAGGCTGAGAGGCACGCTTAACAAGACAACATATATTTTTGAACTGCATTAAAGCTCTGCAGCTGTATTATTCTTATGGCGCCGCGCCTGAACCTATTAGTTCTGCCATGCTAAACCGATCGCGCCTGAGCTTCGCTCAGGTGATTCATTGGAAATGCGCACATGCATTCATATTAGTGCGCATTTCCGAGTGTGCTCAGAAAGCCTCAGATTTCTGACAAATGTCTCCCCTTGCTTAATGCGGGGAGAGACATAAATCAGTCAACAGACCGCGGTCGGCGTGAACAATACAGAGCACAACCACTGCGCTGGACAAAATACATTGCACACTCTTGCAGTAAGAAAAAGCTTAAATACCTGAAAGGAAATTTGTCCATCGGGAGAAAAAAGGGGGAAATCATAGGGATGATAAAGACTCCACAGGCAGCAACAGGAATAGCTTTGCTTCTATTTATCACCATCGCGTCCTCTGGTGCAGTGCTTGCGCTTCCTGAAGGGCTGGACAACATCACAGCAATCGACAGCCAGACAAGGACTGCAAAGACAGGCGCGCCAATAACTGCGCAGGGAGGAAACATAACATGGCTTAATGTCTCTATACGCTCGCAGACAACAGCATGGCAGGGTTTTGTCGGCAACCTGTCAAACTCAGGGCTGGTGCTTGACGACGCCTCCGGAGACAGGTTTTATTCCTGGAACCTGAGCAATGTTTCAGGGGAAATCTATGCCTCAAGAAACGCCTCAATATACTGGTACAACATCTACCCGCAAAACGATTGCGCAGTTGACGAAGCACTCACAGGAAGGGGCTCTGACAGGGTCAGCAGGACATTCACTGCAAGCGCAAACACAGTAAACTTCTCAGTCGGCACAATAGACATCAACTCAAGCACCGCCTGCTCAGTCCTGCCCTTCGTAAACGGCTCAAGGCAAACAACAACAAACTTCTTTGAAAACATCATCCTGAACACGGCAACAGGAGCGCTGAACTCAACAATATACGCAGGCATACTTCAGGCAGACGGCACAGCAGGGTTTGACCACGGATATTACAACTTCCAGCTTTTGGTGCCAGTGAACAGGACCACAGGGTTCACGATTTATTACTTGTACGCCGAAATCGAGTAAGGCGTAACTACTATTTGGTGAAGAGCAATATTTTTATAACACTGATGTAGTTCTTTCCTAAACGAGTATACCTTTATGGTATATCATCGCCCCCAAAAAAAGAGGTGAGAGAGTGAGAGCAAAACGTAGTTTGATAACAGTAATCGTTGCATTGGTTCTAGCAAGCGCGTTCGCGCTTGAGGCTTTTGCTATCCCTGAAGGATTGGAAAACATAACAATCTGGAAAAGCGAAAGGCGAGCGCCCAAGAACGGCACGCCCATAGTTGCGCAGGGAGGAAACATCTCGTGGCTTAACGTGAGCATAACCCGGCAAACACTTGCCTGGCAGGGTTTTGTTGGAAATTTGTCCAACAGCGGGCTTGTGCTTGACGACGCCTCCGGAGACAGGTTTTATTCCTGGAACCTGAGCAATGTTTCAGGGGAAATCTATGCCTCAAGAAACGCCTCAATATACTGGTACAACATCTACCCGCAAAACGATTGCGCAGTTGACGAAGCACTCACAGGAAGGGGCTCTGACAGGGTCAGCAGGACATTCACTGCAAGCGCAAACACAGTAAACTTCTCAGTCGGCACAATAGACATCAACTCAAGCACCGCCTGCTCAGTCCTGCCCTTCGTAAACGGCTCAAGGCAAACAACAACAAACTTCTTTGAAAACATCATCCTGAACACGGCAACAGGAGCCAATAACGCAACAATATATACCGGCATCCTGGAACTGGATGGAACGTCTGGCTTTGACACTGGCGAGTACAACTTCCAGCTTTTGGTGCCAGTGAACAGGACCACAGGGTTCACGACGTACTACATGTACGCAGAGATTGAGTAAACCGATAGCTTTTTATTCTCTTTCTTTTCTTTTTTCTTTACAATGAAAAGAGGGGTAGTGCTGTTATTTGCTTTTCTGCTTGCAAGCCTGCTGGCGCCTTCAGGAATTGCTGATTCTGTTATCATAAACTCCCAGGACTGGATTGATGTTTACAGCGGAATGCTCTATGCGCGCATAACAGGCAACCCCTCGCTTTTCCTGACCAGCAAAAGGTATGTGACCGTGCTTGATAAGGTATTGCCGCCTGACGACAACGTGCTCGTGATTGAGTCAGAGCGCCTTCCTTATTCGGCAAACCTTGGTGGTTATTTGCGCAGGCAGGGATATGACCCCAAGACAGTATTCTCGCGGGGAGGCTTTGCCCTCAATCTTGCGCTTGCCAGAGAGCTGAATGTGACGCGGTTCATAATAATCGACCCCACATACGGCTTTAACGCTGTTTCTGTCGCGCCGTATGCCATTGCCACAAACGCGTTCGTCATCTTTGCAGAGGACAAGAACATAGACCAGGTTTTCAGCTTCCTTGCATCGCAGCAAAAGATTGACAGGCTCCTTGTTTACGGACAGGTTTCTGAAACAGTGCTTGAGAAGCTTTCCGGATTCTCTCCTGAGATAATAGACACAGGCCACCGTTACAAGGACAACATTGAAATCCTGAACAGGTACTTTCAGGCAGTGCCAGACCCGAAACAGGCAGTCCTGACAAGCGGGGAATTCCTTGAAAACCAGATAATGGGCGGCGAGCCGGTAATTCTTGTCGGCAAGGAAAGAGTCCTTGAAAACACGGTTGACTTTGTCAAAAACAGCAATTTGAAGACAGCCGTACTGATAGGAAACGAACTCACAAGGGCTGCAAAGATGCTAAAGGACTCAACAGGGCTTCCTGTCTTTGTCAAGGTAGGGCAGGGCATCCCAATGGGCTTATCAGAGTACGAGCCGATAAAAGCCCTTGACATGTTCTACCTGCCCGCGCTCGTGATAAGGGTTGACCTTGGCTACGTGCAGTACAACACGATTGAGAAGACCCTTGAGGTTGTTTACAGAAACAGCGGCAGCAGGGCAACGCTCTCGGGAACAATCAGCATAATGGTTGACGGCGCAGTTGTCCAGACAGTCGGCGACAAGGACCTGCAAAGGCTTGAGCGCAATGAAACGCGCGGGTTCAGGTACTCTATAGACCTGTCAGAATACGTTGCCCAGAAGAGGAACCTGACAGCAGACGTGTTCACCATTTACGGCGAGTCGCCTGAAATAATGGACAGGGCAATAGCAGCGCAGGTGCCGATAAGGGTCTCGACTGCAAATGACCAGTGCGAGCTGAAGCTGGGCAGGGTTACCTTTGACGAACGGACGCAGCGCATTTCAGTAAGGCTTGACAACCCGTCTGATGCAGACTGCTACGCATCCATAAACCTCATTGACCTTATCATAAACGATCAGCCGCAGCTTGTGAACTATCCGGGACAGGCATTCATCAGGGCGCACAGTGGGGGAACATTCAAGATAAAGCAGCGCATGACCCCTGTTGACATTGCAGACAACCCGACAGTGCACGTGCGCGTGCTCTATGGCGCCCAGGACGGCCTTCTGTTCAGCATCATAGACGAAATAGTGCCGTTCGGAATGGCAGGCGAGTACACAACAATAATCATTGTCGGCGTAATTGCAGTGCTCCTCATCCTCGTGATAGTCCTGTTCGTGCTCTGGCGCAGGTCAAGAAAGGACAGGTCAGGCGGGTTTGACTACCGCAAGTGGCGGCAAAAATGAGGGCAATAATCCTGTTGGTGGCGCTGACTCTGGCTGTTTCAGCTGCATCATCCAACGCGGCAGCACAACCCAGCTTAACAGCTCAAGGCGGCAACATCACGTGGCTAATGCAGTTGTCAATGGTAAGGCAGACAGACCACTGGCAGGGATATGCGGGCAAGGTTTACTTTGGCACTGCGCCTCAAAAGCCGGCAGATGTCAACGCAACAGGAAGCCTTGTCAATGCGACAGACATAAACTTCACAATACCCTGCGACAACCCCCTATTCGTAAGGGGCTACATTGCGTTCAGCAACACAAGCAATCCGCCTGCAGGGCTTGTGGCAGGAGATTTGACAATAATTGACCAATTGACAGGCAACAAGTCAGACAGCGGGACAAACACATTCACGACAATAAGCACTTTTGACCTCCCAAGCGGCACAATCACGAACGTGCCAACAACATTCCCTTACGTCAATGAAAGCCCCCAGAACTTCACGTTCAGGGAGGGATATTTCAACCAAGGCAATGACCTTGTATTCATAACGCACATTGAACAGAACATTGCAGGCTACAACAGGAGCTATTTTGACTTTGAGGCAATGCTTGTCGCGCCAAACAGGACAACAACAAGGTATTACTTGTACGCCGACATCGAGTTTGAGTGCCCTCCGCCAGTACCGCCTCCAGGAGGGGGAACAGGAGGATACCCCGGAGCGTGCATTGTCATCTGGCAGTGCGACCCGTGGGGACCCTGCCTTGATGACGGCTTCCAGTACAGGAACTGCTGGCCAAGGATTGCGTGCCCAAACATGACAGACCGCCTCAAGCCGCCCATTGTAAGGCCGTGCAGGCCAATGGAGCCAAGGGAGGAAATGCCAGAAATAATCCCAGAAACAAGAATTTTCCGCCCTGGCTTCCTCGGAAACCTTACATTAAATTTGACTCCTGAAAAAGGATACATACTTGAGGAAAAACTAATGCACGGAACATTCCAGAACAACAATTACCTGTCTGTAGAAGACGTCACTTACCGTGTCACGACTCCGCGCGTTTACACTGCCTTTGCGAAAGCCCACCCTGCGCCAATGGTGTTCTGGAACACAATGATTGGCGGGTGGAAAGACCACGGCCAGGCAGAGGCAAGGGCATTGGACTGGAAAGTCATTGGTCCAGAGCCATTGCCAAGGCTGCTGCCCAGGAAGACAGAACCGTACTCATTCATCCTTATCCCTCCTGTAATGCAGCCAAAAACAGTTGACATTGGAGTGAGCGCGTACTCAGGACCTTCAAGGGTAAAGTCAACCATAGCGCCATTTGTTGTTGACGTGCACCCGTTCGAGGTCGCAGGCGAATGGCTCAACCTCGGAGTGCTTGTGCTTTACTTTGTTGTTGACAACCGCGGAAACAAGGAGAAAGACATAAATATCGAGGTTGACCTGAACCGCGGCAGGAGCACGCTTTTGGCAGAACTGCTCGGGCCATTAAGGCTCCCTGCAGACTCGGTAGCCATATACGGCCACGAGTACAGGCTCGGAAACGCAGGCATGAAGGCAGACATTATTGATGCCAGGCTTTACGCGCCAGGAATGGCAGGAAGGGAAACATACGCTTTGAGGTGAAAAAATGTACTTGTTCGGGATTGATGTCCAGCTGAACATCCTTGTCGCAATCAACCTGCTGGCAATGCTTGTTGAGTTTTTCCTCGTGTGGAAGATAGCGAGGAAGCTGAAGGAAAAGGCAGAGCACCGCGCAGTGCAGAAAAGGATGGAGGAAGAAGAGGAAGAGGTGAGCGGGGAATGATACTTTTCGGGCTCAACCTGCCTCTTGCGGAAATCATCACAATACTGCACGTGCTGATAATCATAATGCTGTTCAGGATTCTCAGAAGGATGAAATAAGGCACTGCTGCGGTGCTGCTCCAAGTTTGGCTTTGCAGTTTTTTCCGAGTCAGGGCATTCCTTATGCTTTTAACAGAAAGCGCACCAAGGCAGCAGTATTTACCACCCGCGCAGTTCCATTGCCTTTGCAATGCGCTCAAGCGCGAGCACGTTTGCTGCAAGCCTGTAGGAAATCCTGTGCTTTTGCGCTGTTGCGTGAACGTCATCAAATGCCTTTGTCATCTGGCGCTCAAGCTTTTTGTCAACCTCATAAAGAGTCCAGTAATAGCCAGACAGGTTCTGCACCCATTCAAAATAACTTACCGTGACCCCGCCTGCATTGGCAAGAATGTCAGGAATCACTATTACTCCTTTTGAGTTCAGCACTTCGTCAGCCTCATGTGTTGCGGGTCCGTTTGCCATCTCAAGGATCATTTTTGCCTTTATCGCGCCAGCATTCATTCCCGTAATCACTCCTTCAAGGGCAGATGGGGCAAGGATTTCAACAGGCAGCGTGAGAATTTCCTCGTTTGTTATGTTTTTTGCGCCAGGGAAGTCCTTGACAGTTCCTGTTTTCTCTTTTTGCTCAAGCACTTTTGGAATGTCCAGCCCTTTTTCATTGTAAATACCGCCTTTTGAGTCAGAAACAGCCACGACCTTGAATTTTTCATTGTGAAGAATCTCTGCAAGCCAGCCGCCGACATTGCCAAGCCCCTGTATTGCGACAGTATTATGCTTGAGCTTGTTTGCCTTAATTGCCTCCCTAAGCACGAAAAATCCGCCCTGCGATGTTGCCTTGTCCCTTCCAAGCGAGCCGCCAAGCTCTATAGGCTTGCCTGTAATGACGCCAGGCTCTTTTCTCCCAACAGTCTTTTCGTATTCGTCAAGAATCCATGCCATTGTCTGGCTGTCAGTGTTGACATCAGGCGCAGGAATGTCCTTCCACGCGCCAATATGGGAGGCCATTGCCTTTGCCCAGCCCCTTGCAACTGCCTCAAGCTCCTCCTTAGTCATTTCCTTCGGATTACAGGCAACACCGCCCTTGCCGCCACCGTAAGGAATGTCAGCAACAGCGCACTTCAGGGACATCCACGTTGCCAAAGCCTTTACTTCATCAATGTCAACGTGCGGGTGAAACCTGATTCCGCCCTTGTAAGGACCCCTTGCAGAATTATGCTGCACGCGATAGCCCTGATACTTCTTTCCAGCCGCGTGAATCGTGAATTCGTGAAGTTTCTCTGGCTTTTTTATCTTCTCAAAGATTTCGTCCTTCACGGCAGCATACTGGTTTGCCTGCTCTAAAGTCTTGATTGCGCTCTCAAAAGGATTTGTCTTTGCCACGACAAAACAATCCCGTTGAGATGTATAAAAAACTATCGATTACCTGCTTATGCACTGCTTATTTGCCCTTGTATCTTTTCATTGACAACGAATTCATCACGACAGAAACAGAACTAAGTGCCATTGCTGCACCCGCAATCAGAGGATTGAGCAGGAAGCCGGTGAATGGATACAACACGCCAGCAGCTATCGGAATTCCAACAGTATTGTAAAAGAAAGCCCAGAACAGGTTTTGCTTTATTTTCCTCAAGGTATACGCGCTCAGCTTTATCGCAGTTATGACATCCCTTATGTCATTCTTGACAAGCACAATCTGTCCTGTTTCAAGCGCAACATCTGTTCCTGCGCCGATTGCTATTCCAATGTCTGCCTTTGCAAGCGCAGGAGCATCATTAATGCCGTCACCCACCATTGCCACGATTTCACCATTATGCTGCAGCTTGCCTATCTCCCTTTCCTTGTCCTCAGGCAACACCTCTGCAAGCACGTTGTATATTCCAAGCTGCTTTGCCACTGCCTCAGCAGTTCTCCTGTTGTCGCCTGTTATCATGAACACATTCTTTCCCATCCTGTGCAGTTCGCTTATTGCCTCCCTGGAATAATCCTTTGGAGTGTCTGCAACAGCAACAAGTCCTGAGATTTTCTTGTCCAGCGCAAGAATCATCACAGTCTTGCCCTCATTCTCAAGCCCGCTGATTCTTTCCTCAACCCCTGCTGTGGGTATCCTGTATTTTTTCATCAGGTTCCGGTTGCCCAGTAGTATCCTTTTCTTTCCGTGCCTTGCAACTATGCCATGACCAGGGATTGCCTCAAAATACGATGCCTCGGGAACCTTGATTTTTTCCTGCGCAGCAGCATTCATGATTGCTTCTGCAAGCGGGTGTTCTGACTTTGCCTCGGCAATACACGCATACCTCAGCACGCCTGCTTTGCCCAGCCTGTTTAATGGAATGATGTCAGTCACTCCTGGCTTGCCTTTTGTAAGCGTCCCTGTCTTGTCCAGCACAACCGCGGTGATTTTGCACGCGGTTTCAAGCGCCTCTGCATTCTTGATGAGTATCCCTGACTCTGCCCCCCTGCCAGTGCCAACCATTATCGCAGTGGGAGTTGCCAAACCCAGGGCGCAAGGGCACGCGATTATCAGTACGGCGATAAAAATACTCAGCGCGAAAATAAAGCCCTGCCCGAAAGCAAAATACCACAGCAGGAATGAGGCGATCGCAACCATGATGACCGCAGGAACAAAATAAGCGCTCACCCTGTCAGCAAGCCTTTGTATCGGCGCCTTGCTTCCCTGCGCATCCTCAACCAGCTTGATAATCTGGTTCAAGACAGTGTCCTTTCCAACTTTTGTTGCCCTGAACCTGAAGGAGCCGTGCTTGTTGATTGTTGCGCCAATCACAATATCACCCTTCTTCTTTTCCACAGGCATGCTCTCGCCTGTAATCATTGATTCATCAACAGCGGAGAAGCCGTCAATAACTGTTCCGTCGACAGGAATTTTCTGCCCTGGCTTGACAAGGACTATGTCGCCAACAACAACCTCGCTTATCGGAATCTGCATTTCAATTCCATTCCTTATGACCACCGCGGTCTTTGGCTGAAGCCCTATGAGCTTTTTGATTGCCTCAGAAGCCTTGCCCTTTGTGACAGCCTCAAGCCATTTACCAAGAAGGATGAATGTTATGATAATCGCGGCCGTCTCAAAATAAACCTCACCTCCCAGTGTGGCAGGGAAGTACAATGCTGCAACACTGTAAAAATAGGCAGCAGACGTTCCTACAGCGATAAGGGTATCCATATTCGCGCTGAAGGACTTAAGCGCAGAGAACATTCCCTTGTAAAACCTGTAGCCAGCCACAAACTGGACTGGCGTGGCAAGCGCAAGCAGTATTATTTTCTCGTAGGGTACGGTGATTCCCAACCACTTCAGCGGCATTGAAATCAGGAAAATGGGAATTGACAGCACAAGCGAGAAAATGAAAAGCCTGCGAAGATTACTGATTTCCTTTTGCCTTGCTTCCTTTTCCCTGTCAACAGCGACTGCCTCCTGGATTACCCTGTAGCCAAGCTGCTCAATGGCATTGTGAATTTCCTCCTCGCGGAGAGCGCTCTCATCAAACTCAACAACAGCCCGTTCTGTTGCGAAATTGACACTTACACTTTTGACCCCGCCCATCTTCTGCAAGGTCATTTCAATCTTCTGCGCGCACGAGGCGCAATGCATTCCGACAATTGGGAGTGTTATTTTTTTCACACAAACCTCCATTTGCCTGATTCAATGGCTGACTTGCTTATGACCAGTTCGCTGCCCCTGATGCTGCTGGGTAGGTATCCCGGCCAGCAGCCAGTGCCTGTGTTCTCTGTCCCGAGCCCGCTTATCGCGAACTTCCTTCCGCAATTATTGCATATCATGAAGCTTCCTTCCTGCATGTACCCTTTCCTGAACTTGTAGCACACATCGCAGGCATCAAAAGCAGTCTTGATGCGTCCATCACCAGCCCTCACAACAAAAAACCTTACTGTTGTTCCGCCAGCATCATACTCGTACCATTTTGCGCTTGTTGTGATTTCTGACAGCGGAATTCTGACGCTGTCAACCGCTTTGCCGGTCACTCCTCCTGTTATTCCATTAGCTCCAAAAAGCCCAAAACCTTTTGTAGCTATCAATGCTGCCAATACCACAATGCATGATAATGCTATTATAATTGACTTTCGCATTTTTCACACCTCCCTGCTTATCCTGCACCGCACCCGCATCCGCCGCCTCCGGCGCCCGGGATTGCAGGCAGCGGGCTTGGCTGCCTCAATTGAGAGCCTGCCTGTGGCACTGCCGAGCCTGCTTGTGATTCTTCAAGCACTGTTGCGGGGAATGACCTGAAAACCCCAAGTCCAAGTATTTCTGCCTTTGACGTCTTTGCAGGGTCATATTTTATGTCAAAAACGTTCGGGAAGCTGAACTGCACTCCGCCAAGCCCCTGCAAAGTCTTCAGGTCCTCTGTAACAAGGGGCGCGTGCCCGGGGCAGGGAAGGTCAACAGCAATTTTGAGTGTAGAAAGCCCTGAACTGCCATCCAGCCCCACTGCAGCGCCGGTTATTGCATTTCCAGTGATTGACGTTGTTGAGACATTGGCAAGCAAGGGGAATATCCCAACAAAGAGTATCAGGTTAATCCCTATTGTTGAGCCGTACATTATTGCAAGGTATTTCCACCTTCTTTTTGCGCCGCCCCATGAAAGAAGCCCATTCCTGCGCAAATATACCATTGAAGAAAGCGTTGCAAACAAAAGCGATACCAAGATGAGAATGTGGAAAAAGTACCTATTCATCAGCACAGGCTTGAAGAATTGCATAAGGACAGTAACCCCAAGTATGGAGCCTATGACAAACGCAATGCACCCGATGTGGGGGATTAGCCCGTAAAGCAATCCCTGCAAAAAACCATTGCCCTTGCCACCCCCTCCTGGCTTGGTGCCTGCATCATAACCAAGGGCGCTTATTTCTGACTTTATTTTTGCCGCGGTTATTTTATCAGGGTCAAACCTGACAATTGCGTTGTTATCCGCCAGACTTACCCTGATTTTTTCTACCCCGTCAAGCTGGCTTATCCGGGATTCTATCTTTTCAGCACAACTCCTGCAATGCATTCCTCTAATGCTGATTTTTTTCTGACTTATTTTTTTGTTTGCCATGAAAAAACCAAAGAATGGTGTTAATTATAAGCGCTTTGGCGAAACTAGTTTCACTTCAGAACAACAATGTTATTCATCCCGCGGCGCTTTCTTTCTACCAATCCCTTTGATTCAAGCCTGTCAAGAAGGCGCGTTGTCTTTACCTTGCCGATTTCCAGCTTTTCCATCAGCGTCCTTTGGAACATTGCCCTGTTTTCCTTGGCAAGCAGTTCAACAACCTTTTTTTCATCCTCGTCAAGCCCTGAAAGCCTTATTTTCACCTTTCCATTCGTCTTTTTGAAGACTACTCTTTCCTCGGGCTTGGAGAAGAAGATGAAAATTCCGATAAAAAGGACAAGGGCTGCAATTACAAGGCTTATGTACGTCTGGTCTGCAATCGTGCCATACATCGGGCAGGATATTCCGTGCTCGCAGCTCGTTGACACTATCTTTTTCAGCGCAACATTGAAGAGCAGCACTATCAGTCCAATAATCAATGAGATGCCTATGATTAGTATTCCAACGTGCTTGTTTTTCACAAGAAATCAAAGCTTTTGGGGTGTATAAAAAGGTATCGCTTGTGTTAAGTGCGCTTGCTAAGTGTACATTATGATTTAGAAGAGGTTGATGATTTCGAGCGACATCGTGAGGCTGCCGAAGACCTGCAGGCAGCCGAACGAGGAGCGAGTGTCTCTGCGGCGAAGCCGCCTTATTTTGAGAATTTATATACCTAAGAGCTTTACTTAACACTTGAGAAAAACTTTTATACTCATAAGAAAAAACCCGGCAGTATGAGGCACACAGTCATTGCAATCATTGGGATTGTCCTTGTTATAGCCCTTGCAGGCACTGTCTTGTCGCAAGGGAAGAGGATTGAGTGCCTTAATGCGTGCAGGGCAGAAGGAGATGCCTGCGCAGAAAAGGCTTACAGGGCGCACGCGCAGTGTTCTGGAGACAAAATGATATGTGATGAAATGCAGAAAACCGCTCTGAGAAGGTGCCAGGCAGACTATGACGCGTGCAGGTGGAACTGCGACCTGCCGCCGTTCTGAAATTATTTCAGCCTGATGCTCTCCAAGTTCCTTGGCGCAACAGTTTCTATCCTGCCGAGCTTGTGAATGCTTGAAGCAAGGTCAAGAACCCTTGCGTTCTCACCGTGATTTATGATTACCTTCTTTGGACGCGGGGTTGACTTGAAGATGAAGTTCATCAATTGCTTCCTGTCAGAATGGTCTGAGATTTCAACGCGGCACACCTCCATCTTGACAGGCACAACACGCTGCTGGCCGTCCTCTGTGAACACGAACTCCTTTTCGCCGTGCATTATGCGGTAGCCGAGCGCGCCCTCAGGCTGGTAGCACGTGAACACAATGCTGTTCTTGGGGTTGTCAGCCAATTGCTTGAAATACTCAACGCTTGGACCGCCAACCATCATTCCCGAGGTTGCGAGTATGACACAAGGACCGTGTTCCTCAATCAACTGCTGCCTTTCCTTTGGCGAGCCAACATGCTTGAATATCTTGTTGAGGAAAGGGTTTTCGTCCTTGTGGAAAATTGCCTTCCGTATCCCCTTGTTGAGGTATTCCGGATAAGCCGTGTGGATTGCAGTGACATCCCACACCATGCCATCAACATAAACAGGGATTGGCTCAAGCTCGCCCTTCCTCACCATTTCCTCAATTATGACCATAACATCCTGCGCCCTTCCAGAGCCAAGGACAGGCATCAATACCTTTCCGCCGCGCTTGATTGTCTCCCTGATTATGTTCTTGAGCAGGTCATCCTGTTCCTGTGGCGAGCCAAGGACATTTGTCTTCCCGCCATAAGTTGCCTCAATTATGACTGTTTCAAGCCGCGGGAACATCGTGACAGCAGGCTCAAGCAGAGGAGTCCTGCCAAACTTCAGGTCACTGGTGTAAAGCAGGTTATGAAGCCCGTTTGCGATGTTAAAGTGCACCATTGATGCTCCAAGTATGTGCCCTGAATTGTACAAGGTTATCCTCACGTCAGGCGTTATGTCAGTGACTTCATCATACTCAAGCGTGATTGTGTGCTTGACCATTTCCTTGATGTGGTCAGTGTCATACAATGGGTCCCGGTTCTCTGCCTTCATCAATTTAACGTAGTCAAGCTGCAATAACGCCATCACATCCCTTGTGGGAGCAGTGCAGTAAACAGGACCCCTGTACCCATACTTGAAAAGGTAAGGCACAAAGCCAGAGTGGTCAAGGTGCGAGTGCGTAACAATGACTGCGTCAAGCTCGTTCAAGTGGAATTCAGGGACATCCAAGTAAGGATACGGTTCCTCATTAGATGCGACGTTTATGCCGCAGTCAATAATCACCCTTGATTCAGGAGTCTGGAGCAGAATGCAACTCCTGCCAACCTGCCTTGCCCCTCCAAGGAATGTCAAACGCACCCACTCATTCTTTTTCTCCCTTATCCAGCCGTCATAAATCCTGTGCCCTACTTTGTCAAGGAACTTCCTCCTGTATTCGGAATTCTGGAAAAGCACAGATCTTATGTTCTCAATGAGCACAGACCTTATTGCAGGGGTGCGCCTGACCACAGGCACCCAGAGGCACTTCTCCCTGATTTCCCTGAGCAACGCACCCTGCTTCCCTATTGCAAGCCCTGGCTTTTCTGCCTCAATCGTGACTATTGAGCGCTGGGGCTCAAAGAATATGTTTGTGATTCCTGACTCTGCAGGAAGTATCTTTTTGATTGCCTTCTCTGCAGTTTCCTGGTCCTCAGAAATTTTTGGGTCGGGGCGGAGCTCAATGCGCTTCTTGAATGCGCTGACAGCAGCCCTGACAGTCCCCTCGTCATTCAGGAAATACTTCTTGTCCTTTGTGTACAGTACTATGTTTGCGCCTTCAAAAACTGCGTCCGAGATTTTGCCCTCAGGCAACATCTTAAGGATTTCCTTTATGATATCAGCCATTTTTTGTTCTTCCTCTGGTTCTCGCAAACGACCCGGCAGAAAAGAAAGCGGGCCTTTTAAGCCTCAAGCCTGAGCTCGAGCTCCTTCTCAATCACTGTCTGCATGCCCTTGTCAGTTATTGTCACGACATCAATGCCGTTTCCAGAAGCAGTGTCGCGCTGAAGGGCAGCGTTGACAGCCTTTACTGCAAGCTTTATTCCCTCATCAACAGTCATGTTCTTCTTGTACAGTGTTTCCAGCACTCCGAGCGCAAACACCATTCCTGAACCGTCTGCGGCGAAGTCCTTGATTTCCATCATGCTTCCATCAGGGCTTAATTCATAGCCGTGGAAGCCATACTTGTCCCTGCCTGCCATCATCAATGAGGCAATGCTCAAAATCATGCTCGGCCTGCGGAACGTGCTGTAAAGCATTCCCGCAACAAGGCTGGCTGCCTCCTTGACTGTCGCAGGCCTGTAAACCTGAACGTCCTTGAGCTTGATTTCTGCCTTTGCGAGCTTTGTCATCAATTGTATGTCTGAGACATTGCCTGAGGTCGTTACTGCTATTGAGTCCGTTATTGGGACTATTTTTATGGCACGCTTGTGCAGCACCATGCCGCCGCCGCTTGCCCTTCGGTCAGCAGCCAAGACAACGCCATCCTTGCACATAACGCAGATTGTCGTTGTCCCGGTCTTCAGTTGCAAATCCTTTGCTTCTGTCATTAATAACCACGTATCCAGAATTTTTCTAAAACGAACTATCAACAGGGTGTTTATAAAGGTTTCGGAAATCCGCAGGTTTCCAATACCCTGCCGACCGCTGTCGACGATGGTTTCGTTTTCAAAATGATTTCACAGAAACCTTATTATACCAAAATATGACGTGATGCTCATGCGCATCACGTGGCTTGGGCACGCGACATTTCTTGTTGAAACAGCAGGGCAGACAATCTACATAGACCCTTACATTGAGCCGTTCACAGGGGCGCAATTGCCAAAGGCAAGCATAATCCTTGTGTCCCACTGGCACCCAGAGCACTGCACCAGAGAGAGTGTTGAAAGGATCCTCGGCGATGACACAATAATAATGGGACCCCCTGAAGTGGCGCGCGAGTTCAACGGCTGCATTGCAATGAAGGCAGGCGACAAAAGGACAGCCAGAGGGGTTGCCATAAAGGCAATGCCTGCCAAAACATTCCACCACACAGGCGGGCACGGCGAAGAAGGATTTGTCATTGGCTTTTTGATTGAAAGCGAGAACAAGAAACTTTATTATACGTCAGACACAGACCCGCTTCCTGAAATGGCCAATCTTGCCCCTGCTGTTGTGATAATACCGGTCGGAGGCACAACAACCATGACTCCTCAAGAAGCAGCAAAAGCAGTGTGCGCAATGAAGGCAAAAATTGCAATACCCTCCCACTGGGGTTTCAGGGAAGGCACGCGGGATGATGCAGAACTGTTCAAGGAAATCATTGACCGCGAAAAAAAGCACAAGGCAGTCATACTCAAGCCAGGAGAAATGGTGGAAGTTTGAAAAAGCAGTTTTATGTCGGCGGCCAGGCGCTCATTGAGGGAGTTATGATGAAAACCCCAAACTGGGTGGGCGCTGCAGCAAGGACTCCTGAAGGCAAAATAGTGAAAACAAGAAAAAGACACACCTCACTAACCCGGAAAAGCTGGATTCTAAGGCTGCCAATAATCCGCGGAGTGATATTCCTAATAGAAATGATGGTTATAGGAATAAAAATGCTCAACTGGAGCGCAAACCAGCAGGCAGAAGAAGAGGAAAAGCTCGGCTTCTGGCAAGCAGGATTTGCAATCCTGCTGTCCCTTGCGCTCGCAATAGCAATTTTCGTGATTGCGCCATACTACCTTGCAAGGTTCTTTACAGATACCCGCGGGATTGCGTTCAACCTCATTGACGGCGCATTCAGGATAATTATTTTCCTCGCGTACATCTGGCTCATAGGTCTTTTCAAGGACGTGCACAGGATGTACCAATACCACGGAGCAGAGCACATGGCAGTTCACTGCATGGAGCAGGGGCACGCGCTAACGCCTGAAAACGTGAGGAAATACTCAACAGTGCATTCAAGGTGCGGAACATCACTGCTGATGTTCGTAATAATAGTGAGCATACTATTGTTCTCGCTAATCCACAGCCCAAGATGGTATGTGAACGTGCCTGTCAGGATATTATTGATACCAATAATTGCAGGAGTCTCCTATGAGCTGCTCAAGCTAAGCGCGCGCTGGCCAAACAACATAATCCTCAAGGCACTAATGCAGCCAGGCCTGTGGGCGCAGAAAATAACAACAAAAAAGCCAAACAAGAAACAGATAGAAGTCGCGATCGCTGCATTGAAGCAGGTGGCGTGAATGGAAACCACAGCAAAAATCACTGCGGCCGCAACCGCGTTAATCCTCATTTCCTCACTTACGCTTGTTGCAATTGGCATAATGAGCTGGCGCTTGTTCTGGAGTATAGCTATAGTATCAGCAATAATTGCCTACTATGTCATTCCAAAGCTCAGGGGCGAAAAGAAAGCGCCTGCATTATGGGAAAAATAAGCGCCCCTGCAGGGCAGCGCCGAACAACAGTCCGGCTGGTCCGTCAGGTGCTCCGCTTCGCTACGCCCCTGCCGGGAGTCGAACCCGGGTCTAAGGGACCGGAACCCTCAAGTCTATCCGCTAGCCTACAGGGGCAACATCTCCCATAATAATGACCAGCTTTTTAAATAGGCTGCTTGTTGCAATATTTTATGTCATTTGGGAAATCACTCAAGGAAACAAATCTCGGCCCCAGGGATGGAAAAAAAGGAGAGTGGTACAACTACACACTCCTTGAAGACCAACAGCAGCGCTTTGGAAGGTACAAAAAAATTGACGAGCACGACCCTATTGTTTATTTCGACAGCGCACCTACTGAGACGTATGATGAGACTGGATCCAGATGGGTCATAAAAGACGGAGAAATAGGGGTTCCTTTACAACAAATCAATACATTCTTCCGGTCAACAATTGAAGAGGTAGAAAATTATGTCAAAATATGTAACTGGTACAGGCAGTATCTTGGCAAATGGGTTTGCGTACATAGCGGAATTACTGCAATAGGCAAGCCCTGTAAAGTATTTCCGATAGTATTTCACCTACTGCCTTATGTCTCATTCTTTAACAAGAACAAAATAATAACAAAAGGGTTAGAACAAGTGGTAAGGTTCAACCCTTCCACCACAATCGAGGAAATTACAGAAAAAGACTTGTATAACTACATAAGAATGCAAAAAACCAAGAAAACCAGCAACAAATAGACGGGCTAAAAACCCTGTTTTATGGCTTTATAAGGGCTATAAAGCTGTTTTTTAATGCAAAGGTTTATATATCCCCTGCCTGTTTTTTCTTGATGTGACTTGAGGGTCTTTTTACGACGATAACTCACCATGCCAGAAGAACCACCAAAACACGAGCATGCCTCCTACGGAGCAAAGGAAATACAGATACTTGAAGGGCTTGAAGCAGTCAGGAAGCGCCCCGGAATGTTCATCGGCTCAACAGATGTCAGGGGAATGCACCACCTTGCTTACGAGGCAATCGACAACAGCATTGACGAAGCACTCGCAGGATACTGCAAGAAAATCACGGTAATCATTAACAAGGACGGCTACCTGAGCGTGATTGATGACGGCCGCGGGATTCCTGTTGACAAGCATCCCAAGTTCAACAAGTCAGCACTCCTTGTTGTTCTCACTGTCCTGCACGCCGGTGGAAAATTTGACCGCAATGTCTACAAAGTCTCAGGCGGACTCCACGGTGTTGGAATTTCTGTCACTGCAGCACTCTCACAACACCTAATCGCAGAATCAAGGCGGGAAGGAAAAGTCTGGCGAATTGAGCTCAGGCAGGGAAAGCCAACAACAGATGATGCAACCGCAGTCGGACCCGCAGAAGGAACAGGAACAACAATCAAGTTCATCCCTGACTTCACAATAATGGAAAAAGCAGAATGGAGCTTTGACACCCTTGCTGCAAGGCTCAGGGAGCTCGCATTCCTCAACAAAGGCGTTGAGATAAAACTGATTGACGAGCGCACTGAAAAAGAGCTTACCTTCAAGTACGATGGTGGAATAAAGAGCTTTGTTGAACACCTGAACAAGGGCAAGCAGGCACTCCACAAGGTGTTTTATTTTGAAAAGGCAGAAGGAAACTACAATGTTGAAGTCGCACTGCAATACACCACAGACTATTCAGAAACAGTCTTTTCATTCGCAAACAACATCAACACACACGAAGGCGGAACGCACCTGTCTGGCTTCAAGACCGCCCTGACAAGAACAATAAACAAGTATGCAGAAAAGCACAACCTGCTTGATAAAGACATAACCCTCTCCAGCGAGGATGTACGCGAGGGACTAACTGCAATAATTTCAGTCAAGGTGCCTGAGCCCCAGTTCGAAGGACAGACAAAGACAAAGCTCGGAAACAGTGAAATAAAAGGGCTTGTTGACTCGGTAACAAGCGAACAACTCAGCACTTTCTTTGAGGAAAATCCTTCTGCAATAAGGGCAATAGTTGGAAAGTGCATAGAAGCAGCAAGGGCTCGCGAGGCAGCAAGAAAGGCAAGAGAGCTCGTCAGGAGAAAAGGGGCCCTCGAGACAGGAATGCTTCCGGGAAAGCTTGCAGACTGCTCAAGCAATGAACCTGAGAAATGCGAACTATACCTTGTTGAAGGAGACAGCGCAGGTGGAAGCGCGAAACAAGGACGCAACCGCGAATTCCAGGCAATACTCCCCTTGCGCGGAAAAATAATCAATGTTGAGAAAGCAAGGCTCGTAAAGGTCTTGCAGAACAACGAAATTGCCACCATGATAACAGCGATAGGAACAGGAATCGGCGAGGAATTTGACATTTCAAAACTCAGGTATAACAAAATAATAATCATGACTGATGCTGACGTTGACGGACACCACATTGCCTGCCTGCTGTTGACGTTCTTTTACAGGCAAATGCCAGAACTCATACAGAACGGTCACGTTTACCTCGCACAGCCGCCATTGTTCAGGGTTGCAAAAGGCAAAAAGGAAGCGTACGCATACACAGAGGAAGAGCGCGACAGGCTAATCAAGGAATTTGGAGAAGAAGGAATAACAGTCCAGCGCTACAAGGGACTTGGGGAAATGAATCCAAAACAGCTCTGGGAAACAACAATGAACCCTGACGTAAGAATACTCAAGCAGGTCACAATCGAGGACGCTGTTGCAGCAGACGAAATCTTCTCAATACTAATGGGTGAGGAAGTAGAACCAAGAAGGGAATTCATCCAGCAGCACGCAAAAGAAGTAAAGGAACTGGATGTCTAATCAAAAGGCAGCCTGCAGGGTGGCGGGATTCCTGAGAGCCTTTCCAGCTCTGCGAGATACTTTTTCTTCATTTCAGCAAATATTTCCCTGTCGTGCATTTCCTCCTTTTTAACATCCACAGCATCGTGATAGTTTTTTAAAACCAAAACAGCCCGGTTTCTTCCGCAACAATGTCTGCAAGACGAGAATGATGCTCAGCCACCCACTTTTTGGCGGCATCAACCGAGCACTTAGTACCAAAGCGCTGGAGATAAATCAACCTTGCCTCAGAATTGACCCTATTACGAGAGATATCCTTTAATCTATAATTACAAACCAGAAATCAGGCGCTTTTAAACATTTGCAAAAGGGATTGATGAAGACAGCACTACCGGAAATACCTTGCAGTCGGGCGGGACTGTATTGCCTCAATTAGTCCGCGCGCAAACTCGCCTTCTGTCGTCTCCTGCAAAGCAACATTTTCAAGCTTGGAATAAAGCATTCTTGCCATAGGGATGCACCTGTCAAGCATTGACTTACTGACCTTCCTGTACCCTGTCTCAATGTAATAAAACTGCTTTTCAAAACCGCAAACCTCTGACATCAGGTCAAATATGAACTGGCTCATTTTCCCCCCTTTTGGCTGGCGCATTGAAAAATGAATGTTGCCTTTGTGGAAAACTTGGGCGTGGAATGACTCGTGGTCAAGCGCCGAGAGCAAGTCATCCTCGCGCTCAAGCTGCTCAAAAGCCGCCTTTCCCACATAAGTTGCCAGCTTCATACCCTTCTCGCCAAAGTAAGGTGTTGACATCCACCTCACAAGACCTGCACCGGGTGAGTAGCCTTCAACCCTGTCTTTCTTTACAACCCCACGCCTTCTTAGCTCGGCACCCATCCTCTCAAAAACAGGATCGTAAACAAGGCATGCAAATGAATCCCAGCCAGGAACGCCGTACTTTTGCTGGTCTGCAAAAATTGTGTCAAGATACTGCTGCCTTACTGCCTCGTTTGCCTTTGCCATGTCAAAAGGGGAATTGTCAACCAGCTTGTCCTGCTTTGAACGTGTGAGATATGACCCTCCTGCAACAATTGTCCCTGCAAAAGCCAGTCCAAGAGCAGAGTGTGCGAGGAACTTGCGCCTTGAATTCGTTGCCCTTGTTAATACCTTGCCCATACAAACACAACCCCTTTGCGCCTTTTAAACCTGTGCCAAAACACAGCCTTCAGACCTACTTTGCCAAAATCTTTATAAACCCCTGACCTGCTTTTCCGTCCATAATGGCTGCAAAGCAATCAAAAGCTGCTGTAATCGTGAAGAAAAAGGTATGGCTGCCAATAATAGCGCCTGCCTTGTTCAACAACCAGCAGATTGGCGAAATGTACTTGGCAGAAGACGCAAACCCTGCTGGCAGGAAAGTCACAGTAAGCCTGACTTTCCTCACGGGAGACCCGCAAAAACAGAACGTCCACATCAGCTTTGACGTAGTCAAGAAAGAAAACAACCAGATTCTCACAAAGACAGTCGGGTACTCAATCGTGCCGGCCGCAGTGCGCAAGATGATGAGGCGCGCAAGGGAAAGGATTGACGACTCATTCTGCGTAAAAACACAGGACGGAATTGCTGTGCGCATCAAGCCCACAATGATAACACGCGGAAAGACAAAAAGCAGCGTTCTCAAGGACTTGAGGAGCAGGATGCGGGCATTCGTTGCCCACTCTGTTGCATCAATGACTTTCGTGGACTTCATAAAAGAATTGGTGGCGCACAAGTTCCAGCGCCAACTGCAGGACGCGCTCCGCAGGATATACCCGTTGCAGACCTGCGAATTAAGGGATGTCCACATAGAAACAAGCGAAAAAAGGCTGAAAAACATTATTGCCGCCCCTCCAGCAACCGCCAAGCCGGCAGAAAAGCCGTCTGAAGCACCAGCACAGCCGCCTGCCTCTGAGACTGCCTGACCAATCAGCAGCTTTTTAAGTTATCCGCCAGCAACCCTTCTCATGGATGTGAGTGAAGAACAACAAAAAGCGCAAGACCTTGGCACCCTTGTGCTGATATTGTCAGACTATAACAACCAGCGCTATGACTGCATGCTGCCAAACACAGAGAGAGAATTCGTTGAAAGCTATTTCAAGGATCTCAGGTATTTGTTGCGCAACAGGCATGATCTCGAGTGCCACTATCACCGGCTTGAATCTTTCAAGAAAGGCATTATAGCCACTGCCCAGCACGCGCTCGAGACAGAACATTCAAATGCGATGACAATCGGCACAATCGGCTGCACAACCCTGCTGGGTGCACTTTTCGCAACAGGATATGCTGCCTACAGCCTCATAAATAGCAATGTCCTGAATGTTTCAGTTGCAGCAGGAGCAGCAGCTTTTAGCACGATAGGAATCTTGGCAATAAGCAAATGCATCAATGCCACAAAAACGCACAATAAACTTACAAAATATGAGACCCTCATAAACGCGCCTGCAGAAGCATGGAAAACAGCACTTAATGATTATGAAAATGGCATATCGATCATCCTTGGCGAATACTATGAATGCAGGTCTCTGAACCGCCACTCCACAAGGCGCGCCAAGCCGCGCATACGGAAGCTTTAAAATAGCATTAAACCTTGTTTTTTTCCATGATTATTGCCCAAGGAGCAGAAGCAGTCCTGAAGAAGGAAGGCAACAGCGTGGTAAAGGAAAGAATTGCAAAGGATTACCGCATTCCTGAAATAGACAAAAAGCTGCGCTCTGCCAGGACAAGAAGGGAGGCAAGGATTCTGCAAAAGCTTGAGGAAATGAATTTCCCCGCCCCAAGGCTGCAGAAGATGGACGACAAAAAAATGGAAATAGAGATGGATTTCATAACAGGCCCAATGCTAAAGGAAGTCCTGCACGCAAACCATATTGCATTCGGCAGGGAAATTGGAAAAAAAATCGGCATATTGCACGCAAATGGCATAATCCATTCAGACCTCACAACCTCAAACATGATACACTATAACAACGAAGTGCACTTCATTGACTTCGGCCTGAGCTTTATTTCAACAAAGGCAGAGGACAAGGCAGTTGACCTGCACCTGCTTGACCGTGCGCTTGAGTCAAGGCACCACGAAATCCACAAGGAATGCATTTCAGCCGTCATAGAGGGCTACAAGGAAGGAAATCCTGACTGGCAGGATGTCCTTAAGCGCCTTGAGAAAGTTGAAAAAAGAGGAAGAAACAAGAAGAGATAAACTTCAACAATCGTTTTGTATCTGCGCAAGTACTGCGCGTTATCTTGAGTCATTATTTTATCATGAAGTGGGGCTGCGAGGATTTGAACCCCGGTCGCACCCACTCAGGCGTTTACCGTTAACCGTTTACAGTTCACCGTTAACGGCCACGTCCCCAAGGGTGAAGCCTACCAAACTAGCCGACAGCCCCGGCAAGGCATTCTGTAATATTTTGGCTTATAAAGCATTCGGTGTTTTTGAGATTTTGGCGCAAACAATCAAAAATATATAATTTATATAAAAAGCAAAGGTTTAAGAACAAGCGCCTTTTCCAACACAATTCTCGTCGTGAGGGAGGAATCATACAATGAGCATAGACGGAATCATAATGCAATCAGCACCAAGGAAGCAGACGCACAGCAAAAACAGCAAAACATCTCTTCTTGACAACAATTATGACGGTGACAACCTGCATTTCAGGAACAGATGCGCAGCCCCAAAAAATGAAGTTGAAATGTTATACACAAAAGCATTCAAGGAAGCGGTTGACTCAGTGCCAAAACAGGAAATCAGGATAACGCAGACACGCACCCCTTATGACTTGTACCTGTACGCGACAAACAGGACAACCGGCAAGTCAATAATCCTGCACGCCAAGACAATGGAAGTCGGGTTTTATACCGCAAGAGTCCAAGTCTACCAGGACGGCAAATCAGAAATCCTAAACTGGCTGAAAGGAGAAGACACCAACCACGTAATGAGCCAGTACAGGGACCTCAAGAAGCGCCTTTACAACCACATCAGGACTTAGTGACCTCCTCCCCGCACTAAAGTGCGGGGCTTCCAGTGAAGTCTAAGAGGTGTTTTTGGTGGACGTCGATTTGGTTTCTGACGTAATTATCCACGACGTCAATCGTGTTGTATCCTGTGCTGTTGGCGCATGCTCCTGGGCTGAAGAAATGTCCTTGTGGGTAGCGTAGCCTGAAGTTTGGGTTTGCTCTGAAAAGCTTGTAACTCAAATTGCCCTTTAAGAGCTGTAGTGCTTTTGATTGAGACATTGAGGGCGGGCATTCAACACTCACATGGGTGTGTTCCGGCATTACAAAAAGCTCTCGAATGACCATTTTGTGCCTTTGCGCAGTCTCCCTCAGAATTTTTTCCGCAAGAATTTTATACTTGTCCTGCCTGAACATCTTATAACGATATTTCGTGCACCATTCCAAATGGTGTACGTTCACACCAACCTTGTGTGCATAATGTTTCATTTCCAAGCTCGCCATTTTCAGTTCCTCCGGCGAGCAAAGCTCACGCTAACTTGGAAGGGTTAGTGCGTGGCGCAAAATTTCGCTCGCCACGCATCTTATTTTTTCCCAGATAGAAATAGCTTACGCAAGAGCCATTCATCTCACGCACTGAAGTGCGGAGATTTCTGGCTCACGTGATTAAGAAAGGCGGGAGAAACATTTTTATAGCATTCTGTGTCCTTGAGGCACATGTTCCAGAGAGTAAAGGGCACAAATGACTTTTACCCAAAAGACTACTTTGCGCACCAGCAAATAATGGGCAGAATGGCAAAAGTGTGCGATAGCTACGGCTTCTCGCCAGTCCTTACCCCAAGCATTGAGACATTCAAGCTCTTGTCTGCAAAATCAGGAGAAGAAGTCAAGAACCAGATATTCATGCTCGAAAAGCGCGGCGCAGAAGAACTCAGCCTAAAGCCAGAACTCACGCCGGGAATTACAAGGATGTTCGTGGCAATGCAAAGGCAAATACCAAAGCCAGTAAAATGGTACTCTGTAGACAGGATGTGGCGCTATGAAGCCCCGCAGAAAGGAAGGGAAAGGGAATTCTTCCAACTCAGTGCAGAACTGTTCGGCAGCAACAAGCCAGAAGCAGACGCTGAAGTAATCAACATGTTCGTTGACTGCCTTTTATCCACAGGAATCAAGAGCAGCGACTTTACTGTAAAAATCAACCACCGCAAGCTACTTGGCGGAATACTCCAAGATATTGTGCCAAAAGGAAAGCTTGATGAAGCAATGCGCATTGTTGACAAAAGCTCAAGACTTGACGAGAAGGAATACTTCCTTGAAATGGAAAAAGCAAGAATCAATGACATTCAAGCGGAAAAAATCAGGCACGCAATAACAATCAACGGAACACTGCAGGAAGTTGAGAAAAAAATCAATCAACACTTAAGCCTCAACGAAGTTGCCCTTGAAGGCTGGAAAAACATCCAACAAATAATGACCATGGTCAAGCACGACAATGTCAGGATAGACCTTTCTGTCGCGCGCGGGCTTGCATACTACACAGGCTGCGTGTTTGAGGCATTTGACAACCAAGGATTGTTCAGGGCACTTGGCGGAGGAGGAAGATATGACCAGCTCGCGGAACTATACGGCGAATCCTGTCCTGCAACAGGATTTGGAATAGGCTACTCAACAGTCTCCCTTTTACTGCAACAGAAAAAACTGTTCCCCCAAGCAATAACAGGCCCTGACTATTTTGTCGCGCCGATAAAAGAAGAAATAATTCCAGAAGCACTCAAGATAGCACACCAGCTGAGGCAAAAGTACGTTGTTGATGTTGACATAATGCGCAGGAAGATAAGCAAGCAGTTTGAGTATGCAAACGCAATAGGCGCAAAAAAAGTCCTTGTTGTCGGTCCTGAAGAACTCAAGTCAGGCAAGTTCACAATCAAGGACATGAAGACAGGCAAGGAGGAAAAGAAGAGAATTTCTGAGATTTAGCCGCTCGCGTCAGGCGAAGTATCAACCTCAATGTTATAGTGCTCCCTGCACAACCAGTGCCTGTCCATAAGCAAATATGCCTCGTTTCCACACATATAACAACGCTCAACCATCCTGCAGCACCCTATGCATTCCAAGAATAATAACTTTTGTATAAGGTTTATAAACCCAAGACGTGTCTTATCGCATATGGGTCTGGGAAACCTGATTTTAAGGGCAAGGCCGCTTGTTGGCAAGGAAAAGAACTACGTAAGCCAGATAGAAGAATTACTGCCGTACAAGGACTCAAAAGACATCTCAAAATACAAGAAGCAGTTCAAGATTGAGTTCACAGAATCAAAGCTCGGCACAACAGTCGCGATGAACCCCGCAATACCACAAATACTTGCAAAAGAACCTGCGTTAAAGGGATTTGCAGAAGAAACAAACAAGAAAATAAGGGCTGCAGTAATGCAAAAACTGTTCCAGACATTCTCAAAAGAAGCATTTGAAATGATTCCGACCATAATCGCGCCAAACATAATGGGAATGGAGGATGTCAAGAAGGCAGCAGCACTCCAGCTCTTCGCAACAGAGCCAGTTCACATACTGTTAATCGGCGACCCAGGAACCGGAAAGACAGATATTCTAAGAGGCGCATCACAATTGGCACAAATAAGCGCATTCGGGCTTGGCTCAGGAACAAGCGGAGTCGGGCTTGTGGCAACAGTCAAGGGCAAGGAAATACTCAAAGGGCTTTTGCCAATGGCAGACAGAGGGCTTTGTGCAATTGACGAGCTTAACCTGATGAAGGACGAGAACAGGGCAGGATTGTACAACGCAATGGAAAAGGGATTTGTCACGTACAGCAAGGGAGGGGTCCACGCAAGATTTGATGCAAGGGTAAATGTCATTGCAACAGCAAACCCGCGTGGAGACAGGTTCATAGGAGACGACCTGAAAGGCTTTAGGAAGCAGCTGCCCTTTGATTCCGCATTATTGACAAGATTCCACCTGATGTTCGTAATCAGAAAGCCAGACACCAAGCAGTTTGCCGAAATAAGCAGGAGGATTGTCCGCGGAGAAAAAAAGACAGTTGCGCAGGCAGACATCGACTTTGTCAGGCAGTACGTGGATTATGCCAACAAGACAAAAGTCAGCCTACCAGCAGGGCTTGAAGATGAAATTGTGGCATTTGCAGAAATACTCAAGGAAAACGAAAAGCGCTATGTCTCAGAAATCTCCCCAAGGATTGTTGTCGGGCTCATAAACCTCGCAAAGGCATCTGCGCGCATGGAATTAAGGGATGCAGTAACCCAGCAGGACCTTGAGCGCGTTAAGAAAATAGTAGAAAACAGCCTTTCTGTCTAAAGGGTAAACTGGGCTTCCTGCAACGGCGTCGTAGCCGCACACAGATTTCCATACACATCTTCTGACATCTTCTCAGGAGTGCTTTTCTCCTGAACCACCATCAAAGAATGCGACACCCTCAATTTCTGCAACTCAAAAGCATCATAGAACTTTTGTGCAAGCCCGTCAAGATATTCGCGGTCCGCATTGAGCAGCACAAAATACCTGTTCTCAGCAGCGTGCCTGACAAGCCAGCCAAGACCCTGCTGCCTGCTGTTTGTTTCGGAAAGCACCCTCTGCATCACCTTGCCAAGATGGAGCTCTTGAAGAGGATGTTCTGCAGTTGCTGCAAAAACACCCAGTGGAAGGCTGTTTTTGGCAGCGTTTTCTATTGCCTTTTGGATAAGCGCCTTGATATCAGTCGGCTCTGATACGTATGCCTTGATTAATTTTGCACTCATTATTTTTGCCTCCGATAGCACACTCTATATTAGGGGAAGTGAGATTTAAAAAACTAAATAGTCTCTATTCCAAGGTCGTCGTGCAGCTTTTGCGCCTTCACGGCAACATCCCTTGCAGTGGGCTTGCCAAGTATCCATGGCGACGAGACTCCTGTGATGATGGTCATCACCATTATCTTGCCCTTCATGTCGTCCTGCACCCTTGCTCCCCAGATGACATTAGCATCCTCATCCATAGTCTCTGTGACGAGTTCGCCAACCCTGTTTATCTCATCAAGTGTCATGTCAGGGCCGCCAACGACGTGGATGAGCGCCCCTGTTGCGCCCTTATAGCTTATGTCAAGGAGGGGGTTGGAGAGCGCGCCGCGCACTGCCTCTTCCACACGGTTGTTTGTGTCAGAGCTGCCCACGCCTATCGCGGCAACTCCTCCATTAGTCATTATCGCCTTTACGTCTGCGTAGTCCAGGTTAACCAGGCTTGGCACCGCGATTGTCTCAACAATGCCCTTTATCATCGTCGAGATAAGCTCGTTCGCCACAGCAAACGCCTGCTGCACCGGCAGGTTTCCCGCAATCTGCACAAGCCTGTTGTTGTCAATCACTACCACTGTGTCGCTTACGTTCCTCAATTGCTGCAGTCCGAATTCCGCCTTGTCAATCCTTGCCCTCTCAATGTTAAACGGCATGGTCACTGTTCCTATCACGATTGATCCCATTTCTTTTGCGACCTGTGCCACAACCGGCGCAGCTCCCGTCCCTGTTCCTCCTCCCATTCCGGCGCACACGAATACCATGTCTGCGCCGCGCAGGGTTTCCTTCAGCTGAAGCATGCTTTCCTGTGCTGCCTCTGCGCCCTTTTGCGGGTAGCCTCCGCAGCCAAGCCCCCTTGTCACGTCCCGTCCGATGATGAATTTCTTGTCCGATTCTGTGATGTCCAGGTGCTGCTTGTCAGTGTTAACTGCGAGGACTTCTGCACCCCTGATTCCTTTCTTGTAAAGCCAGCTGACCATGTTGTTGCCAGCCCCTCCTACTCCGATAACCTTTATGTTTGCCTGACCGAAGTCAGCAACCTCCCTTGTAATAGGTTCCTGCGCCAATGCGCTCTTGACGAGCAAATCCATATTCCCTCTCCTCCTCTTTTTTGTTTTTGGTGATCATAAAAAGAAGGACTCTCCAATGTGGGGTTGGGGGTGGTTGTGAAGAAACAGTGGAGAGCCTTCTTTTTGAACATCACACGTTTCTGAGACCGTATCGTCGAGGTACGGTATCATAAATGTCACATTTTTGTATACTAATATCCTTCTTGTATATAAATCTTTCTTTTTCACATTTTGGTGGGAAATAAAGTATTCCAGTATCGGAAATCGTAACATTTATATAGTAAGTGCGCTCGCGTTATCACATTACAGTAGGGGTGTGGTGGAAGAAGCAGGTGGAGATATGGTAATCCTATTTGACCGGTTCAATTTGCCAGAAGACGTCTTTAACGTCATTTTTTCTACAAACCAGCAAAAAATTGTTGCAAAGGAGCTTGTCAAATACATTATCGGCAACAATGGCGAAATCACAAAGACAGAAATGAGCATTTTTGCAACGCAATTGCACGACGGCAAGTACGAGTGCGTGCTTGAGGAGGCGCCGTACAAGGGCAAGCGCGTAAAGCTCTCTTACAACAAGAGGCAGTTCTATGACCGCATCCTCACGCCGATGAAGGCAATGGGCCTCATAGACTATGACTTATACAAGAAGACATACAAGATAAGCACGAAGTTCTCAAACGACTTGATGAAAGTCGGGCTGATGTGGAAACAAGCTCTAAGGACTATGGGATTTAATGCTGTGTAATAATTCCGCCTAATCCGCAAGTTTTCCGAAAACAACCCCTGTTTTTCGCAAATAATCCGGCAGGACTGGAAGAGTTTTCGTTATTGCCGGAAAATCTTCTGGTTTTTCACAGAAACACAGATTAAAGGCAAAGCTATGGTTTACGATTTAAAACCAAAAAGCTTATCAACCTTTAACAACCTTAATGAGAGGTATGAATAAGCGAACCAACCAATACGATGAATTTCTGAAAATGATACAACAATTAAAGATGAAAGAGCTTTGGGACAATCCCGTTGATGAGGAGTGGGAGCGTGCTTAAGTTCGGCGATGTCCAATAACAAGTCTGAACTCAATACCACCTGGACAAGCCAATCTCCTGAAATTCACGCTGCATACATTCCAGGCACTGCCCTTGACATTATTGCGAGAAACACAACTGATGTTGTCCAGATGATTAACAAAATTGCCACAGGGATTACGTACATGAGTATTGACTTGAGGCGGGAAAGCTTGTGAACTTCCTGAGTGCCAATGATGAGCAGGACAAGGGACCAAATGCCACCGATCCAGCCAACAAAAGGAATCCATCCAAGAAGATAAGAAGGGGTGTTTGAGTACACGCCGAGCTGGAATGTCCTTGTATAGCTTGCCCTGCCGCCAAAGATGTAAATCCACGCATAAAGTATTGCAATGGTGATAAATATGGCGCCAAGGCGGAAAACATAACCAATTGCCGAAGTAAAAACCATCCAGCCAAAGCCAAGGCTTGCTGCGGCAGTAAGACCTGCTGCCGGAATGTTAAACAGCCTTGCCATCAACCCTGCTGAAACAGGGGTAGTGTAATACTGCACAATAACACCCAGCACAGTGACTATCAGGGAGAACACTGCATAATACACCCACGCAGGAACCAGGCTCTTCTCGTCAAGACGGCGGAAAAATGCCCTTGGCTGCTTTAGAATTGTCAATGCCCTCTGGAAAATTTGCATAAGCCAAAAGCCACTAGGCAGCCATTTATAAATATTGCTTTTTATTTTCTTCTCTGATAAGTTCCCATCAAAGAAGCTTCTGCAAGAATATGCCCCCTCATTGCGGACAAGAGGGCAGCCTTGCTTGAGCCTGCAGGAAGGTCAAGCACCGAATCAAGGGCGTAGAGCTTGAAATAATACCTGTGAGTTCCTGAAGGCGGGCACGGTCCGCCATAGCCAGTCTTTCCCCAGCTGTTCTTTCCAGGAGTCCCTTCTGGCTCTGAATCAATCCTTTTTGTCGCAGGCGGAATGTTCCACACAACCCAGTGGTCCCAAGTGCCCATTGGCGCATCAGGGTCATCCATAACAAGCGCCAATGACTTTGCATTTGGAGGAACACCTGAGATTTCCAAAGGCGGAATCCTGTCAGAGCCGTCGCAAGTGTAATCAGAAGGAATTCCTTGCTTGTCCGCAAATGCAGGGCTTGAAAGCTTCAGGGTCATACCGCCACCAATGACATTGCCGTCTGGCGGTGAACAGGAGTATAATAAAATTATTATGATGCAGAACAACATCCGGTTTCGCATTAACGCTGAAAAAAACAACAAGAATAATAATTTATCTACAATCCGAACGCGTCAGTGAACTCCTTCAGTTGCCTGTAGTCTGCAAGGAACTTTGCGCCGTGGTCTGTAAGGACAAAAACAGTCTTTCCCTTTCGCTCTGACTCTGCAACAAGCGCCTTGACCTTTAGTTCCTCAACATACTGCTTCAGCCTGCCGTGCGAAAGGTTTGACTTGTAAAGCAGGTGCGTTGGAAGGATTGAGCCGCCTTTATCCTGGATTGCCTTAAGCATGTCATACACAATGTCCATTTTTGTCCTGCGCTCTGTCATCTTTTCTTAAGCACCGTTATTAACGCAACAAACAGCAAGCCAAATGCAGCAAGGTGGAGCAAATGCCCTATGATGTAAAACCTCTGCTTGACAATGTCCACTATGAAAGCCGCGTGGGTAAGCGTGAGCAGGATAAACGAAATGCATACAAGAAGAGCGCTTAATGACTTCTTTTCAAAGTAATTCCTTATGAAATGGTATGCAATGAATGCGAGCAGGATTACTGATATGGAATGGAATGAAAGCCTGTACGACGAAGACAGCAGGACAAGCACGAGAGAAACAAGCAAAAGCGCAACGACAGGAGCCCTCTGCTTAATCTTCAGCGTCAGGGCAAACAATACAATTATTGAGACCAAAGTAAGCCCCATATAACCAGCATAAAGCGCCATAAGCGCAAGCGGATGCACACTTGCATCAGCATAAACAAAGAGGTCTGCAAGAGCCCTTGCAACAATGCCAACAAGCATAAGCCCGAATGCAATCCCAAAAGTCCTGTAGCGCTTGTCCTTTGTGAACTTGTACGCCTTGTAGCTGAACAGCGTCACAAGAAGCAAAGCAATTGCGGCAAACCCCTCAAAAAGGCTGTCTATCCCAAAAAACCACGAAGGACCCCTAACGATAATACTTACACCCATGTGTTATTCCACCGTGACACGCTTTATAAAGCTTATGCATACCCTGTCCTGACGCGCTGTCTTGATTACCCTTTCATAATGTATTAATAAATGCCTGCCCAAGAAAAATGCATGGCTGACGGAAAACCAACACAAGGAGGTGATGGTTATGAAGACATACACCCCCGAGAAGGCAAGCAACGATTTGCAGGTCATAGACTGGCTGCTGAAGGCAGGCGCGATAACGCACAAGGACGCGCGCGACATGAGGAAATACGTGCAGAGCCTGTTGTGAAAATCATCAATCTCAAACACCTCTTTTGCGGAGACAACTCATCTCCGCTTTATGCTCAACACACCTCTCCGGCGGAGAATTACCGCTCTCCGCTTTTAGGCTTACCACCTCTCTCACGCAACACTAAGCAGTCCCAACCAACTGCATTCTAAGGCCTGCCCTTCGGGGCTGGGCCGTTTTTTTCAAGAATCAGTCAAACTTTCCCTTGACCTGGTATTTCTCGTTCGTGAGAAGGTCATACATTTCCCTGCGATAGCTTGAAGCCATCGCGCTGCGGACTGCAAACTTCCTGAATGCAATGTAGCAGATGTATGCAGCAAGTAAAATTCCGATGTAAACCAGTATGTTCATCCAATCGCCTCGAGTATTTTCCCAGTATGCGAGAGGTCTTTAAAAATGTAATTGGGCTTTTCTCTTGCAAGAGTCTTCCTGTCGTGCTCGCCAGTAAGAACACCTATTGTTTTTGCGCCATTGGCTTTTCCTGCCTCGATGTCCCTTGAACTGTCGCCAATCACCCACATTTCTGAAACCTTTCCTGCCTTCTTCATTGCTTTTTTGACAAGCTCTGGCTTTGTCTTCGCGTCCTCACCTGTAATTATTATTTTGAAATATTTTTTGAGCCCTGACTCATAAAGCATTGCCTCTGCAATACGCCCCAAACTCCCTGTCACAACCGCGAGTTTGTGCTTTTTAGCAAGCAAAGGGACCAGTTTCATCACGCCCGGAAGAACGTGTTTTTTGACATTCCTTGACTGCTCAAAGAAATGAAGCTCATAAACCCTGACTGCCTCATCAATATTCATATCGATTACAGCATTCGGAACGCCCTCTTTCAGGGCATATTCGCGGACAAGGTCAGGAACCCTTTTGCCTGTATAATCCAGCTTCTTGTAGCACGCCTTAATCCCAAAAACATCCATCATTGTCCTGTGGTATGCCTTGTCGTGCACAGCAAACAAGTTAATCAAAGTCTGGTCAAGGTCAAAAATCACGAGCTTCATAAAAAACAAACACCTGCACAAGTATAAAAACATTTCCGAAAAGTTTCCGACGAAAAAAGAGCAACCTTTAAATAAACCAATCACTTAGGATAAATCCCAAGCACACGTGCTTGGGGGGTCATGAAGGTCTTTAACAGGCCTG
>FWPU01003955.1_pt1 | contig 35718 bp, 38 predicted proteins | sample 2228361 | NCBI WGS metagenome assembly FWPU01 (sample SAMEA103939777, study PRJEB20133) | metagenome
TCTGATCGCTTACACATACCGAGAGAAGAAACCTTCTCTCGGTATTCGAGTCACTGACCATCGACCATTACCAGCAGTTATCCTGTAATGATTCTATGTCGAACTCACGTTAACATACCAAAAGAATAACAACAGGCAATAAGCAAAGTCAAGACCTATCCTCGTACTTAGACCATTTGACAGGGCTTGTGGCCTGGAGGGTATAGAAAACAAGTTGCCCAAGCTCTGGCCGAAGAAACAGCTAAACCCCTGAGTACGAAAACTATCAAACACCTTGCCAGGAAAACACAACAGGGCTGGAAACACCTAAAGCCCGGTCTCGCCAAGAATCCCGCTCCCCACCGGTATCAGCAACGGCATGCCATGATTGAACGCCTACACCATCGCAAAGCCGGCAGAGAAATTGCCCTATACTATTTTGATGCCACAGGATGCTGATCGGGTCCGTGCGTCCCTCTGCAAGAAAATTTCATATCCCCAGATACACGGTTTTGAGCTCCTGATGCTCCAGCAGTTCCTGCTGGGTTCCGCTCAACACCATCTCCCCGTTCTCTAAAATATAGCCGCGCTGGCTGATCACCAGTGATTGCCGAATGTTCTGCTTGGTAATGAGCGAAGTTGCTCACCTCTCTCTATCTCTTACTGACACAATTTCTGTGTAGCGCAGTCCTACATTCCTGGAGATAGATGCTTATCTTTTCCACTTGTCTGAACCAGAGACTACCAGGGGATGACTGATGGGTGAGATACATGTGCGTAAGCGTTTCCACTTCCTCTAGATCGCTGGCTACTTGGACAGCGAGCAGAGGATCGTGAGTTTTAATCTTCTTGTGAAGCGTGGCAAACTGTGATTTGAATCGGTTTTCCAGCTTGTTTTCCAATGGCCATCAGTCCGTCAATCAGGGTTTTGGCCTTAATGGCGTCATTGACATGGGCCCGGAAGACGTATTTGAATCCCCGTTCCGTAATTTTGTCGAAAGTGCCAAAAATTAACCAGGGGGTCTGATAACGCTCTGCTACGGCAGAAGAAGGGAAACCGAGCCCACTCTGAAACGCTCCCAGCACCGCATGCACCTTTTCCTGGGTAATCAAGCGTTCGGTTTCGGTCACGCCAATATCTGGTTCTCCTCGGGTATCTCCAAAGACCAGAGTAATTCTGGCACCACCGAGCGATTTGATCCCTCCGGCATTATTATAGTAGAATCCCCCTTATCCCTCTATCCCCTTTTTACACTTGCTGTTGAGCGCGGAGCACCGAGCGCAGTTGTTCGGTACCTTCCACATCCACCTCCCATCGTCCTGCCTGGATCACCACTCCGTACTCTCGCCTCGCCGTCTCTCGACTATAGTAGGCTCGTTTGACATCCTGAAGCACTAAATCAGGCGGGCGATCCAGTGGATTGCTGTATCCTCCTCCCCCTGGAGTTTCCAGGCGGAGTATATCGCCCGCCTGCATATAAACCCCTTCATCTTTGGTAATATGCGGTGGACAATACTCTTTTCCTTCGAGGAGAAAGGTATGTTTAGCCGGTTTGGCCGATTTTCCACCCAGAATACCAAAAGGAGCAAATCGCCCACGTTCTCCAAGCAGGGAAGCACTGGCCGTTCCCCAGCGGAGTTGAAACTCAAAGATGACTCCAAAGCCACCTCGTCGCTGACCAGCTCCTCCAGACTCTTCGCGGATAGTATAACGGGTAAAGAGGACCGGATAGCGAAACTCAAAAATTTCCAGAGCTTGCGTCCGGGCCAGGGCGATAGTCGGGTTTCCATTGATCAATCCATCGGTCAGATAATTTCCTCCATACCCCCCACCGATAAACGAATAAAAGACATACTGTCCTTTCACTGGATCTTCTCCTCCAACCGAGAGATTGGTTACCGTACCCATCGGCGCGGCATAGCTCTTCTCAGGAATAGCCTGGCTGAGCGCTCCCAGTACCACATCGATCATGCGTTGACAGACTTCTGCTGCACACCCGGAAACCGGTCTGGGAGGCTGCGCATGGAGAAAGGTAGTGGGAGGGATATTGAAAGTGAAAGGCTTAAAGCATCCCGCATTGATCGGAACATCAGGAAAGATGTGCTTAAAAGCAATATATACTCCGGCCATCGAGGTGCTCAGAACGCTGTTAAGAGGTCCACGACACGGTGGGCTACTCTTGGAAAAATCGAGATACACCTCGCTGCCTCTAACCTCCATCTCCAGATGAATCGTCAATGGCTTCCACTCTACTCCATCGCTGTCGATGTGTTCTTCAAACACATATTTTCCATCCGGAATAGTCTCAATATAACTTCGCATCAACTGTTCCGACCGCCTCTTCATCTCTTCGATCGCCTCAAAAACGGTCTCCTCACCATAGCGATCGAGGAGGCTGGTCAGACGATCCGCTCCCACATTGAGAGCAGTGACCTGGGCTACAATATCCCCTTGCCGCTCGTCAGGCACACGAACATTGTGCAGAATAATATCCAGTACCTCCTGGTTAAGCTTTCCCTGATTAAAGAGCCGTAATGGGGGGAGCCGTAAGCCTTCCTGATAGACCTCGGTAGCTTTGGTCGAAAACCCACCCGGCACTCGGCCCCCAATATCAGGCCAGTGACCGGTATCGGCGAGAAAAGCGGTCAGTTTTCCTTTATAAAAGAAGGGTTTGACCATCTTGACATCCATCAGATGAGTGCCCCCCAGATACGGATCATTGACAATGTAGATATCCCCAGGCGCCATGTCCTGGATACGTTCGATGACCGAACGGACCGTAAACTCCATCACATAAATGAAATTCGGAAGCCCACGCGGTCCCTGCATAATAACCTCACCATTGGTTTTATGATAGATCCCACTAGCACGGTCAAATCCATCCGAAATAACAGGAGAAAAGGCCATCCTCTCCAGAGTGGCATCCATCTCATCGGCAATCTGTTCCAGGCTTCCGCGAATAACCGCCAGGGTAATAGGATCAATGCTCATATTTTTTTACCTCTACGATAAGATTCCCTCCTTCATCCACCTGAGCATAAACCCAGGGCTCGAGCCAGATCGTGGTATCCGGCTGCTCAATTACGGCTGGACCAGAAAAACTGCTCCCCCAGGGGATCTTGGCTCGTTCGTAGGTAGGACATTCTCTAAACCGATCATCGACATAGACCAGTCGATTTCCTTTAAAGGCATCCTGCAGGGTAGTCTGCGGTCTCGGTAGAAACTCTTTGAAGGTGAGCCCTGGGCGTACACCACACACAGAGGTACGGAGGGTAAGCAGTCGAATAGGAATACGTTCGAGTAAGGATTCTAAACCTCCAAAGGCATCCTCGACCCGGCCATATCGCTGCAGATAAGCCTTCCGAAAACTTTCAGCAATCTGTGCATGCGTCAAAGGCCCTGAGGAGAGAGGGGTTCGGATCACATGGGTTTGTCCCTCGTAAGCAATATCGGCTTCGCGCAGGAAATTGACCTGGGCTAGAGGCACTCCTGCTCGTCGTATCCACTCTTCTCCCTCCTGTACGTGCTCAGCAAAGATCTGATCCACTTTGGTGAGATCAAGATCGGAAAGTCGTCGATTCACCATCGTCACAAAATCATGCTGGAGATCGGCAATCACGCATCCCCACGCCGAAGCGATCCCTGGATAATAGGGGATGATTCCCCGGGCAATACCCAGCTCCTGGAGCAAAAAACTTACCAGCAACGGCCCACCCCCTCCAAAAGAGAAGAGCACAAAATCTCGTGGATCGTAACCACGATCAATCGAAAGACGGCGGATGCTTCCAGCAATTCGATTATTGGCTACCGTAATCATGGCCAGGGCAGCCTCTTCTGGGGAGAGTCCCAGTGGTTTCCCAATCTTATCCGCTATGACCGCTCGAGCGCCCTCTACATCTAAAACAAATCCTGCTCCCCCGGCAATTGGATACGCTGGGTTGATGCGTCCCAAAATGACCTGTGCATCGGTAATCGTAGGTTCAGTTCCTCCTTTGCCATAACAGACCGGTCCCGGCTCAGCTCCAGCACTTTCTGGCCCAACCTGCAGAATACCACCAGCGTCCAGTCGAGCAATGCTCCCTCCTCCCGCACCGATGGTATGAATATCAATCATTGACACCATAATCGGTATACCAAATTCCAGCTCAGTGCCGTTGGTGGTAAAGGGTTTTCCTTCGACCACAAGCGACACATCAAGACTGGTGCCTCCCATATCATACCCAATTACATTGCGAAACCCGCTTTCGGCAGCAATCCGTGTGGCTGCAATAACGCCGGCGGCTGGCCCCGAAAGGATAGTATTTACGGAAAATTTTTGCGAAGCTTCTAAGGACATCATTCCCCCATTGGATTGCATGATCAGCACATCCCTCTGATATCCTCGTTCCTCCAGCCGCTCCTGCAGTCGGGCCATATACCGGCTGACAATCGGTTGTACATAGGCATTGACTACCGCCGTACTCGTCCGTTCAAATTCGCGAAAAAGGGGGAGGATCTCGGCAGAAGCCACCACATATAAGTGGGGCCAGCGTGCCTCTATCAGCGCTTTAGCCTGGAGTTCGTGCACAGGGGTAATATAGGAGTTCAGGAAGCTAATGACAATTGCTTCTACACCTTCAGCAATCAGCGATTCGGCAGCCGCAAGCACTTCGGACTCATTGAGAGGCATCAGCACTTCCCCTTCCGCAGAAATCCGTTCAGAGACTTCATAACGGCGATCCCGTGGCACAAGCGGTTCATACGAGCCGGTGAGGCCATAGAGATGAGGGCGGTCTCGACGACGGAGTTCAAGAATATCACGAAATCCTCGTGTCGCAATGAGGCCACATCGTCCTCCTTTGCGTTCCAGAACTGCATTCGTGGCCACAGTAGTGCCGTGAATGATGACATCGATATCTGCATAAGAAACCTGAAGCATATCCAGACCGGTTATCAGACCAAGCGAAGGGTCAGAGGGGGTGGTAGCTATCTTCCCTGTAGACAGATGCCGCCCATTTTCATCGAGAACCACGATATCGGTAAACGTGCCACCGATGTCTACACCAATCAGTTTTCCCATATACCCATTCCTTTAGTAAAATTTCTCTTCTTGTCCTGTAGTGCATAACTTTTTGGCTACCATACCCCATTTTCCAAAGGGAGACAAGACCTTTCGTATCCAAAAACCTCTCCTGGGTACCCTCTGATGAGCTGCTCCCTCCTCCCTCTAAATATCCTTTCTATCTCATTACGACCAAAGGATTTCTTGTCAATCGGTTTTTATCCAGGTATACTGGTAAATTCTTAGACTTTTCCTACTTCATAGAGGTGAAACACTGCAAACGGATCTGGACAGACCTCCTGAGAAAGAGAAAACTGAAGATATATTCAACTATAGCTGAACTCATAGCGAGTATATCTTTTTTGTCATCCTGAACGGAGCGAAGGATCCCGTATGTATTGCTCCCAAAACAGGAGATTCTTCGCTTTGCTCAGAATGACATTCTGAGGTTTACTCGTTATGAGTTCGCTCATAAATATGAAAGCAACACCTATGAATCACAAACAGTACACCGAAGCCAACAGAGAAGCCTGGAATGAAGTGACTCCTATTCATCAAAAAGCGAGAAAGGTTAACTTCACAGAGCAATTTAAAACCAAAGGTTTTTCTACCCTGGATCCTGTGATAACTGCAAAGCTCAAAGAGATCGGCTTGAAAGGAAAGCAGGTGGCTCAGCTCGGGTGTAACAATGGACGAGAACTCCTGTCCTTGATCAATCTCGGAGCAGCCTCTGGAACAGGTTTTGATATTTCGGATGCAGCGATTGCAGAGGCAACAACCCTGGCAGAGGTTGCTGGTTTGCCCGGTACTTTCGTGCGTACCGATGTCTATGATATCGGTGCTGAATATTATCGATCCTTTGATTTGGTCTATATTTCGATAGGGGTTTTATCCTGGTTGCCGGATTTAGAGCGGTTTTTTGCTATTGCTTCTGCGCTGCTGAAAGATAAGGGATACCTCCTCATTTACGAAATGCATCCTTTTCTCAATATGCTCGCGACAGAAGATGAACCGGAATTCGAGGCAACTGCTCCCTTACAAATTGTCCATTCTTACTTCAAAACCGATCCCTGGGTTCAAAATACTGGGATCGATTATATTGGGCGCAGCTCGTATGAAGCAAAAACTTCTTATAACTTCAGTCATTCCTTAACGGCTATTTTCCAGAGTGTAATCAACAGTGGGATCACTATACGAGAGTTTCAGGAGTATAGCCACGATATCTCCACTATCTTTGCTCATCTCGAACCGTATCAAAAGGCTCCATTGTGTTATATAATGCTCGGTCAAAAACAGGGATAAGAAATGAATCAAAGGCAGTATCTATTTGGGGATACCGATCTCGCCGCTCTCCGGCTCAAGGTGCTTGCGGAGGTATTTGCAGCATCGAGCAAGGCCTTTTTACAGAATATCAATCACAAACCTCGACTGGTGCTGGATCTGGGATGTGGTCCCGGATATTCCACCCACTTCCTGGCAACTCTTTTTCCCGCTGCTCAGATCGTTGGACTCGACAATTCCATCTCTTTTCTTACCCTGGCTCAGCAGACTGCTACCGATAAGGTCTCCTTTGCGCTTCATGATATTACAACAGTCCCTTTCCCTCAAAGCCCTGCTGATTTCCTCTATTGCCGATTCCTCCTGACTCATTTGCATGATCCACACTCTATAGTAGCCAGATGGGCTACGCAGCTCAGACCGCAAGGACTTCTGCTTATAGAAGAAGTCGAATGGATTCGAACGCGCCATCCGGTGTTTAGTCAGTATCTTGATATGGTGGAAGCGATGCTCAAAGAGCAATCCAACACTCTCTATGTTGGTCCAATATTAGGCTGTTTAGAAGATACGGAGCGCTTGACATGCAGTACGAATCTGGTCAGGGAAATAGCTGTTTCCAATCGACAGGCGGCAACCATGTTTTTTCTCAATCTCCAGTCCTGGAAGCATCGGCCTTTTATTCAAACCCATTATATTGACCAAACCATTACTCAGCTTGAAACAGATTTACAAACCCTTGTCCAGAAGCCGCCTTCCCAAACAGAGATTACATGGGGCATGCGTCAACTGTGCTTCATCCGAATATAACCGCTTGAGGTCGGGGGAGTCTGATCTGTCTCTGAATTGACAACGACCTGCGCTACGTAGCATCCGAGTTCCAGAGAGAGCAAAATCTTAGGTTGGAATTTCAGAATCTTCTACCTCCTTTTGGAGGATCGGCCATAACGCTAGGAATTGGCCAATGTCTATCGTCCTGGATGACAGGACTGACAATGGCTTTACGCTGGTTAGACGAGGATATTTTTCGATGGATAACGAGCCAAAGGCAATAAGAGTCCCCAGGATAATCGCGAGCTTAGTATATGACTCTCGCTTTGACGATAGGCCCATTGCTGTATCTAGGTTCTATCATTAGTAGTGTGGAGTACTGGATGTAGCTTGTCATAGGTCTGGGTGAGATATTCGGGCAGGACTTTAATTTCACTGATAACGGGCATAAAGTTCGTGTCCCCATCCCACCGGGGAACAATATGATAATGAAGGTGGTCAGCGATTCCAGCCCCTGCAGATCGCCCTAAATTCATACCGACATTAAACCCTTGAGGACGGAAGAGTTGTTTGAGCGCAAGCACTGATTTTCTGATTAAGATCATAATTTCCAAGAGTTCAGATTCGGTGAGATCTTCGAGATTTCCGGTATGTCGGTACGGTGTAACCATTAGATGACCATTGTTATAAGGATATTTGTTCATAATGATAAAAGAGGTCTCCCCACGGAACAAGATGAGATTCTCCCGATCAGTGGTTGCGTGGAGTTTTTCACAAAAGATACATCCAGAAGGTTTATCTGCCTTAATATATTCCATCCGCCATGGTGCCCAGAGATACTCCATGATCCTCCTCGTAATCCTGCGCAAGAAATAAACCCATTATTCAGCAAACAGCCGTCAGCTTTCTACAGTCTGATCGAAATAAAGATAAAGCTATTTCATCAGATTACTTCCTCAAAGCTGTTTAACTGGATTGCATAAATTACCAATTCCCTCTATCGCAATCTCCACCCGATCCTCATCTTTTAGACAACAATTATCTGGAACGAGAATCCCTGTACCAGTCGCGAGGACAGTGCCCAAGGGAATAAAATTATCCCGGGTCAAAAATCGGTTGAGTTCTTCAGGAGTCCTTTTTAAGAAAGCGGTACTGGTGGTGCCACTATACAATTCGCGCCCTCCACGGATGACCCGGCAGGTGATGGGGAGATTCAAGGGATTCGGTATCTCATCTGGTGTCACCAGGGTTGGTCCAAGGGCACAACATCCAAGATAAATTTTCGATTGGGTCAGAAAAAGAGGATTTTCTCGCTCAATATCCCAGGCCGAGAGATCATTACAAATCGTAAAGCCAACAATGGCCCCATTTTTCCCAAGGACGTAAGCCAGCTCTGGCTCAGGAGCAGTCAGAGATGAGTCACTGCGAATGCAAATGGGGGCATTCGGCCCTACACACCGCTCAGGAGTGGCTTTAAAAAAGATCTCTGGTCGTTCGCTATGGTAGACATAATCGTAGATACCTTTGCTCCTATGACCAGGAGTTACCTGGATTCCCACACTCTCTTGATAGACCTCTGCACTTCGTTGGTAAGTAATCCCACAGCCCCACACCTCGGGAGCATGAAGAGGGATGAGGAGATGAGGTTGAGTCGGTGTGGGAGGAACATTAAGGGTTTGCCAGGCGTAGCTTCTGACCTGACGAAGAGTGGCAAGCCGCCGAGAAAGATACTCTTCCAGAGAGAGACCTACCTCCGTAGCAGCACGAAGGGCGGCGAGACAACTGCTAAACTCCGGTTTTCCTCTCCCGGTAATATCCAACACCTCTTCTCCTTGCAGAATACCAAGACGTACACCCTGTCGAGGAACAAAAAACTGAACAATCTTCATACGTAGCTCTCCACTATTTATACTCTTCCCGGGGTGGACTGAAAATATCCAAGGCGCGGGCTCCTTGGGCCGGTGTTTTCACGCTATGAGGCACATTCGACGGAATATAGTAAAATTGCCCAGCCTTGACCACCTGGGTCTCTCCACCGATAGTAAACTCAAACTCTCCTTCCAGGACAATCCCCATCTGTTCGTGAGGATGTTTGTGTTCGGGAACAACGGAATGGGGAGCGAGATCAATAAAGGAGAGCATAATCTTTTCTCCCCATGCTGCCCGCATGGTGACACCGGGAAAAATTTCTTTTGCCGTGAGCTGGGTGGGATCGATGAAATACACTTTTCTCCTCCTTGAGTGATCGGGTTGATGGTGAATCCTCAGGAGCAAACTGGGAGCTGAAGAGAGTACTTTGCCAGTACATAGCTCCTGCTTAGGTTTCATCCCCTATGCCCTAGCAATACTGTTCTGTTTGTGAGCTCATCATTTCCATGCTGGAAGATTTCCCGCCTCATCAAAGCTCATTTCTTGTGGTTCACTAAGAATTTCCAGATCAGAACGGGCCTGTACCTCTTCCAGAAAAGCTTCGGAGACTTCTACCTCACCCAGATAGAGGGTGTTCTTAATACGGATGATCTTACTCTCTTCCGGCTTGATCAACCCAATCGTAGAAAGCGCTGCCTCGATCGCTTCTCGGTCACTCTCCAGGGTCATGGGAATGCGAGCACTTTCCGGGCTGATGCCGGTCAGACAGTTGATATAGGTTGGCTTCCGGTCAATTTTATCGACGAGTCGCTGGGAAACAAAATCAGCCAGCCCCACGCCTGTTGCATTGCCATAAGTTTCCGGGGTGAGATCACGCACATAGATTCGGAGGATTTTCGGTTTTTCTGGTGGTTTCTCGGTGAGGTTCATTACCCGACCAATCACATTGGTATCCATTCCTGCACCGCTAATATTTTTGCCCATTTCATCTACAATCAGCAGATGCACATAGTCGAAAGGCAAACGCGCCAGGAGGCGTTTCGATTCTGCCTGGAGTTCCTTTTCCACCGCTTCCATTTCTTCGGGCAATACCGCTACAATTTTGGCCGTTTCGTCATACCCATTTTCGAGAATCCCCAGCCCAAAAGAAATCGGGGCATGCTTAAGCACCTCACGTCCTACCGTGGTAATCACCCGATAATAGCCGTACTGAATGTTCGCCTTATGATATTGGATAGCGCCATGATATTTCCCAAGGCCGATCGTCATCATTTTGAACAAACCACTTTCAATCTCCCCACTAAAATCGGTATGCGGTTTAATGCGGTTAATGACTCCAATATGGTCAGCCTCTGACGCATATTTATCGAGAAATACGGGAATGTGGTCCGGAGTTTCACCAATCTGGACGACTTCCATGGTAGCCCGCAGAGGGACTCCCATCGTTTGTTCAGTAATCCCATAATGCCGAAGAACATCAAGCTGTCCCTCGGCCGTACCACCACCATGGCTTCCCATGGCCGGAATAATAAACGGTCTGGCCCCGATATCCAGTAAATACTCTACTGCAGCTTTGGTAATGGTGGCTACATTGGCCACTCCTCGACTCCCGGAAGTCAGCGCGACACTGTCTCCTCTCTTGATACGAGAAGCCAAATCAATCCGGGCAAGTTCTTTTTTGACCGTACCAGGAATATCCGTGACTACCGGATCAGAAAATTTTTGTTTAATTCGAATCATTTTAGGGAATAACATCTCCTCCTCCTCTCTTTAGTGCTCATGGTTTGGCACAAGTACGCTTTGTACTATTGCCTCCTGCATTATCCAATTTGCCTGGAACATGATGCAGTCTTCTCATTCTGAACCCTTCTCTTTGCTCAAGGAGTCAAATGGACAACCCTCCACTATGCTCCGGGATGACCAATGGACTTCCCTCCGCTGCGCTACGGGATAAGCTCCGCAAAACATCTCGTCGCAGACCCTTCATTTTACTCAGAGTGACACGAGGATAGGCCATATTTCTATAACAAAGTGGTATTACATACAAAAAATACAGTGCAGGCTGGGCTTTACCTTCAAGACGCTCGTAAAGAGTCCCTACTCTGCATGAGATGCTTCACGGCATTTCTTCCTTCTGCTAATGGATACCATAAAACCAGAGAGAAGTCTATCAAAAAGTATATTGTCCTGCTGAACAGCAGGGTAACGCCAGCTCCCCATTCTACTACATACAGTTGTGTATGGCGCTCTGAACCTTTCACTTTCCCAATGTATATCCAAGAGAGAGCTTGAGTATTACCCAGGTCGATAGGGGGATGAGGATTTCCTGGGAGTCAAATGGATAACCCTGCGCTACGGGACCGCAGTTCTCTGACCTGCAATGGCTTGCGTCGAGATGCCCACGCTCTCAGCGGAGGCGCTTTTTTCCCCTCGCCAGGGAGAGGAAAAGGCCAGGGGGAGGTGAAAAGAGGGAACAACCTGCAATCTTACCTTGACAGGCTACTAATACCAGTTTGTCTTGAGCAAAGCGAAGGGTTCAGAGTGACACAAGAGTATGCTCCATTTCTCTGGCAAATTGGTATAAGAAGTGCAGAACTTCAAAGCTCACTCGTCCTGAAAGAAAAAACGAACCCCCTGTTGTTCTCTCAGGACGAGGACAAAGGATTAGTCGAGAAATTGTAAGGGGTTTAACGGCTTTTCTCCTTTACGGATTTCAAAGTGGAGATGCGGACCGGTAGAACGACCACTATTTCCACTCAAAGCGATGATATCCCCTTTCTTCACACGTGTGCCCGGACGAACCAGAAGGCGCCAATTATGCGCATACAAGGTGGAAAAGTCATTTTTATGGGCCAGAATAACTACTCGCCCATAGCCTCTGTAATAACTTGCTGTAATAACTTCCCCATCTTCCGCTGCTCGCACTGGGGTACCACGCGGAGACCGAATATCAATGCCTGCGTGAAAATCGCCACGATTACCACCCATAGGGGACTGCCGATAACCAAAGCGTGAAGAGATTTCTCCGTGGAGAGGCCAGATGAACTGGAGTCCTGCTTCTTTACTCTCTTTTTTAGCTATCGCAGTCAGTTGTTGTCGAGAAGTTCGTGCAGAAGAAACGGTGATGTTCGATTCTCTCCTCTCTTCGGTATCCTCTGCAGGCTGGCGAGCAAACAGAACCAGTTTCTGACCCGGATAGAGACGGGTGCTTTTTAAACGGTTCATCGTCTGCAGCATCTGAACATCCATATTATAACGCTGGGCAAGAGAGAATAATGTTTCTCCTCGCTGCACGGTATGTACAACGAGATCGAGGTTGGGGGATGTATTCGGTTGAGTAAACATCGAAGAAGTCCGGGCTGATTGTCCTCCATCTGACCATACCCCTGCATAGATTAGCGGAAGCCCTCTAAGATTTCCCCACAGGGAGATAGTTACCAAGAGGACCAGGACGACGTGTCTTTGGTGGATACTATTCCGAGCTACCACTCTGCTTCCCTCCCTTATCACATACCAAAGTTGCACTTTACAGTAGGACTGAAGTCACTACCCTGGACTGAAAACACTGGCTCTCCGGCTGCTGGTGCAGGACAAGTTATCACGGATTGAGCGTACAAGGCTCCGCTCTCTCCTTCTCAAGACACTACATAACTTCCCTCCTGGTTACTCTCCCCTTTTTCCCGCGCGTTGTGAAAACAGTTTTGCTCCGCTGTTACCCTGAAGGAGTTTGTCCCCGGGTATACGAAAAAAAGGCCTGGCTTGTTGTGGAAAGATTGCTTCTCCACTGAAAAGAAGAAAAATGCTGATGGAGACAAAAGTGGGGAATAAGAAGAACGAAAGTGAGGATTAAAGATAACAGCAGGAAAAGGCTGCTCCGCGAAACCTCTACGCCAACGTACCATTTACTTCACCCACTATCGCAGATCGTTGAATCCCATGGGTGTACCTTCCTCTAGCCAGCAGAAATGACACCCGAGAGAGCCGCAAGAATATGACCAGTCACACCTGGAACTTTTCGAGCATTCTTACATGTTAGCACAAGACATCATCCACCACTGAAAAGCTCTTTACCTTAATAGAGATTTCCCTAATAGAGATTTCCCTTGCGAAAAATCAAACAAGGGCAACATACTACAAAGCTACTTTTCTTGTCAACAAAATTTTCACTGAAATGGGAAAAAAATATGCGGAGCTTTACTAAGAAACAATAAGAGAAAGGGTCTTTGGGAATCCCTCTGCTCTCTCCTATCCCCTCTGAGTCCTTATACAGAGCAAATATCTTGCCAAAGCCTCATTCTGGACTAAAGAGAATCCAGGACTACTCTTCGATATTGAAGTAAAATGATTTTTCCCTTCTCTCTTTTCTTCCTCTTTCTTGACTGCTATTTTCCAGTTCGACATAATTGTCGAGATAAGAGGTTTGAGGGAAACCGGAGGAGGAAAAAACATTGGTGGTGAAATACTTTACTCGCCGAGGACAAATTTGTCGTCTTCTCGACAAATTTGTCGAGCCGAACTCATAGTGAGTATTACTCTCTCATCTAGTGAAAAATCGCTCATGAATTGCTCCCAAAACAGGAGATTCTTCGCACAGTTTATCCTGAGTAAAACGAAGGACTCAGAATGACATTCTGAATTTTACTCACTATGAGTTCGAGCCGCAAAATCTGGATCAATTGAGAAAGCCTGATGTTCTTTGGAATTCACCACGGCTGACTACAGGACTTCCCTGCACTTCGTTTTGGGAGGCACGGAGGGGTTTGAGGCCGAATTAATATTACCTCGGCGAGAGGAGAAAAGAGGTACCAACAAGCGCACAGGGGAATATCTGGCTCTTTCCCCTGTGCCACGCAAACAAACCTAGCGAAGGATGGCCATTAAGGAGGCGATATGGTCGATTTTCTCCAGATGCGAGAGATATTGCAGAGATTGTTCCACTTTTTCTGAAGACAATACCAGAGACGCACAGGCCTGAAATTTCGCATACAATTCCGTATCGGAGAGGGGATGATCAGGATGACCTTTCGGGATCTCCACCTGCTGAGTGTATTTCCGTCCGTCACGGAGTTTCACAGTGACAATGACCGGTAACTCCTCGCCATTCCTTCCTTCGCCCTGGGCTACGGTATGAATTTGGCGTGTAACACAGCGTAAGAGCTGCTGGGCCTGGGGACGCTGTACCATGTAGTCAGTAAATTGCTGGAGACCAACCGTCTTGTCGAGGATGGCTGTGGCCAGACAATATTCCATGCTGAATTTGCCTTCCAGTCCGGTTTGGGGACGGCTGTGGATCAGTACGTCACTGGCAATTTGGCTCAACACACAGTCTATCTCTTCCACCTCTTCTGGGGTAAAGTGATGTTTATGCACTAACGCCAGCATTCCATCAATGGCCCGATGGGTAAAGGCACAACAGGGGTACTGCTTGACGATAATGCCAGAGGAGATGATCTCGTAAGGATCTCCAAGCGTTTTGGTCATCTGCTCTAGTCGAAAGTCGCCAGTGCCGGTAAACAATTGTGCAAAACCGAAGGGGGCTTCCAGGATCCCTTCATCGGCGGTAAATCCCATTTGGGCAAGTGTGGCGGCCATCACCCCACTCATGGCAGCATGCCCGGGATGAAATGGTTTAGTCATGGTCCCGAAATTTTGGCGGAGACCACTCGCCATAGAGGCGGCTATCCCTAACGCTCTGGCAATCTGTTGGGGGGAGAGATGGAGCAGTTTGGCAACTGCAGCCGCTGCTCCCAACGCCCCGAGAGTAGAGGTGGCATGCCAGCCCAATCGATAATGTGTTGGGTTGACTCCTCTCCCTACTTTTCCAACCACCTCGAAGCCAAGAATATAAGCCAGGAGAAGCTCTCTCCCTGAAACTCCTTTTTCTTCTCCAGTGGCCAGGATCGCTGGAAGCAGCGCCACGGACGGATGGCCGCTCATTGCCCAGTTGACATCATCGTAGTCATAGGCATGCGCCATGGTGCCATTGGCCAGAGCAGCCTGAGGAGAAGAAGTCTGAAAACCACTACCCAGTACACTCGCTTGGGGCGTGCCACCGAGCGCCTTGATATAGCGGGTAATAATCTCCCCAGCCGGACTCGTCACCCCAGCTAATGTAGTGCCAATCGTATCGAGGATAGCGTGCTTGGCTTTGTGGATAGTTTCAGTGGGAAGATCCTGGTAGGTCACCTGATGTAAAAAAGAGGCCAGTTGGTAGGTCGTATCCATAGCTATCTCCTCCTTATGCTATTGACTGTACCCAGTCTTGCCAGTACACGACAGCTTCTCTCGTTTTATTTTTGTAAAGACTCCTCTTTCCTGTTGAGCAACCACTGCTCTACGAGATGCGAGTCGTGCAAGATCTGATAGGCTGCACAATGTGGTGTGATCTCTCCCTGTTCCACTTGTTTGACTAACTCTCCCAACCGCGCTGAGTTCTCGACATTCTGCATAAAAAGGGTGCGTACACCCCTGGCCAGGAGAGTGAGCAATTCTCGTTTGCGGCGCTGCTGACGGCGCAGGGCAAACTGTCCAGAGTGGTGGAGAGCACGACGATGTGCTTCAATGTGAGCGAAGAGTTCTGGAATGCCAATATTCGTATGAGCCTGGGTGGTCAAGACGGGGATCTGCCACCAGGGCTCTCGCTGGTAGATCTGGACCAGACTCCGCAGTTCTGTTACGATTTGATTAGCTCCTTCTCGATCCGCTTTATTCACCACAAAGATATCCGCGATCTCCATCAGGCCGGCTTTCATGGTCTGGATAGTGTCCCCTCCCTCGGGAACCAGGATCACAATCGTGGTGTCCGCAGCTTCAACAATATCCAGCTCGTTTTGTCCTACCCCAACCGTTTCGACGATCACGTAATCCTTTCCGGCAGCATCCAGGAGTTTCATGACATCTCTGGTAACCCGGGATAATCCTCCTGCCTCTCCTTTGGTAGCCAGACTGCGGATAAACACCCCGGGATCCAGATAGTGTTGTTGCATGCGGATTCGGTCTCCCAGTAGCGCTCCCCCGCTAAAGGGGCTGGTAGGATCTACCGCAATAATCCCGACCGTCTGATTCTGCTGGCGGATATGAGCGGTTAATTTATCTACAAGAGTGCTTTTCCCAGCACCTGGAGGGCCGGTCACACCCAGATAGTACGCTTTTCCGGTATGCGGATAGATCGCTTCTATAATGGCAGCACTCTCAGCAGCTTCTCTTTCCAGGAGAGAGATCAGGCGAGAAAGGGCACGCTGTTCTCCTTTCAGCATCCGGTCAACCAGTTCCATGCTGACAATCCTTTCTGTACAGGCCTTCCGAGGAATCTTGTTCATAACGAGCGCTCACAAAACTCAATAAGCACTCCACCGGTCGTCTTGGGATGGAGAAAAGCGATACGGGCTCCACGGGCACCTCTACGGGGCACCTCATCGATAAGCCGAACACCTCGCTCCTGCGCTTTCTGCAGTGCTTCCATCACATTCTCTACGGCAAAGGCTACATGGTGTATACCCTCACCACGCTTCGCTATATACCGGGCAATCGGTCCCTCTGGGGTCGTATCCTCCAGCAGTTCTAATTCGCTATTTCCTACCTGGACAAAGGCAATCTTTAGACCATCGTGTTCTTCCCGATGTCCAATGGGAAGGTCGAGGACATTTTCATAAAACCATACCGCTTCTTCTAGATTCTTCACCGCCATTCCAACATGATCGATCCCTGTGATCATCCGTCATCTTTCCTTCCTACACTTCTGTAGATCTTTTTACATGGGTACGGATAAATTCCACTACATCCTGAGTAGAGGTTCCCGGGCCAAAAACCGCTGCAATTCCCTGTTCCTGGAGTTTGGGAATATCGCTTTTGGGAATGATCCCCCCCCCAATTACCACAATATCCTCTGCCCCTTGTTCACGCAGGAGTTCTACAACACGAGGGAAGAGATACATATGTGCCCCTGATAAGCAACTCAGTCCGATGACATCCACATCTTCCTGAATCGCTGCCTGTACAATCTTCTCCGGCGTCTGTCGTAAACCCGTATAGATGACCTCCATGCCCGCATCTCGTAAGGCCAAAGCCAAAACCTTTGCTCCCCGATCGTGTCCATCCAGCCCTGGTTTTGCGATGAGGACTCTATAGGGTCTTTCTTTACTCATCTCAGCTCCCTCCCTTCTTTGCCACGAGCAATGAACAGTGAACAGTGATATTATCCTGACACAGACACTCCACTCTAGAGCATGATCAGGAGACTTTCTTGGTAAAGCGTTTATGCTGGAAGCACGGACGTCCCGCCCGCTGCGGGCCAGAGGTCCATGTTCCCAGCATATCCATATTTCCCAATCGACGTGGGCAATGCCAGAGCTCTCTCTTTAAATATGCACTGGAATAGCATAATTCTTCTATTTGTTTTGATTGCTCATTGCTCATAGTTCAACCCCATTATACAGCCGTTTAGGCAAGGAGGCAAGCCTCATTCCTTTCCCGCAAAAGGAAGTTCCCCTTGACAGGGTGAGCTTCTCTCATTATATAGTAAAAAGTAAGCGAACAGAGTCTGAACATAAATTAGAGCGTAGAGTGACTCGAGAGCTATACGATGACCAGGGTATTAGCATTGGAAGCAAAGAGCAAGATAAAGTGCAAGAACAGGAGTAGTTGATTAGGTTAACAGCTTGTTCCATTTGGAGAGCTGGGGAGGAGTAAGAGGAGGATTATGGAAAGACGACCGATGACACGTGAGGGGTTTGAGGCACTTCGGAAAGAACTGGAGCACTTAAAGAAGGTCATACGACCGCAGGTTATTGCCGAGATCAGCCGAGCTCGGGAATTTGGAGACCTCAGTGAAAATGCCGAATATCATGCGGCAAAAGAGAAACAGGGATTCATCGAATCTAAGATTCGTCAAATTGAAGATAAACTCGCTCGGGCCCAGGTCATTGATACCACCAATCTCCAGAGCGATCGTGTCGTCTTTGGGGCAACGGTGGTGGTGATTGATGAGGAGACGAACGAAGAGAAGTCCTTTCGGTTGGTTGGAGAGGATGAAGGAAATACCCAGGAAGGGAAAATTTCTATCATGTCGCCTTTAGCCCGTGCCTTGCTGGGGAAAGAAGTGGGTGATGTGGTCCAGGTCAACGCACCCAAGGGAATTATGCGCTATGAAATTGTCGATATTTATTTTACCTAGATTCTCTCTTTTGAGCTGCTTTCTTCCCTTTTCTTGTCTCGATCCCTGATCGGTTTTCTCTTCGGCGACACATCAAAAACTTTCCGTTGACCTCCGCAGAAAAATCTGCTAGGGTGAAACCGTCTAGAAAACAAAGTGGATAAGTCCTATATCTCCTTATGCAAGGGCAGAATATATGAGCATTATCACCATTTCGCGTGGTTCGATGAGTGGGGGGAAAGCGCTAGCGGAAAAAATAGCGGAGAAGCTCGGGTATCGCTGTATTTCGAGTGAAGTGATTGTCCAGGCAGCTCAAAAGTTTGGAGTCCCTGAACCAGATCTGAGCCGGGTCTTTGAAAAATCCCCTACTTTTTGGGAACGCTTTACGGAGAGTAAACGGATCTATTTGACCTTTATTCAGGCCGCCCTCTGTGAGCAGGCCCTCCAGGGAAACATGGTGTATCATGGCAGTGGCGGTCAGGAATTGCTCCGGGAGATCCCTTATGTCCTAAAAGTACGCCTCATCGCTCCTCTGGAATTCCGTATCCAATTTGTCCTGTCCCAGCACCCAGAACTTGATCGAAAAACCGCTATGCGACGGATTCAGGAGGTGGATGCGGAGCGGACCAGGAGGATGGAATACTTTTTCAATGTCGATTGGCGTGATCCACTCCGTTATGACCTGGTGATCGACCTCAGTAAACTGAGCATCGATTCGGCAGCAGACATTGTTATCGAAGCAGCCCAGGGGCAGGAATTTCGTCCCACTCCGGCATCGCTAAAAATTTTGCAAGATCTGACCCTGCGTTGTCAAATCATTGGTGCGTTAGCTATTCACCCCGAAACAAAGAACCTGCGTGTAGAAGTATCCGTAGATAGTGGAACGGTACAACTGGCCGGTTCGGTGCCAGCATCACTGCGAGAAACCGTGAAGAATGTTGTGCGAGAGATAAGTAGCGTCAAAGAGATCGTGGAAAAATTCTGAAGAAGAGAGGAAGTAAACCAATGGCCAGATTTATTGTATCCCTGACTACTGCTCCCCGTGGAGTTGGACTGGAAGTCGGTCCCTACGTCAAAGCAGCCGTCCAGGCTATTCAGGCAAGCGGTGTCCCGTATCAAGTGACTCCCATGTCCACTATCTTTGAAGCCGATTCTCTCGAAGAGGTGTTTGCAGTAGTTACCAGAGCCCATAATGCGATCATCGATTCCTCAGGAGCGCTGCGAGTTGGTACCACTATTGTGATCGATGATCGTCGAGATAAAGAGCGAACGATGACCGATAAGGTCAAGGCTGTCATGGATATATCGGATGAAACCACCACGTAGACAAGAATTTGAACAGGTGGCCTTGGTGCATCTGAACGCGTTGTATAATGCTGCTTTAAGCATGACACGCGAAGAGAAAGAGGCGGAAGATCTCGTCCAGGAAACGTATCTGAAGGCGTACCGTTTTTTCCATCAATTTGAGCGGGGAACGAATTGCAAGGCCTGGCTTTTTAAAATTCTCCAGAATACTTATATTAATCGCTATCGCAAACGGAGTAAAGAGCCGCCAACGGTTGACGTCCAGGATGTGGACTCTCTCTGTGAATATGAAGAGCTCCCCGAAGGAGAGAAAAATATTCTCGAAGACGAAGGGGTCCTCAAGTTTCTGGTCAGTGATGATGTGTACCGGGCTTTAGATATGCTTCCTGCTGAATTTCGTCTCGTGGTCATTATGGCAGATATCGAGGAATTTTCTTATAAAGAAATTGCCACCATTCTGGGTTGCCCGATTGGCACGGTCATGTCTCGTCTACACCGTGGACGACGTCTCCTGCAGCAATCTCTTTTTGAGTATGCCAAAAAACTGGGCTATCTCAAAAGCGAAGGACATACCACCTGACCGATCAACCCTCTTCCTTCATCCTCTCTTCCAACCACCTTTTTGCTGCGTTTACCTGCTCTTGATCCTTTGCAGTCAAGACGATACGCACCAGAGATTTTTCATTCTCCCGAATCGGATAAGAACCCAATTGCACCTGAGGAAAGCATTGCATCGCTTCGGTCAGCAGATGAGCAAACTCGGTTTCCCATTTGGTTGTCGTAAAGGAGACGGTACAGTACGGCTCTGTGCGCAGATAGTCACGTACGGCCGTGAAAATTCGTTGCAGTGTCCGGGGAACTCCAGGAAATACATAGAAGTTTTTGAGGATAAATCCCGGGAAAAGAAAGATATTATCCAAGGTAACGATTGCACCACGGGGGAGATTAGCCATGGCCAATCCTGCAGCAGCTTGCTCCCCCTGAAACCGATTTTGCAACACAGCGAGGGCTTCAGGGTGCGGTTCGAGTGGCACCTCCAACAACTGGGCTAACGCGGGCCGGGTGACGTCATCAGGGGTAGGGCCCACTCCTCCGGAAACCACAATATAGTCGTAGTCGGTCCAGAGGGGTCGAAGCATGCGCACAATTACTTCGATCTCGTCGGGGAGGGTTAAAATCAGATGCACGAGGATACCTAAAGCATGAAGCTCTCTGGCCAACCAGGTTGCATTGGTATTTTCAACACTACCAGAGAGGAGCTCATTACCAATAGTCACAATAATCGCCCGTTTCTCTGTTGTAGCCACCCTTTTTCTCCTCTATTTTCCTTACTCAGCGCAGTTTTGCCTTTAACCAGTCTGGTAGAGGTAAAGTGATTGCGTAAAGACCAGGGATTGCTAGCGTTCCACCAGTCGCTTCTACGTTAGCCATAAGCCAGGTATGCAGTTGCAGCGCTTCTTTTGCCGATAAAGGAGGGTTAAGCGGTATGAGTGTATAACTAGGCTCATCCGGAAAGTCTGGGTCATCCTCCCGGTGTACGGAACAGAGCATAGCAGCCTCTTTCTGGACATTCACCACCAGCTCGTGATAACCAAAGGGCGCATAGACAATATCTATGCACTCACCATTTGTATCAAACTCCACGGATACTATAATCTTATCGGTAGATATCTCCTGTTGGGGAAGGTGATGGCTGTGTAATGGCATCGGTAGATTTTTCTCCCTTGTCTACTCGCCTGTGTTGTTCTTGGCGCATTGTATCAGCGCAATGAGCATGAAAGTGGTTTACGCTAATGATTTCTTTTTCTGCCATCAATTCTATCCGGTGATGACAGAAAGCACAATAATAATCTGGGATATACATCATACCTTATCTTTATTCTTTTGTGATTCCTCCAGGAGATCAGGAGACTCTCATCGCACTCTGGAGGCTTCTCAGTTTGGTGATCTACCCCTTCGTTACAGGGATTTCTCTATCAAAACTGCCTCTCCTTTGCTGATCTGTTCGATAATATAACGACATCCCTTCGCCTAAGAGCAAGGTTTGTACCAACCAGTAGTATCCGGCAATCCACTCCTGAGACATAGAGGATACGGAGGTCTCCATTTAAAATTCTCCCGGAGCAGAAAGAAGTCCAAGGGTTCTCCGTGTTCTCCGTGCCTCCGTGGTAAAACCACGATTGTATTTTGCTGAACTGCTCCAGGTAAACTTTGCCTGATGACGATACAAATTTGCACACTAGATGAACAAGAGACTCTGCTTGACATCGGAGATGCGATACCGTATACCTGAATTGGTCAGGTCATGTTGACCCTTCGTTGCACGCAGGGCCTGTCCTGACCAACGAGCAGGAATTACCAAGGAATATCTCAGAGAAAGGAGAAAAGACGACTATGTCTCATACTTCACTCATCAACGAAGTACGAAATAAAATCAGCGGATTATCTAAAGAGCTGATGGAGGTTACCTCTCGACTCGTCCAGTTTCCTACCGTAGTGCCACCCGGTTACATCGATGAGTGTGTGGCCTACGCTCAGTCCTATTTTCAGCAGCGTGGTATTACCACTACGATTCATCAGCATGTAGAACGTAAACCGAACCTCTGCGCTACCATTCCGGGGAAGAAACCTGGAAAGGTGCTCTGGCTTGGACATCTCGACGTCGTTCCGGAAGGAGACCATGCGGCCTGGAAACATCCACCCTTTAGCGGAAAGATTGCAGGAAATCGTGTGTATGGCCGTGGGGCAACCGATATGAAAGGGAGCTGTGCTGCAGCGATGATCGCAGCGACCGTCCTGCATGAGATAGCCCAGGGAGAGCATCCTACACTCGAAGTTTGGTTGACCGCTGATGAAGAAATTGGAGGACAGGATGGAGCAAAATGGCTTGCCGAGTCTGGAAAATTTCAGGGAGATGTCTGTCTGGTGGGGGATGCCAGTGGGGGGAGTCGCGACCGTCCAACCATGGAACTCGGCTGTAAAGGAGGAATGGCCACGGTCATCAAAGCTCAGGGGGTCACTGCGCATGGCTCTCAACCCTATCTTGGATCAAATGCAATAGAAAAGCTGCTCGCCGTGATTCCGCATGTCAAGAAAATTGGGGAGTTTCCCCTCGATGTGCCCACAGAACTCGAACCGGTGATCCAAGCCAGTATCGATTTTCTCCTCGAAGACCCTTCTCTCACTCCCAAACAACGGGATGGAACCAGGCGTCTTTACCACTATCCGACGGTAAGTCTCAACATCATCCAGGGAGGTGTCAAACGGAATGTCGTGCCGGATAAGGCTGAAGCGACCTTTGATATTCGCATTACTCCTGGATGCTCTATTACCCGGGTTCGTGATCGCATGCTTGAACTCCTCAAAGAATCGGGAGTAGAGGGAATCACGGCTGATATCAATACAGGACGAGGTGGATTTTACGAATCCCCCTCGCATCCAGCAGTGGTGCAATTCCGCAAAACCATCCAACTGGTGCTGGGAAAAGAACCCCTCATGAAACTCTCCACCGGAGGGACCGATGGAATCTCTGTACATCATATCGCCCGGATTCCCTGTGTCACCTATGGCCCTATAGTTCCTGGGGTAGCACATACGCCAAATGAATATGTCACTGTGGAAAATTTGCTTAACGCCGCCCAGGTCTTTGCGGCTTTTCCGTTGGTCTATACCAAAGAGTAAAGAAGTATTGTCATAAGAGAAGAGGAGAGAAGATATGCGGTTCGTCATCATCGGGGCAGGAGCTGTAGGTGGAGTGTTGGGAGCTCATCTCTTTCATGGGGGAGAAGAGGTGATACTGGTTGATCCGGCTGAGCATATCGAAACCATTCGACAAAAAGGTTTACATCTGAAAGGACGATATGGAGATTTTGTTGTGCATCTTCCTGCGGTGCGAACCCTCACCGAGGTTTCGCCTCAAGCAGATGATATCCTTTGCCTGGCGGTAAAACAGTATGATACCGAGACAACGGTCAAACAACTCAAGGAAATATACAGTGCTGATACACCGCTCTTCTGCTTTCAAAATACCGTGGAAAATGAAGAGATAGCCCTCCAGCATTTTCATCAGGTCTATGGAGTGGCCATCCGCATGGGAGCAAAGTTTGTGAAAGCAGGTGAGGTGAGTCATTTAGGAGGAAATAGCCTGACTATAGGACGTTACCCTTCCGGAATCGATGCCACTGCCGAAGAGGTCGCTGCGCATATCCGTAAGGGAGGATTTACCGTCCATGTCCATCCTGATATTGTCGGGGTAAAGTGGTATAAACTTTTTGTCAACCTGAGTAACAGTGTGCATGCTCTTTTCGGTCTCTCTTCTGAAGAAAGTCCCAATAATCCAGAATACCGGCAGCTTCGCGCTGATCTCCTCGAAGAGTCCTTGACTGTGGTGAAAGCAGCGGGGATTCAACTACAGCATCTGGAAGGAGAAGAGCCTATCGAGGAGCTTATCGCTCAGCTTCGACAACCGGACTTTCCTCGACGACAGGTTGCTGCAAATCCGGAAGATCGAGCCTATCCTTCCATGTGGCAGGATATTTACTGGAAACGAGGAAAAACCGAAGTGCATCAACTCAATGGGAAAATCGCCGCCCTTGGTCGCCAGGTGAAGATACCAACCCCTATCAATGATTTATTGACGCAACTTGTCGGTGAGATGGCAATCAAAAAAGAAGCACCAGGGAAGTATACCATCCTCCAGTTTCGTGCTATGCTCCAAAAAGTGCCTGTGCCGGGGGTACGGTGAGTGTGTATACAAAATTATTTAGTGGAAGGCTGAGTCCTGCATTGTACTCAGAATAAATTCCACCTGCTTGTCATGCTGAGCAAAAGGCGAAGAATCTCGCTTTTCGGATGTTTTGTGGAGTTTATTCCTTCCCTACATGCAGGACAAACTCTGAGCGAAGCGAGAGGTTCAGCATGACAAATCAATAATGAATCTAATAGAGCACTGCATCAACAATGCAGACCAATAGTATACTCCACAGGCAGATCAAGGGAGAGATGATCATGCATGAATTACCCTTTGCTGCGGTTATGGAAAAGATCGAAGCGGTGTATCCGGGGATCATTCATCTGGCCTTACAGTCTTATGCTCACAAACATGGACTAGATCCGACTGCTTCTCCCGTTACCCAGTTTCTTGACCGGGGCTTCTGCTATAGCGGAGTATTATGGCGGGTACCTCTGTCAGACGAGACCCAGGAAGAACATCAGTTCTTGACCATTCCAGAAGCAGGAGGGGTTGTACCGGAAAAGCGACATTTTCGCTTGTTAGCCAATCCCACCGCTGCCGAAGATCCATGGGTAATTATCGGAGAAGAGTTTGTGACGGTGTTGTGTGGTGTGCTTACTATTTTTGGCCTCGATGTGGACAAATCATTTCAGATCAATCCGGGAGAAGAAAGGCTTTCTTATGGTTGCTACTGCGATCAGGCAAAACGAGAGATTCGATGGTTTCAGGATCGACATGGGTTGCGTGCGGAAAAACCCTGGACGACGGTGATCTTTCGTCATCGCTATATCCCGTTGAGTCGCCTTGCTCATATCCTCGGTTCAACTCATCCGGATGTCCTGGAAATTCAGTCTCGGGAGATTGCTCCATTGGGAGGAAAGGAAAGAAAAACCTGAAGGGCTCCAAAACGACCAGCATAGTCTTGATACAGGCTGACAATTTTGCAGAGGAGAATCAGCAATGAGGTCACGACTCTTTGTGCTTTTTATGCTTTTACTCCTGAATATTTCCCGCTCGAGTATGGCTCAGGATATTCCACTTTTCGATGCGCATATTCACTACAACCAAAATGATTGGGAAATCCTGACTCCAGAGCAGGTGCTGGCCATTCTCGATCGGGCTGGTGTACAGTGGGCCCTGGTGTCCAGCACTCCCGATGAGGGGACACTCCGGCTTTACGAAATAGCTCCCCACCGGGTGGTGCCCTTTCTGCGCCCCTATCGGAGCTGGGAGGATAGAGAGAGCTGGCCTTATGACCAGACTATTCAGACCTACGTAGAGGAACGGCTCCCTTCCGGGATCTACAGAGGGATCGGAGAGTTTCATCTGGCCCTGGCCCATGTGGAAGCACCGGTAGTTAAGCGTTTTGCTGAACTTGCCGTACAATACCAGCTCTTCTGGCATGCCCATGTGGATGCTACCACCGTAGAAAAACTCCTGCACCTGTATCCAAATGTGTGTATCCTCTGGGCCCATGCGGGAATGTCTGCGGCACCGGATGCAGTTGGACAGCTCCTGGATCGATTCCCCCGTCTATGGGCAGAGCTGTCTATACGCTCAGATATAGCGCCGAATGGTATACTCGATCCAGCCTGGCGTGCGATCTTTCTCCAGCATCCAGATCGTTTCCTCATCGGTACAGACACCTGGTCATCCTGGCGCTGGAAGGGTTTGATCGAGGGAGCACAGAGAGTTCGAGGCTGGTTAAGTCAGCTCCCTGCTACCACCGCCACCCAGCTTGCTTACCAAAACGCTGAGCGGCTCTTCGGTCCTTCCCGGCCTCGTGAAACTTCTCTCTGCGGTTTGGTCTCGGCACAGGCTCTTCCTGCACAGCGATAGCTGCTGCTCCATTCACCGGTCTAACACGTGGATTGGTAGACCATTTCTCTTGCTTGTACAGTGCTAAACGAAGTTTTGATCTGTCATGCCGGATCCAAAGCAACCGGAAGAGAAAAACCTTTCAGTATCGCATCACTCAATGCCTGTCCTGCCGCTAGTGAAGGCATAAACTCTGCGAAGCATCTCCAGAACGAGATGCTTCCACTGTGGTTCAGGAAGACAACCTACAGAATGCCTCTCCTCGAACCTAGAGTGCCAGATATTTCTTGACCATCGCTTCATTTTTCCAGAGTTCCTCTATAGTCCCTTCGTACTGGATGATTCCCTTTTCGAGAATATAGGCTCTGTTAGCTACTACCTGAGCAAACTTGAGGTTTTGGTCGGCCATCAGAATGGTCACTCCGCTTTCCTGAATGCGGAGAAGAGTTTCAGCGAGCATCTGTACGATAAGAGGGCTCAGCCCTTCAGAGGGTTCATCCAGCAGGAGAAGCAGGGGGTTTTCCATCAGGGCTCTGCCAATTGCCAGCATCTTCTGCTCTCCCCCACTGAGGTATCGTCCCTTGCGTGTCTCCAGAGGACGGAGGGCAGGGAAAAAATCCAGAACCTTTTCCACAGTCCAGTCTCCATACTGTTTTGGCATGGCCCAGCGGGCAATCTCCAGATTCTCCCGAACCGTTAGATCCGGGAAAATACGTCGATCATCCGGGACATACCCTACCCCTCGACGAGCAATAGTATAGGGTGGATTCCCGGTAATCTCCGTTCCCTGGAACCGTATGCTGCCGGAGTGCGGAGGAGTCAAACCCATAATGCTACGCAAGGTGGTGGTTTTCCCAACTCCGTTTCGTCCAAGCAAACAGACCACTTCCCCCGCTTGTACGGTCAGAGAGAGGTCCTGCAGGATATGACTCGTGCCATAAAAAGTATTGATCTGTTCGACCACCAGCATCTCGGGTGTGATTTCACTGGTCTTCTCTGACCATGTGGAGACTCTCCTTTTTCCCACCAGTTCTTCTCCCAGATATATTTCACGGACCTCTGGATTCTCGCGAATTCTATCCGGGGCGCCATCAGCGATCACCTGGCCACGATGCATGACGATGATCCGTTCTGAGAGAGAAAAGACCACATCCATATCATGTTCCACAATGAGAAAGGTAACCTGCTTTTCCCGGGCCAGGTGGCGAATATGTTCCAGGATAGAGGTCCGTTCTACAGGATTCATTCCAGCGGTCGGTTCATCCAGGATCAGGAGATGAGGACGAGTAGCCAGTGCCATACCGATTTCGAGGAGACGTTGATCCCCATGGGAGAGGGCTTCGGCAGGAAGCCCTTTTTTATCCAGCAATCCAATATCTTCCAGGATTTCCTCTACCCGTACTGTTACACTATCCATTTTACGCAGATTGGATAAAAGCTGGAGACTTTTGCCCAGCAGAGCGAGCACAGGAATAGTGAGGTTAGCCGCGACACTCAGGGAGGGAAGGATATTGGTAATCTGAAAGGACCGTCCCATTCCCTTTTTGACCCGCTGGTGCACTGGCAGGGTGGTAATTTCTTCCCCCTGAAAAAAGATCTGTCCGGCATCGGGAAATAACTTGCCAGTGAGCAAGTTGATAAGCGTAGTTTTCCCTGCTCCATTTGGGCCAATGATTGCGGTGAGTTCCCCGGGATTCAGGGTAATATCGACATCATGCACCGCCTGGACATTCCCAAAATGTTTGCGTAAGCGTACCGTTTTGAGTAACTCCATCAGCCTTTCTCCCGATTGGTAAAAGAAGTGAAGGAAGGAGTAATACGCATTACAAACCCCACAATCCCGCCTCGAAATCCTAACAGGATAATCAACAGCACCACCCCATAAACCAGTAACCAGTATTCGGTAAAACGGACGATGACCTCTTTCAAGAGGAGAAAGAGGATACTTCCTACGATAGGGCCAGTAAAACTCCGTATACCTCCCAGGAGGCTGGCCAGTACTGGCTCTGCAGACTTCGTCCAGTGTGCCACATCAGGGGCCACGATATTTTCTAATGGAGCGGACAGGGCCCCGGCAAGACCAGCGAAGCAGCCGGACAGGATAAAAGCGATCAGACGATACCGCCGCACCGGGATCCCACCAAAAGCGACACGTTCCTGATTCTCCCGTATCCCTTGCAAAACCAGCCCAAATGGTGATCGTATAATCCGATAAAGAAGGAGCGTGGCAAGCAGGGTCGTGCTGAGCACGAAGTAATAGTAGTGTTCCATCGAACGCATGTTCAATCTGAGGAGGTAAAAAAGGGTCAGAGGTGCACGGGGAATACCGAGGAGCCCATCATCGCCACCGGTCACTGCTCGCCATTTCCACACAATAGCATAGATCAGCATTCCAAAGGCTAAGGTGAGCATGGCAAAATAGACATCGGTATGCCGTACGCAAAAGAAACCGATGATCAGAGCAACCAGAGCTGCAACCAGGGTACCGCCGATGATTCCAACCAATAACGAGGGAAAAGCATGTTTCAGAATTAACCCGGCCGCATAGGCTCCCGTGGCGTAAAATGCCGCATGGCCAAAAGAAAGAAGCCCGGTAAAGCCAAAGAGCAAGTTAAAACCGAGAGCAAACAGGGTGAGCAAAAAAATCTGGATAGCCAGATAGATATAAAAGCGGGGAACATACTGCGGGAAGAGGATCAATCCGATAATCAGGAGAAGTAGAAGAGCTGGAACAAGCATTCTGCGCATGGTGTGATCTCCCTCTCAGGCTTCGCGGACTCCAAAGAGTCCCCACGGACGAATGGTCAAAACCACAGCCATCAGCACAAATGCCAAGGCCATTTCAAAGACGGGGAGAAAGAGTATTCCATAAGCATGGAGCAGCCCGATAAGTATGGCCCCGAGAAAGGCTCCTTTTAAGCTCCCCAGTCCACCAATTACTGCCACCAGAAAGGCTTCGATAATGATTACCTCTCCCATCCCTGGAGAAACAGGACGGATAGGGATACTGAGAGCTCCTCCCAGGGAGGCAAGCCAGCTCCCAAACATGAAAACATAGGTATAAAGTTTGGAGACATTGATCCCTATAGCACTGGCCATCTCTCTATCTGCCGCGGCAGCTACGATAAATCGTCCCCACCTGGTTTTCTCCAGCAGGAGCCAGAGCCCCAGAGCGGTGAGAAAACCGATTCCAATAATGAAGAGATTGTAGATTGGGTAGGATCGACCAAGCAGAGGAATGGCATCATTCAGACTGGGTGGAGTAGGTGGAGCCTGGTAGATCGGTCCCCAGATCAGCTTGACCAGATCGTTAAAGATCAGGACAAAGGCAAAGGTCAAGAGAAGCTGGTAAGCCACCTCGAGGGCATAGACCTGTCGAAGAAAATACCGCTCGATCCCATAACCAATACCGGCCACTACTACTGGTCCTATGAACAACGCGATCCAGAAGTTATCCTGAAATAGGGAAAAGAAGAAGAAGGTAAAATAAGCGCCGAGCATATAAAAACTGCCATGAGCAAAATTGAGCACACGCAGGACCCCAAAGATAATACTGAGTCCAGCGGCGACCATCCAGAGATACATGGCTTCGCTCAGACCAATCATCCCCTGAAAAAGAAGCAGATCGAACATCTTAGATCCTCAATAAGCAATGGGCAGGGTAATCCCTGCCCTCTCCAGGACTATGCCTTCGGAAATGGAGGCATCCGATAATACATCTCGGCTGGGACAGCCCTCAAGTCAGTTAAGGTCGGAAATGGATACGCCGGATCGTGAGTAATTCTCCCCCACGGGACTTCATAAACCGCCTGATGGTCTTCAGGCCGGAAGTAGCGTCGTCCGGCTGGAGTAATCATAGCCAGTCCCTCCAGTGCTTTGATCACTTCTGCAGTCTCCAGCGTACCCGCTTTTTCCACAGCCGCTTTGATGGTATATATCGCCGAATATGTTGTCTCCGAGACGTAGTGCGGATATTTGTTCCAGCGTTTGTGGAATCGTTCGACAAAAGCTTTATTCTCAGGAGTCGGAGGATAGAGAAACCAGTAGCGGGCGGTGACCCAGGCTTTTTCCGGATACTCTGCTCCCAGCCCTTCTAAAACATCCATTGCTCCACCCATAGGGGTCATCCAGGTCTGTATCTTATCAAATACTCCAAAAAGCTTTGCCTGTTTTATAAGCGTTACCGCTTCGCCAGCCCACTGGGTGGAGTAAATCCCCTCTGGATTAGCGTTCATGACCTTGGTGATATGACTCCCAAAATCGGTGGTGAGAAACTTGGCCCACGATTCTTCGACAAATTCGACATCTGGTCGGAGTGTTTTAAGGGTCTGTTTGAAGAATTTCCAGGAAGTATGTCCATACTCGTAGTCTGCTCCAATAGTAGCCCAGGTCTTGGCAGGCATATCCTGCGCTACATAGGCGGCTAAGATGCCATCCTGGTAGACCGGAACGCTGATACGAAAGATCTGCTTGATCCCTCGTTCGAAGACAAGCTTCTCGGTCAGTTTCTCAGTTGCCGCATGCGTCACAATGCACACCTTGTCTAACTCTGCGATCACTTCTCCTACGCCGAGAGCGGAAGAACTGGAATCGATTCCAGTGAGAAAATCTGCCCCCCAGTCATCGACAAAATAACGGGCATTCTGCGCTGCAACACTCGGCTTGAGCTCTTCATCCCGGAAATCGATCTCGATTTGACTGCCCATAATACCACCCACGGCATTGATCTCTTCCACAGCCAGCTCTGCCCCCATCTTCATAAATTGCCCATAGCCGCCAAAGGGACCGGAAAGAGTGGCTTGCGCTCCGATTTTAATTGGACTTTTCAGCTTCCCCGGAGTGGGAGTGACTGCTTCGACAGGGTATGCCGCAGGAAATAATGTGGGAAGCGCTGCTCCAGCTAGCAGGACCGAAGCACTTTTTTTCAAGAAATCCCTCCTCTGAATTTGCTCTCCTGTTGCCATAACTCTCCTCCTCTCTTTACTGAAACGGGAAGTCTTCATTTATTACTATTCTTCTCTCTATTTTACTCCGTTTTAGCTGTCTGTCTACCCAAAATCTCTCCTGGGTAAAACAAACGTATCTTATTCCTGAGTCTTTCTATACCTCTTCTTTACATGATCTTTCTTGCGGCTGATTTCAGAGCGAATACTACGGACAGGGGTGATAAGATAGCCTGCCGGTAGTGATCCCGGCCACCAGAAGAACACCTACCGTCTAAAGCTGGCAGCCGTTTATTTGATGCAGGGAGTTTTACGCAAAAATCTTAAGAAATCAAGGAGAAATAGGGTTAAGGCACCCCCGGATTTTTCACTTGATTTCCGAAAAGACTGGCTGTATCTTTGCTCTACCAATAAATAAGGCATCGGTGACCAGAGGAGGGAGGAAAAGTCTATGGGAACAATAGGTCGAAGTCTTTGTATAGGATTCTGTGTGCTTTTGCTTTGGGTTCTCAATGCGCCAGCCAAAGAGACGGTGAGTATTATGTGGGCAGAGTACGATGGACTGACCCCAGAATATGCCCAGAATCTGGAAAAGGCCTTTGAAGAAGCCTATCCAGATATCGATCTCCAGATCATTTCTACGCCGTGGAATGAACTCCATGATCGGTTGATCACCTTTGTAGCCGGAAATCGAGCCCCAGACCTTTCTGTTATTGGCACGCGGTGGCTCCTGGAACTCCTGGACATGGGAGTAGTAGAACCGATCGAGCAGCATTTGAGCAAAGCACTCATCAGCAATATTGAACCAGCAGCCATGGAAGCCAAGATCGGCAATGTACTGTACGCCTTACCGGTCGCCATTGGTACGCGAATCATGTATTACCGGTCCGACCTTATCCCTCAACCACCAGAGACTTTCGAAGAGATGCGCGAAGTGGCGCTCAAGATTCATAATCCACCTGAACTCTATGCTGTAGGGATGAGTGGGAAAAAAAGTGTAGAGTTGACCGAGTTTGCCTATTATCTGTATGGCAATGGTGGAGACTTCTTCGAGCGTAAGTCAGACGGGAGTTATGGAAAGAGTATAGTGAACAATGAAGCAGGTGTAAAGGCCCTGGCCTTCATGAATGATCTGGTGAATAAAGATAAAGTGACTCAACCAGGAGTCAACGCGTATAGCCGGGGGGAGGTTCAGGATCTGCTTCTGTCTGGTAAAATAGGGATTATGCTCAGCGGAGGCTTTACCGCTGCCCTCCTGCAACGCAAAAATGTCCCCTTCCCCTGGGGTGTGGCTCAGATGCCACACTTTGCAGGGAAACCACCGAGTACGCTGGTGGTTACCGATTCTATCGTCATGTTTAAAGCATCGAAAAATAAATCGGCAGCAGCGAAATTTTTAGAATTCTTCTATCAGGACACCTGGCGACTCGCCTTCGATAAACTGGTGGGCTTTCCACCGGTAACCAGATCGCTGGCCCAGGATCCCTATTTCCAGACACCGGTCTATAAAGCCATGATCGAAGCGACGCCTTATGCCAAAGGGTGGCCGCTTATTCCAGAATGGCCAGAATGTAACGATATTATCTGGGAAGCTATCGAAGCTACTTTCTTAGGACAAAAACAACCCAAGGAAGCTCTGGATGAGGCGGCTGCCCGGATAGACGCCCTGCGGGGACAATAGCAGAACTGATTACCCTGATGCCCAAAAAATCATTCTTTTGGACAACCGAATCCAAGGTGGCTTATCTCTTTCTGTTTCCGGCTACGGCCGTTCTGATCGCCTTCATGTTCTACCCGATTGTCTATGTATTTGCCCTGGCCTTTTTCAAGACGAACCGTCTGGGCAATCTGGTGGAGTATATTGGTATGGGGAATTTTAAGGCCCTGTTTGTCACCAGCGCCTTTTGGGAGGTGACGATACGATCCATCCTCTGGACAGCCCTGGCGGTTTCCGCAAAAACGCTTAGCGGTCTGGGTATTGCTCTTCTCCTGAACATAGAATTTATCGGGAGAAAATGGGCTCGCACGCTCGTTATCATCCCCTGGGCTTCTTCGGTTCCCATCAGTGCTATGCTGTGGCAGTGGACCTACAACAACGATTTTGGTCTATTGAACTATACTTTGCGAGCAACCGGCCTCTGGAATACCCCTCCTATCTGGTTGGCCTATCCCCGTTCTGCCTTTTTTGCCGCTCTGTATGTGGATATCTGGATCGGTATTCCTTTTATGGCGCTGGTGCATCTGGCTGGACTGCAAGCTATTCCGCAGGAGTTGTATGAGTCGGCTGAGGTCGATGGAGTCAATACGTGGCAAAAATTCTGGTATATTACCCTGCCGTTATTAAAACGGATAATGTTGATTGCTACTCTGTTGTCGGTCTTTTGGACCTTTAATGATTTCAATGTCATCTATATCTTGACCAAGGGAGGGCCGGCAGGTTCCACTGATATTTTAGTCACCTATATCTATAAACATGCCTTTGAATTTCTTAAATTTGGCACAGCAGCGGCTATGGCGGTGATGACCTTTGTCATTCTCCTGATCGTTAGTGTCATCTATGCGCACTTTTATTTTAAGAATGAGTAAACTGCCAAGCCTCTCCCAAGCGAGATAATTCGTCTTCGGCCTGGCAGGATAATCAGGCAGAATGCCTTTGACAGAGCACTACTGACGATGACTCGAAAACTCTATCTAAAATTCTGGATCTATCCGGTGGTGGTGGGGATACTCCTTATTCTCCTCTTTCCCTTTTTTGTCATGATTTCCACGGCGTTAAAGAATGTTGATGAAGTATACACTTCTCCTCCCCACTGGATACCACACCAGCTCCGGTTTCAGAATTTTATTGACATCTGGGATAAATATCCTCTGGTCCAGTATTTTACCAATAGCCTGCTCGTTGCCGGAGGGTCAACGGTATTCAATGTGCTTTTCGCTGTTCCAGCAGCCTATGCCGTTTCTCGTCTCCGTTTTCGAGGGCGCCGGTTTTTACTTTACCTCTTTTTAGTAGTGCAGATGTTCTCTCCGATTATTATTGTGATGTCTCTGTTTAAAATTATCGCCAGCCTCGGTTTACTCGATACACGTCTCTCCCTCATTCTGGTCAATGCCGTGTTTACTTTGGCCTTTTCCATCTGGATGCTCAACGGCTATTTTGGCACTATCCCTTTAGAACTTGAAGAAGCGGCCTGGATAGATGGGTGTACCCGTAGCCAAGCCATCACTAAAATCCTTCTCCCGATCGCCATGCCTGGAGTGGTAACCACGCTTATCTATACGTTTATCACCTCCTGGAACGAATTTATGTTCGCCCTCACCTTTATTACTTCCCTGGAAAAAAGGCCCTTGACGGTTGGTCTTTACAACTTCATCGGTCGCTGGTCGGTACAATGGCAATATCTGATGGCTGCCGCTCTGCTGGCGGTTATTCCGGTCATTTTATTGTTTTTGCTGATTGAAAGACAACTGATCAGGGGGCTTGCGGGAGGCGCGATCAAAGGATAAGTTCCGCACTATATCAACGCCTAGCTTGATCGGCGGTCCACAGCCTGACCCACACTATGCCAAAATGCGTGCGCCATGGGCCGTCACTTCCCTGGGTGATCAGGGGAAGAAGAGCTTGCCCTATTTCCTGGAGAGACAAGAGGCTGTTCAACTGATCAGGATGATGCCCTTCATGTTGAACTTATTATCCTTGCCGCCACCACGAAGCGTGTAGCTGTTTGGCTACGAGTTCAACAGTGCGGAAACCCAGCCCGGTAAGGTTCCCCCCGGGCCAGACTTGCCACCAGTCCTCGTTCCACCAGGTTCGAAGCCACGGCAATCACGATGGGACTGGTCGTGGTAGCCTGCTTGGCCGCCACCACGACCGGGGTCGAGTGCAGCCAGATGACATCTGGCGCAAGCTGGACCAGCTCAGCCGCTTGTTAGCCAGCCCGAAACTCTGGGCAACATTCTACACTTTCCGAATCCCAGCCTTAGTGAATCCCTTGGCTCCCAGAGGATGACTCTGCTGTAAGCGGCGGAGTTTTTCCTCTAATAAGTGGAGCTCTTCTTGTGCTTTTTGGTACTGGTCGGCATTTGTGATCATAGTTGTATCTCCACGAGTCCTTTGCGGCGTCCGTCTGGTTCACGGGCACGGCTGAAGAAGGCTACCCATTCCTCCCAATCCGTTTCATTTTCTGCCGCGAAGATTTCTTCTAGGTGACGCGTCAATAACATCGCTTCCAACTCCAGAGCCGGTGCATACTCTTGCGCAATCTGCTGATGATGAGTTTACCCTCCACTTCTAACGTGTATCTCACTTTTTGCTCTACCAGAGTTTCTTTCCAGGGGTTAGCGGTCATTGCTGACCCTCCTCATCCGAAAATTGATCCATAAGTCAGGGTGGGGTTCATACAAAGGATAATTTTTATCAAAGGTCGTGAAGGATAACCGCATTGCATGTGTAAAGCTCTGCCTACTTGAGTAAAACCCAAAATCAAGCAACTTGGTCCATATTTGTCCGTTGGGTAATCTTCGATAATCTCCCCATCACCGATCGCTTCACGAAGTTCTTGCACGCTAATGTGGCGCAGGATACTTTGGTCAACAGCATGTTTTGAAAACTCGAACTCTCCTCGGAGAATTTTCTCACGGATTTGTTCGATCATCAATCCTCTATTCACGTAAATATAATCAAGTATTGTGTCCTAATGCTGGCGCTCACCTGCCGCCGGAAGCGGGAGCGTAGCGGACGCTGTACGCCGTCACCTGCATACCATTGATAATGATTGAGGCCTCCCCCCTCAGCCTCCCACAGGGGGAGGCTGACCTTGGGAAAAAATTCACCCC
>FWPU01003956.1_pt1 | contig 35710 bp, 40 predicted proteins | sample 2228361 | NCBI WGS metagenome assembly FWPU01 (sample SAMEA103939777, study PRJEB20133) | metagenome
AAGGGCAGTACCCGGCAGCTTTGTAAGGGCAGTACCCGGCAGCTTTGTAAGGGCAGTACCCGGCAGCTTTGTAAGGGCAGTACCCGGCAGCTTTGTAAGGGCAGTACCCGGCAGCTTTGTAAGGGCAGTACCCGGCAGCAACATCATCAGGAGTTGGATTAGATATTGATGGAAATTAAGGAGCCTCAATTATCGGACAGAATAACTGAGTTGAGGCCATATGCCAACAGGAAGATGATCTATAAGGAAATAGAACATTCTGGCGGTACTGCAGTGTTTATAATCGATCCGTGGACCCAACGATGGGTAATTGCAACCCTGCCTGTGATGGAGGTCTTGAAACTCGCTGATGGGAAAAATACAATATCGCAGATAAGCAAGTCTCTTTCCAATAAGGGAATATCTGAGACAGATGTTCAAATTATTGTCGATGAACTATTTGAACAAGGCATGTTGTTTGGCAATAATGCTGAACATACCTCTACGGGATTGCCTGTATACAACAAATCAGACATTACAGGTTTCCATCTGGAAGTGACCAATGCATGCAATATGGTATGTGAACATTGTTACGTTTCCTCGGGAAAGAAGATGGCCAACGAACTGACTTTGGACGAGATCAAGAAGACAATAGATATGCTCCCGCCCTTTTCTGGAAAGCGGATTGCAATATCGGGCGGCGAACCTACAGTCCGTAAAGATATCGCAGAAATTCTCAAGTATTGTACTCTCGAGTGCGGGCATGATGTAGACCTCTATACTAACGGTAGATTCTTTCCAGAAAATTTGGCCAAACAGATCATTGATATCAATAGCCAGCCCGACGGCGGGAAAGTTCGTATACAAATGAGTTTGGAAGGTGCTACTGAGGAAACTAATGATAAAATCCGAGGTCCAGGAGCTTTCAGAGATGCACTGAAGACATTGGAAAAGCTGAGACGCCTCGGACTGAATAGACAGGTAGTCTTGTTCATATGTATAACAAAACACAATGTAGCTGAAATTGATCTCATGATCAGCTTAGCGGAACAATATGACGTATCGATGGTGGTTTTCTCTCAATGGCAAAGACAAGGGAACGCCAAAGATACTCCTTGGCAATCGATAGCTCCTACAAAGGAAGAATGGGTAGCAGCGGGAGAGAAGATCCTAAAATACGACAATCCTCGCTTGATGGTGTTTGGTAATTTCTTTGGAGATCTGAACAACAATCCTTACGGCAGATTTTCACTGGAGAGTAGGATCTTCCCAAAACACATCTACTTCTACAATGCCTTTCCAAGGATAACTCCTGAAGGAGATGTATTTGCTGATCAACTTTGGGTAGATCCTACTTGGATTCTGGGGAATGTCCGAGAAAGAGATCTCGGCGAATTCTTCGAGACTCCAAAATTCTACGATCAGCTATCTCAATTTCGCGTGAGGACTGAAAAGATAGATGAATGTTCAAGATGTGAATGGAAAGAATTGTGTCAAGGAGGATCTCCTGGACATACTTATGCAGAATATGGCCATATGGATAAGAAGGATCTGTTCTGTGAGTCACGAATCTATTGGTTCAATAGATTTATAGAATATCAGGCTAAGAAGACATTCGGCGATAATGCCAAAATCAAGGCCTGAGAAGGAATGGTCAGATACTATGTCAGAAATAGCCAAAGGGTGGCTATTTCATGACATACCCGATAAGACATTTCCAAAGAGGCTTATCCTGCCATTAGAAAACCCTGATCTTCACGACCATTCAAGATTTACTTCAAAGTTAGAAAGTGTAAGACACTATTCTACCATATCAACGGGCTACTACAAAGACAAGTACATTGGCATACTGAAAAGCAAGTTTGGATCACCTGCCGTTGCAATGACAATAACATTACTTTCTAAGTTAAATGTTGAATGCATTATAGGTATCGGCTTCTGCGGAGGGCTTCATAAAGAAATTAACTCTGGAGATATTGTATTCCCTCTGGCATGTATCCGGGACGATGGAACTACCTCCAAGTACGTTTCATCAAATTATCCTGCCGTTGCTGATATCCAACTCCTAGATTTGCTAAGAGGCTTTGCAAGGACTTATCCTTCACCGTGGCATTGTGGTATTGTTTGGAGCACAGATTCAATAATGCTAGAAACATCTGACCTAGTTGAGGAATGGTCTGGGCATAAGGCCATTGGTGTGGATATGGAATCTGGGACGCTACTTACAATCTCGAGGATCCTTGGGATATCTGCTGCATCAATTCTTGTTGCTAGTGACAATCCTCTGCTGCAGAGACAAGCAAATGTGACTAAATTAGCGTCAGGAGTAGATGTCGCGATAGAAATTGGCCTAAAGACTCTTGAAAAGTTCTCTCCCGTAGCATGAACCTGCTACCGCAACAACGTTTCTCGGGGGCCATCGTCCATGCTCTTTATTTTGGTATTCTCGAAGACAATTACTGGTTTTCTTGAAAATGTCAGAGAACGACATGTGCGGCCTAAGGAACTTGACAGTTCCTGCGACTATTTTCAAGTTGTCATTTTGATGGTTTTCAGATAAACTTCGCTCATGTATCTGAAAAATTCGTCGATCAGTACAGATTCTAGTGCGATCTTGGAAACGGTGGTTGTGAGTCTGGCCGGCAACTACTGCAAGCTCATTCTTTGCTTTGACATCTGATATGTGGGCTCGGCGTCTGAATGTGGGCAACGATGAAAAATGTCTGGATCCGGACAGCTCATGAAGACCAATCCCTTCGTTACTTGATTGTGAGTTTTCCTTTCATGTATGGGTGCACTGTGCATGTGTATTCGTGTTCACCGGCACCAATTTCTTGGGCTGCCACTGTAAAGGTTTCTCCAGGGTTTATGATGCTTGAATCAAACAGCTCACCACCTGTGGCGGTGTGCGGAACTGAATCATCATTTATCCATGCGATCGTCTTGTCTATGCCAGCTTCGGCAGTCTCTGGATCATAACTTGGGTTTCCCTGCACAGACGATCCCTCCAAAATACTGATGACTACTGCGTCCGGAGGGGTCGCAGTGCTCTGGCTCTGTCCTGTGGCGTTTCCTCCACTGCTACTGCTGCCTTCCTGTGATCCAGTTTCCGCAGTAGTTGTCTCTTCGCCTTCTCTTATCTCTCCTACCGCCGGCCCCTCAAAGGGCACCTGTCGAAATCCGGCGGACGACACCAGTGGTCCAGGAGATACCATGCTGAAGAGCATGAATGAAAGTATTCCGACAACTGCTCCCAGCGCGATTATCACTGAAAATGCAACCTTTCCTGTTCTTGGCAAGAATGCTACGAACCTCCTCTGTACTGGTAGATCTTATCATTATTAAGAGGAAAGCTGTCTGGAAGGTGTCGTTTGATGCCTAGGAACTCTTGCTGATTCTCTAGGCATGACGGCAGATCCAGAGCTTATTGTTAAAAGAAAGCCAGAAGGTGATCAGCAAAGGCTTTCCCAGCAAAATGACATGGTGAAAATTCGAAATGATCTAGATGTGACTAGTCCAAGATTGAAGAGTTAAATTTCTGCGGCCCGACGATATTTAGGGGGCATAGGTACCTCTCACATTTCTGTGATTTCACGCTGATTGATTAATTATAAAAAGCTTGATGAACTCATTGATGAGATGCAAAAATGTGAAACCATGATTTTGAGTGTGAAAACCTGATGCGGTCGTAATTCCAAAGGCTCGGCGTATGTACGGTGACATTGACTAGATTTGACCCAAGGGAAGGAAGAATAAAAAGGGTTTTCAAGGGTATCTAATCTCGCTCAGATAGTCTTTACCCACTTTTGGCCGTCGCATTTGTACTTTTCGCCGTCGAACTTGACTACTCCGCCTTCTGAATATCTTTGGCCATCCCAGTAACAATCAGATAGTACATTCTCATCTGTAGTCAGTGTATTGGATCGGCTATATTTTGGAGTAGGTTTAGCAGTGACTAAGGACGCACTCACTTCAACTTCTTCTGATTTCTCATCCTGAATCAAAGGATTTGAAGCAACAAACATTGTTGCCTCTGCATCTGATTGAAGAATCCCACTTCCGGTTGCTGCTATCGCCGCCGCTAGGGCGGCTATTGTCGCTATTTTGTGCATGACATTCTTGTTGTCTTTCATGTCAAACCAAATAATTTGACCGTACTAGATAAGATGCTAACACGCAGTTACAAGAACAAACAATCAAAACCAATAGTTAGATGAAAAAAATATTCAAAGAATACTTGTGCTTTGATCACCAAAGGGTCTTAGATATCTCGATTCTTGGAAAGATACTGGCTTAGATTCCTGTCTATTTCAAACTATACCTCACTCTTGATCATGTGTGTAACGAACTTGCAAAAGGCGCAACGAAGGAAGGATTTGGTACTTAAAGGAATGAGGATGTGTTTGCGAGTAACTTTAGAGGTATAATTGGAAATATTTCTCTTAATAGCTAACACAACAGCCAAAGGTTAATGTTGCATGAGACCCACAATATTAGGATAATTCATGGCCACATCTAGGAAAATACGCGGAAATGTTGGCGGCTATAATCAAGCTGGCAAGAAGGAGACAATCACCTTTGCGCTAGATGCAAGGTTTGTAAGGATACTTCGCGAAGATGCAGAACGCGAGGGGATGAGCGTTAATTCAAAAATGAATAATATGCTATTGAAGTATGCGTTATGTTATCGATATACTGAAGCCAGCAGATGTGCAATTTTCCCGTATATGTGGGCACAATCTGTCATAGATGGCACCGGCGAGCAGAATCTAATGGATCAATACAGGTCAATAGTTCATGATCTAATACCTTCAGGTCTTCTGCAAGCAAAGGTTCCATTGACATTGCCAAATTGGCTAACGCATTTTTGCAACGGAATGATGCTTTACGGTGGCGCGATAGAGGGTTTCTCGAGCTATCGTGATGATGAAGGTTATTTGTGCCTGGTATATCGTCATAGTTATGGGATCAAGTGGTCAAGAATACTTAGTGTAGTATTGTCAGAGTTCATAGAAAACATGTTGAAGTTCCACACGACTTCTACCATTCTTCCGAGTAGCGTTGTCATCAAGATATTGGAAAAAAATGCAGAAGGAATATGATTAGACTGCGCAACTAAATACATGTGTTCAGACCGATTTCATCAATATTGGACATGATCTTAGGCTCATGACTGTCCAAAATTGAGGATTCTTCTGCCCGCTTTTCTATAGCCAGCTGGTTCTAGAGGAAAATGAGAAGAAAATCCGGGCAGATCAAAGCCAAGAATTTTTCTTTGATAATAAAATCATTGTACTGAACATCTTACTAGCGCCAGCCTGCGCAGTCACTAAATATACTGATCTGCAATGGTGGCATGCAGTGATCGAAAGCAACGTCTCGATTGAATGGCGTCAAAAAGATTTCGACGAGCTGCGGAAAAGGTCAAGCCAGATCAGCAAAGAAGTCGACAAGGTCGCAGCCGATCTTGATATGCTCAGGGAAAAAGAGTCACAGCTGCTGGAGGAGATACGCAGGTGCGACGCAGAGGAGATGAGTCTGATTTCTGACTTTGACAAGTGGATCGTTTACTACAATGAAGTGGCAGCAAGCAGGATGAAAGAGCTGCAAAGAAGGGTCAAGGAGCTGCGCAAGAAAAGGATCGAAAGCATGGAAGAACTGGCCAAAATTCGGATCCGCATATGCGCGCTTGAATCCAAATGCGAAATGGTGTCATACAGGCAAGGTGAGATCATGTGGGAAAGTAAGATGCAGGGTGTAAAGAAGAGAAAGTGGAAACAGTAAGAGGCTATATTATAGAGGGAACTCGCACATTTCTCTGTGTCCGGCAGACTCGCTGTGGTATTCTATGTCTGACTTGAATAGGAATGATGCGCCGCAGTTCATGCAGACATAAACCTTATCCAACTTTTCTACTGGGACTTTCATTACATTCTGTGACATATGCGAGGAGGTCTGCGATAGACATTTAAAAAATAGGATGAAACTAAACTTCTAAAAGCGATTACATTGTATTACATTTGATGTCATCCGCATCTGGAGGACGATCTTTGCGAAAGAGAGAGGATGATAAACCTCCGGGTGAACGACCAATCATTCAACATCATCCGGGACTTTGCAGCAAACCGCGGCCTGAGCGTCAACGCATATCTTAATTCAGTCATTGATTCCGAAGCTGAATGGTTCATCCCAACAAGCTCATACGCAGCAGTAACAGTCCCAAAGGCAATGCTTGCAACGTTATTCAGTCTGATAGATCGGGAGAACCTCGAAACGCTGGCGAAAAAGTGGGCTGCAGAGGCGAGGAACATAATCATGCTGTCGGGCCAAGAGCCAAGCGCAGAATCGGCTCTTGACTTTGTTCGAAAAGTCTCGAAATACTTCATGGGGACCGACGCAAGGATAAAGTCTACGGACCATTCTATATCGATCGCGATAAGGCACGATGGAGGAGTGAATTTCTCTTACTTTACAGCCCAGTCCTTTGTCCATCTCTTTCAGAGGATGGAGATCCGCGCTTTTGTAGACCACGACGAGACCACCGTTTTTATCCGGATAGATAAACCCTAGGCAGACGAGGAGCAAAGCTGCCCGGTCAAGAGTTCCAGTTCCTTTCCATGCCTGCGGGCTATTTTCCTGGCTCTCTCTTCGTACGCGTCAGCGATAGTTGCGGCCATCTTGATAGCTTGACTCTTGCCAAGAGAGGGATTCTGATGCATGAGGACTGCAGGATAGTTCAACTTGCCTATGGCAATGTCTTTGTTTTCAGTTTCTGCATCTTTGATGTCGTTTCTGATCTGGTATGCTAGACAGGTTAGATTGCCGTATTCTACAAGACTATTGTCAATCTCGCTACCTGTTGCAAGATTGACGCACTCTACTCTTCCGGTGAACCATGGGCCAGTCTTTAGAAGAACCATCGTGTTGTATTGGGAATCTGACAATGGCCTTCTTGCAAGCCGCAGATCTTCAACTTCTCCTCTACATGTCATGCTCATCAAGTCAAAGAATTTCGCTATAGTCCTGGACCATGCTTCTGCCACAACCGAGGGGGGAGGCGGATTCTGCACGCTACTGCACAATCGAAAGACCTGCTGCAGCACCTGCAGCCACTTCAAGTCTGAAGAAGAAGAATAATCCATCATGTCATCTGCCTTTCTTGCAAGCTGCCAAAACGTTGTAAAGATTGATTCTATTTGATAGCCTATCCTTTCGTCGCAGCTATGAAGCCTAGCTATTGTCGGGGCAAGCACCTGCCTTGCCCGTTCGCTCGCATTAAGCTCAAATACAACACTACACGCAGACATGAATTATCAATAGTAAAAATCTCTACTAAAATACTTGTGAGACTTTTTTATGAAATAAATATACAGAAAAATAATTCGGGACTGCTAAGTGCTTGGTATATCATTTGGCGAGCAGCAGAACCCTCTTCTTTACAGTGTATCAAAATGTTGTAATCCTGTCAGGTGTTAGGAGCGGGACAACAATTTTCGTCTGTTGATATCGCAATTCCCTGGGATGTTTAGATAATGGGAATTGGGTAGGACTAGCCGCGTCGACGAGGGGCAACTATTTGATCTGACTTGACATCAACAACGCCACAATGACTGGCATCCACTCGACGCTTGAGACGAGAGCTGATCAGGCGGTGTGTTGCTTTGCATGTACCCTTTCGGCTCGGTCCATATCCTTGTCCTGCAGACAGGATGTAACTGGTCCATTGAATCGGCCAGAGAGTTGCGGACAGACATCAACAAGCCAGAGGTAGAAGACCTGCAATGATAGTAACAATCGTCGTCAATCTGTTTATTAACATAGAAGAGTAAGGGTAACTGTGGTAGATCTTATCTACGGTCGCGGCATAACCGACCTTTTGCGGGAGATGCCGTTTTATATCAGCATATTCAAAAAGATGGCCGCTTACAGGCTGTTCCACATAAGACAGCCAATGTACGGCTCTGTCGACGTTAACAATGTCTGCAACCTCCACTGCACTCACTGCTACTGGTGGCTGAACCGAAAGGAATCAGAGCCTGATATGACGGTAGAGGACTGGAGGAAGATAATCAAGGAAAAGTTCAACAAACAACACATCTTTGTAACTACGCTCGTAGGGGGCGAGCCGACGCTGCGCCCAGATCTCTTGGAGCTCTTTTGCAAGGAAATGCCAGGAAGAATCTGTGTGGTCACAAACGCCACGTTCCCGCTGAAGCGCTATGATGGCCTTTATTTTTACTGGGTATCAATGGATGGAACACAAGAGGTACATGATAGAATAAGAGGCAAGGGATCGTACGCAAAAACAAAGAAAAATATCCTGGACTATATCTCGGGGCCGGACAGAAAAGGCAAGCCTGCGTGGAAGGACATCTGGATAACGATGACCATAAACTCCCAGAACTACATGGCAGTTGAGGACTTGACGGAAGAGTGGCAAGGAGTCGTAAACAAGATCGGCTTCCAGTTCCATACTCCTTTTGTCAAGGGAGATCCATTGATGCTGCCATTTGGCGAGTTGCGAAGCTCGGTAGTTGACAAGATAATCGCACTGAAGAAAAAGTATCCTGACTTTGTCATCAACTCTGTAAAGCAGATATCGCTCATGAAGGGCAACTGGGGGGGAGTCGGGACAACACCTGTTGACTGCCCCTCCTGGGCCATACTATCACTTGACCATATGGGCAGGGTAAAGCAACCTTGCTGTATCGGGAGCGCTGAAGCAAAGAGCATGAAGCCGATATGCGAGGAGTGTGGGCTTGGTTGTTATTCCATACTTGTAGCTCAGGGGATAACCGGAAACTGAAAAGTGACTATATATACAAGCCACTAACGCTTATAAAAAAGGGGAATTCCTATACCTAAGAAGAATAACAAATTGGCCAACACCTCATTTCGAGTGCAGTCCCACAAGTTCAGTCAGGACAGCATCCAGACCACGCTTGTCTGCAGCAAGTGCGACGAAGTGTTCTCCAAAGAGTTCCCGCTGGATCTGGAAGGGCAGACCATAGAGTTCAAGTGTCCCGTCTGCGGAGCCCCCGGCGAGGCAGACCTTCCCTACAAGAGCGCAGAGGAACGCGAAGAGCTCGAAGAGGACTTTGAAGAAGTGGAGGAAGAGGTAGGCGGCGAAGAGTTTGAGGAAGAATACTAGCTAGCCTGCTTGCTTGCAACCTTTATTTCCGAAATTTCTCCGGGCGAAGCGTTGCCTTTACTTCTTTACCGTCAATCTTCCAAGCTGCGCAAGTAGGGCCGCCAGCTGGATCTCGGGATGCGCGCCAGCAGAGAGTCTGTAATCGTATTCTGCCATTATGGCGGCAAACTCCTCCGGCTTTTCGAGTTTCATCTCGTATGCTTCCTGGTTGGCATACTTCATAAAATCAGTCTCCGACATGCCGTACACCTGCGTCAGCTCTAGCAGCTTTGCGCGGGCCTCATTGAACTTGCCAGAGATTGCCAGCTTTAATACCTCTCCTACCCTTGCCTTGCCGGAAAGCCCCATTGCGGCTGCGACGTTGGCAGAAGAAACAGATCCCATACCAGCTGCCGCCTGCATGATATTGATGGAGTGGCGCATGTCGCCGCCAGTCGCATCAAATATTTGCGCAATCGCCTTTTCTTCAAATTTGACCTTTTCCTTTTCACAGATCATTTTTAGATGATCGATAACATCCTCCCTAGGCAGGCGGGTGAACCTGAACACAACACACCTACTCTGGATTGGTTCTATTATCTGCGAAAGGTAGTTGCATATTATGATGAATCTTGTCGTTTTCGCACTGTCTTCTATTATGCGCCTCAGCGCCGTCTGAGCCTCTGAAGTCATTTCGTCGGCCTCATCGAGTATGATTATTTTGGGCTTGCCGTACTCTTTGTCACTTGCTAGTTTGATCGAAGCGGCAAACTCCTTTACGCGCTCTCGCACCATCTTGATGCCTCGCTCATCAGACGCGTTAAGCTCCAGGGTGTTCTTTTTCCATTCCTCGCCGAGGAGCTCCATCGCAATACAAAGAGCTGTTGTGGTCTTACCCACTCCTGCCGGCCCCGAAAAGAGCATGTGAGGAATATCCGGGCTCTTTATCAGGTTGCTTATGCCTTTTATTATCTCCTTCTGGTCAACTACCTCTTCCAGCTTTTTCGGCCTGTACTTCTCAGACCACATCAAATTTTCCAGATCTGTTTTCTTGGCCGACATTGTGTGTACAAACCATGAAATAGTTAAACCATTAATATCTTGCTATCTCTCTGATCTGTGATTCTTTTACACCAACAGCTTCGAGCTAGCTTGGAGCTAAACAAAAGTTCTCCCGACACGACATATAATAGGAACCTCTAGCTTACCAGTTCCCCGATATGTCAGCGGATGCCCGGGCAGAGCCACGCATAGAAGTTATTCAGAGCGCCTACCAGCTGGGCTACCTCACAGAAGAGGTCCGCGTGACTTTTAAGAAGGATGTCAAGATGGCAGTAGGCACAATTGCCATCGATGCAAAAGAAGGAGATATGTCGTCACTCCAGCGTTGGGTCGCCAAGATCCTTACAGACCAGGGGGCTGTCGAGATCCAGCCCAGTGATCTGGCTGGCTATATTTCACGTTCGATGAACCGCGAGCGCATTGCCAAACCCCATGACCTGTCTGGAATTGACGTTGACTTTTATGTGCGCGTCAACGATTATTTGGAGGGGCTAAAGGACAGAGAGCGCGAGAATTTACTCGTCTCGCTTAACACGTTTGTCGCTACTCGGCTTGAAAAAATTGTGAAACTTGCAGCTGCTTCGCCTCTATCGCCCGAGCTTGAAGCCAAGCTCTCCGCAGAGGAGAAGGAGCTTTACAATTTGATAAATAACGCTTCAACAAGATTCAAGAAAGGAGTGCTGAAAAAATTTGGCTGAGCAACAGCAAACTGCGGCAGCGCTTACAAATGACTTGGAGAAGTTCCTAAAGGCGTTCAAGGACCGGGACGGCAATTACAAGTATTTTGACAAGATAAATAACATGATGGCGCTTGGGGCGCAGTCGCTTGTAGTTGACTACATTGACTTGGATTCGTACAATCCAACTCTTGCAAAAGAGATAACGTACCATCCTGATGAGTATTTTGCCGCGTTCAGCGAGGCCGTGCTCTCGATAATGCGGGAGATCCATCCTGACTATGAACAGGAAATTCGTGACAAGATACGAGTCAGGATAGGTAACTATACGGTCCAGAAAGGGCTTCGTGAAATAAACGCCGACTTGATTGACAAGCTGGTGAGCGTATCAGGAATGGTAGTGCGCTCGTCAGAGATCAAGCCTCTGGCAAAAAAAGTCGCCTACCGGTGCACGAACTGCAACACGGTGACAGAGGCTCAGCTGAAGGGGCTTGTGCTGAAAAGGCCGCAGAAGTGTCCTGCATGCTCTGAAAAAGAGCTGGAGATGGATCCGGAGGCCAGCATCTTTATCGATTTCCAGCTTGTACGGTTACAGGAGCTGCCTGAAGACCTTCCTGCAGGCCAGCTGCCGCACTATGTGGAAGTCACTGTCATGGGCGATCTTGTTGACCAGTGCAGGCCCGGCGATAGGATAATGCTCACCGGCATCATTAGGATCGAGCAAGAACCTGTCACGCCGGCGGCAGCAAAAACCAGCCTCTTCCGGCTGCGGATGGAAGGAAATAACATAGAGTACCTTGGCGGCCGCGCCGGCAGCAAAGATACCCGCTCGGTGGAAAGGATAATGATAAGCGCCGAGGATGAGCGCCAGATAAGGACGATCGCATCAAAGCCCGACGCCTACGAGAAACTTATCGCGTCATTTGCTCCTCACATTTATGGCCACGAAGTGATCAAGGAGGCTATACTGCTCCTTATCGTCGGATCAGTCACCAAGAAGCTCGAAGACGGCTCCACAAGAAGAGGGGACATCAACCTGCTTTTGGTTGGTGATCCTGGTGTTGCTAAATCAGAAATGCTCAAGTTCGCTGCAAAAATAGCCCCCAGGGGACTTTACACTTCTGGTAGAGGTTCAACGGCTGCAGGCCTTACAGCAGCGGTCATTCGCGACAAGTCCGGGATAATGATGCTTGAAGCCGGGGCCGTAGTCTTGGGCGATCAAGGACTTGTCTGCATCGATGAGTTTGACAAGATCAAGCCTGAGGACAGGTCGGCACTGCACGAGGTAATGGAACAGCAGACCTGTTCCGTTGCAAAAGGTGGAATTGTGGCTACTCTGAATGCAAGGACCTCGATTATGGCTGCAGCCAACCCGATGTACGGCAAGTATGATCCATACAAGAATATCACAGAAAATGTGAACCTGCCAGTACCACTTTTGACAAGGTTCGACCTGATATTCATCGTAAGGGACATCCCGGAGAAGGATAAGGACAGCCTTATCGCAAGCCACATCTTGGAGATACACAAGGATGTGGAACACGCCGCAAAGCCACCAATTGAAATAGACCTCTTCAGCAAGTACCTGTCGTATGCGAGGCAAGGTGAGCCGTCGCTCACTCCCGAGGCGATCGACATTATCCGCAGCTACTACATGGATATGAGAAAGGTCGAGTCGGAGGGTATGATAACCGTGACTCCTAGGCAGCTGGAGGGATTGGTCAGGCTTGCGACTGCTAGAGCGAGGCTCTTGCTGAAGGACAGAGTAGAAGCGGAAGATGCCCAGCGCGCAATCTATCTGGTGGATAGCATGATGAGGACCGCCGGCGTGGATGTCAACACTGGCAAGACCGACCTTGGCGTCCTGTACGGCAAACCCCAGAGTGTGGTTTCAAAGGAAAAGACGTTCATGGAAGTATTCCGGGGATTGTCAGGGAATGAAAACAATGATGTGGAGGACAAGGCGCTTGTGGACGAGCTGGTCAAGACTGGCAAGTTCACCGAAGAAGAAGCGAAGAAATTTATCCAGAAATTCAATCGCGAGGGTCAGATCTTTGAAAGGCGGCCGGGATTCTGGGCAAAGGCATGACAACAAGTGCATTTTTAAAATAGCCGCATCGCTTACTTGTTAAAGAATTGCCTTCAGCCACCATCACCGATGCGGCAGTAAAAGCGCTCCTTGCTCACCTTGGATATTCCTCCCTTTACCCTCCGCAGGAGATGGCCCTTGAACATGGTATACTTGAAGGCAAGAGGCTTCTTGTGACCACTCCTACTGCAAGCGGCAAGACTCTGGTGGCAATGATGGCTATCCTCAAGGCAGTCGAAAAGGGAGGCAAGACTGTTTACCTCACGCCCCTCCGGGCGCTTGCAAGCGAGAAATATGACGATTTGAAGGTTTTGGAAAAGCTTGATCTGGGCAGAAAGATCAGAGTGGCTGTCGCAACAGGCGACTATGACTCGTCTGGAAAAGAGCTGGCAAACTCTGATATTATTGTCCTGACAAACGAAAAGATGGACACTCTCTTCAGACATAATGCAGAGTGGCTAGGTGAGGTCGCACTTTTTGTATCAGACGAAGTCCATTTGATTGGGGACCGGGAACGGGGCCCGACACTTGAAATGATGCTGACAAAAATCCGCAAGCACTATCCACAATCGCAAATTGTGGCTCTGTCGGCAACTGTTGCCAATTCAGACGAAATCGCCGAGTGGCTTGAATGCGAGCTAGTAGAAAGTGACTGGCGCCCTACAAAGCTGGTCGAAGGTGTATATGAATACGGGAGCGCAAGAATGAATGATGGTCGCACGCTGCAGGTAAAAAGCTCGGGCATTTCCTCTGCAGTTGACCTTGCCATCAGTTCACTGGACAACGGCGGACAGGCGCTCATTTTTGCAGATACTAGGAAGCGAGCTGCCTCGCTTGCTGCAAAAGCAGCAGAGGGTGTCCATAAGCGACTCGACAAGGCCGCAAGGGAGCAGGCTGAAAGAGTGTCTGCGGAGATCCTCAAAGGGGATGATACCGAGCTGACAAAGACGCTTGGGCAACTCGCAGCAAAAGGAGTTGCATTTCATCATGCAGGCCTTGGCCCATCAAACAGAAAGATTGTGGAGGACTCATTCAAGAGTGGTATCATCAAGATCCTGACTGCGACTCCGACTCTTGCGGCAGGCGTGAATCTCCCTGCAAGAAGGGTTGTTATTGCTAGCATCCTGCGCTACGATTCAGACTATGGCGGCAGCGTGCCGATAAGCGTACTGGAATACAAGCAGCTGTGCGGGAGAGCCGGCAGACCGAAATACGACACTTTTGGCGAGGCCATAATTGTGAGCGAGTCAGGTGTAAACCCTGACGAACTCTATGATCACTATGTGCTTGGAACTCCGGAGCCGCTACGATCGCAGCTTTCAAGCGACAGTGCAGTTAGGTTCCATCTGCTTTCTGCCATCGCGACAGTGCCTGGAATGAAAAAGCCAGAAATCCATGATCTGTTTTCGTCCACGCTATTTGCACGCCAGTACAGAAAGGCATCAGTCGAGTTCAAGGTAGAGTCGGCACTCGAGTATCTGGAACAGGAAGATCTGGTCAAGTCAAAGAATGACCGGTACATGGCTACTGAGTTTGGCAAGCGCACGTCGCTCCTTTACATCGATCCTGTCACGGCAGTTGCATTTAGAAACGCGCTGGAGAGGATGGAACGCAAAGATGGCAAGAAGCACACTCTTGGCTTTTTGCATCTGATAACGTCGAGCCCTGACTTTTATCCAAAGCTATCGCTCCGCAAAAAAGATCACGACGAGGTTGCATTACTGATCGAAGGCCGGGGGGATGAACTGCTCTATCCTGTAAGTGAGTATGACTGCACACGCAGCTTTTGGGCTTTGTGTGAGTGGGTGGAGGAGACCAGCGACAAGTCACTCAGCGACAAGATGGGGGTCGAGCCGGGTGACATGCATAGAATGGTGGAGACCGGAGAATGGCTCGCTTATTCACTCTATGAGGTAGCCAAGCTCCTGAGGAGAGAGGACATTCTGACAGAACTTTATAACCTGCGCACCCGGATACGATATGGTGTGAAACAAGAGCTGCTACCGCTCGTTGCGCTTGAGGGTGTAGGACGCGTTAGGGCCCGGGCACTTTATGCTGCAGGCCTTACTGATGTAGGCAAGATCGCCAAGGTGCCGCAGACCAAGCTTGCCAGTATCCCAAAGATAGGGACGGCGGTAGCAGAAAAGCTGAAAGATCAATTAAAGAAAAAGGGGCCGGGTCAGCAGTAGCAAATGCTGGACACTGCTAATCTTCTAATCTACGGCGCAGCCGTATCCGCCATCTCGTTCTTTGTTATCTTGCTACTGATGCCTGCTGTCATTCGCTCCCTTGCCGCGAAAGGCAGGGTCGTCCCGGACGCACACAAGCCTGGCAAGCCAATGATACCAAGGCCGGCAGGTCCTGTCATCATGGTTGGAATTGCGGCTGCAGAAATTGTACTATATTTTCTGACAATGGATGTTGCAGTACTTGCAGTGGTAATGTCGACTGCAATTGCATTTGCAGTGGGCTATGTTGACGACATCAGGGTGATGCCGGGCTGGTTCAAACCTGTCGCACTGCTTGGAGCGGCTATCCCGATCATAGTCCTTGACCTCTTTGTCGGCGGGGTGCATGGCGATTTTCTCAACCTGGTATTTGGCAGGGCATTCATACCCTTGCTCTACCTGCCGCTCATACTTGTCATTATCCCTATCGCTGGCAATACTATCAATTCAATAGATGTCCTCAACGGAGTGGCGAGCGGCTTTCTCATTATTGCGACGATCCCGCTTCTAGCGAGCATTGCGATTTTTGGCAGCCCTGAAGTTTTCCTTGCAGCACTTCCACTCTTATTTGGAACGGTCGCATTCTACAAATATCACAAGTTCCCAAGCAGGATATTTCCCGGAGACTCGGGCACTCTTTTGCTTGGAACAATGTACGGCGCGCTTGCGATAACCGGTAGCTCTGAAATAATTGGAGTCATTGCGCTGCTGCCTGCAGTCATGAACTCGTTCCTGTTCCTCGCGAGCGTCAAGCGCATTGTGGAGCACAGAGAAGTGAAGGCGCGCCCGACTTTCATGCGGGACGACTTCAAGATGGCTGCGTCGGCAGACAGGGCGGCACCGGCAACTCTTGTGCGACTGATACTCGCAGATGGGCCACTGGGGGAGAAGGAGATCGGATACAAGATATTCAAGCTGGCCGGGTTTACTGCATTTTTGGCGTTTGTTACCATAGTTATACAGTACCTTATGTTGGGAATGCGAGCAGGATGATGACGACGAAATGGGACTAGGCGGACTTGCACTTTTCATAAGCGGTATGTGGGTTATGGTACTCGCAGTAGCTGCGTTCCTTGTCATCTTTGTTGCGCCGATAGACACGTTTCTCTTTGATGGCAGGGGAAGCCGGCTCACTGTGTCCGTAGTACAAGCAGCGATTGCAATCGCAGTTGTAATCGCTCTGGTGCTAGGCCTTAGCAGGATGAAGCGGATATATATGCGCAGAAAGCTCGGGCAGTAACAATAACACTTTTGCTCTAGAGATAGTCTTCATAACCGTTATAATTTTCCAGAACGTTTGCTCATCGTGAAAAGGTAGAGGATATTGTCAATGAATTCTTTTGTTATCACATTTGCGCTGTTGCTTGCAATCGGTATGCCTGCAACCGGGCTAACCAACGTGCAGAGCAACAACAGCACTATTGTCGGTAACAACCTGACAGATTCCCTACTAAGAAATGCAACCTCGATAATCGATGATGCGACATCAATCATTGATGATTCCACATCAATCATCAACGATGGTAGTGACGATGAAACGTCCGGCACCGATTCTCCATTCTTGGACGAAGGTTCTCTAACTAGTGGTGTCGTGATAAACGAAGTTGAGCTTAACCCACGTGGAGATGATGCAGGCAATGAGTGGATCGAGATCTATAATCTCTCTTATGATGATGACGCAGACATCAGTGGTTTTGAGATAACGACCTCTTTCAAGACTGTAACGATAAAGCTGCCTCCGGACACTGTGATAGAGGCAAACGGGACCTATGTAATTGAGCTTGCGGGACCGTTCCTCTCAAATACTGCGGAAAGCCTTGTCCTTCCAGATGCCTACGGGAGGATAATGGACAGCACGCCATCGCTAGTTGATCTGAGTGACGATGACTCGACTTGGCAGCGTATGCCTGATGGAAGCAGCAAATGGGAGTTTGCGCCGGAAACACGCGATAATCTGAATGACCCTGAAGGGCAGGCAAGCGCGACCCGCACAGCACACTCTGGCTCTGTGTCATGTCAGGGAATAGCTGGGTGCGCCGAAGGGATTGTGACAAGGATAGTCGACGGCGACACACTTTATGTGAGGATCAATGGCACATTGTACAAGATAGACCTTGCACTTGTAAGCGCACCTCAAAGAGGCGAAGAGGGCTTTATGGAATCGACATCATTTACAAGGGATCTGTGCCTTGGCAACAACGTGCTGGTCGATCAGGATGACAAACTGCTGACCACAAGAACAAGCGTGATAGCAGTAGTGTACTGCGGATCAACAAACCTCAACAGCGAGCTTTTGGACAGTGGTCACGCGACGCTTAACACCGAACACTGCAATACGAGCGAATTTGGAACGCAGCGCTGGGCAAGGGATTATGGGTGCTAGATGGCCTGCTGCTCTTGCTGCCTTTGTTGTTCCTTTGATGCAGAAGCAGCCACAGTAGCGGTTGACGGGTTGAGCTTGGCAGCGTACTGGCGACGAGCCTCGATCACATTTATCTTCTCCTGAAAAAGTTTTTTCATTCCTGCCATGATGTCCTCCTGTCTGTCAAACGGCTCCCGACGTGATTCTGCCATTATGTTGTTAAAGTTTGTCACAATCATGTTTGCCAGCCTGATGAGACACCCATCATCATTCTTTGGCACGCTCTGGAACGTGGAGAGGAACCTTGCCTCCTCTGCTTTCTTTAATTCGTCAGCCTGTGCTTCCTTTGCCCTGAGCTCATCCTCCTGTGTTGGGTAAGACATGATTGCAGCGTAGGCCGATATTGTGTTTAACGATATACGAACAAAATTCTACAGGAACAGCAGGTCGCCGCCCTGCATCCTGACGTTGGCTGCTGGTGCTATTAGCGACTTTATCTGCGCGCAGCAGTGCAGGAACTTGACGCCTTTCTGCGTCGTCCTGTAAATGAGGTTGTCGTCTGAATCCTTGCCAGCGTCAAGCAAGCTATGGTGTAACAGCGTATTGAAGTAAAAGTTCATCTGCTCCGAGCTGAGGTTTGCACGGGACATGATGTGGGTCTTCTTGACTCCTTCTGTCGCCAGCACAAGAATGTCGTATATTATGTCAAGTTTGCTCCGGTTCTTGATCCTGACCTCCTGCCTCAATGCAAATCGCTAAAAGTCTCGAAATGTTACTTATAGAGTCTACGGTGCAACTTTCGGTATAAAGGTTCCATGTAGTTATAATATTATTTTTGTTGTTTTTATGATAATTGCATTACATTTGTCCTTTGTGGTTATATTCAACTGTGTTGGACTAATTATTTGAAAACCTTATATTTCAACTTTCTTTACCACGTTGCATGAAGCGTGTAGAGGCAATCATAGCTGCCGAGAAGGTTAGCGCCGTTAACGAAGCTCTGAAAAAGGCTGGCGTAGGCGGAACGACAATCCTTGACGCGAAAGGAAGAGGAAAGGGGGAAAAACCGCACGTCCAGACCGGCCGGGGAACACAGAGGCTCGCCGCTGAATTCTCTGTTAGGGCAAACATTATGACCGTGGTCGACGACTCGGAAGTGGAGAAGGTGATCAAGGCCATACTCGACACTGCAAGCACCGGTTCCTCAGGCGATGGCAAGATTTTCGTGTCTAATGTTAGTGAAGCAATAGACATTGGAACAAAAAAGCGTGGCCAGGTGGCCGTCGTTTAAACTGACCTTATTATTTCTTGAAGAATTTTTTAGTCTCTCCAAGCGTCAGCACTTCTGCCGCGGCCACCTTTATCACGACAGGTAGATCGCACACCACCTTGCCTATTGCTAGGCAATGTCGCTGCGGGAGCGTCCTGACTATTGACCGAATGGTGTCATTGTCAGCTAGGGAAACCTTGGCTATCTTGTCGAGGTCTCCGTCATTTGTAAAGTTAAACAGGAAAATGTTGTCCACTTGCCGGTAGATGCCATCGCTTATCGCGTCAGGTTGATTCGTGATGAAAGTTGTGTAGATGCCAAAGTGTCTCATGCGGGTGATGATGTCTTCCCAATACGTATCGCGAATGTAAAGATGAGCCTCCTCTGCAAAGAGGAAGATGGGAGGGATTGCTTTTCTCTCTAACAGATCAACTAGTTTGCTCAACACCAGCTCGACTACCATCCTGCGCACAGTTGGCGATACTTCGCCCATATTGATTACAAGGGCCGCGCCACTAGTGGTGCCTACGATCGCGTCTTCGAACCGAAAGCCCGCATCACCAAACAGCCGCGACGACTGGATGACATGAAACCTGGAAACGAGCGCATCGCGGACAAGTTCGTTGATGTTCCATGTGTTGACCGCGTTGCCTATGGCATCTATCGAAAGTGATTTCTTGTTTTCAAGCCAATCCCATATCCTCAAAAATTCGCGCAAGGAAGCCGCAGGCATATCAAGCGCGTTTTTCAACATCCCTGAGACTGCACCCTTGCCGCAATAATCGAGGGAAAACCTCAGTGTCTTACCCGGCTCAAGTATCTTGACCTGTCTGTGAATAGAAGAAGGAGTGCCATCACGGTTCCATCCAAGGCCGCTATATTCGTTGTTCAGGTCGAATATGATCACAAACGCGCCGTGCTGCACAAGCGTCTTGACAAGCATTTTTGACAGGTGGGACTTGCCCGACTCTTTCTTGCCTGTAATCACTGTCAGCTTGCCGTCCAGGTCCTCTGCATAGATCTCAAACTCTTCTTCACTGCTACCGCCTGTCCTGCCAATAGGAATTGGAAATACCCCGCGCCTGCCAAGAAACGTGTCGAGTTCCTTCATTCCCAGGCGTCTTATCTTGGACTCTACCCTTGACGGAAGCCAGGTCACGTCGCTTGTCAATCTACCGTCGCTAACAGAAGCCCTGATCTTGGCTCTGAATATCCTGGCGTCCCTTACCAAACGTGACAGACTCCCGATGTTTAGCGGGTCGTGTAGATTCTCGACGCTTGAGGCATTGACCACCTCTTCCCTGACAATGTCTTCGATTAGCGATTGCGATGATAGGTATTCCTCGTCGTAGACCTGTACTACCATACTCCTATTCCTGTCTTCTATTAGCATATAGTCACCCTTGGATGCCGAGTCTTCCTTCATCGCAAGCAACAAGAGCTCATTGCCGTTCTTTGACAGGATCTTCATACAGAAATCGACCCCAGCAGGATACTGCGAATGTCATCTGCCGCAAGCGCTGTCACGTCGTAGGTGTTCAAAACGTGGCTTCTCAGGCACGTCATCTCGGTGCTTGTGAATGTAGAGATATAGTGAACAAGCTTGAGCGTCTCGGGGTAACCGCTTGCAAGTAGGTCGTTTCCAAGCAACATTCCAAGCGACTCTGTTCTGTCGCCAACAATGTCCGCCCGCAAGATGGGGCTGTTCTTTTCAAACTTGATCATAGAGCTGCTGCCGACTGTGTTCCTGATGAGGCTCTTGATTATCATATCGACATCTATGTATGCCGGCCCTGGCACTTTTGACAGCGGTGCTGCTGCCCGTTCTAACACTTTGAGCCTTGTGCCCTTGCTTATCCCTATTAGCATGTTCTTGCGAAGTACGCAGCTCTCTGCAATCCTTGCAATGCTGTGTTCCCTGTCCTCAAACACCGACGCCTTGAGAGACCCATCCACAAGGATCACTGACTTTGTAAAGTGGCTGGCAAGCGCTTTCTGGACAGCCCTTTCCGCCCGCACTCTTATCATCCGCTTCGCATAGTCGTCGTCCATTAGCACAAGTTTTGCCAGCCGCTCGTCAAGTTCCGAGTCTCGAATGGTACTTTCACTCAGGTAGAACAGGATGGGCCCGATTTTGAAATGCATGAGCGCATGTCCGGCAAACGCAGTCGCAATGCCACACTTTATCGCATATAGACCTCCATCCTCTGTTTCTGCTATCTTGACACTGCTGGAGTCGATTGCGACTACTAGCGCATTTTCTCTTATCGGCCTGACGGTCGTGACAGTTGCCGCATTGTAGGGGTTAGATCTCAATCCCCATCCGTCAACTGGTATCATTTTCTTGTCGTCGCTGCTGAACACAATTTTCTTTCCCTTAAGGCCGTCAAGCTTGGGCGCGAGGCACCTGCTCACCGATTCTGCTATCCCTAGGTCGTCGAGGCTCAGGCTTTGTAGAGGTGGATTTAATTGAATGGACATGTTGATCAACAATAACTGCGGGCACAATTATATTAATATTGCGCAACATGAACAATATGGTCAGCAACAGGTTTATCAATAGCATGGATTGGGGTATATTTAAGGATGAGCGACCGTCCGACTGGTGAGGAAGTCAAGATAAAGCTAAAGCATGGCGAATGGGAGGTCGAGATCACCTGCCTTGAAAGCCGGGTCAAGCAAGTAGTTGAAAACGTGCTGTCAAGTCTTGATACCGCCAAGATGGTTGGACCGGCCGTGCAATCTCAGTTTGAGGAGTTGCGGCGCGAGATTGATGCGCTAAAGTCAAGACCTGTGGCGGGTGAATTCCGAAGTGACGCGCAAAAACCCTCTGCAAAAGGCGGCATGACGTGCAGAGGGCTGCTTGAGAGCCTCTGGCTTGAAGGCTTTTTTGGATCGGAAAGGTCGCTTGGGGAAGTGCATGAAGAGCTATCAAGAAGAGGATACAATTACGATAGGACGGCCGTGTCGCATTCACTCACAGACATGGTCCGAGAAAACATCCTGACAAGGATCGGCACGATGCGAAATTATAGATATATTCAAAAGAGGCCGCCAGCAGACACTGCTGCCACCGCCCCGAGTACCACTACTGCCTGATCTTTTTTGCAATCGTTGAATTGAGCCAGTGAATGCCTGCTGTTGTTATCCTGTATTTGCTGGGCTCCTTTTCGTCGCGGGCGACGTGGCCAGCCTTTACCATTTCTGAAATTCTGGAGCTGATGGATTTTGGGTTGAGCGCTGTTGCTGCATGAATTTCTGCAACCTGCATCGCGTCCTCCGGAAGTTTTCCAATGTCCTTTGATATTCTGGCAGCCACGAGCTGCAATGCCACCATATCTTTGTCAGATAGTTTAGAATCCGAATCGGGAATTACCCGTGGTCCTTCTGGAGTTATCTTGATAAGCTGTGCGTATGTTTCAATGAGCTCCTGCGCAGAATAGTTGAGCGAGATCTTTCTTGCCAAGTCCATCGAGGGCACCTGTTTTGACAGAAAACTCATGACAGACGCCATTACTGAATCTGCAGAGCCGCTGAATTGCACCTTTACGTCGCCTACTGTTACCGTGACGTTTACGTTGCTGCTCTCCCCGATGTTGTCAGCCTGGCTCATTTTTATTTCTAACAAGTTGCGGCCTATATATTGAATTCGTTGGGCTGCTGTTGTCGCTCTTTGCTCTCTCTCTTTTTGTAGAGCACATACGTCCCAACAAGCAACGCCGCCGAGAGGCCCATTGTGAGCACGTTTGTACCCATATTTGCATCAACAAGCGTGCACTCGAATTCGCCTGTAGAACAGCCAGCGGCAAAAAATATGCCGTTCCATGCAGAGTGCGTGACTATTGAAAACCAGCCCTTTCCGCTCACCCAAGTCCTCAGGCTGAAAAAGAGTGACGGCAGCACAAAGAGCAGGTTACCAAATGCAAGGCTATTGATTGAGAGCGTATCGGTGTTGAACAGGTGAATTCCGACCCATAGGGCACCTGTAACAAGAACCGAGTAGGCACTGCCAAAGACGTAGAACGGAATTCCGAAAAATACTGTCTCTTCTAACGGACCAGCTGCAAGAACGCCGGAGAGCGACCTTGGAATGCTTGGCTCTTCATGCTCTGGCAGGACCTGTTCAATGATGGCATTCCCAAGAAGCAGCAGACCGATTCCAATCCCGTGGTAGAACAGTAACATCTTTGTGAGGTAACCGATCGAGGTTCGGCGATAGCGCGACAGCCATGACCTCGGGTGCATGTCGGCCCTTTCATCGGCGAAATTGCCTGCCAACCTGCATTACAACAGGGCCACATCTAAAGAACGTTTCTCGTGACTATTATTCCATCCAGTCTTCCCAGGCGGCCGTGTATTGTTGCAGGAGAGCCCGTGCGGGCTGCGAGAGGTTCAATGATTTCTGCGCCTCTCCAATGCAGTCGACAAACAGCCTGAGTGGGCTTGGAACACGCTCCAGCGCCATCATGTCCTTGTCACATTCCTCCACTATGGAGTCAACGCCTTCGCGGTACCTTTTGTCGACTGAATCCATAATGCTCTTGATTTCTAGCTGAGGTACTGACCTGTCTTCCAGATGCTTTTGAAGGCTGCTGGAATTGACGGATAGCGATTCTATGTATATTTCTCTGGTAGATCGAGGTTTGTACATTATCTCATTTGACCAGCTTTTGGAGTTTTTCTTTCAGCATAGAATTTATCTTTGCGCCGTCTGCCTTGCCCCTGTACTCTGCCATCGCTCTCCCCATGAGTGTGCTCAACGCACCCATGCCCTTTTCCTTCACTACTGCCATGTTGGCATTGACTATCTTGTCAAGACCTGCGCGCAGCTCGTCGTCGCCTATCGAGGAAACTCCTGCGGTCTTGATGGCCTCGTCTACAGTCTTGGCTTCTTTTTTCATCAGCTTTTCAAAAATTACAATGACCGATTCTTTGGCTATCGTTCCAGCATCAAGCCTTAAGAATACGTCCTTGATGGCTTCTTCTGTCAGGACTGAAGGATCGAGCCCCTGTCTCTGCAGGCTAGTAAGATCTTCTGTGAGCTTTGATGCAACAAAAGTTGGCTGGATCTTCGTAGTACTTGTAATTTCTTCAAATACGGCAAGATAGTCCGAGTCAAAGATCTGGCTGGCCAGCTTTTTGTTGAGATTATACTTCTTGGCGAGCGAATCCACTATTTCGTCCCAGGACCGGGGAACTTTGTCTTCAAGTGCCTTGAGCATATCGCTGGTCACTGGGATTGTGTGTATGTCTGTCTCGGGATACATTCTGGCTGCACCCGGCCTTGGCCTCAGGAACACCGTCTTGCCGTCTGGAGTCGCCGCACGGGTCTCTGCTGGAACACCGCTGAGCGCCGCCTGCAATCGCCTGATTATAGCGTCAGATGCAAACCCTACCTTGTCATTTGGGCCGCCCACGATTACAAACGCGTCGTCGGCACCCGCCTGCAGTCTTGACCTTACTGCAGCAACTTCTTCCTCTGTTATACCATAGTTTGGAAGCTCGTCAGAATGGAAAACTCCATCAAGATCGTAGAACCTGACAAGTTTGCCAAGCTCCTTTCCAATCCTGATTTCAGGGTACGGCTCGTAGCCTATCATGCCCGAAAAACCGGGTGCTCTTATGGCCCTGAACAGACCTCCGCTGTCCAGAATCTTTTTCACTATCTTGGACTGCGTCTTTGCCAAAATGTCGGTGACATCTTCAATTTTGTCGCCGACCATATCGATGTCGACCTTGCGCTCATTTAGCTTATTTGCAATCAGTATCAAGCCATGTTGCCTGTACATTTCGTGCTCTATGACCTTGACCAGCTGGTCCAGCTGTTGCACGCCCTTAACCTCGACTACCGCACCGTTCTGCACGGAGACATTGACGTCCTGCCTGATGCTGCCCAAGCCACGGGCAACTCTCTTGCTTGCCCGGAGCAACCTGCCAAGAGTCAATGCAACCTGCATCATCTCTTCTGGCTTGCCTGTCACCGGCTCAAGAGCGATTTCAACAAGTGGCACGCCCAGCCTGTCCAAGCCGAACTTGCGGACGCCCTTATCGTCCCCTAACAACCTGGCGGCATCCTCTTCCAGGCATATGCTTTGGACGCCTACTTTCTTACCTGCGACTTCCAGATAGCCGCCAGATGCCACAAGCATTGTGCGCTGAAATCCCGTTGTATTTGAACCATCGATCACGAGCTTGCGCATAACGTGGATTTCATCCATTACTTTGGAGTGGAGCGCAAGCGAAAATATCAGCGCGGTTTCCAACGCTTCCATGTTGACATCGTGAGGAGGCTCCTCGTCTGCCTCGACAAGACAGCTAGAACCAAACGCGGTGCTGTATTCTACAGTTCGCATCTTGGAGAATTCAAACATTGCAGCAGGATCGTACGCGCCAAGCTCGCTCTGGGTGGGGCGCAATTTCCGTATAAATGAGTGGTCATATTTCTGCGCCTCCTCGCATCTGCAGCCGCAAAAGAGCTTACTCTTTGTTCGCAGCTGCTGGTGTATTTCAAATCCTACCTTCAGGTCAATGGATGCAGGGTCGATTGCCACTGGATTAGAAAATTCGCTGATACATGTATTAAGCCTTGCCTAGAGGGGGATGCTTTCAGAAATCTCACTTGCAATGTTTTCCTGCATCGTCTTCTTGAATTCCTTATCGCTGCTATTTGCAAGTGTCCACATAGCCTTGACTATGGCAGTCTCGGAAATCATGTCTGATAGCGGGATAACGCCAAGGTCAAGAAGGTCTCTGCCAGTATCATATACGGTCATCCTCACCCGTCCCCAGATGCACTGTGAAGTCATGCAGACATTGATACCCGCGTCAACCGCGTTTTTGAGCGCTGGGAAGCATTCCTTGCTGACGTGCCCAAGGCCAGTTCCCTCCAGAATGATTGCCTTGCAGCCTCCCTTGGCGACATGCTCGATCAGTTGCGGATCAAAACCTGGATGATATTTTAGCAGCGCAACCCTGCCATCAAATTTTGTTCTTGCAATCAGCATATTGCTGTCTTCGGATCTTTTTGCCAATTTGATCACAGTTCTCTGCATCTCTACCTCGTTGTTTCTGACAAGCGCAATCGGTGTAACGTCAATTGATTCAAATGCGTCGCGCCTGCTTGTGTGGTTCTTTCTTACTCTCGTACCTACGTGGCACGCAATCACGTCGTCTGAAGTGCTGGCATGCATAGCTACAAAGACACCTGCGTATTCAGATTTTGCCGCAAACACTGTGGCGCCAAGCAGATTCAACGCAGCGTCAGAAGACGGTCTGTCAGATGATCGCTGGGACCCAACCAAGACTACCGGGATCGGCAGGTTTTGTAGAGCGAAGGAAAGCGCAGCGGCAGTGTAGTGCATCGTGTCGGTACCGTGCGAAACGACAACTCCGCGATAGTTTCTTCCTCTGACTTTTTCAGCAACCTTCTCCGCAATCATTGTCCAGTGTTCCGGTCTCAAGTTCTCGCTGTATTCGCTCAGCAGCACTTCGGGGTCTATTGAGGCATAGTTTGCAAGCTCCGGCACAGAAGCGTACAATTCAGAAGCGGAGAGCGCGGCATGGACTCCTCCCGTGCGGTAGTCTATCTTGCTTGCTATGGTGCCGCCGGTGCTAATGAGCGCAATTCTTGTAAGAGCCTTGTTCTCGGCAATCTCACCAACCTTGGCAGCTGGAGCGGATTCTGGCCTCTGTAATTTTGTAATCGACTTTATCTTGCCGACCTGTATTCCTGTGTTATAGCCGCTCTTTAACTTGATTACAATGTAATCTTCACTGGCAGATTCGTAGCGGGGCATCAATACTCCAGACATCTCACCATCTTGGGTCGCGATCCTGATGCTGTCTCCGACAGACACGTCGTATCTATTCAGCATGTCGAGGCCGGCGCCCCTATATCCGCCACTGTCCTGTCTTGTCAACGCATTGGAGGATGATTGCTGAATATATTAACAAATCCACGCGGATATCTGGAACTAAATTCTCATTTTGATTCCGTTTCCTTCGACCTTTGTTTAATAGGTAGCCTGGTCTCGTATGTCTTTACGTCAGACATGATTTTCGCAATAGGTAGGAAGATCTTTTACAGAATTGATGTTGGGAAAGCTCCTGCTGTCGTTTGCGATTGAGATGAATAGCCTCTATGTATTCCCTGTGCCACAGACAATAGTTTCAACTTATATCATGAGAGGCTGCTGCGATGGAGGCGGTTAACCTGAAGACGAGAAGCTTACCGGGTGATCAATACAGTGCAATGCAGAGTCAACCGGTCACCAAGAGAATACCGCGACAGAGCTAACTGAGTAGATAACGAAGAAGCACTTCTGCCGAGATACGGGCATACTGTGTCTGTATATGAGATTGCAGCTAACACATCCCCTGACCTCCGTGATGATGGTAGACAGAAACCCGGTGACCGTGTAGGAACCTCAAGGCCTTGCGGATTGAGGGGATGTCAGTATGCAATATTCATCTGACCAGTCTTTGAATCATGATTATTACTATTATTACTATTATTATTATCCCATGAACAACTCGCGAACACCGTCCACTATGAATTGCACTGCAATAGCTGCGATTAGTACTACAAAGACCCTCGTGACGATCATCGACCCTCTCCGGCCAAGCACGCTGTAAATCCTGTCAACGTACCGCAATATCACATAGGTTATCCCTATCACAATGACGATAGACAGCGCTGTCACTGCCAGCCCTGCCGTCTGAAACGAAATTATCACTGCGGTTATTGCACCTGGGCCAGCAAGCAGTGGAAACGCTATCGGTACCACGCCCGAATCGCCCTGACCACCAGCAGCTCCAAACCTCCATTCTCCATGCGTGAGGAGTTCTATTGCCACTATAAAGAGCAGGATGCCGCCGGCGACCATGAAACTTGCAAGCGTTATCCCAAAGATCGACATGATTTGAGCACCTGCAACCGCAAATGCAAAGAGCAGTCCCGCGGCGGTAACGATCGCAGTCTTGGTCACAGACGCCCTTTCAGTTCTCTGCATCTTTTGGGTGAGCGACATGAACACTGGCACGATGCCTATTGGGTCAATAATGACAAAAAGCGCAACCGTCGACCTTATGAGATCTGCAAAAAAGTCGGACACTGGTTATAAGGTGTACTGTATCGATTATTATTAGCTGTGTTCTGTGATCGCGATGTTCCTTGACTCTAGTATCTTTAGGATTGCCTTTTCAATGTCCTTCTCGGTGATGTAGCCAAAATCCCATGCGTCGATAAAGTTACGATACTCGCCCTCAAGTGTCTTGGCAGTGTCCTCGAATTCTACCATGCGTTCCAACGTGTCCGGTGCTCTGAACCCTTTGGCCACCATTATCGGGCAGCGCTGGTCTGAGCCTAGAGGGATGTACCATGCGTTCTTGGCGAATCTGTATCTGCCATCAGAGATCAGTGTATACATCCGCATAAGCTCTTCGTTTGAAAGCTTTTGCAGGTCGAGGTACCACGGCTCGTTGATAAAGCTAGACGCTGGCCTTTCAGCGTTGCCGTCGCGGCTGCCGCTACTGTTCTTGCTTCCGCCAAACAACGCTATTTTATGGGCATCCAGCTAAAAATATGTTTTTTCAATGGTGCATGCGTTCGGCGATTGCCTTGATCCTTTCGATTCCGTTTATCTCTCCGATTATCTTGGCAACCGGAACCGGAACAAGGTGTTGCCACTGGCCTCCTGCTGCCATCCTTCTTCTTATCTCTGTCGCCTGCATCTCGCTACGCTCTACCAGCGGCGCCTCTACCGTCTTGACACCTCTTTCTCGGAAAAGCAATAGCGTGAAGGGGTCGTTTGCAAACACAATATCGTACTTTGGCACCAGCATGTCTACCTGCCGGGTCCAGAGTGAGTGCACATCGATATCTGGCACCGGGATTATCAGGATATTTGACGTGTAGACCTTTTCAGAGTCAAGCGATTCTTTTATCATCCTGATGCGCTCGCCGGCAGTGAATGGGTTTCTGGACTCGTGGCTCTTTTGCGCACTGCCTACGACGATCACAAGCTGATCTACCTTTCCAAGAGCAAACTTGACAGTCGCAAGATGGCCCTTGTGGAATGGCTGAAACCGGCCGACAAAAAGCCCGGTGGTCAACACGTTATGCAGGTGCAATGGCTATTTTAAACATATACCGAGAAAAAAGGAAAAGGAAGGGGGGTGGTGGTGGCAGGGAATCGTTTTTTGTTGTTTCCCTGCCATTGTAATCAGAGGTTTTTTTCCTGCCGCCTTCTCCTACTGTATAAAGAAGGTTACACTTACGCTCATGGAGACTTCTTGCTGGCCTGGAAGTATCTGCGTCGGAGATGCCGAGGCGAATACCGCTGATTCCCTGTACATGACTGGGAAGTAGACATCGTTAAGGTTGATCGACTGTACTCCTGACACTTCCATTTCTACTGCCTCTGCTGCAATGTCTGCCCTGTGCCTTGCGTTTGCAATAGCGTCAGCGATCAGCTCATCACGGACTTGCTGTTGCAGTTCAGACGACAGGAAGTAGTATGCGCCGCTGACAGTGTTGGCGCCACTTTCCACTGCTGCGTCAATGACTTCGCCTGCGTCGATCTGACCATCCGCGTCGAGTGTGACAGTCAAGCTACTGGACGCTCTGTAGCCGGTGATCGTTTGCCTTGGCACACATTCAGGAGGCGGCGGATATATCATGATGCATGCCTCTGCAGCTGCCCTTTGTTCATAGACTGGATAGACGCTGTAGCTGCTAGTTGCAATGTCTTCCTCTGCTATTCCGAGATCTCTGAGGGCTGTAATCACCTGAGCAGCCAAGTCTGCATTGGCGGAAACAGCTTCTTCTGCTGTAGTACCGTTTGTTTCAACGCCGACTGTCACGGAGAACTTGTCCGGATCTACGGTGGTTGTAGCAGTGCCTGAAGTGGTAACGGTTGACGACCACTTTCTGTCATCTTTGTCTTCTTTGACGTCCTGTGCCTGGGCTGCAGCACTTTGCACCTGTGTGGCAATGGCTGCGCCAAGCAAACCTGCCGCAAGTATTCCTGCGAGCAGGACCAACTTTTGTTGATTTGTTTTCTGGTTTGACATTTTCGTTACCATCTAAGTATACTGGTTACTAGGTAAACTTAGCCCTTAGAACGTGTTCCGCGGTCCGTTCTACGTTTCAGAACACCTGTTATTTCAGGCAATTGACGATTTATGGCGGGTCGCTTTTGGCATCTCAAACATATTTTTTAGGCAAGCTTGCAATCGGTAAGGACAGATGGCATCATCATCATCGTCGTCTATGGTGAGAATAGATGGCTCTGAGGGGGAAGGCGGCGGCCAGATCCTGCGTACCGCAGTATCGCTCTCTGCAATAACCGGCACGCCTGTCGAAGTTTTCAACATCCGCGCCAAGAGGCCAAACCCGGGGCTGCGCCCCCAGCATATGATCAGCATCAAGGTGATCGCTGATCTCTTTCGTGCCAATGTGGAGAATCTGAAGGTGGGTTCTGACTGGATAAGGTTTGTCCCATCGGACTGGTTTGGGGGTGGCTCTCTCAAGGTGGATGTCGGAACGGCAGGCAGCATTCCGTTGATTTTGACGGCAGTCGTGCCCGCAGTATCGCTGTCAAACAACAGGTTGGAGATTGAGATAACTGGCGGGACCGACGTGAAGGCAAGTCCGACTATCGACTATGTCCGCTATGTTGTAGCAGATGCATATCGCAGCCTCGGGATAAGATTCTCTTGCGATGTGATAAGACGCGGCTACTACCCAAAGGGTGAAGGAATTGTGAGAACGGTAATCGAGCCATGCAAAGAGCCGGGGACGATGGACCTTGTGGCTTTGAGAGAGGCGGCACCCCGGATTACCAGCGTCTGCTGCCAGTTGCCCCGGCACGTGGCCGAGCGGCAGGTTTGTGCTGCTCTCATTTCACTTGAGAAAAAGGGAATCCGCTGCAGCAACTATTCGGCTTCCATAGAGACCTCTGTGTCACCCGGTTCGTCAATACTTGTGTATTCGGCTTCTGACTTTGGGCCACACATAGGCGGCGACTCGATTGGAGAGCTTGGCAAGCGAGCAGAAGCAGTAGGCTCGGAGGCGGCCGATCGCTTTTTGGAGAGCGCGCTTGCACAGGTGCCAGTCGATCCGTTTCTTGCAGATATGCTGGTGCTGCCACTCGCGCTTGCAAAAGGGAGGTCAAAATACCGGATTGCAAGAGTTACTGAACATCTGCGGACCAACCTGCGAGTTGCAAGCCAGATGGTCGCCGGCGGGTTCAAGTATGAGATCGAGCAACAACACGACAAGACATATGTTGTCACAATAAATTAGATGAGCTATTCTGGTCTTAACAGCAGATCAAAATTTCTTTCGACATAATGATGATCCTTTCATAGCTTTATGATTTCCACTTACACGTCACGAACAAGGCCGGATGCACATGCGGACTGAAAAATACGAGATAAAGGTAGACTCGCCTTTTTGACTATCCTCTCCTCATTCTCGGGGGCATTTATTGGACGGACATTGGAATTACTAGTGTATGTACAAGTACATCCAATCAGAAACGAGGAGAGGTTTTGATATCTTCCAAGATGGCAGATTCTTATGAACTACCTCAATGCGTGTGGGGTTTCTTTACTTCCGCATACCTTTCGTCAGCTAAATCCCCCCGTCGAGAAGAGCCGCCAGGAGGAGGATGATTATCGAGAGGACGACCGTCACCTCTCCTATGATGATTATCTTTTTTCTGACAGACTGGACGTAGAGATTACCGCCCTGGCCGGACGGTATTTTGCGCTCCATATCTGCATTGAGAAGGCGGACGTGTACGATATACGTGCCAATCGTTGCAAGCACGAGTATTACCTTGACAAACAAGATGCTGCCATATGTGGTACCGAGCAACACGGTTGGGTCTCCAATAAATCCGCGCGAGTTGTAGATCCCTGTTGCAATCAAAATGCCAAACGCCGGCACCGTTATCTTGTTGAACCGCCTGCCAACCTTTATCATGAGCGCAACAAGCTCTTCAAGCGACTTTGTGTGTGATTTGAGAACCGGCACGAGAACGACTCCGATAAAGAGCGAACCCCCGACCCATATTGAAGCGCAGATTAGGTGCACCCACGTGACGAGGCTGTCGGCAAGCGCCATCAGGATATCTTCCGAGGTTCCGCGGTATATTATCGATGCTGCATTGCCTGCTTTGTTGCAGGACCCGGAAAAGTCGTCATTTCTGGATGTTTCCAGTGCTAAAATTATGAATTGCGGTCTTGCTGGCACACGTTTTCGGATATCTTGAGCCTATTTCATGTTTGCACAACAGAGTGGTCTTGCCAGAAAGGTTTTAATCAGCTCTCCGAGTCAGCTAGGATCAGTTGATAATCGGTCCGAGGAGGGTGGCGCTCATAGTTGCCATCGCGGCAGTTGCCCTTACGATCATATTTTATCCTGTCATTGTTGCGACGCCATTTGATCCGAACGACGTGTCAATTGATCTAGTCCGTGTCGCGCTTGCATCAGGCGGCGAGGCTGTACAAAGGCTTGACCTCAGGATTTCACTCAACGTCACAAACCATAGCGATTTTACACTGACGACATCAAAGATCGAATACGAGCTGTTTGCGGATGGCCAGCCTGTAGGATCGGACACGATATCCTACGAAGACATCCCTGTCAACGGCAGGCCGGCCCTCTTCTCTAACCAGCCAATTACTATCTCTGACACGTTCACGTTGGATTACTCGGATGCCCGCGCGGAACTCTTCAACAGGATCACAAACAATAGCGAAGAGATCGACTGGCGCATCACAGGCATCGCCGTAATAGAGTCTGGAACAACATTCCAGGAACGGCCGTTCACTTCTGAATTGCAGTAATGGTAGAAAGAGAAGGTGCGGTCACCGGGATTTGAACCCGGGTTACGGGCTGTCTTCGCATGTATTTTCCAAGCATACATACATGGAAGGCCAGTGTCCTAGACCAAACTAGACGATGACCGCTCTTACTGCAATAGAAGCGACATTGCCAAGGATATTAAAACCTAGTCCGGAAATATGAGGTTCAGAAGCACGTCGACTGCCTTATTCTTGGCCTGCTGCTTGTAGTATTCCATGCCCTTCTTGGGTGCATCAAGTGCCTTCTCCCTCTCCACTTCGTCAACCGGTCGGTGATCCAGCGCTCCGTAAAACTGTATCCTGTAGCCCTTGAGCTTTGAAACAACTGTGGAATTGAAAATGTCGTGTAGCCACACAGAACCGATAAAGTAGATGAACGGAGGATTTGGCTTGCTCTTTATCAGATCTGCAACTCTGCTTATGGTCTGGGCCATGTTCTTCAATTCAGTGTCAATCGCAATAATGTCCGGCTTGACCCCGCCCTCGACGAGCGCTTGCCTTACCTTTTCTGCTGGCCCCTGCTCTCCAACTATCATGACCATCGTCTTGTGTTTGTCCGGCCTTGACTTCATTACCGTGTTGTAGGTTTCAAGACCAAGCTTTACGCGCTCTTTGATGTAATCGGGAAGGCCATCGCTACCGTCGCTAGCTTTGCCCCTGTGCACGGCGTAGAGCACAATCAGGTTGCCGTCGGTGAAACGGTACTCACTCATCTTCTAGTACCACGTAGTTGCTACTTTTTTTGGCGCCGAGATCTGTCTCTCAAGCTCATCAAGGCGTTGAAGCGATTCTGGGTTCTTTTGGAGCTCTTTGAACTGCTTTTCATGTCTTATTCTATGAAGGACGTTGAGGACCTCTTCCATCGTGACCCCGTGCTTGATGTCGTATTCAATCTGCTTGGTGCAGCTTGAGACCGTGCTGTATTTTTTATAATTTCGTTTTTCAAAAGAAGAAGCATCTGGGGAGATGCCTTTCACATAACGGACAATAACCTTTTCAACGTGCTCAAGATGCCAGTCCCGCATGGCAAAATTATTGGCCTTCATGATCCTAGTGGCTTAGCATCATAGGCTATTTAATCTCTTGTCCTGACCTAAAGATAGTCGGAGAGCTTGACCTTTTCCTCACCAGGGATCTTGGCGATCTCGAATCCTTCCTTTGGCTTCAGAAGAGAAGCAGTCGCATCGATTCCAATCTTTGTCGTTAGCAGGTTGGTCTGGTCGCTTGATGGGTCAAGACTCGATCCCTTGGAGTTTGGGATGATGATAAAGTCCTTGTCGGCCTGGGACCTTGTGGTGATGGCATATTCGACGGCCACCGGATCGGTCGGGTCGATATCGGCATCTACCACGGTCGCCATCTTGAGCGATGGATGGGCAGAGAACGCGGCCATCAGTGCGTTTTTGGGCTCGCCTTCAAGCCTCTTTCTTATCTGAATCACGGCAGACAGCCAGTTGCTGCCACCGTCTGTGAGGTGCACTGCTTGAGTTGTAGGCACGACGCTCTTGATGTAATCATACATCTTTGCCTCCACCGGCAGACCCATCAGGAGCCGGTGTTCTGCGTACCCTGGCAGTATATCGTGGTAGATTGCATCATCGCGGAATCGTATTTTTTCTATCTCAAATACGGGCTGCTTTCGTTTGAAATCGTAGGTCCTGAGCATCTCGACCATCCACTCCTCATGCGTCCTGTCCTTGAGTATCCTGCCTTCGATAACGATCTCTGCATGTGTTGGCACATACATCTGCGAGTAGTTGGTCTTTGTGAGCGAAAGCTTGCCTTCCAGGAGTGAATTGGCAATCAACATCTCGTCGACCCCGTATGCGGCCTGGTATGCAGCCGCGATACTTACTGCCGGGTGGACGCCTATCGCTATTGCGACCTTTAGGTCCTCACCGTGGTCCCGGGCGTAGGTAAAGCATTTGTGTAAATGTCTGCCCTCGACCATCCTGATGGCCATGTGCTTTTCGTCCAGGCGCAACATGCGGTGGGTGGACTGGTTCTGACTGCCCCTCTCCTGATCCTTTGCAAAAACGATGGATGCTGTGATGAATGGCCCTGCGTCCTTTTCAAAATGCGTGACTATTGGTAGATCGTTCAAGTTCGTTGAAGAATTTTTTTCAAACGGCGCGCCTGAATGTTCCCTTGCCGGTTCGGATAGGCTGCCCATAGCCTCGGTGATCCTTGCATGGATTGCACGCTTGACATCTTGTGCCTGTTCGGGCCTTCGTGCGCCAACGACTGCATGGTAGAATTTCTTTGGCGTGCCCACGACATTGCAGGCTACCTTGATCTTGCTTCCCTGGACCTTTTCAAAGATGACTGCATGTTTTCCATCAAGCTTGGCAGTCACAGCGGCAAGCTCGAATCTTGGACTCACATCCTGCTTGACCCGCACCAGCTCACCCTCTGTCTCCAGGAGTGACAGAAAGCTTCGTAAATCTACACTATTGATACTACTGCCTCCTTCCTTCCTCATGCTTCTTGCTGTCAATGATGGTCATAACCTCTCCCATAATTGCTTTCATGTCATCTAGCTGCAGCTGCGTCTTGCTGTGGAGCGAGACCAAGCAGATGCCGTTTATCATCGACGATATTTTCTCTGCGATGCTGTTGACAAAGATAGGATCGTATTTGCTTGGGATTACCCTGGCGACGTTGACCTTGTTTGAGGCGCTTATCGCTACCGAGATTGCGCCTATGCGAGGCTCGCCTTCTGAAATCGAAATAAAACATCCATTTTGAAAAAAGTTGGCCTGGAGGAGAAAATTCCGCCCATGGCTCGAGCTAACGATCTTCTCTTCCATTATGCCTGACTCATTATCCATTGGCTTACCTTGCGCGGACCGTGATGGGCTTGGCGACCTTTAGTTCCTGTTTCTTTGTCCTTGCCCTCAGCTTTGCCTTATACTTCAAGTTCCGTGGCTTTGTCCTCAAACGATAACCACAACACGGGCACCAGAGGCCATCCCACTTGATGAATATCTCGCAGATCTGGCACCTCTTTTGTCCGCTGGCGTACCTGCCGGAGCCAA
>FWPU01002132.1_pt1 | contig 35699 bp, 31 predicted proteins | sample 2228361 | NCBI WGS metagenome assembly FWPU01 (sample SAMEA103939777, study PRJEB20133) | metagenome
TCCGCGCAACCCGCGACGCCAACCTCAAGCAACTCCTCGCAGTCGCCTGATTTTCTCACGCATCAAGCGACGATTTCGCCGAGTAGTAGAACAGAAGGATCTCTGCTTGGTCGTTTCGAACGTCGCCACGTTCCCGGTCAGTGCCGCCCCGAGAGGGAGCAGACCCACCGCCGCGAGCAGCCACAGCCTGACCGCCGGGCCGAGCGGCGGCCGCACCGCGAGGTAGCCGACCAGCATGACCGCCGCGCCGACGGCGAGGATCAGCGCGGCAAGCCTCACCGCCTTCCCCGGATCTTCCTCGCGAGCTCGATGGCGTAGTCGAGGACGGGATCGACCTCGGCCGGCTTCAGCTTCTGCTCGTAGGCCGGCATCTTGTCCTTGCCCTCGAGGAGGATGGTGCGAAGCTCTTCTCGGGTGAGGTCGGCGGCAGCCGGCCGCCCGAGATTGAGCAGCTCCGGATCGATCTCGAGCGCCTTCGCCTTCTCGGGGTTGCCTCGCCCGTCGGCGGCGTGGCAGCTTGCGCACAATCGGTCGTAGGTCGCCTTGCCGTCGGCGCGCGCACCGGTGCTCACGAACACGGGCATGACGGCGATCAGGAACGTGATCAGCCGCCGTCTGGTGGGTACGTGCATGATCGTCATCGTCGACCTCAGAACATCGTTCGGATCGCCAGCAGCGCCTCGTGCTTTCTCCTCGGATGCGCTGGCGAGATCGGCAGCACGTCGAAGCGTGGCATCAGCATCAGGCGCCAGTTCTCACGCGGCAGATACGAGAGCGCCGCCGCGATCTTCTGGACCTCGAGCGCCGGCGTATCGTCGGACCAGATGCGGTCGAGCTGAGCGGCCACGTGAAACTGCTCGCGCACCGTGTAGCCCGCTTGCAGCATGAGCCCGTGGAAGACGTTCTTCTGGCGAGCCGCGAGGTCGAGGGTCCAGTTGTCGTCCTGCCCGTAGACCCAGGCCACGATCACGTCCAGCTCGCGCCAGCGCAGATTCGGGGCCGGCGAGATCCTCCAGAAATCGTTCGTCGCCTGGGCGGTGAAGGTGCCGGCGTCGTCGCGGATGATCTTCGAGTCTCGCCCCCAATTGCCCCAGAAAGAAACCGACGAGCCCTCGAGGACACCGCTTGGAAGCTCGCCACGGAGCGTGCCCCAGACGTTCTTGGCGGTGTTGCTGTCTTGAAGACTGGGGCCGTTGTCCACGCCGACCTCGTAGACGAGAGGGCCGGCGGAGCCGAACACCGCAATTGCCGGGCGCCCTCCGCGCAGGTCGAGCGATTCATCGCCCGCCCCGTTCGAGGACTCGACGAAGAAGACGTCCTGCCGGACCGGCGGGATCATCGGGAGCCTGCCCGACGCGGCGTGGAGCTCGAGCGGATCCATCACGCCCGCCCAGAGGTTGAGCGCCCGCGTGCCGAAGAGGTTGTGCAGCCCGACGCGGAACCAGGAGTTGTGGACCTTGCCGTCGAACGGCAGCTCGGTCTCGATGAAGATCGAGACGTTCTTGAAGATGCTCCCGGCCGTGAAGATCTGGAGCCAGTTCGCGTTCCCGAAGTCGACCCGCGTTCCGAACGTGCCTGGATCGGTCTCGAGATCGTTGGTCACCACACGTACCGGGACGACGTTCAGACGGATCCCGAGGAGGTTCCCGATCTCGTCGATGAAGAGCCGATCGCCGATCGCCTGCTTCCCCGCGGTGTCGCCGTCCCGCGTGCCGAGATCCTGGTAGCCGTTCCGCATGAACTTCTCGCCGTAGTGGTTGAGGCGCGGAAAGGCGGCCGTGTGGCAAGTCGTGCAGGCGACCTGGCACTTGCGGCTCCACTGCGACGTCGCCTCGGCGACGCGAGGTAGCAAGGCGAGCGCACCCGCGGCGAGCATCGAAACGGCGAGACATCGGGCTGGTGGAGGATGCGATCTGTCGGGCAAGGCTCCGGACTGCTTTCGTTCTGCGGGCATGGCAGGTCTCACGAGGCGCAGCGGTAGGGAGGTAGGCACGCGTTCTGGTCCGCGCAAGCCAGGCCGCCGTACGAGGACTCGTGGCCGAGCAGCGCCGCGGCGCCTCCGGGGCGGGCGAGCCCTTGCAGCGAGCGCCTCTCGTGCCCACATGAGCGGTGCCGAGCCTGGATCTGGATCGGGTCGGAGCAGACGGCGTGGCGAAGGACGACCCAGACGAGCTGTTGACGCCCGGGGAGGCCTCGCGCCTGCTCGGGCTCACGCCCGACGCGGTCCGTCAGCGCGCCGACAGGGGCCGTCTTCCGGCGAGGTGGACGACGACCGGACGTCGTCTCTTTCGTCGTGCCGACGTCGAGGCGCTCGGGGCCGCGCGGGCCGACCGCACCCGAAAAGTGGCCGGCAAGCAGAGAGAACGCCGATGAAGAGCACGAGCGGCGAGCCCGATCGGTCGGCACCCGAGCTGGACAAGGTCGCGGCGCTGGCGAAGAGGGTCACGAGAAAGGCCACGGCGGCGGTAGCGGAGATCGAAACCACCCTGAAGATGGCCGAGGTCGTGTCGCGAATCGCATCGGCCGTGGGTCAGAACACCGGAGCCGCCCGGATGGTCAATGCCATCGTCGAGCAGTTGACGGAGGCATTCGACGCCTGCTGTGCCGTCATGCATCTGGCCGACCAGGAGAAGCAGGTACTCCAGCTCGCGGGGCACCATGGCCTTCCGCCGGAGCTCGCGCCGCGCCTGTCTCGTCTGGAGTTCGATGCCCCGTTCCTCGCCAGTCGGGCCGCCTCGACGCGGGAGATCCAGGTGGTGCCCGATCGAGCCCACCTCGATCCCGAGCTCGTGACCGCCGGCGACCTCTTGGAGTCCGTGGGAGGCCAGTGCATCGTTTCGGTTCCCATTCAGACCCGGGAGCTGCTCGTCGGCGTCGTCACGTTCGTCCTGCCCAGGGCGCGGTCGTTCTCTCCCGACGAGGTGGCTACCCTCGAGTGCGTGTCGTCGATTGCCGCCGTGGGGCTCCGGAACGCGCTGGCCCACGAGGCGGAACGCGAGCTGAGTCGAAAGCTGGGAGCCGTGAGCCAGGCCGTGCTCGCGTTCGCCAGGTATCGCGAGCTGTCCGTCGTGCTCAAGTCCATCGTCGATCAGGCGCGCGTCATCGCGAACGCCCGGTTCGCGGCCCTGGGGGTGGTGACCGACTGGGATCAACCGTTCTCGCCCTGGGTGTTCAGCGGCCTCTCGAAAGAGGACGAAGCGCGTATTGGGCGCCACCCGCGGCCCGTGGGCACGCTCGGCGAGGTGGTGAAGACCGGCCGGCCGCTGCGCATCGCCGATGTTCGCAAGCACCCCGCGTTCCGCGGCTGGCCCGAGCACCATCCGGACATCACGAGCTTCCTGGCGGTGCCGATCATCTTCAACGGGAAGGGCGCCGGCAATCTCTACCTCGGGAACCGGGAGGGGGCCGAGAGCTTCACGGTCGAGGACGAGCAGGCCGTTCTGGTGCTGGCGAGCCACGCCGGTGCGGCGATCGAGAACGCACGCCTTCATGATCTGGTGTCGGCCGAACGCTCGCGCCTCGCGACCATCCTCGAGAGCTCCCCGCACGGAATCGTGTACATCGAGCGTGACTGGCGCCGCGTCGTTTCCAACCCAGCCGCGGACGCGATCGCCGGCGAGCCACTGTCCGGGCTTTCGCGCGAGAGCTACTTGGCGCATGTCCGAAATCCTGATGGGAGCCCCATGCCGACAGACCAACGACCAACGATTCGTGCGCTGCGCGGCGAGCTGGTTTCTCGCGTGGAAGCGGCCATGGCTCGACCGGATGGAAGCGTCGTCCCGGTATTGATGAGCGCTGCCCCCGTCCGGGGACCGGGCGGAGAGGTGACGGGGGCAGTGGTCGCGTTCGAAGACGTCTCGGTGCTCAAGGAGCTCGAGCGCCTGCGGGAGGAGTTCGCGTCGATCGTGGCCCACGACCTGCGCAATCCCGTGTCCTCCATCTTGATGAACATCGAGATGCTGCTCCGCGAGGCGGGCGGAAAGGAGCAGCTCTCGGTCCGAGTCTCTTCGCTGGAGAGGGTCCGACGGTCTGCCCTCCGCCTCGGCGACATGGTGAAGGACCTGCTCGACGCCTCGCGCATCGAAGTGGGCCGCTTGACGCTCGAGCGCAAGCCGGTCGACGCTCCCCAGGCCGTCACGGCGCTCCTCGACCAGGTGGGCCCCACGCTGGGGAACCACCCGCTCGAACTGGACCTGGAAGGGGTGCCCGCTCCCCTCTCGCTCGACCTCGTCCGCTTCGACCAGATCCTCACCAACCTTCTCGAACACGCCGCCAAGTACTCGCCGGAGGGCGCGCCCATTCGGGTCCTTCTGCGCGCGGCGGCCGATGGTCGCGGGGCGGTCATCTCGGTTCGCGATCAGGGCATCGGCATCGCCGCGGAGGATCTACCCCGGCTCTTCGACCGCTTCTACCAGGCCAAGCGCGCGAGAGAGAAGAAAACCGGGCTCGGCCTGGGCCTCTACATCACCAAGGGCCTCGTCGAGGCCCACGGAGGACGGATCTGGGTCGAGAGCCTTCCCGATCGCGGGAGCACCTTCCACGTGTGGCTTCCCTACGCCGAGCCGCCAGGCGCGGAGCGCGCCATGGGGGAGGAAGAAGCCCCATGGCAGCATTAGGTCAAGGCGAATGGCGCGGCTTCTTCTCGTCGATGACGACCCGGACGTCTCGGAGATCCTCGTCGAGTTCCTCAGGGCGGAGGGCCATGACGTTCGACATGCAAAGGACGGAGAAGAGGGGCTGCGCATGCTCGGGGCGAGCACTCCCGACGTCGTGCTCCTGGATGTCGAGATGCCCGTTCTCGATGGCCCCGGCATGGCGTACCGGATGTTCCTCGAGGACGTGGGCCACGAACGAATACCCATCGTCTTCTTGTCGGGCGTCGCCGATCTCCACCTCATCGCGGCGCACATCGGCACCTCGTACTACCTGGCGAAGCCGTTCTCGTTGGATGCCCTCGTACGCATGCTCGACCGGGTGCTCAGAGAACGAACGCCACCCACCTACGAGCGGCTGCGACGGGAGTCGAGCGAACGGTGAGGCGGGAGCACGTTCGTGGGCACATGCCTCTCGAAGCGAGGTGCTTGCAGGTTGAACGGAGCGGCACGGGATCGAGGCGACGCGATCGGGGCGACTGGCTGGGGGCTCGTGGTCGCGGCCGTTCTTCTTCTCGGGATCTGCGTCGGAAGCCTGGGGCTCGAGGGCTTCGACACCGCGCCTGCCCCGGTCATCGCGGGTGTGGCCGCACCGCCGAAGGCGAGCGCGGTGCCCCCCGAGCAAGATGACGGTGGGCACGGCGGCACCGGCACTCGACTGCGGCACGCCGTCCGCTCATGGCGGAGGCGCTTTCGCCGCCGCAAGCGCCTCGACCAGCGTCATTCGCGAGAAGCGCTCGGCGAAACGCTTGCCGGCCTCCTCGGCGGCCATCGTCCGCTCATGCCGCGCCCTTCCCTCGGCCAGCTTTTCGGCAAAGCGCTGCTCGTACGCGGCCAGATGCGCCTTCGCGTCGAACGGAGCGCGTGCGTAGGCGGCGCGCAAGGACTCGGGACGGCAGAGCTGCTCGTACGCCTCGCGCACCCGCCGGAAGCCTTCGGCGTCGGCGTGCGGCGGGTGTCGGCGAAGGGCCTCGAAGTACGCCCGCTTCACCTCGGCGAGGCTCGTCGTGGGGGCCATCTGCAAGGCCGCAAACGGATCCATCGCGTCACCTTTCAGAACGGCAGGTCGCTCTGACCGGTCTTCTTCCTGCCAGCCCTCTTCTTCGGCGCGGCCGCACGCCTTTGCTTGCGAGGCCCGCGCACGAGCTTCTTCGCCAGCTTGCGCGCGCGAAGCACGGCCGCTCCCGAGCTCCCCTCCGACGTGCCGTCCGCGCGCCGAAACGCCTCGGCGAATGGCAACAGCAGGTGCGGGCACGCGCCACCGTGCTCGGCGCCAACGAGCGCCTCGGCCAGCTTGCCGGCATCGTTCCCCAGCTCATCGGCCACCCTCGAGGCGAGCTTGACCGCCAGGTCGTGAAAGTCCGCGTCCACCAGCGCCAACAGGGCTTCGAGACGCCGCTCGACGGACGTATTCGCTTCGAAATAGCGCCACGCACGTTCTTCCGCCGTGCGCAAATCGGGCGCTGTCTCCACCGCGAGTACCAAAAACTCGGGTTTGAAAGGCAAGACGCGATCGCGCAGCCGCGAGAAGAGCGCTTCGCCGGCGCGCGAAAGGCCGCCTTCCTCGAGCTCCTCCTCCAGCAAAAAGGAGAGCTCCTCCCAGGCGTCATCTGGGTCGAGGTTGAGGCCCTTGAACCGCTGCTCGACGCGCGATTTCGCGCCTTCGGTGCGGGAGCGATCGATCATCAGGCTCGCCAGGTCGGCCCAATCGGCGCGCAGCTCGGGCGCGCCTTCCCACAGCGCGTCGAACAACCGCTCGCCGGTGCGAGGAGTGAGAACCATCGCGACGGCGCCCAAGAAATCGTGTCGGCTGCTCGGCTCGGCCAGCGTCAACCACGACACCAGCTCTCGCGGGGAATCCGCCAGCTTTTGCACGGCCGCGTCGAGCCAACGCGGAGGGTCCATCACCCGGTCCAACGACAGACCGCAAAGCCTCAGCGCCTTGGCGCACAGACCCGGCGAGGGCACCGGGTCGAGCTCGAGGCATCGCCCGATGAAGCCCAGAGCGTACTTCGCCGTCTTTTCGACGAAGAGCGTCTCGCTGACGGTGTCGGCAACGAGCGGCCGCAACGTCGGGTAGGCGGCCGCGGCAGAGGCGAGCTCGCACCACTCGCGGGCGAACGCCTCGTCGTCCACCGGCTCTCCGGGGCGAACGTGCGAGGCCAGCGCGCGGAAGGCGATCGCCGCGTCGGCCTCGAGCTCTTTCGGAGCGCGAAAAGCCCCGAGCGCGCGGGTCAGCACCACCGTGGCACCCGAAAGAGGCGCTCCTTGGGAGAGCCTGCGCAACAGCTCGCGTACCGCGAGCTGGCCCGACAAGACCGCCACGGCGCGAGCGATGTCGGGAGCCGAGCGCGACCACCATTCTTCGGCCAGCTTGGCGAACGACGGCCACGAAAGCGCTGCGCACGCGGCGAAGACCGCCGGTTGCGCTTCCTCGAGCCGCACCGGACGAGGAGGGAGGCGCGAAACCGTCTCCCGGCCCAGCCGCGCGTCCTCGTTCGGCAAAAGCGACGCGTCGATGACTCCAGGTGCCGGGCTTCCGCCGGAATCGAGAAAGGCCGCCAACGCTCCGGCCAGGCGCGGAGCCCCGTCGAGCGCCTCGCCGAGGCGCTCTCGGAAACGCCGAGCGCGCGCAAAATCCTTGGCCCGAACGCAGGCCCACATCAACGTCCAACAGCGCTCCTCCCGCTCCGCACCCCCGCCCAACAGCGCCGGCTCCTCGTCCGCGCGGGCGGCCCAATAGTGAAGCCGCCCGGCGTCGCTGCGCCGGCGGGCGGCCTCCACCTCCGAGACGACGAGCGCGCTCACCGCATCGAGGTGTCGGGCACGTTCGGCGCCCGGTAGCGCCAGAAGCCCCTTCGCCGCCAGCTCGGCGTTTCGCCGGGCCAGCCCCTTGCGCAAATCGTCGAGCCCCCTCACGCGTCCTCCTCGAGGTCGAGGAAGAAATCGAGAATTCGCTCTTCCACTTCCGCGCGGACCTCGCCCGTCTTGCCTTCGAGCTCGGACAACAGGAGCTTCAGCCGCTCGCGGCTTTCGCCCTCGAGCCGCTCGAGCATGGCCCTGGCCTTTCGCTCCACCGGGCTGATCGACCTCGACGGCGCCGCTCTGGCCGCGTCAGCCACCGAAAGGGCCACGGTCTTCCGGTTCGACGCGCCGTGCTGTGACACCGAGACGCGCACCACGCCGTTCAAGTCGTACGCGAACTCGACCCGCACCGGCGTGTGCGCCGGCGCCTTCACGAGCGGGAACTCGAACTCGCCGATGCGCGCGTTCTGCGAGGCTCGGTCGGACTCGCCCTGGAAGACCTCGACCCGGATTCGCTCTTGATCGTCGACCATCGTGTAGAACTCGTTGGCCTTCACGGCCGGCAGCACGGTGTTCCGGCGAATCAGTGGAGCGAAGCTGTCGACCTCGGGTCTGAGCTCGTCCTCCTCGCGGTACACCTTGATGCCCAACGAGTGCGCCGCCACGTCGACGAGAATCCGGTCGATCCGCGCTCCGGACAATAGCCCTGCCTGAACCGACGCGCCCAACCCCACGGCCAGGTCGGCGTCGATTTCGTCGTGGACCTCTGCCTCGAACGCCTCTTCGAGCAGCTCGCGCACCAGCGGAATGCGCGTCGAGCCCCCCACCAGGCAGATTCGCGAGAGCGGCTGACCCGAAAGGCGGGCGTCGGCGACGGCGCGGCGCGCCAGCTCGATGGTGGACTCAAGCAGCGGGCGAATCATTGCTTCGAGCTCGCGCCGCGTGACCTCGAGCTCGAGGTGAACGGGCGCTCGCTGGTGGAGGGTGAGGAACTCCTCCTTCACCTGCACGCGCGTGTCGGCCGACAACCGAATCTTGACGTCCTCGGCGAGGCGGCGGAGACGAGCCATGGCCCGGCCGTCGCCGCGCGGGTCGATGCCGCGCCGCTCGAGGTGGCCCAAGAAGTGGCGAACGAGCAGCTCGTCGAAGTCGTCTCCTCCCAGGTGCGTGTTGCCGGCGGTGGCGCGAACCTCTCGGATGCCCTGGTGGACCTCGAGAATCGACACATCGAAGGTGCCGCCGCCCAGGTCGTAGACCATCACCAGCTCGGAGTCGGCGCCGCCGGAAGCCCCGACGTTTTCGTAGACGAGGGAGGCGCTGGTCGGCTCGTTGAGCAGCCGCAAGACGTTGAGGCCGGCGAGCTCGCCCGCTTTCAGCGTCGCCCGGCGCTGCGCGTCGTCGAAGTACGCCGGCACGGTGATGACCACGTCTCGAACCTCTTGACCGGTCGCGCGCGCGGCGCCGTCTTTGAGCGCCTTGAGAATCTCGGCGGAGACCTCTTCGGGGGTGACGCGCCGCCCGCCGACTTCGTAGACGTGCGCCTGCCCCATCCGCCGCTTGACCGAGCGGATGGTGCGGTCGGGATACTCGAGCTCGAGGTTCCTCGCCTCGCGCCCGACGACGACGCGGTCACCATCGAACAGGACGACGGACGGAACGATGGGGCTGACGCCGAGCGCGACGGGACTCGGGCGGCCGTCGACGAGCTGCGAGATGACCGAATTCGTCGTGCCGAGGTCGATGCCGAAGCATTGATTCAAGCGGGCCTCCGGTTGGTGAGGACTTCTCCTTCGCGAATCAGCCGCTCGCCTTGAAGCGCGGCCGCGCGCACGACTCTGGCGACGACTCCATCGGGAAGGAGGGGGTCGGCCGCGTTGCCCACGATGCGGAACCGCTCGGGGTCGGGCGAGCCGCCGAGCGGAGCCAGACGCTTGACCGAGTGCCGCTCGAGGAAGGCATCGATGCGCCGTTGAACGCCGTCGAGCCCTCGGGCCAGCGCGGAATCGCCGCAGGCCTCGGCGACGCGCTTGGCCTCCTCGAGAGAGTCCTGTGCGTCGAGCAGCTCGTCGAAGCTCTCGCGCACGAGGCTCGAATGCCTCTCGCGCAACAGCTGCCGCAAATCCTCGAGGCCGCCCTCCAGCTTTCGCTCGAGGTCCTCGAGTCGAATGCCGTACCGCGCCTGGGCACGGGAGGCTTTTTGTGCCGACTCGAGCAGCTCTCGGGCCCAAGCGGGAGGCTCGGCGTCGCTTCCCCTACCCATCAAGCGCCTGAGCCGGCTCCACATCGGAGCGCATGGCTATCACACCGCAGATCGGCAAGACAAGGCACCGGGAGGGAACACGAACCTGGTGCCCGACGAGCTCGTCGACAACTACGCGCGCTTCGTCCGTAAGACGTTCGGCGCCCGCGCCCGGGTGCTCGGCTTCGAGCCCAAACCGAAAGCGGGAGAGGCTGCTCGGCGACGCGCCGGCGGCCGGGGTGCGCCCACCTGCCGAGCAGGCGCCACGCGCGACGCCGCCCGACGCGCCTCGCGCGTGTCCTTCTCGTGGACCGCGGCCACCGGCCTCTGGCCGCAGCACCAGAAATGCAGCTCGATCTTCCTCGACCTCGAGGAAGTCGCGCGCGTCGCCGAGCTGAGGGCCACGTCGCCGCTCGGCGAGCTCGAGGGCGCGAGGCTCGCGCTGTAGCGCTGTCGTCTGTCGATGGCCGGCCGCGCGGCCGTGTCGTTTGAACACCCACTTCACGCAACGCAAAGATCATCGCACCCAGAGGAGCGCTCATGACCAGGCTGCGCATGGTGAGGCGGGGCCCACGTTTCGTGATTCGGCGCATCACGACGATCGGCATCGTGATTCTCGGTTGCGTCTTCGCCGGCGAATCCCATGCAGGGCCCGGTGCTTCGTCGACGATCGGGACCTGGACATCGGTGCTCGTGTTCTCTGCGTTACCCCGTCCGGCTGCGTGGGCGAGCGCGAGTGTCTGCCGTCGGGTCAGATGAGCGGCTGCGGCTCGCTGGGATGTGATGACAGCCACCCCGTCGCGTGCACCACCGCGTGCGGCACACGAGGCACTCAGCTGTGCGACGTTGGCTGTAACGTCGCTGCGAGTTGCACCGCCCCTGAAGCCTGCAACGGCTGCGACGACGACGGGGACGGCGTGGCCGACGACGGACTCTTCCGGTGCGGTACGGGACCGTTCCAGCAGCTCGACTGCGCGTCGCCGGTCAACGTTCGCTACGTTTTCGACTCGAGGGAACAACTTCGACCGCGACCCGAATTCCCCACAGAACTACGCCAACAACATCGACTTTCGCTGGACCATCGTCACGAACCGGTTCGTGGACACGCTGGGGCTGGTATTCGAGCGATTCGCGACCGTGAACGGCGATCGATTGTCCGTCCTCGGGCCGCAGAGTTTCGTGGAGGATAATGAAGGACGCCTGACGGTGCCACTCGGGCCTCACATCTACCCTCTTGGCGGAGATGGCCAGAGTTCGCCCTTGCGGCTCAGGTTCGTCACTGATGGGAACCTCTCGGAGCTCGGGTTCTTCATCGCTGGGGCGACGTTGACGTGCGGGGCGTCGGGCCCACTCGTTGCTCCACGAGTTGCACCGATGGAGCGCGTCGAGGGCTTCCTCTTGGGCACCGGAGACACGGTGTTCCTCGAGCTCGACGGCTCATCGGCGCTGACGTACCTCGTCCTAGACGCCTTCCCCGTCGGCTCGTCGACCTGGTCACTTTACTCCCGACAACCGTACCCTCCAGGATTTCAACGGCTTCGGTTCGCTCATCCGGGCGGTGCACAGATGATGCGCTTGGGCACCGTCATGGCTCTCCTCATCGCGTCGGGTTGCGACCGTCCCACGACCGCACCCTCGACCGCCCTGATGCAAGTGGCGGCCTCGCCCGGACCTATGCCGCCACCTTTCTATTTCGAGCTGCGAGACGGGACGAGCTCGATGCCACCCACGCCCGAGTTGCGCTTGACAATCTTGGCCCCTCCGGGGCGGCCCGGGGAGTCGAACGTCATCGACGCGGTGTCGGCGCTCGCCGCTGGAGTGACACTGCGCCGCCCACCAGTTCCGCACGCGGGCCCGCATGAATTCGTCTCGGAGGATGACGAGCGCTGCAAGTCGCCTCCCCAGGGGTCTTCAACGAGCGACGGCTCTGCGCGCGCGCCCCGCGGTCGCTTGGGCTGTGAGGCCGGCACTGGTTTCGTTCCTCTCGCGGCCATCCTCGTCGCGTTTCTCCGATTGCCTCTGGCACGCCGACGGCGTCGAGGCATTCTTCTCGGTGTCTCATTGGCGGTGACGGCGTGCCAGAAGGCTCCGGGTCCATCGGATGCGGGGGGGTGCGAAGCCCAGGCGTGCTCTCCGCCGCCATGGACGCGGGTGGCTGCCTATTTCGAGCCCGTCGACGTCACATCGGCTCTTCCATCTGACGCGGGCGTCGACATGGTGATGTTGGGGGGAGAGTACAACGGTGCCTCCGGAATCATTTTGACGACTGTGCAAGCGGCTGCGAACGGGATGACGTTCAAGAGCCTGCCCAGCTGCACGCCGTTGCCGTTCGTGACGGAGCTGTTCATCGCCGAGAGCTCGGTGGATGAATCGGAGTTGCGCATCAAGCCGACGCAGCCGCTCGACGCGGGTTGGTACGAAGTGCGGACCGGTTCCATCGACCACTTGCTCCACACTGGCTACCGGCCGAAGCCCGACCCCGATGGCGGATACCGGACGCGCATCGGCGTTGGACATGACCTGGTGCTGCGCATGGTGGAGTTCCGGCCCGCACACGGGACGACCTCGGATTATGTAGTGCTCACATTCAGCGAGCCCGCGGTGCTAGCTCTTGGTTCACCGTTGCCGCAGCTCATTCACGCGGACGGGGGTGTCAGCGAGTGCCGTCGTTTCCGGGATGCGGGCCTCGCGTTCGATCAGGGAGACCTGGTCTCCCACTGGACACTCAATTGTGGCCCGCTGCCCGACCAACTCACGCTCCGCGTATCAGGTGCCATCGACGCGCTTGGACAGCCCCTCAGAAACGCCGATGGCGGTGTCTTCGAATGGACCTACGACATCAATGCGCTGCCGTATGAAAACGGCGCCTTCGTCGGCCCGACGGGCTTGGACCGGTACCCCGGTCACTGTCCCTGAGTCGGCTGCGGCGCACCGCGCCTCTCGTCTGGGTCGCCTCCATCTCGCTGCACCGGCGGAGGCTGTGGCTGTTGCCTTGCGCGCACTCGTTGCTGCACAAGCTCGCGGCCGCCTTCGAGGAGCTCGAGCCGCCGCTCGCCGACGACGGCCTCGACGTGTTGCGGCAGTGCGGCGCGCAGCTTCGCCTGTCCCTCGAGCCCAAAGACGAGCTCCCTCGGCGGCGGAAGGCCCGGAGGGCGGCCGCCGGCAGGGGCTTCTCGCTGCACGCCGATACCCATGTGCGCGCCCATGACGGGGCGGGCCTGGCCCATCTGGTGCGCCATGGCGCCCGCGGGCCCATCGCGGAGAGCAGGCTGTCGCTGCGCTCCGATCGCGATGCCCGATGTGAGCGATCGCGATGCACCGATCTCGGTGATCGCGATGGCCGAAATGCGCAGAGCAGGATGCAAGCCGTTGTACGTGATGGACCGCGGGTACGCGCGGGGTAGCGCTGCTAAAAGGAGCTGCGGCCGCTGAACATCCCGTTTCTCATTCGCGGCCGGAAGCAGAAGGTCCGGCTCGGAGAGCGGCGGATGAGCCTCGGCCGCTTGCCGCACCGAAGGGGCGAGCCGAAGCGCTACGTGAACGCGGCATACCAAGGCACGGAGAGGGAACCGGTCGATGTCATCGTCTTTCACGACCCACCATTCAAGGAGCCGTGGTTTCTCCTGGTGCCTGCAAACTCCGAAGCGCAGCTCTCGACTGAGCAGGTGGTGGCCTTGTACCGCGAGCGGGTGCTCATCGAGCTGACGTTTCGAGATTGGAAGACGCACCTGGGAGTCCGGGGCCTACGACTCGAGGTGGATGCTGCTGCGCGACTGGGACGGCTACTGCTTGCATTGAGCATCGCGTACGTCGTCGCGGTGCTGCTCGGCGCATGCCAGGCCGCGACGCGCGTCCGCGCCGATTGTGAAGTGCTGCGCCGCACGCCGCGCCACGGAACGCGAAGGCGCCTCGGTGCCCTCACGGTAGGCATCCTGCTTCTGTCGCTCGCCCGGTTTGCCCAGCTCGCCAGCCGAGCACTCGCCCAAATCCTCCGCGCCGCCGCGAGGGGTAAAGGCGTCCTGGTCATCGCCGCCAACGCCCGGCCGGCAGCCGCTACCTAAAAAGTGGGGGGCGGCAAGGGGCGGCAAGGGGTTGACACCGATTGCCGGGGAGCTATACTCAAACTCGAAATCTGCGCGACCGAGAGCCCCCGTGCGAACCGCGCTGACAGCGCTCCTCCTTTGCGCCCTCGCGGCCCAGCTCGCTGCGGCCGACGATGCATGGCTGGTGTGCCGGTACTCGGGCGCTGTGATGCGCGACTGCGCGATGGAGGGCAGCGAGAAGTTCGACGACTCGACGCTTGCGAAGCCGTGCTGCTGCGACCGCTTCGAGACGGACATTCCCGAGCTCGCGCCAGCGACTCAGGATGATCCGCTCGGGAAGGGTCAGCGCCTCGTGGCGCCGCCTGCTGGGCATGTCGCACCGCGCGAGGTCGATGCACCCGGCCTTTCGGCTTTCATGGCGCCGGCCAGCGGTCCGTCGGAGCGCGGGCGACTACGATACCTCCAATTGCGTCACCTCCTCATTTGAGGGCGTCGCTGCTTCTGCAGCGCCCGTGGAGATGTCTTTCCTCGCAAATTTTCGGAGGTATCCGATGAAGGGGTTCATTCTGTCTGTTCTGCTGTTGGCGCTTCCGGCGGCTGCCGCGAAGCAGGCGTTCGCGAAAGAGGGCTGCGGCGGCAAGGGCTGCAACGCCGCGCTCGTCCGCAACGTGCTCGCCAAGAACGCGTTCGCCAAGGCGGGCTGCGGCGGCAAGGGCTGCAACTCGGCCGTCGTCCGCAACGTGCTCAAGAAGAATCACTTCGCCAAGGCGGGTTGCGGCGGCGACGGCTGCAAGTCGGTCCGCGGCGGCAACATTTTGGCGAAGAACATCTGAGCCAGCGCGAGGACGGGGCCGTCATTCGCCGGCGCGAGCTGCTCGAGCGGTTGGCACTCCTGGCGGGAGCGGTCGCATTGCCGTTCCCGCTCGGCTGCAAGTCGGGGTGCGCCCGGACGGGCGAGTCGCGGGGAGCGCTCACCTTCGACGCGCGTGAATGGGGGGTCGTCGAAGCCGCCACCTCGCGGCTCGTCCCATCCGATGACGGGCTGCCCGGAGCACGCGAGGCGAACGTGGTCGGATACATCGACCGGCAACTGGCCGAGCCGCACTTCGCCGTGTTCAAGCGCGAGTTCGAGGCAGGAGTCAGCGCGCTGGAGTTGGTCGCCGCGGCGAAGTTCGGGGCGCGATTCCTCGAGGTCGAACCGGCACAACAGGACGAGGTGCTGACGGCGATTCAGGCGGGAGAGGGAAGCACGGGCGACTTTTCGGCCGAGCACTTCTTCCAGGTGCTCTTGACGCTGACGCTCGAAGGCTTGCTCTGCGATCCGGTACACGGAGGCAACCGGAATGAGGCCGGGTGGAAGTTGATCGGCTACGTGCCCGGTCCACCGCGGCCGGCATCGTGAGGTGTCACGCGGTGTCCGTCACCACGCCGGCCACCGGACACGCCCCTCTACCTCGTCCTCGCGCACCTCATTCGCTGAGCAGCGACCGAAGCTGCGTCGCCGCAGTTTCCTTTGCGTTCGAGGTCGCGAGATGCCGGAAGTCGATGTGTGCATCGTGGGCAGTGGCGCCGGTGGCGGTGCAATGGCGCTCGAGCTGTCGCGCGGTGGCATGCGCGTGGTGGTGCTCGAGAAGGGTCGCGCCTACCGCACCGCGGACTTCGTCCACGACGAGGTCCGAATCGTGCGCCGCAACTTCTTCGTGCCCTTCGTCGCCGACGAGCCGCACGTCGTCCGGGCCTCGGCCGACGAAGAGGGCGAGCTGAGCAACTTCGGATGGATCTCGTGCTGCGTCGGGGGCGGTACGGTGCACTGGGCGGGGTACGTCTTTCGGCTCTCGCCCAACGACTTCCGCCGCGCGACGTTGACCGGCGGCGTCGCCGGCGCATCGGTCGCCGATTGGCCCATCACGTACGAAGAGCTGGCGCCCTACTACGACAGGGCCGAGAAGGAGATCGGCGTCTCCGGCGCGGCGGGCGGAAGCCCCTTCGAGCCGCCGAGGCAGAGCGAGTACCCGTTGCCGCCGCTCCGAAGTCACCCGATCGCCCGGGCGCTGGACGAGGCCGCCGCGCGCGTCGGCCTGCATCCGTACTCGACACCGCGCGCCCTCTTGTCGCGGCCGTACCTCGGTCGCCGGGCGTGCGTGTACTGCCACTTCTGCGCCTCCTACGGCTGCGAGGTGGCGGCGAAGGGCAGCAGCGCCGACGCACTGTTGCCGCGCGCGCTGGCAACCGGGAAGTGCGAGCTGCGGCCGCGATGCATGGCCACGCACATTCGCACCGACGCGCAGGGCCGTGCGACGTCCGTCGTCTACCTCGACGAGAAAGGCGTGGAGCGCGAGCAGAAGGCGCGCGTCATCGTCGTCGCCTGCTCGACGGTGGAGTCACCTCGGCTGCTCCTCAATTCGAACGGGCTGGCGAATTCGTCGGGGCTCGTCGGGAAGAACCTGATGTTCCTCACCAGCGGCCACGCGCGCGGCGACTTCCTCTTCGGCGGCAAGTCCGGTGTGGCGGGGCTCGACTCGAGCGAGCCGTTCCTCGGCCGAACCGTGCGCGACTTCTACGAGGGCAAGGGAACGCTCGTCTTCGAGCTCGAATCGATGAGCCCCATCGCCACCGCCGAGCGACTGAGCGGCGGAGAAGACGGGCGGCCGATCTGGGGCCAGGCACTCAAGGACAGGCTCAAAACGCACTACCGCGAGGGCAAGCACGTCGACGTCGAGGCCTTCAGCGAGTGTCTTCCCGTCGAGAAGAACGCTGTCGACATCGCTCCCGACGTGAAAGACCGATTCGGTCTACCGGTGGCGCGCATCACGTTCTCGCACCATCCGGCGGACCTGGAGGCGAGCGCGCAGTTGGTGCGCGAAGGCGCGGCGCTGCTGCAACAGATGCGCGCCGACCGCATCGGTGAGCCCGAGAGCGGCGGCACGTTCGATGCTCTCCAGGCCGGCACCTGTCGTTTCGGAAACGACCCGAGCACTTCGGTGCTCGACCGCGACTGTCGAACGCACGACGTGCCGAACCTCTATGTCGTCGACGGCTCATTCATGCCGACCATCGGTTCGGTGCCGAACACGCTGACCATCTATGCCAATGCGTTTCGCGTGGCCGACACCATCTTGGCCAGAGCCAAGCGCAGGGAGCTGCCGTGATGCGGCCTCTCGTCCCCATTGCCCTGACCATCGCCGCGACGGCTTGCGCATCGGCGCGCACGTCCACGCGCCATGCCGAAGTTCTCGACCACGTGGCCGAGCCGCCGATGCGGGACGACGTCGCCGTCGCCGAGGCCTCGCTCGCTTCTGGCGCGACCCTGGACGCCGTCGTCCGCGTCGCGCTCGCCCGGAACCCGGACCTCGCCGAATTGCGCGCCCGCGCCCGCTCGGCCGTGGCCGCGGGCCGAGCGTCGAGCGGGCGGCCCGCCCTCGAGCTCATGTACCAGCAATGGGCGGTGCCGCTTTCGGAGCCGTACGCCTTGAATCGCGCGGACACGCTGATGCTCGGGGTTCGCCAGGCGATTCCCGCCCCGGGCAGCCTCGATGCGCGCGCCCGCGCCGGTGTCGAGGAGGCCGCCATGCGTGCCGAGGCGGTGCGGGTGAGGACGTTGGACGTCGAGTTGAAAGTCCGGCATGCCTTCTTCGAGCTCTACGCTTCCGACCGCGAGTACGAGGTACACCTGGAGCACGTCGCCATCGCCGAGCAGATGGTCGAGCTCGCGCGCGGCCGGTACCGCGCCGGCAGCGGCAGCCAGGAAGACGTGCTGCGCACGCGCGTCGACCTCACGCGCCTGCACAACGAGCTCCTCCGGCTGCAGGAGCGAAGCCAGTCGGCACGTGCGCTGCTGAACGCGCTCATGGCGCGCGCCCCCGATGCTCCGATCGGGCCCGTCGCCGAGCCCGCGCCGAGGCTCGCCAAGGTCGACGCCACGCAGCTCGAGGGGGCGCTCGAGGCGCGCAGGCCGGAGGTGGCCGCGGCCGGCCTCGCCGTCCGTCGCAGCGAGGCTGCTCTGGGCGAAGCGCGGTCCAGCCGCTGGTGGCCCGACTTCACGGTCGGCGTGGACTACTGGTTCATGCCGCAGAACGAGATGCAGCACGCCTACGGCGCGACGCTGTCGATGACGCTCCCGTGGCTCAACCCGCGGTACGCCGACGAGGAGCGCCGCGCAGAAGAGGCGCTTTCGGCGGACCGGGCCGCGCTGGAATCGGTGCGCAACGCGGCACGTTACGAGCTGCGCGCCGCCGCCGCGCGGTGGGACGCCGCGCAGCGCTCGCTGAAGCTCATCGACTCGGAGCTCTTGCCGCAGGCGAAGGCCAGCTTCGAAGCGGCGCGGGCTTCGTTCACGTCGGGCTCGTCCGACGCGCTGCGGCTGCTCGACGCGCTGCGCGCGTACCTCGATGTCCGGGTCGAGCGCATTCGGGCGTTACAGCGGCTCCTCACCGCCGAGGCCGACGTCGAGCGCGCGTTTGGAGGTGAGATTCGATGAGCGAGCACGAACCGATGCCCGAGGGCGAGGAACAGGCACCTCCCGGTGTGCACGCCATGGCCGCGCTGCGCTGGGCGCTCGTGGCGCTGATGGCACTCGCGGCGGTCTCGGCGACCCTCCACTACTTCGGCGTCTTCGAGAAGCTCGGCGTCAAGAGCCAGTCGGTCACGAAGTACCACTGCCCGATGCACCCGTCGGTCGTGTCGGACCAGCCGGGCGAATGCCCGATCTGCAGCATGAGCCTCGTGCCGATGGAGCCGGGGACCGGCGGCGCGGCCGCGCCGGCGGCGTCGATGGAGGCCGATGCGGGACAGGCCTCCTACTACTGCCCGATGCACCCCGAAGTGCAGTCGAATGACCCGAACGCGCGCTGCGAGAAGTGCGGCGGCATGAAGCTGGTGCCGAATCCCAACGCGGCAGAGTCGGGCGACGGCGGCTCGCACGAGCACATGCACGGCAGCGCGCCGTCTGCCGGCAGTTCGGCGACGGGCCTGACTCCCATCGAGCTGAAGCCCGAGCGCCTTCAGCTCATCGGCATCAAGACGGCGACGGTGACGCGCGAGAAGCTCGCGTCGTCCATTCGGACCGTCGGCATCGTCACCGCGCCGGAAGGCGGGCTGGCCCGAATTCACACGCGCTTCGCCGGCTGGATTGAAGAGCTTCAGGTGGCAGAGACGGGGCAACGCGTGAAGAAGGGACAGGTGCTGGCATCGGTGTACAGCCCCGAGCTTCTCACCGCGCAGCAGGAGCTGTTGAACGCCGTTCGAATGCATGGCGCCAAGGGCGAGAGCGCAGGCGGTTTGGAGGCGACCCTCGTCGACGACGCGCGGCGCCGGCTCGAGCTGCTGGGCATCTCGACCGAAGACATCGACCAACTGGTCGAGTCGCGCAGGACGGTCCGCGCGCTCAAGATTCGCTCGCCGGTTTCGGGACACGTCACCCAGCGCAACGTGCTCGCCGGCCAGTACGTGCAGCCGGGCACGCAGTTGTTCGAGGTGGCCGACCTCTCGCGGGTGTGGGTCATCGCCGACGTCTACGAATACGACGTGGCGCGAATCGCCGTGGGGCGGCCGGCGGCGGCGACGTTCGCGGCGTACCCGGGGCGGCGGTTCGAGGGGAAGGTGCAGTTCGTCTACCCGACCATCGAGCCGCAGTCGCGAACGCTGAAGGTTCGCGTCGAGCTCGCGAACCCAAAGCTCGAGCTTCGGCCTGGCATGTATGGCGACGTCGAGCTCCAAGCGCCGGCGGCCGAAGGGCTCGTCATTCCGGCCGAGGCGCTCGTGGACACCGGAGAGATGCAATACGTGTTCGTCGCCAGGGAGGGCGGCCGCTTCGAGCCTCGCCGCGTGCGTGCCGGCGCGCGCGCCGGCGGCAAGGTGCAGGTGCTCGAGGGGCTCTCGGAGGGCGAAGTCGTCGTCACCACCGGCAACTTCTTCCTCGACTCGGAGAGCAGCCTGCGCGCGCGGGTGAGCGGGCCGTCGGCCGCGCCGGCCCCGTCGGCCTGTGACCGCGACTTCGACAAGCAGAAGTTCCCGGAGAAATACCAGCAGTGCCTCGCCTGCGAGCGCGAGCACCGCGGGATGGGGACCATGGAAGAGGACTGCAAGAACGCCATTCCGAAGCCCTGGAAGTGAGCCGATACGTCATGGTCGAGCGAATCATCGAGTTCTGCGCGCGGAACCGCTTCCTGGTGCTGCTGGGCGTCTTCTTCGCGTTCGTGGGCGCGGTCGTCTCCATCAACCACGTCAAGCTGGACGCCATCCCCGACCTGTCGGATCCGCAGGTCATCGTCTTCACCGAGTGGATGGGCCGAAGCCCGACGCTGGTCGAAGACCAGGTGACGTACCCCATCGTGTCCGCGCTCGTGGCCGCCCCGCACGTGACCGACGTGCGCGGCTTCTCGATGTTCGGGATGTCGTTCATCTACGTCGTCTTCGAAGAGGGCACCGACGTCTACTGGGCGCGCAGCCGCGTGCTCGAATACATGAACGGCATCCGCGGCCGACTGCCCGAGGGTGTCGATCCGGTCATCGGTCCCGATGCAACAGGCATCGGCTGGGTCTTCCAGTACGCGCTCGTCGACAAATCAGGCAAGCACAGCCTCGCCGAGCTGCGCACGTTCCAGGACTTCACGCTGCGCTACGCGCTGGGGAGCGTTCCGGGCGTCGCCGAGGTGGCCTCGGTCGGCGGGTACGAGAAGCAGTACCAGGTGACGGTCGACCCCAACAAGCTGCGCGCGTACGATGTCACCCTCGGCGACGTCATCGCCGCCATTCGCGGCTCGAACAGCGACGTCGGCGGGCGCATCATCGAGCTGTCCGGCCGCGAGTACTACGTGCGCGGCCGCGGCTACATCCAGTCGCTGGCCGACATCGAGAACGTTGCCGTCAAGGCGAACGTCGGCACCGGGACTCCGGTCCTGGTGCGCGATGTCGGTGAGGTCCGGTTCGGGCCCGAGATTCGACGCGGGCTGCTGGAATGGAACGGCGACGGTGAAGCCGTCGGCGCCATCGTGGTGATGCGCTACGGCGAGAACGCGCTCGACGTCATCGAGCGGGTGAAGAAGAAAATTGAAGAGCTGAAGCCGAGCTTCCCGGAAGGCGTCGAGTTGGAAATTGCCTACGACCGGTCAGGGCTCATCGAGCGCAGCATCGAGACGCTGAGGCACGCGCTCATCGAAGAGATGGTGGCGGTGAGCCTGATCATCATCGTCTTTCTCTTGCACCTGCGCAGCTCGCTGTTGCCCATCATGTCGCTGCCGGTGGCGGTGTCGCTGTCGTTCATCCCGATGTACTTCCTCGACATCCCGTCCACCATCATGAGCCTCGGCGGCATCGCCATCGCCATCGGCGCCACGGTCGACGCGGAGATCGTGATGATCGAGGCGTCGCACAAGAAGCTGGAGCACGCTCCGCCGGGGGCCGACCGAAAACGACTGCTCGCCGAAGCGGCGCGCGAAGTCACCCCGGCCATCTTCTTCTCGCTGCTCATCATCGCGGTGGCGTTCCTGCCGGTGTTCACCCTCACCGGCCAGGCCGGGCGGCTCTTCAAACCGCTCGCGTACACGAAGACGTTCGTGATGCTGTTCTCGGCGCTGCTCTCCATCACCTTCGCGCCGGCGATGCGCGACCTGCTCATCCGCGGCCGCATCTTCCCGGAGAAGAACCACCCGGTCTCCCGCTTCATCATCCGGCTGTACAAGCCGTTCGTGTACGTCGCGCTGAGGCGGCCTTGGTCCACCGTCGCCATCGGCCTCCTCGCGATGCTCTCGGCGGCACCCCTCGCCCTCGAGCTGGGCAACGAGTTCATGCCGCCCTTGAACGAGGGCGACATTCTGTACATGCCCATCACCGCCATCCCGAACGTTTCCATCGAGGAGGCCAAGCGGCAGGTCCAGTATCAGGACCAGGTGCTGCGCACGTTCCCCGAGGTGCGCACCGTCTTCGGAAAGGTCGGCCGCGCCGAGACGCCGACCGACCCGGCGCCGCTGACGATGGTCGAGACCACGGTGCAGCTCAAGCCGCGCGAGCAGTGGCGCAAGGTGAAGCGACAGCGCTGGTACTCGAGCTGGGCGCCGGGCTTCTTGAAGAAGCCGCTCGGGGTGTTCTGGCCTGAAGAGAGCACCATCAGCTGGGAAGCGCTGACCGCCCAGATGAACGAGCAGATGCAGTTCCCGGGATGGACCAACGCCTGGACGATGCCCATCAAGACTCGGGTCGACATGCTCACCACGGGCGTGCGCACGCCGATCGGCATCAAGGTCTTCGGGACGGACCTGCGCGAAATCGAGAGGGTCGGCGCCGAGCTCGAACGGCTGATTGCTCCCATCGCCGGGACTCGCAGCGTTCTCTACGAGCGCAACCTCGGCGGGCTGTACGTGGACATCGTGCCGAACCGCGAGGCGCTGGCGCGCTACGGGCTCGTCGTCGACGACGTGCAGCGGCAGGTCGAGGCCGCCATCGGCGGCACCCCCATCACCACCACCGTCGAGGGGCGGAACCGTTTCACCGTCAACGTGCGCTACCCGCGCGACATGCGCACCGAGCTCGAGCTGCTGCGGCGCGTGCTGATTCCAGTCGGTGGAGCCGGCATGCAGAGGACCACCGCCAGCTCGGGCTCCGACGTTGGGATGATGGGGGCGGTGTCACCGCCCGCATCCGCGGAAGCGTTGCTCGCGCAGGCGATGTCGGAAACGGGCGGCGGAGCGCCGGCCGTGCAGGTGCCGCGGCCGCGGCTCGACATGCCGACGAGCGATGCCATGCCGGCCACCAGCGGCGTGATGCGTCCCGGAATGACGGTGCCTCCGATGCCCACGGCTCAGAGCGCCGCCACCTCGACGGCCAGCACCCAGCCGACGCTCTTCGTTCCTCTCGGGCAGGTCGCCGACGTCCGCATCGTCGGTGGGCCGCCGATGGTGCGCGACGAAGACGGCATGCTCGTCGGGTACGTCTACGTCGACATCGACCAGGCGCAGCGCGACATCGGCGGGTATGTCGAGGAGGCCAAGCGCGTGGTGAAGAAGGCGCAAGACGAAAAGACCCTCGTTCTCCCTTCGGGCTACTTCCTCAAATGGACGGGCCAGTACGAGCTGCTCGAGGAGATGACGAAGCGGATGAAGATTGTCGTCCCCGTCACGCTGCTCATCGTCATCGTCCTCTTGGTGCTGCACTTCAAGAATCTGCTCGAAGCGCTCATCGTTCTTCTCTCGATTCCGTTCGCGCTGGTCGGCAGCGTGTGGCTGCTCTGGCTCCTTGATTACCGTCTGTCGACGGCGGTCTGGGTCGGCGTCATCGCGCTCGTCGGGCTCGCCGCGCAGACGGGCATCGTGATGATCGTCTACATCGACCACGCCTACGAGCGGCGGAAGAAGGCGGGAAAAATCCGCGACCTGAACGACATCATCTGGGCGCACATGGAGGGCACCGTGATGCGCGTGCGGCCCAAGCTGATGACGGTGGCGACGATGCTCGTCGGCCTGGTGCCGCTGTTGTGGGCGACCGGGTCCGGCGCCGACGTGATGAAGCGCATCGCCGCTCCGATGGTGGGCGGGCTCATCACGTCCGCCTTCCTCACGCTCGAGATCATCCCCGTCGTCTACACCTATTGGCGGCGCGAGCAGTTGCTCTGGGAGCGCCTCGCGCCGCTCGACGCGCATCGGCTGCGCCAGCTGAAGCTGTTCGCCTACGGGCTTGCCTGTTCCCTGGCGCTGCCCGTCGCCCTGGGGCTGGTGGCGCTGTTCTGGACGGTGCCGACCGGCATCACCACGTCGGTGATGGCGATCGCCTCGCTGGGCGCAGCGACGTGCATCGTCGGCTACATCGCCAACTGGCCATCGGCGAAGCGGCTCGTATGGCCTCCGGCGACGGAATGAACCGGCCGCTGCTGACAACCTCCGGCTTTCGCGTGATGCGGGTCGTCTGCTGTCGCTCCGTGCCGCTCGCGGGCGCGAAACGAGCGGCCTACCCGGCCGGAGCCGGTCGAGCGTCACGCGTGGCCCGCCGCCACGGCGACGTCGCGCTCGCGAGTCGCCGGGGCCTGCCGCCAGCGCGGCGGCCGGGTCCGAAAGCGGTGACGGTTCGCCTCGGGCGAGCAACGCGCGCCGCGCGCCCACGCTCGACCGATCGCTCGGAGGGAAACATGCGCTGAACATCGGCGACCCGTCGGAGCGCTTCCCCTCGCTGTGGTTGAATGCCACGGCGATCGCGCCCACGAGGGAATCGGCGAGCGTCCTCGCTCGTGCTGGCTGCAAAGTGCATGATTGGAGAGGAGAGTTGTCATGGCCGAGCGCAAACGGTGGCGCCGCGCCCTCGCGTGGCTCGTTCTGGCCGGTGCGGCCGGTACGGCCGTTTCGTGTGCCTGGGGCGGAACACATCCTGTTTTCCTACTCGACGTGCGTCGGTGGCGTTTCGGCGGTGAGCCGGACGCGGTCAGCTGTTCAACGAGCAACTGGGCGGACGACCTGATCGGGCTTTACGAATGTTCCGTAGAGAAGCTCGAAGGCCAGGGTGTTCCGCGGCGCTTTCCATGCACCATCATTCGTCGGCCCCCTTCATGCGAGCCGTGGCTTGAGACAGACGAGTCAATCGACGAATGTTTGAAGGGTAAAATCATGAATCCCAACGAGCTCGATCTGCCGGAAGAGCTGCTCTTCGAAGGCACGTGCGGGGCCGAAGAGCGGAGGGCAGCGTTGCGAAGGACGCCGCGAGGGTGGTCGGGCAATCTCTGGTCGGGAGGCGTGGCGGTCGAGTCCGTCTCGTTGGAGCACCGGAGGCCCTCGCGGCGGCGCCGCTCGTTGGCCGTGGGGCGCTACCACAGCTGTGCCATCCGTGAAGGTTACGTGTTCTGCTGGGGCATGAACCGCCATGGCATGGTTGGCATGCCGCCTGTTTCGTGGGGAGGCTGGCAGACGCCGCGCGAGCCTGCCCCCCGACGGGTGGCATTGCCCAATGAGGCCGAAGAGCTTGCGCTCGGAGAACATTTTTCATGCGCACGCATGCGAAGCGGCGAAATCTTTTGCTGGGGTTCGTACCTCTCACATTCGGATGACACCTGTCCCTTGGAGTCGGAAGGCGAGGTGGGCTGTATCGGCCATGTGCCTCGCCGCATCGAGTTGGGCGCTTCGGCGGTGGGCATCGTGGCCGGGGCGCGCCACGCGTGCGCTCTGATCGCCGACGGCAGCGTGTTCTGTTGGGGCGACAACGGAAGCGGGCAGGTCGACAGTGGCCTGGCGCGGGAGACACGCGTCCGACCAGCGCGCGTCAAGGTGCCGCCGGCCAGCAGCATTGTCGCCGCAGCTCGCTCGACGTGTGCCGTCGTCGCCGCGGGCGTCCTCTGCTGGGGACAAAAGACGACGTCGTGCTCTCCGGCCACGGTGACGGAGCTGATTCCGGCAAGCGATGGTGCCGTCGACGGCACGATGGGCAGCATGGAGTTCGGCTCCGTTCGTGCCTGTCTCCAGAAGATGGATGGCCGCTTCTGGTGTTGGGGGGCCAAAAGCAGCCAGGAGCACCTGTGCCGGGTCCCCGACGGGCGTTTGGAATCGCCCGTGCGCGTCGACGGCGACTGGAAGCAACTTTCGCTGGGGAGCACGTGGTGCGGAATCGACGGCGCAGGAACGCTCTTGTGCGGGAGCGAGCTGCCGCCGTCGCACGGGGGGCGTCGCTTCGGCTCGACGGCTTCGGAACCGTCGCCGTGGGGCCGGCTCACGCGTGCGCGCTCGACGATTCGGGCGACGTCTGGTGTTGGGGTCGAAACGACTACGGTCAACTGGGCAATGGGACCGTCGGTTCGCAGATCGAGCGGGTGCCGACGCTGGTGAGACTTGACTCGGTGCCAAGGTAGCGCCGCGCCACCTGCGCGCCATGCACGGGCTGCCCTGCTGCTGTAGCCTCGCGCCGATGAGCAGCGCCGAAGCAGTCGTCCGGACCTTCATCGACCGCATCAACGAGCACGACGTCGGAGGGCTGGCAGGACTCATGCACGAGGGCTTCCGGTTCGTCGACGCGACCGGCGAGGTCACCGCGGGACGCGCCGCGATGCGCGCCGCGTGGGCGACATACTTCGCCTGGTTCCCCGACTACCGGATCGAGATCGAGATGCTCGTCTCGGCGGGCAACACCGTGGCCGTGTTCGGTCGCGCGAGCGCGAGCTATGCCGGTCGCGCCCATGGCGACGACCGCGCCGCCTGGAGCATTCCCGCCGCGTGGCGCGCCCTGGTTCAAGACGGCTTGGTCAGCGAGTGGGGCGTCTACTGTGACGTCGAGCCCATGATCCGCAGCATGGGCAAGGGTCGCTTCGGCTGCGGCCCCGGGGCCTGATTGTCGGACCCGCCCGGTGACGAGCGGTTTCGATGACTCAGGCCCTCGAGCTGTTCACGCACCACGCCTTCGTCGAACTGGAGACGACCGGGCTCGACCCGCGCCGGGACGAAGTCATCGAAGTCGGAGCGCTCTTCGTCCACCGCGGCCGCGTGGTGGAGAAGCTGTCGCGGCTGTGCCGGGCGTCGGCCCCGCTGCCGCTCGCCATCCGCCGGCTCACGGGCATCAGCGACGCGGACCTCGAGGGGGCAGCCGCCCGTCTCCCAGTAGATGCCTGCCTTGCGCCAGGCGCTCCACGGGTGGACGGTGGTGGCACACGACGCCGCCTTCGTGCAGAGCTTCCTCTCCGACCTGCTCGCCGACATCCGCGCGCCGACGACTGTCGCCGACCTGCTCGCCACGCTGGCGCCGAAGGGCCAGGCCGAGCTGGCGCTGGGCGCCGCAGCCTCGCCCGCGCCGCTCGTCGAGTCGTGAGGCGTCAGGCTCGGTCGCGACCGCCCACCGGCGCTGATCGACGCGCGACGACGACTCGGTTCCTTCCGGCCTGCTTCGCCGTGTACAGCGCTTCGTCCGCGCGCATGATGGTCTGCTCGCGCGTCTCGCCGTGCTGATGCTGCGCCACGCCGACCGAGATGGTGATGCGCCGCTCGGCGTCGCCGAACCGCATCGAAGTGCCCTCGGCCGCCGCCCGCGCCCGCTCGGCGACCTTCTGCGCCTGCGTGACGTCGATGCCCGGCAACACCAGCAGGAACTCCTCGCCGCCGTAGCGGATGATGGAGTCCTCGGCGCGCACGGCGTCCGTCAGCACGCGGGCGAGCACCCGCAGGCACTCGTCTCCGGCGGCGTGGCCGAGCTCGTCGTTGATGCGCTTGAAGTGGTCGATGTCCACCATCGCCACCGACAGCTTCCTCCGCGACCGCTCGGGGAACGCCAGCTCGAGCCCGCGGCGGTTCAGCGCTCCGGTGAGGGCGTCGACCTGCGCCAATCGCTCGAGCCGGGCCACCTCGACATGCGGGGCGCAGATGCCGGCGACGAGCAGCAGCAGGTCCTCGTCGTGCTCGCTGAACGCGTTCGTGTCCGGGTGCACCGAGCTGAGCACTCCGATGCAGGCATCGTCGTGAATCACCGGCACGCCGAGGAACGAGCCCATGCGGTCGAGCATGTCGGGGCGGCGGACGAAGCGCGGGTCGGCCTCGGCGTCGCCGCTGCGAATGGGCAGCTTGTGTTTGGCGATCCACCCCACCAGCCCTTCGCCCAGCCGGTAGTTGTAGGTCGCGTTCTGGTGCAGCGGCTTGCCCGCGCGAGCGGTGGCGATGAGGCGCGTGTGCGTCGGGTCGAACAGCCGCAAGGACACGCGCGGCGTCTCGAGCAGCTCGACGCAGGTGTCGACCACGGCCTGCAGCGTCTCCTCGAGCGTCACCGACCGCGACAGCTTCCTCGTCATCTCCAGCAGGCGGCGGACGTCGGACATCGCCTACTTGGGCCCGAAGGCCGAGAGCGCGAAGAAGCCGCGGATCTTGTCGTTCGTCTCCCTCAGCCGCTCGGAGAGCGTGCGGACGAACGTCCAGAGGAGCACGTAGGCCAGCTCCTTGTCGGTGAACATGAGCTGGTCGAGCCGCTCGCGCTGAATCTCGTACAGCCGGCACGAGACGTGGGCGATGGCGTCGGCCGAGCGGGGGCCCTCCTCGATGAGCGCCATCTCGCCGAAGTACTGGCCCTTCTCCAGAATGGCGAGCGCCTCCTCGCCCACCCCGGGCACCATCTTCGAGATGCGCACGCGGCCCTCGACGATGATGTACATCTCGTGGCCGGGGTCGCCCTCTCTGAAGACCGATGCTCCGGCCGCGAACGACTTCTCGGTGGCGATGGAAGCGATCTTCTGCAGCTGCGAATGGGTCAGCCCCTGAAACAGCGCGACCTGCTTGAGGATCGCCGTGTCCATCGTCAGGCCTTCGTACCACGCAGCGGGGGCCTTCTGGTACTTTCCGACCCCCATCGAGGAGCGACCATGCCCGAGGTCCACAAGGTCACCATCATCGGTTCCGGCCCGGCCGGATACACCGCTGCCATCTACGCCGCGCGCGCCAACCTCGAGCCTTTGGTCTTCGCCGGCGGCCCGGCCGAGAGCGATCCGGCTCGGGTGCCGGGCGGGCAACTGATGATCACCACCGACGTCGAGAACTACCCGGGCTTTCCGGACAAGGTCACCGGCCCCGAGCTGATGGAACGCTTCCAGAAGCAGGCCGAGAGATTCGGCACGCGCATCTTCATGGAGAACGTGGTCAAGGTCGACCTGTCGAAGCGGCCGTTCCACGTCTGGGGCGAGACGAAGGAGCTCCTCTCGCAGACGATCATCGTGGCCACCGGCGCCTCGGCGAAGTGGCTGGGCGTCAAGGGCGAGGACAGGTTCAAGAATCGCGGCGTGTCGGCGTGCGCCACCTGCGACGGGTTCTTCTTCAAGAACCAGGACGTCATCGTCGTCGGCGGCGGCGACACGGCCATGGAAGAGGCCAACTATCTGGCGAAGATCTGCAACTCGGTCACCGTGGTGCACCGCCGCGACACGCTCCGCGCCTCGAAGATCATGCAGGAGCGCGCCTTCAAGAACCCGAAGATCCGCTTCGTCTGGGACACGGTCGTCGAGGAGATCGTCGGCAACGACCAGGGCATGACCGGCGCGCTGGTGCGCAACCTCAAGACCGGCGAGAAGAAGCTGCTCGAGGCCAACGGCCTGTTCGTGGCCATCGGCCACAGCCCGACCACCGAGCTGTTCAAGGGACAGCTCGAGCTCGAGCCCAACGGGTACATCAGGGTCGAGCCGGGCTCGACGCGCACCAGCGTCCCCGGAGTCTTCGCCTGCGGCGACGTGCAGGACTGGGTCTACCGCCAGGCCGTCACCGCCGCCGGGTCGGGCTGCATGGCCGCCATCGACGCCGAGCGGTGGATGACCGAGCACGGCATCGGGTGAGCGTTGAAGCCACGCACGGCCGCCATCCACGCCGGTACGCGCCTCGGCTCGAAGGCACGCCCGCTCGTCGAGCCGATCTACGCCTCGTCGGTCTCCTGGTTCGACTCGGCCGTGGATCTCGATGCGTCGCTCGACGGCGGGGACTTCGTCTACGCGCGCATCGCCTCGCCCAACGCGGCGCTTCTGGAAGAGGCCATCGCCGCGCTCGAGGGCGCCGAGACGTGCGTCACCTACGGCTCGGGCATGGCTGCCTGCCGCGCGATCTTCGAGGCCCAGCCGTTCGAGCCGGGCGATTGCGTGGTCATTGCCGCCGACGGCTACGGCGCGACCCGGGCGCTCTTCCGGCAGCTCTGCGAGAAGCGTGGGTTGTCGCTGGTGCCGATCGACCTGGCCGCACACGATGCGCCGGCCCGCATCGAACAGGCCCGGCCGAAGCTGGTGCTCGCCGAGAGCATCACCAACCCGCTCGTCTCCGTGCCGGATCTGTCCGCCGTGGCGAAGGCCTGCCGAAAGGTGTCGGCCCATCTCGCGGTCGACAACACCTTCGCCACGCCGCTCTTGCAGCGCGCGCTCGCGCTCGGAGCGGACTACTCGCTGCAATCGACGACGAAGTGGATCGACGGACACGGCGACGCCCTGGGCGGAGCAGTGTCGGGCCTGCGTTCGCTCCTCGAGCCGATGCGGGAAAGGCGCACCCTCGACGGAGCGGTGCTCGGGCCGTTCGAAGCGTGGCTGACGCTGCGTGGGCTGCGCACGCTACCGGTACGGATGAAGGCCATCTGCGAGAGCGCGATGCGCATCGCCCAGAAGCTCGCGGCTTCCGAGCGCATCGCGCGGGTGTTCTACCCGGGGCTGCCGGCAGATCGCTCGCACGCGGTCGCCAGGCAGATGCTCGACGTCGGCGCCTACGGGTACGGCGGGATGCTGGCCTTCGAGATTCGCGGCGCGGGAAGGAAGGAGGCGTTCGCCTTCCTCGAGGCCGTGCGGCTGTGCCGGCCGGCGCCATCGCTGGGAGACGTCACCACGCTGGTGATGCACCCGGCCACCGCGTCGGCGCGCCGAATGACGCCGGAGGAACGCGAGGCAGCGGGAATCACCGAGGGGATGATCCGCGTGTCGGTCGGCCTGGAGGATCCGGACGACGTGGTGGCGGATCTGTTGCGGGCAGTGGAACAGGCTCAACGGACGGGAAGGGGAACGGGAACGGGAACGGGAACGGGAACGGGTGGGGAACAGGGATGAAGATGATCGATGTCGGGCAGAAGGAGCGGACCGAGCGGGTCGCCATTGCCACCGCGCGCGTGCGCATGCAGCCAGCCACGGTCCGACGCATTCGCCGGGGCGAGGTGGAGAAGGGCGACGTGCTCGCCGCCGCCAGGCTGGCCGCCATCATGGCCGCCAAGCGCACGCCGGACCTTTTGCCGCTGTGCCACCCCATCGCGCTCTCCGCCGTGTCGGCCGACGTCACGCCCACGTCGAGCGGCGTCGACATTCGCGTGGAGGTGAAGACGGTCGACCGCACCGGCGTCGAGATGGAGGCCCTCACCGCCGCCTCCGCCGCGGCCCTCACCGTCTACGACATGCTCAAGTCCGTCGATCGCGGAATGGTCGTCGAGCGGGTGCAGCTCGAGCACAAGAGCGGCGGCAGATCGGGCATTTGGAACCGGAGAGGCCGATGACTCCGCTGGTCGTGCTCGCGCTGCTTCTGGCCGCGCCCACCCCTCGCACGTTCGTGGGGCACACCGAGGCCATCGTGGCGCTGGCCTTCAGCCCCGACGGCGCGCGCGTCGCCACCGGCTCGTTCGACAAGACGGCGAAGGTGTGGGACGTCGCCTCGGGCAGACCGGCGGTGAGCCTGCCTCACGACCGAGCCGTGCTGGCGTTGGCGTTCAGCCCCGACGGGCGACGTCTGGCGACGGGCGCGATGGGCGGAGCGCTCAACGTGTGGGTAGCAGCGGAGGCGCGCGAGGAGAAGTCGCTCGAGCTCGGCAACGACGTGCTCGACGTCGCGTTCAGCTCCGACGGCAAGCTGCTCGCTGCAGCCGTGCTCAGAGACGGGGTACACGTCTTCGAGACCGACACGTGGAAGGAGCTCAAGCGCCTCGAGGGCCGGAGCGTCGAGCTCACCGCCCAAGGCAAGCAGCTCGTGGTCGGGCTCGAGGATGCGGTGATTCAAATCTACGCGGTGGCCACCTGGCGCGCCTTTCGGGCGCTGAAGACGCCGCACGCGCCGTTCGTCGCCGCCTCACCCGACGGCAAGCTCGTCGCGTCGCGGAACGGCGGAGACAAGGACATTCACCTGTGGGACGTGGGCCGACTTGCGAGCGCGGGCAAGCTGACCGGCCACGGCAAGGGCGTGACGTCGCTCTCGTTCGCGTCCAAGGGCACCGTCCTGGCGTCGGCCAGCGAGGACCGCACCGTCAGGCTCTGGGACGTCGCCGCGAAGAAGGAGCTGAAGTCCTTCGCCACCGAGAGGGTGCCGTTCGTCGCGCTCAGCCCGGACGGCAAACGCATCGCGGTGGCCGATGGGCCGTACCTGAAGCTCTGGGAAGTCGAGCCGGAGAGCTGAGACGCCGGCGAACCTCACACTTCGCGGCCCAGCCGCTCGAAGAAGAGCGCCACCAGCACCAGCGCGTGGGTGATGGCTCCGTCGCGCACGAGCTGCAATAGCTTCGCGCGGTCCACCAGCTCGACCTCGATGTCCTCGCCGGCCTCCTGCCTGCCGTCGTGCACGCGCTCGCAGCCGAGCGCCAGAAAGGACCAGGTGCGGTTCGTCTGAATGGCCGGGTTGGGGTGGCAGAACCCGAGCGGGCGGATCTCGCGCGGGCGGTAGCCGGTCTCCTCCTCGAGCTCGCGCGAGGCGGCCTGCTCGGGAGACTCGCCCCCGTCCACCATGCCGCCGGGAAGCTCCAGCGTCTCGGCGCCGATGCCGAAGCGGAACTGCCGCACCAGCACCACCTGCTCGTCCGGCGTGAGCGCCACCACGTTCACCCAGTCGGGCGACTCGATGACCACGCGCGAATGCTCGCGGCCGTTGCGCGGGTCGGCGACGCGCACGTTCCGCACCTTGAGCACGCCGTGGTCGGCGGCGGGCCCGTCGGCGACGCGCTTCCAGGGACGTACGGGCATCGCTAGTTCAAGAAGTCCACCCGCTGGCGCAGCGCGCGGGCCGTCAACCGCAGGGCCTCGAGATCCGGCGCATCGGGCGACAGCTCGAGGCAACGCTCGATGTCGGCCAGCGCCGCCCGGTACGCTCCGAGCGCCGAGAGCACCGCCGCCCTCGCGCGCAGCTCGCCGGGATGATCGGGCGCGATGAAGAGCATCAGGTCGATGGCCTCGAGCGCCCGCTCGCCATCGCTGCGGTCCAGCCAGGTGCGCTTCAAGTTCGTCAGCATGCGGTAGGTGATCGCCTTCACCGAGGCGGGCGAGATCATGCTCGGGGTGAAGCGCACCTGCGGCGCGACCTCGGCGAGCAGCTCTCGGCAGCCCTCCTCGGTGAGAATGCGCCCCCCATGGAAGGGGTCGACCACCAGCTTCCCCGACCCGGAGTCGAGCGCCACCACGAAGTGACCGGGGAACGAGACGCCGTACAACGGAATGCCGCTTCTCCGCGCCACCTCGAGGTACACGACCGAGAGCAGGATGGGCAGGCCCATCTTCCGCTCGAGCACGCGGTCGATGAAGCTGTTCTCGGGAGCGTGGTAGCGCTGGGTGTCTCCGCGGAAGCCTTCCTCGTCGGCGAGAAAGCGCGCGAGCGCCTGCACCTGCTCGAGCGGCGACGCGCCGGGCGAGAGCCTCTCGCGCACCAGGTCGGCCAGCGCATCCAGCCGGGCCAGCACCGCCGCCTCGTCGGCATCGGCATCGAGCGAGGCGACCGCCAGCGCGGCGAGGTCGAGGCGCGGAGGCTCGGCGGAGAGCGCGCGGGAGAGGAGCGTTCGGGGCTTTTGACGGCCGAGCTCGAAAGTCATGGAGGCACCAGGTGCTTCTTGAGCTCGGCGCGCACGGCGATCTGTGCCGAAACCAGGCCCGCCAGGATGCCGTCCTCGTACTCGAAGGTGGGGTGGGCCTTCAGCTCGGGGAAGTCGTAGGGGTTCATCACGTCCTCGGGGCTGATGTGGGGCACGGCCTCGCGGGCCAGCTTCAGCACCTTCGCGCGCTGCTGCTCGATCATCCGCTCGAGCATCGGGTCGAGAATCTCGAGGGCGGCCTGGGCGTTCGCAAAGCTCAACATGGCGGTCGGGCCGAATGGCCCCGCCGACAAATTGCAGATTCCGGCTCGCGAGACAAATCTCGGTCTACCGCTGCGCCACGTCCCACTTCACTCGGGCGTGCGACTTGCGGAAGGAGCTCACGTCGGCGAACACCGCGTCCGAGCTGGCCTCGCGCCCGTCGAGGAAGGCCACGAAGTCGAGCTGGCGATCGGGCCGGTCGAGCTCGAGGTCGAAGCGCTTGACGATCTCGTTCGCCGGCAGGGTGCGCCGCCCGGCGACGTCGACCAAGGGCAGCTTGAGCCCCTTCATGCCCGCCGACGGGGCGTAGCTCTTCCACACCAGCTCGGTGCACACCAGCGTCGAGTCGGAGAGGAAGTCGAAGTCGAAGTCGTACGGCCGGCCGGTGTAGCCGAACGCGCGGGCGATGGCCTGCGCCTTCTCCACCTTCGGCAGCCGCGGCCGCATCACGCCCAGATAGTCGACCAGCATGCCGTGGTCGATGGAGGTGAGCGACACGCCCTCGCTGATGGACTCGATGATGCGGATGGGCCCGGCGCCGAGCAGGTCCTTGCCGTGCACGTACGTCTTCCACTTCTCCGGGTAGCGTTCCTTCAGGTACCCGGTGAACGTCTCGGCCTTCGGCTTCTGCGTCGCCAGCCAGGCCTTCACTCCCTCGTCGGCGTCGAAGTAGGCGGCGAGGTCGTCGGGCGTGCCGACGTAGAGCTCGGCGTGCGGCCAGAAGCCCGGCAGGCCGATGTTGGAGAGGAACCAGTTCTGCCGCGCCACCAGGATGTCGCCCGGCTCGAGCTTCGGCAAGAGCTGCTCCAGCTGCTCGCGCTTGATGAGGGGCTTGCCGATGCGCCGCACGCGCGTGTCGCCCAGCCACGCGGCCACCCCCTTCTGCCCGGGGAAGAGCGCGCTTGCCGCGCTGTCTTTGAGGATGTCGCCGGCCTGCTTGGCGAAGAGGGTGATGCCGCGCTTGAAGAGCTTGCTCCGGGCGGCCTTCGAGTTGAGGCGCGTCTCTTTCAGCGCCCACACCACGTCGGGGTCGTCGAGCAGCTTGTGCTTCTTCATGAGCGGCAGCATGCGCTGGCCGTATTCGTCGCCGGTGAAGAGCTGCGTGCTGGTGGCCACGTGAATCGACTTCACCTTGAACTGGGCGAAGGCCGATGGCGGCACGCCGAACTCCGGGTTGGGCTCGTCGAGCAGCACCTCGAGCTGGCGATTGCCGGCGGTGCGATCGGCGAAGGTCAGCCCGTGGGCCAGCTCGGTGGTGAGCGCGGTGTGCGTCAAGAGGTACCCCCACAGGTGGCGCGCGGTGTCCGTGGGCGGAATCCGCACGAAGTCCCAATACCGCTGCCGAATGCCCTCGGCGGAGATGAAGTACGAGAAGAACGCTCCCCAGATCGAGAGCAGGTGCGCCTTCTGCTCGGGCGTGTACGGCTCGGACTCCTTGTGGTGGAACAGCGACGGGTCCTGCTCGAGCCGCTCCTGAAGCCGCCTGAGCCCGTTCGCGTACAGCCGCAGCGTGCGCAAATCCTGCCGGGCCTGGGCCATGAACTGGTCGTAGGGCAGCTGGTAGACGCCTTTCGAGCCATCCTCCGCCACCCCCGGCGACGACGCGAGGAGCGGAGCGAGCATCAGCGCGGCGAGCACGGTGGACCTCCCGGTCAGGCGTTGGCCGCTTCCACCAGCGGCTTCAGGAATTCGAGCACGTTCTTTGCGCGCATGAGCGGGCCGCACAGCCACACCGCGTCGGCCAGGCCCCGGAGCTCGGCGAGATCCTCGGGGCGGGCGAACGGCCCTCGCACCATCGGCACCAGCGTGCGCGGAAAAACGGGCAACAACCGCTTCGCCAGCGACAGATCCAGCCGCGGCCCGTCGAAGGCCGGAACGACCGCGATGCGCGCGCCACTCTGTACGGCGATGTCGAGCTCGTGCTCGGAGACGACCTCCACCACCGGCGCCATGTGCATGCTGGCGGAGATCTGCACGCACGCCTTCAGCTCGCCCGGGTGGAGGACCGAGGCGGTGAGCAGCACCGCGTCTGCTCCGCACAGCCGCGCGCGGTAGACCTGCTCGCCCGTCACGATGAGGTCCCGCATCAGCACGGGCGTGGCCGACGCCCTCGCCACCTCGGCCAAATCGCGCTCGGAGCCGCGACAGACGACGTCGTCGGTGGCCACCGCCAGCGCGGCGACCTCGGCCTCGTCGCACGCGGCGGCGAGCTCGGCGGGCAGGTAGTCGTCGCAAAGCGGCCCCTCCTCGGGCGTCTGGCGGGCGAGCTCGACCACCACCGACAGCGAGGTCCGGTGGTTGGTGACCGCGTGCGTGAGCTCCTTGAGCGACGGCGTGATGGAGCGGATGTCGAGCTGCGTGAGGCTTCTGGCGGCCTCGCGCTTGCGCTGCGCCCAGGCGTTCAAATGCACGGCGCCGACACTACCAGGGACGTGCGCCGGCGGAACGCCCGCCTCGCCGCACCGGGAG
>FWPU01003957.1_pt1 | contig 35699 bp, 23 predicted proteins | sample 2228361 | NCBI WGS metagenome assembly FWPU01 (sample SAMEA103939777, study PRJEB20133) | metagenome
AGGGCGTGGTGGTCATCGATCAGCATGCTCTGCATGAACGGATCCTGTACGAGCAGCTCCGACGCCGTGTGGAGGAAGGGCCGCTGGAATCTCAGCAACTGTTGGTGCCGGAACCCGTGGACTTAAGCCCTTCCGAAGCGGCTGCGGCATTGGACGCGGCGGAAATTCTGGCGGAATTGGGGCTGCGTGTCGAGCCTTTCGGAGGCAGCACCGTTTTGATATTGAGCCGCCCCGTCATGCTGGGCCGCGTGCCGCCCGGGGAGTTGCTGCGCACGGCATTGGAGCCGATGTCGGCGAAGGACCGCGGACCGGGACGCGCCGAATTGATGGACAAGATATTGCATTCGATGGCCTGCCGGGCGGCGGTCAAGGCCGGTGATCGGCTGAGCGAGGAAGAAATCGCGGCGCTGCTCGCGCAGAGCCGCGGCGTGCTCGATGCGCATCACTGTCCCCATGGGCGCCCGACCGCCCTGATCTTCAGCCGCGAAGAACTCGACAAACACTTCAAACGCGTGTAAAGGATAGGAAGAAGCGAAAGGGGGAAGCGACGGTTGCAAGCACGTCCCCGTGCGGCGACTGCCCGCCGGTCGTTTCCTTCCCCTGCATCATTGATACCCTCGAGGACGACACCTCCATGATTTGCGTCAGCATCGCCCGCGGTCGCCATCGCCATGTCATCGCCGAACATCGCCACCTGTCCGAACAAGGTGCTCAACTTGTCGAGATTCGGCTGGATTACATTCGCGGATCAGTCAACATCAAGCGACTGCTTCAAGACCGGCCGTGTCCCGTCGTTATGACGTGCAGGCGGGAACGCGACGGCGGGCGATTCTCCGGAACGGAAGCGGAACGGCAGTTGCTGCTCCGTACCGCGATCGCGGAAGGGGCCGATTACGTCGATCTCGAAGAGGAAATCGCGGCGTCCATTCCGCGCTATGGGACGACCAAACGGATTATCAGTTACCACGACTTTCGGCAGACGCCGGACGACTTGGAATCGCTGCATGCGCGGCTGGCGAAGTTGGACGCGGACGTGGTCAAAATCTGCACCATGGCCAATCGTCCCCAAGACAATACCCGCATGTTTCGATTGCTTTCCAAGGTGAACATCCCGACCGTGGCCTTCTGCATGGGCGATATGGGCATACCCTCGCGTATCCTAGCGGGGAAGTTCGGCGCGCCGTTCACCTATGCCACGTTCCATGTGGATCGCGCGCTGGCCCCGGGCCAATTGAGCTTCGAGCAGATGAAGAATGTGTACGGTTACGATGCCATCGAACGATCTACCGAGGTCTACGGCGTGATCGCGGACCCGGTCGGCCACAGCCTCAGCCCGTTGATTCACAATTCGGCCTTTCGCCATTTCGGCATGAGAAAAGTGTACATCCCGATCCGCGTCCCGCGTGAAGAGCTTTATGCGTTCTTGGACGACGCCCCGGTCTGGGATATCAAGGGGTTGAGCGTTACCATTCCCCACAAGGAGGCGGTTCTCGCCAAGTTGACCAAGGCCGATTCGGTGGTCAGGGGCGTCGGGGCGGCCAACACCGTCGTATTCCAAGATCGGGAGCGGCTGGGGTGTAACACCGATTGCCGGGCCGCCCTGGAAGCGATCGAGGCCGCCTTGGGCGGCCCCGCCGGCGGTGTCAGCCCGCTCAAGGGGAAAAAAGCCCTTGTGCTGGGCGCGGGGGGGGCGGGAAAGGCTGTGGCCTTCGGCATCCTTCGCGCGGGAGGCGAGGTCGTTCTCAGCGACGGAGATGAAGAAAAGGCCCGCTCCTTGGCGGAAAAACTGAGCTGCTCGCATGTGCCGTGGGAGGAACGCCATTCCGTGCAACCGGACGTGCTCGCCAATTGCACGCCCGTGGGAATGCATCCCAACGTCGATGAGACCCCGTTCGAGGCTCAGCATCTCCGCGGTTCCATGCTGGTTTTCGACGCCGTCTACAATCCGGAGAACACGTTGCTGATCAAAGACGCCCGGGCGAGAAACTGCAAGGTCGTCACCGGCGTCGAGATGTTCGTTCGACAAGCGTGCATGCAGTTCAAATTGTTTACGGGAAAAGACGGCCCGGCGGAACTCATGCGCGAAGTCTTGAAGCGGGCCACCTCCGCAGCGAAATGGTAGCCGACGGAGAGATCCACCGCCTGATGCCGACGCGGCGGACGCACACGGTCGCCCTGCCGCCGCCGAACCGAGTTCGCCGTGAATCAGCCGCACGCACGATTCTGAGCGCAAACCGCCCGACCGATTGATCGAACGACTTGCGGAGCCGTCATGAACCTGATCCTGATTGGATATCGAGCCACGGGGAAGACGACGCTGGCCCGCCTCTTGGCGACACGACTGGGGTGGTCCTGGGTCGATTTGGATGAACAGATCGAGCTTGCGGCGGGGAAGCCCATCGCGCAAATCTTCGAGCAGGACGGAGAACCCGCCTTCCGTGATCTCGAGTCGAAAACGGTGCAGGAATGGTGCGGCCGGGATAGCGTCGTGATCGCCACGGGCGGCGGCGCTCCCCTGCGCGAGGAGAATCGTCGCGCCATGAAAGCCTCCGGCAAGGTGGACTGGTTGACGGCAGGCCCGCAAACGATCCACGCCCGAATGCAGGGAGACGCCACCACGGCCGCACGACGCCCGGCTCTGACCGCGGCCGGCGGGCTGGAGGAGATCGTTCGATTGCTGGCGCAGCGGGAGCCGATCTACCGGCAGACCGCGGATTTCGTTCTCGACACGGAAGGCCGGTCGCCGGAACAATTGGCGGAGGCAATCCTTGGCATGCTCGAATCGAGCGATGAAAGGAATTGAAACCTCGTGGATCGGTTCTTGGAACTGCCATTTCCGGTTCGGGCGGGGCTGCTTTGCCTACTGGGGGCCGCCCTGGGAGCCGTCGTCAATTGGGCCGTCTACGCCTTGGCTTGGAGGCCGCGCCCGCTCAGCCCCTGGATCGCGGCAGCCGAGCGATCGTCGCTGCGGAGGGATTTTCTACCGATCGTCGGCTGGTGGTTTCTCCGTAGAAAAGAGGCCGCACTGGGACGTGGTTTTTGGCTTCGGCCGATGATCGTGGAAATCGTCAGCGCGGTCGGCCTCCCTCTCTTGTATTGGTGGGAGGTGGAGTCGCGCGGACTATGGGGAGAGGGCCTCTCCGTACCGGATGCAGCAACGTTGCACTGCGTCTTTTTCAAGCATGCGATCCTCATCGCCTTCATGCTCGTGGCATCGCTGATCGACGTGGATGAGCAAATCATCCCGGATTCTGTGACAATCCCGGGTACCCTGATCGGCTTGGTTCTGGCGGCGATCCTGCCGGCATCCCATCTGCCCGCCGGTCCGCCCGTCGCCTCGGATTGGTTGATCCTCGACGACATCCGCCTCGAGGGGCAACGGCCCTTGGAGGCAAGCATCGCCCCGCTCGACTCTTCGCACTCCCGGGGGAACCCGGGTGCCGCCGGGGACTTCCTCACCCTCAGCTCCCCGTTCGGGTGGCCCAAAACGCTCGGAGGTCAGCCGCACGGCCGCGGCGCGTTGGTCGGGCTGTTCTGTTGGTGGCTCTGGATATTCGCGCTCCTGCCTCGCCGTTGGTACGGCCGCAAAGGGTGGCGCAAGGCGTTCATCTATTTTTGGGCCAGGCTTTTCCGCTCGCGGGTTTCCGGCGGCCTATTGGTGCTCGGAATCGTGGGATCGGCACTCATCTTGTTCGCTTGGATCTGGGGCGGCATCGTTTGGCAGTCGCTCCTCTCCGCGCTGGTGGGGATGGCGGCCAGTGCCGCTTTGGTCTGGCTCATCCGCATTGTCGGCTCGATGGTTCTGGATCGAGAGGCGATGGGCTTCGGTGATGTCACGCTGATGGCCATGCTGGGGGCGTTTCTCGGCTGGCAGCCGGGCATCATTCTCTTCTTCCTATCGCCTTTCGCCGCGCTGGCAGCCGGACTTTTGATCTGGCTGCTGCACGGTCGAACGGAGATCCCTTTCGGTCCGTTCCTTTGCCTCGCGGCCGGCGCAACCATCCTCTTTTGGCCGCGGCTTTGGGCCTGGACTCTGCCCGTCTTCGCTTTGGGACCGATCCTCATGCTCGTCGCCGCCGTCTGCATCGTACTCTTCACGCTCTTGTTGATGGTGCTGCGATTGGTCCGAGAACGTCTGCTGTGACGGCACTATCCTGCCCGGCATGAATCGTACGTCACCGCGGAAGAGGTGCCCGGCGGACTTGGAGATGCTCGGCAAGGTGTCCGGGCAGGGGTCGCAAATTCCGGACGATTCCGGCGTTCATCCCCGAACGGCGGACAAAGCGGCCCGCGCCCCACCGGCAGGGAAATCCTAAGTCGGTCGCGCCCTTGCGGTCGATGGCGATATCTTCGTCTACGACGGCCGGACGCCCGTGATCACGTCAGCGTCAGTTCCTTGCTGGGGCGGAACAGACGCGACGTTCCACCGGGAAATAGGCCGTAAGCCGCGGCAAGCAATTTGATGGGGTGTAGCGTGGGCTTGGTGGTGCCCTGTTCCATCTGAATTTTGCAGGTGCTGCATTCAGTAACACCGCATTCCAGCGCCGAGTCCCTCAGCATGTTGATGAGTCCCCAGCCCGCCCGCAGACTGGTTCGGAAGTTCTCGCGCATCAGTCCGTAGGTGCCGGCCATTCCGGAGCACGCCTCGTAAGTGCGGACGACGTGCAAGCCGGGAATGAGTTGGATCAACTTCGCGCCCGGCGACCCTTTTCCCAATGCCCGCAGGCGGCACGGCTGATGATAACCCAGGGCATGCGTCATCGGTTTGAAATCGAGCTGTAGCCTTCCGGAGAGGTGGAGGCGCCAGAGATAATCGCCCAGGTCGCTCGTATTGCGCGCAACCAAACGGCTGTCCTCGTCCTCGAGCAGTTGGGGGTATTCCCGGGTCAAGGTTACCGCGGCGGCAGGCTCCGTCGTGACCACGTGGTATCCTTGTCGAATCGCTTCCGCGAGGATGATGGTGTTATTGCGGGCCAGTCGCCGCGCCAAGTCCAACTCCCCTGCGGCGACGGCCGAGGTGCCCGCCGGTCCTTGGTCGGACGGCACATAGACCGCCACTCCGTTATGCTCCAAGACGGCGACCGCCATCTCGGCCAATTCCGGGTCGAACCAATTCGCATAGGTATCGACGAAATAAACGACCTTGGAGCCGCTGCGACCCGTCGCGTGATTGAGCCGACGGCGGGCCGCCCGGCGGAGAAAACTCGGTGAATAGATGCGGGGAAGCTTCCGTCCGTGGGCCACGCCGCAGAACCTTTCGAGCAACCATCGGGCCTGCCGATTACCCAGCGCCCAATTGACCACGGGATGAATCGCCGCGGCCCAAGCCGCCCAGCGATCGATCCGATTCATCAACCACGCGGACGTGGATATGCCGTGGGCGGCGACGTAGGCCGCCTTGGCCTCCGACATCAGGCGCGGCACGTCCACTTCGGAGGGGCACTCCAATCGGCACATGTGGCAGTGGACGCACAAGTCGGCGATGTCTTTGGCGGTCCGCTCCGTCAAGGTTTCCAGTGGCAATACCTGGGACAAAACCCCCTGAAGCATGCGGACTTTTGCCCGGGGAGAGGCTTCCTCGGTGGGCATGATCCGAAAGATCGGGCACATGCGTTCCAGCGATGATTGCGTGCGGCACAGGCCGCAATAATTGCATTGCTGCACATCGGCAATCAACCGCCGCGGTTCCCAATCCAATTGGGCCACCAAAAGCGACGGCAGGTCCTGGGCAGTGGACGGCCCGCCCGGCGCCGTGGACCCGAGAGCCGGCCTTTGCTCCATCTCGGCGGTCGCTCCGCCGGGTGTCGCGGCCCCCTTGGTTTCGGAGCCGCCGGAGGGTTCGCCGAGGGGCGGCCGATCGGGAGACCTCGACCGTCCCGGCGGCCGTGGCAGACAGGCTTGCGAGGCCGTTTCGCCCTCCTCTTTCTGCCTCTCCTCCGCGATCGGCGAACGAAGACGGCTCGGCCAATCGTAGGACGATTCCCGTTGCACGACCTTGCCGGGATTGAGAATCGAAGCCGGATCGAAGACGCCTTTGATTTCCGCGAAAAGATGATGCAGCTTGGGCAGGTGCTTCCGCAAGAGCGGCGTCCGGACGATTCCCAGTCCGGCTGAACTTCCGAACCCGCCCCCCAACCGAACCGCAGCAGCCGCCATAACGTCCGCCAGATCCCACAAAGGTTCGACGGCTCGGCGGTCCGACAGATCGAGGAAGGGACGCAGAATTACGCTTCCCGAACCTAATCGGCAGCGCAGTGCCGCCGTGACGCCCCGCCGACGCAGTTCGGTTTGAATCAGCGTCAAAAAGGCGGGCAAGTTCGCCGGCGGTATGGCGAAATCATCCAGCACGGGGATCGGCTGCGTCGAACCGCCGCGGCGGAAAGCCGGCTGGTGCGGGTTGCAGAGCCGCCGCAAGACCACCGTGTCCGTCTCGTCGAAGGCCAGTCGCGAGCCGATGGCGAGCTTTTTCCGTTCCCGAACGTCTTCGACCAGTTCCTGGAGCTCGTTGCGAACCGTGCGTTCCGATTCGCCGGCGATCTCGACGACGACCGCGGCCTCCACCTGCTCCGAAATCAAGGACTCCAATCGCGGATCCGATTGGCGAGCAAAGCTGAGATGCCGCCGATCCAGAAGCTCGCAAACAGCAGGTTGGTAGCGGAGGATCTCCCCTCCGGTCATGGCCGCCCGTTCCAAGGAATCGAAGAGGAGGAGGGCGACGGCGGCGCTTTTCGGCAAAGAATCGGTGTCCAGAACGGCTTCGACGACCACTCCCAGCGTGCCCTCGGCGCCCGCTGCCAGCCGCGCCAGGTCAAGGCGGCCGTCCTGGAGCGCATCCCACACTGCGTACCCGCCCAAATACGGGGCACGGATCCGTTCCCGACTCAGCGTATCTTGATGTCGCCGGAGAATGGTCGCGACGTCCGCAACCAAGCGGCTCTTGCGGGAGTTTGCCGCGGCGGCCTGATCTTTGGCGATCTCCTCGCGTCCCAGACGCACTCGGCTGCCGTCGCCGAGCACCATGGTTATTTCTCGCAACCGACGGCCGAACCGGCCGAAATGAACCCCGCATGAGGCGGCCGGGTCGCGACTGATGAGACCGCCCACGGTAGACACCACGGCCGAAGCGGAATCGCAATCGAGGAACCGCCCGTGCCTCGCCAAGAGAAGATTCAACCGCTCGAGGACGATCCCCGGCTGAACTCGAACGCACTCCCCGCCCTGCTCCACGCCGAGGACGCGCCTGAGGTGCACGGAAAAGTCGATGATCACCCCTGGACCGAGCGATTCCCCCGCCGTGCCGGAACCCGCGCCCCGGGGATGAACCGGCAATTGATGCTCGTAGCAGTATCGCACGCAGGCCGTCACATCGCCGACGGATCGCGGACGGACGACGCAGAGCGGGCGAATTTCGAAGATGCTCCCATCCCCGGCGTAGACTTGAAGCTGCACCGGATCGGACAGGACCTCACCCCGCACGAGACCGGATAGGTCCTCGTGCACGCGCGCCCTTTGCTGGTCCGAATAACTGGTGCTCATTCCGGTCGCCGCCGACCCTTGTGACAACCGGTCCTATTGGTGATTGCCGAAGATCAGGGTCATCACTTCGGCCCGGGTGGAAGGATTGTTGCGAAATGCGCCTCGCATGGCCGAGGTCACGCAAATGCTGCCGGGTTTTCGTACGCCGCGCACGGTCATGCAGGTATGAACGGCCTCCACCACGACCGCAACCCCGCGCACCTGAAGCTCTTCTACCAAAAGGTCGGCAATGGATTCCGTCATTCTTTCCTGAACCTGCGGCCGGCGTGAGATATCCTCGACGACGCGTGCAAGCTTGCTCAGCCCAACGACCTTACCGCCCGGTAGATAAGCGATATGCGCCTTGCCCATGAAGGGCATCAGATGGTGTTCGCACGTGCTCTCGAAGCTGATGTCCTTGACTAAGACCACCTCATCGTAGCGTTCCGTGAACACCTTTTGCAAATGGCGGCGGGGATCCGAACGAAGCCCTTTGAACAATTCCGCGTACATCCGGGCTACCCGGGCCGGCGTCTCTCGGAGGCCCTCGCGATCAGGGTCCTCTCCCACCGCCCGGAGAATCGTCCGCACGGCCTCTTCAATCGCCTTCATATCGACCGGGCCGTCCAAAGGCTCGGGCGGATCTTCGACCGCCTCCGCGGACGCCCGACTCGATTCGAGCGACGCTTCCGTGATTTCGGAATTTTCGGAAAAGGTCGGTCGAAATGAGTGCTCCAACGACGATGGTGGAACCGGTTTGGCGTTGTCGTTCATCCTCGCGCATCTCGACTACAAAGGCCCGTGTTGTTCGAAAGGAAAAACCATGTGCCGATCGCGACCGGGGCTGCAATGCATCTCATCCCCACCCGCGCGGCCCAAGAATTGCGGCAATGCAAGTTTCATTGTAACGTTTGGCCGTTCGGAGGCATGCCGGGCATTTCCCATTGCACCACGTATCGGGCTGCCTTTTCCGCGCGCTCCAGCGAAAGCTTCCTTGGGACACGTCTTGACATGGGCTACGGGACGCAATATAAGTACAATTATCATCATACTATTGTATCCCTGTCCGGGCGTCATTTTCAAAAGCAGGATCTCCGCAACGGATAGGGATGGGCTAGGTAACAACAGTGCAACTGCGGCACACATCCGCGGCGGAAGGCGGGGTTCCTTCCGATGGTACGGAGGGCCTTCCATGCGACCCGCGTTACCGATGCGGCTGTGAATCCGACCACCTAGCGAATACACTGTGGATACGTTGGGCGTTTGCCGCGATCCGTCCCCGGGAACGGCTGCGGACAACGCCGGCAATCAGCCCCCAGCCGCGAGACCCTGACCGATTTTGCCGGGACACTTTGCCGAATGACCTTCGCCGCCGTCGTCGCTCTCTGCGTATTAGTGGGAGTCTTCTTGGTCCTCGCATTGACGAGGATTCCGCCGGATGCGGTCCTGGTGGGCGCTTTGGTCATCCTTCTGTTTTCGGGCGTGCTCACCAGCAGCGAGGCCCTGTCGGGATTCTCGAACGAGGGAATGATCACCATCGCCGTGCTGTTCGTGGTCGGTGCGGGTTTGACGGAAACCGGAGCCATTGCCGCGCTCGCCGAGCGAATTTTCGGTCGCGCAAGGACCACCGCCGGGGCGATTCTTCGCGTCATGGCCCCCACTGCCACGTTGAGCGCCTTCGTCAACAACACGCCGGTCGTGGCCATGCTGATTCCGGCCGTCAGCGATTGGGCTCGCCAGAACCGGATCACGCCTTCCAAGGTGCTCTTACCGCTCAGTTATGCAGCCATTCTGGGCGGCACTTGCACGATTATCGGAACGAGCACCAATTTGGTGGTGAACGGTCTCTTAATCCGAGCAGCGGATCATGCCCAGGCGACCGGCGGCCCCCCCTTGCCTCGTGGCTTGGGGCTTTGGGATGTCAGTTGGGTCGGCATTCCCCTCGTGGTTGTCGGGATCCTTTTCGTGGTGTTGAGTCATCGTTGGTTGCTGCCGAACCGGCAGTCGGCCGCCCCCGTGCGCGAGGACCCGCGACGGTACATCACCGAAATGGAAGTCGAGACCGGTAGTCAACTGGTGGGAAAGACGATCGAAGAGGCGGGCTTGCGCCACCTGCCGGGGCTTTATCTGGCGGAAATCAATAGGGACGGAAACGTCTTGCCGGCCGTGTCTCCCAAGGAAAAGCTGCGGGCGAACGACAGACTTGTATTCGTCGGCGTCGTGGAGTCGGTCCGCGATCTGCAAAAGATTCGCGGGTTGGTCCCCGCAACAAACCAAGTCTTCAAGCTGGATGCCCCTCGCTCGCAGCGCTGCCTTATCGAGGCCGTAATCAGCGACCGCTGTCCCCTGGTCGGCAAGACCATCCGAGACGGCCGCTTTCGCTCAGTGTACAACGCCGTGGTGATCGCCGTGGCGCGGGAAGGGGAGCGCTTGCCGGGAAAAATTGGGGATATCGTTCTGCGCCGCGGCGATACCGTTCTCTTGGAGGCGCACCCGTCTTTCATGGAAACACACCGGCACAGCCGGGATTTTTACCTTCTCAGCCGACTGGAGGACTCTCGCCCGCCTCGCTTCGAGAAGGCCGCTACCGCGTTGATCGTCCTGGCGGCCATGGTATTGGTCGTCTCCCTCAGCGAATCCTTGGGCGACGTGACGATCCAGGTCGGACCCGTGACGGCCGCACTGGGCCGGATCACCATGCTCAAGGGCGCCCTGCTGGCCGCCGCGGCGATGATCCTGCTGCGTTGCTGCACCATGACGGAAGCCCGCCGAGCTATCGATTGGCAACTTCTGGTGACGATCGGCGCGGCCCTGGGCGTCGGTCAAGCGTTGGAAAAGACGGGAGCTGCTTCCGTGATCGCCGGTTCGATCATCGATTTGGCCGGAGGAAATCCTTGGATAGCGCTGCTGTTCGTCCACGTAATCACGTCGGTGCTCACGGAGATGGTCACCAATAATGCCGCCGCCGCCCTAATGTTCCCTTTTGCCTTGGCCACGGCCGGCTCCCTCGGCGTCAACCCGATTCCTTTCGTCATCAGTATCATGATGGCCGCTTCAGCCTCGTTCGCCACACCGCTGGGTTATCAGACGAATCTGATGGTTTACGGGCCGGGCAACTACCGTTTCGCGGATTACTTGCGAGCGGGCATCCCGATGAATATCCTGAACACCGTGGTCACCGTCACGCTGGCGCCTCGCATTTGGCCGTTTTGACGATGCGATGCGACGAAGCCGGCTTTGGGGGTAGAACGGCGGTCTTTGCATCCGGCGACGCTCAGTGCCGCGGCCGGCGCCCTGCGGCGATTCGCACACCAACCTGTCCAAAGAGGAGATGCTGTCATGAAACGGGATCGCACACGCGGATTGCCGGAGATTCTGGTCGTAGTCGCGGTCCTCGCCTTCGCGGCACGGCAAGGTGCCTGCGTCGAGACGAACGCCGTGAACTACGACGAAAATCGAGTTCCCGCCTACACCTTGCCGGACCCATTACTGTGCCAGGACGGAACGGTCGTCCGAGACGCCGATACCTGGAGGAACAAACGGCGTCCGGAGCTTCTCGCCCTCTTCGAAAGGGAAATGTATGGGAGGTCCCCCGGGCGTCCGGCCGATCTGTCGTTCCACGTGCGCGCCACGGATGAAAACGCGCTGAGCGGGACGGCCGTGCGAAAAGAAGTCGTCGTGTATTTTTCCGCAGCGAAGGAAGCCGGCCCGAAAATGGACGTTCTGATGTACCTTCCCAAGCAGGTCCGGCGGCCCGTGCCGATCTTTTTGGGCTTGAACTTCTTCGGCAACCACAGCATCCATGCAGACCCGGGGATTACCCTTTCCAAGAGCTGGATGCGGAACAGTCCGGAAAAGGGGGTCGTGAACAATCAGGCCACCGAGGCGTCGCGCGGCACGTCCGCCGGCCGCTGGCCTGTGGAGTTGATCCTCAGCCGAGGCTACGGTCTTGCCACGATCTACTACGGTGATCTAGACCCCGACTTCGACGACGGTTTCCAAAACGGCGTCCATCCGCTCTTCTATAAGGCAGGACAGACCAGACCCGCGGCGGATGAATGGGGTTCCATCGGAGCCTGGGCCTGGGGCTTGAGCCGAGCTATGGATCACTTCGAGACCGACCCGGACGTCGACGCGCGGAAGGTCGCCGTCTTGGGACATTCCCGCCTCGGCAAGACCGCTTTGTGGGCCGGCGCTCAAGATGAGAGGTTCGCCATCGTCATTTCCAACGACTCGGGTTGCGGCGGAGCGGCCCTCAGTCGGCGTCGCTTCGGCGAGACCGTGGCACGCATCAACACGGTGTTTCCTCATTGGTTCTGCGAAAACTTCAAGAAGTATGGAGACCGCGAGGATGAACTCCCCTTCGATCAGCACGAGCTGATCGCCCTGATAGCACCGCGGCCCGTATATGTCGCCAGCGCTTCCGAGGACCTATGGGCGGACCCCAAGGGCGAATTCTTGGCAGCCAAGGCCGCCTCCCCGGTCTATCAACTCTTTGGAAAAGACGGCTTGCCTGCTGATGAGATGCCGCCTCCCGATCACCCCGCGATGGGAACGATCGGTTACCACGTGCGCACCGGGAAGCATGATCTTACGGAATACGACTGGCGGTGCTATCTCGATTTTGCCGACAAGCACTATTCCCGGATGGAAAAGTGACCCGTATGGATCGAGCACGCCGACCGCGCCGTTCAACGGCGATTTGCCGGCGACGGCTCCGCGCGGGTTACGACGGGCGCGAGAGGCCGGGGCGGAAGCTCAGCTTTGAATGTAGTCCTTCATGAAGCGGTTTTCCACCGCCAATTCGTCCAGTTGCGACTTCACCAGGTCGCCGATGGACACGATGCCCACCAGCTTCCCGTCCTGAAGAACGGGCAAATGTCGAATGCGATTGACCGTCATGGCCTTGAGCACGTCGCCCACAGAATCATCGGCGGGAGCGGTCACCAAATTCCGACTCATGACTTCCTCGGCCTTCCAATCCCGCAGCGGCCGGTCCGAAAGAGCGCAGCGTCGCAAGACGTCGCGCTCCGACACAATGCCCAAAAGCTGTTCACCGGCTGCGGGATCGCGGTGGCACACCAAGACGGCTCCAATGTTGTGCTGAACCAGTTCGTCCACAACGTCTTGAAGCGTGGCCTCGGGGGCCACCGTGTACACATGCGTTCCCTTTTTCACCAGGATTTCGCGAAGCGCCGTCACGGGATGGGACCTCCTCGGACCTGAACCGTCTTGTTGGATTGCCGATGGCCGCTATTTTCACAATCGAAGTATAGGAAAATCGTCGCTCCGCGGCAACTCCGAGAGGCATCCATCAGGCCGTCAAAACGGCGGCGATTCTTTCCGCAGCGCGTCCGTCCCATAGCTCGGGACACCGCCCTCGTTTATACCGTCCGCTCAGGACATCCCCCAGAAGCCGTCGTAGAGCCGCGGCATCGTTGCCGACCAAGGTGCTGGTACCCTCTTCGACTGTAACAGGCCGTTCCGTGTTCGGCCGTAACGTAAGACAAGGGATCCCGAGCGCCGTGCTTTCTTCCTGCAATCCCCCCGAATCGGTAATGATCACTTTGGCGGACGAGGTCAGGGCCAGGAAATCGCGATACCCCAGCGGGGGAAGTGGAATCAGGCCGCTCTTCCCGTCGCCTTCGATCCGCAGCAACGATTCCAGCCCGAACTCCCAAATCCGCGATTGCGTGCGAGGGTGAATCGGGAACAAGATAGGCAGCGTCTTGCCCACTTCCGCCAGGACTTCCAGCAGCGGCGCCAACGTGTCGGGTTGATCGACGTTCGACGGACGATGCAGTGTAACGACGCCGAATGCGTCGAAATCCAGGCCCAATCGGCGGAGCGTCTCCCGCGGCCGAATCTTCGGCAACAGCGCAAGAAGCGTGTCGATCATCACATTTCCTACAAGATGGCTTTGCTGCGACGGGCGGCCCTCTCGGCGGAGGTTTTCCACGCCCGACGGCTCCGACACGAAAAGCAAGTCGGCAAGGACGTCCGTAACGATACGATTGATTTCCTCGGGCATGGAGCGATCGAAGCTCCGCAGCCCCGCTTCGACGTGGGCGACCGGGACCTGCAATTTGGCCGCGGCCAGAGCGGCCGCCATGGTGGAATTCACGTCCCCCACCACAATCAGGCGATGAAAAGGTCTTCCCGCCGCATTCGCTTCGAGCAGGACTTTCTCGACGGCCTCCAAAACGAGCGCAGTCTGCCGGCCGTGCGTGCCGGAGCCGACGCCCAAATGGATGTCCGGCCGTCGCATCTCGAGATCTTCGAAAAACACATCGCTGAGCTGCGAATCGTAATGCTGCCCCGTGTGGATCAGTACGGTCCGCACATCGTCATTTTTCTCCAGCGCCCGGAGCAAGGGAGCCATCTTCATGAAGTTCGGCCGAGCGCCGACCACGCATCCGAATACGCGAGACATGTTCCGACACCCTGGAAGATGAAATCGCACCGCGGTTTGACGGACGCAAGCCGCATTCCTTCAATCATAGCCCACAAGTTTCCGGTCGGATTCCCATCATCGACTCCGGCACGGAGAAAGAGAGCCGTCCCCCGCGACTGCCCGGCGCTGGTCCGCATGGTGCAACTCGGCGCGCGATGACGCCCTCACCTTTCAGCCTTTTGAACGCTGAGCGACGATCTCCGGCTTCGCACTCACACCCCATTTGACGGCCCATCTCGGATCGCGTAAAACAATTGAAAGCGAAAGGGAAAAAGCTCGGACGGCTCTTCGCCGCGCCGACGCCCGGCGAGGAGTCCCTGCAATGGGGAGCCGCGAACCTGGTCAGGGACGAAAGTCAGCAGCCATAAGCGGTGATCTCCATGTGCGGCGGGCTCCTCGCCGGACGCCGACCGGAAGCGAAGAAAACGCCGTGGTGGCCCGAGTTTCCGGCCGTCTTTTCGGAAGGAGATTGCACGAGGTTTTCGCCCGAGCGCAAGGAACGGCCGCGAGAAAGAAAACCCAGGATTCCCGGGTGGACGTAATTCATGAGTCCACGTCGAGCCAAAGCCGAATCCGACCCTAAAACCAGGGAATCGCGGGCGGAGGTGGACGTCGCGCAGAGGTCGGGCGGGGCGCATTATCTGGTCGTGGCGCGGCGCTATCGGCCGCAATCCTTTCAGGAACTCGTGGGCCAAGAGCACGTCGCCTCGGCCCTTTCCAACGCCATCCGTCACGGTCGTGTCGGGCACGCCTATCTGTTCACCGGCGCACGGGGAGTGGGCAAGACTTCCACCGCACGTATCTTCGCCAAGGCCCTCAATTGCGTTCAGGGACCGACGCCCGAGCCGTGCAATCAATGCGAAATCTGCACCGGCATCTCCAACGGGGAGGACGTGGATGTCCTGGAAATTGACGGCGCCAGCAATCGCGGCATCGAGGAGATCCGCCAGCTTCGTCAAAGCATTGCGGTTCGACCCAGTCGCAGCCGGTACAAGATCTACATCATCGACGAAGTCCACATGCTGACGAAGGAGGCCTTCAACGCCCTTTTGAAGACGTTGGAAGAGCCGCCTGAGCACGTCAAGTTCATCTTCTGCACCACGGAGCCGAACAAGGTTCCCATCACGATCCTCTCGCGTTGCCAGCGTTTCGATTTTGCCGGGATTCGGACGCCCGAGATCGTGGATCGGCTGCGAGCGATCGCGGACACCGAAAAAGTGCTCGTGGACGACGGCGTCTTGGAGTTGGTAGCGCGCAAGGCCTCCGGCTCCATGCGTGATGCCCAGTCTCTTCTGGAGCAGCTCCTGTCCTTCGCTTCGGATCGCCTCACCCTGGAAGATGCCAACCGTTTGCTGGGATTGGCCGGCACCGACGCCGTCGAGGCGATCGTCTTGGCGGTCGCGGCGCGGGATGCGGGAGCGGCGCTCACCGAACTTCATCGCGTGCTGGCCGCCGGTGCGGACGCAGCCCTTTTGATGGAACAATTGCTGGCCTTCTACCGGGATTGCCTGGTCGCAAGCCTGGGCTGCACCGGTGACGTGCTCCTCGCAGTGGGACCGAGTCAGGTGGAACGAGCTGCCGAGATCGGCCGTTCGCTAGGTCTGCCCCGCCTGATGGCCTCCATGCAGATTCTGGATTACGCACTCAGTCGGATGCGCGTCGTGACCCACGATCGTATCGTGGCGGAGCTGGCGCTTGTTCGACTGGTAATGCTGGATGAAATGGAGGATCTGCACCAAATCTTGACCGAGCTGCGATCCCAGCCCGTCGGCCCCCCACAAGTTGCCAAGGTACCGTCGCCGGCCGTTGCCTCTTTTCGCTCCGGAGAGCCTGCACCCGGTGCTTTTTCGCGCGCCGGATCGGCACGAGGCTCCAAGCCCGCCCCGGATGTGACTCACGGTGAAACCCCGCCTACGGAGCCGCGCTTGGGCGCGGGCGTGCGACAATCCCACCAACTCGGGGAGGCGGATACCACTTCGGAATTGCGTGCTTCCGGGCCAAGCGATGCGGAATATCTTGGGCATGCCTCAAAGTCCGACCATGCCGCGACCCAACAATCGGCGGTTCCGCCGGACCCTGATCGGGCGCTCGACATCTGGAACCGAGCGATGGAATCGCTGCCCGTTCTATTGGCGGAGCAGGCCCGGCAATTCGATCGGATCGACTGGGCGGAAGGCGGACGGCTGCAAGTCCTGTTTCGTCCGCAAGCTCAATTCAGCTACGGTTTTTGCAGCCGGCCGGAAAACAGAGCCCGTATCGAAGCGGCCGTGCGCCGCGTCCTCGGCGGCAACGCTGCCGTAGATTTCGTGCTGACGTCGGGGACCTCGCCCATCGATGAGCGAAATACAAGCCCGACCTCTCCGCAACAGCAGCTTTTCGACATCATGCAAAACCCCTTGGTCCGAAAGGCGATCGACGTATTCGGGGCGGAGCCGACTCAAGTGTTACCGCCGACCAAGCGATCCCAAGAGTCTTCGCTGTTTTCGGAAGACGAGTCCCTCCCCTCCGACGTTCCCGACCCGGACGACGACTGAGCTTCGGAATCGCGGCCCGCTGCTCTGCCTTCGTTTCCCTCCAGCCGGTCCGGGCCGCGGGAAAAATCGGCTTTCGCGGCCGTGCGCCGATCGCTATACTCTCCGCCCCGCGAAGAATCGCAGCAGAATATCACCCCCTGTCGGAAGGATCCGGAGTGATTGGAAGAATGGGATCATGCTTTCGATTCCCTCGGCCGATCGGCTGCCGCGCAACGCTATTCCTAGCGGTTGCGACGGCCGCCTGCACCGGATGCGGCACCACCAAGTGGACTGAGACTCGGCGTACCGCGACCGAACAACTGCTGATTTCCACGTCGATCGATCAGGCGGTGAGCCAGATTGATTTTCGGGCACTGGTGGGCAAGAGGGTGTTTCTCGATGAGACTTACCTCAAAGATGTGGTGGACGCGACCTACTTGGTGAGTTCCTTGCGCCAACAATTGCTGGCAGGCGGTGCGATTCTGGCTGAGAAAAAGGACCAGGCGGACTATGTCCTCGAGGTTCGCTCGGGTGCGGTGGGAACGGACATGCACAGCCTCTTGATCGGCGTGCCCCAAACGAACCTTCCCTCGGGCCTTGCGGCGGTCGGCGCGCCCTCGAACATCCCCGAGATCCCGTTCGTGAAGCGGACCAAGCAGACGGCCGTCACCAAAATTCTCCTGTTTGCCTATCATCGCGAGAGTGGACGACCGCTCTGGCAGTCCGGTCAGGTGCTTGCCAAGAGTTGGGCGCAAGACGTGTGGATTCTGGGAGCAGGCCCCATCCAGCGAGGGGATATCTACTCGGGAACCCAGCTCGCGGGCGAAGAATTGGAGATTCCTTTCGTCAACTTCGATCGTCCTGAGCGGAAGGTCTCCGCGACCGAGGAGGTGTATTTCCTGGGCAATTTCAAGAAGGATCAGGCTCAACCCGTCGACGCGACGGCCGCCCCCCAAGGCGATGGGACCCCGATCGCGGCGGACGATAGCGGAGGACAAGTCGCCGCGCCGGCTCGTCAAGCCAATCCGGTCAACGGGCCGAGCTTTCCGACATCTTCAAGCCCTCGGCCCGGAATGGTGGAACCGTCGGGGGCGAGACCAAACAATGCGGCACCCGCTGCCTGGTGGCAATGGGATCCGACCGGCGGAAACGGCCTGCCCTCTCCATCGCGCTGATTACGCGCAGCCGGCCCGTCCGGGGAACCCTTCACGCGAAATTGCGCGGTTATGCTTGACCCGCGAAAACCCCAAGCATCCCCAACCGTGCACCGGCAAATGCTGTTAGCGTCTCTCGAGAATCTGAAGGCTTTCCGCCGGAACCAATTGATTGAGACTCCCGGAACGGAATCCCATCAGGTCGAGTGTCACGAACTTGAACCCGGCCTCGGTCAACTCCTTGAGAAGAGCGTCTCGCAACGTCGGCTCCAGCAATCGGGACAGTTGCTCGACCGGCACTTCGATTCGGGCGAGATCGCCTTTGTGGTATCGCACCCGCAGCAGGCGCAACCCCTGTGCGCGCAGGAATCGTTCGGCCCGCTCGACCATGGCCAGCCGTTCCGGAGTGACCTGCTCACCATAGGCGATGCGACTGCTCAGGCACGGTGAGGCCGGCTTATCCCAAATCGGCAAGCCCCAATGCTTGGCCAAGAGGCGGATCTCGTCCTTGGACAAGTCGCACTCCGAGAGGGGACTGCGGACACCTTGTTCGCGGGCGGCCGTCATGCCGGGGCGATGATCCCCTCGATCGTCGCGGTTCGAACCATCGACGACGACGGCCACTCCGAGCTTCCGAGCCCAGTCGCCCTTCTTCGTAAACAACTCCGTCTTGCAAAAGTAGCAACGATCGGCAAGATTCTGCTGGTACCGGGGATCGTTCAGCTCTTCCGTTTCCAGAATCACGTGGCGGATGCCGATCCGGGCGGCCAGTTGACGGCACTCCTCCAATTCGCCGGCGGCCAAACTCGCACTGACCCCGGTCACCGCCACCGACCGCTCCCCCAAGGCCGCATGAGCCGCCTTGGCCAAGACGGCGCTGTCCAAACCGCCGGAAAATGCCACGGCGCAGCTCCCAAAGCTCCGCAGCAATTGCAAGAGCCGCTCCTTTTTCTCGATCAATGCGGCGGGAAGATCGGCATGGGCCGGCTCCACGACGGACGCCCCCTGATCACCGTCCCAAACATGGGAAGCTTGAACCTTGCCCTTGTTCATCGTCACTTTCACCCAAGCTATGCCGATGGCATCGGCGAGCAATAACCAAGAACATGCGTATTTTCTGATGCAGCGCCGGTCGAACGACGAAGGCCCTCCGCTCCTGGATTTTTCGCGACCGAAAGGCGGAAGTCAATCGCCGCAAGCGAACCTCCCACCGGTCTCGCCTGCGGTTCACGGCGTCGGCGTCTCCCCGGTCATGCCTTCGGGCGGGGAAGAAACATATCCGCGAAGCGAAGCCCCAAAGCCTCGATCATCTCGAAACATCGGTGCATGTCGATGGGCTTGTCGTCGAAGTTGTTGGTGCCGAGGGAAAACTTGGCCCCCATTTCCTTGGCCAGTTGCAAGAATCGCAGCGGCGGATATCCGCTGGAGGCATTGATCTCCAAAGCCACTCCGCGGTCCACCGCCGCACGGACGATCTTCGTCATCCGCTCCTCCGTCCAAAGACGATCGTATTGGGACGCCAAGGGGGGCGGCAGCCAAGTCGGATTGGCCAGTATCGAAATCGGCTCCGAAAGCACCCGCAGGTTGTGCCGAACGTACCGTTCCATCCAGATATCGGGGTCGTCGATCGTGTAGTTGTCCGTAATCCACAGTTTGACCGGCGGACTGTCGTCGTGCGGCATCGGCATGATCATCGTGTCGGCAAGGACGTAATCCAATCGGGCGACAAGGTCCGGCGACAGTACTTCGGCCCAATCGCGGTCATTGACCTGCACGCCCACGAAAACCGGACGGCCGGCGGCCCCGTCCAGGAAGGACTTCAATTTGTCATTGTCGTCGATGGGCCAGCCCCGACCCACGTTCTCCAAGACGCCGCAGTTGACGCCGGTCACGGCCTGGCGAAGGACGGCCTTGTCCACCGTCATTCCGCCGCGGATATGAACATGGAAATCGGTAATCGGCACCCCGAGGGCCGCCATCCGATCGATCAATCCCGGTTTCAAACCGTAGCCTTCCTCGGATGCCCGCGGTTCGGCCAAGGGATCGGCGTCGTCGGGCAGCAGCCGGACGCGAGGATTGCGGAATCGCATGCGGCTTCCCGGGTCATGGGCCTGAAGCGCGATGGTGCCCTCGGACACGCGGCGCAGCACGCGATTCCTGGCCCGCGGCGGATCCTCAGGCTCCACATAATCCACGGTGGGAATGTCGTTCACCCAAACGCGAATGCGCTTGCCGATCACGCAGATGCGAACACGAAACCACACGTCATCCGGCAACCAAGCCTTGTATATATCGCGAATGGCGAACAATCCGCCGGTGCGACGGAACTCGGGATTATCGCCGATCATCGGATACGAATTGTTGATTTGCACCTCGTATCCCTTCGGAGGGGAGCCGGCTTCCACGAAGTCCGTGTGAAAGAATATGCCCGAGTTGGCATTCTTCTCGGTTATGACGTCCACCACGAAATCGAAATTGCGGAAGGGCGTCGGCGCCGCCTTGCCGGCGTAGAACAGATGGCTTCTCGGGCCGTCGGCGGAGAGGACGCCGTCGCGGACCTGCCAGCTTGCGGTGTTCTCTGAGGCCCGCCAACCATCAAGATTCGTGCCGTTGAAGAGCGAAATCCACTCGCCTTCCGCCGTGGAGCCGGTCGGTTCCGCAGCGTCCGGGCTTTGGGACATGGTGCAACCGGCCGTCGCCATCACCAGGCTGGTTGCCAGAAAATCACGACGCTGCATGCCTTGCTTCGACAGGCGGTTCCGATGCGTTGACATCTTTTTCATGGGGGACCGGCTCCAGTTGAGTGGCAACCAAAGAGGGGGACGGAATGCTCATGCTACGACGCAGCAATCGGCCGCTATGCGTTGTTCTCGCTCGACTCGGTTTTCAGGGGGACAAAACGACGTACATGGCGTCCGTAGGCAATGCCACTGCCACGCCGCCGCTCGCACTTTCAACCGGAATCGTACGGGAAGGATAACCGTTCACATCAAGCAGCACGGCTTTTTTGATGTTCGGGTTCTTGACCGTCAGACGGACTTGCGTATGGGCGACGCGCCAAGGAGCGCGGCCGGTATCGACGATCTGCTTTCCCCGCAAGGGTACGCCGTCGGATTCCAGCTCGGCGTCTCTTTCGACCCACCCCGTGGGACGCATCGTCGTGCCTACTTGCACCAAGATTTTTTCCGAGGCGGCGAGCGGTCGTTGATCGAGCGGAACGACGGTGATGGCCGCATATTCGTTTTGCGACTCGATCACCGTATCCGCCAGCTCCGTCTTTCCTCCGGCAGACCTCAAGAAACCCACCCAGCTCTGACAGCGGGGCGAATCGACCGTCAGGGTGCCCCTACGATAATCGAGCGCGATTTCACCCGTCATGCTTGTGACGACCCCGCGATCCCGATCGATATAGCGATCCAGCGGGACCGTTCGGCTCTTGCTCTCATCCCCGTCAAATTTGATCACGACCGGCCCGACGAAGAAGGCCAGGCGGTCGATCTCTTGGCGGACGGATGAGGTCGGCGCGAAGTCGCCCGGGTCCCGGTTGGGATCGAATTTTCCTGCTTCGGAGATGATCGGCACGCGGCGTTCCCACATCCCCCGAAGCGAACGCTCCTCATAAACGGCCGGCCCATCGGCGGCCCGAATAAACCCCATCCGATACGCCAGTGCGGCTGCCGGGAACATCCCCGCGTGGGTGGGAACGGCGCTGGACCATTTCTTCAGGGAATTCAAATTCCCAACCTTCCAGTACGGCCAAACCGGATCGACGTGCCATGTTTCATCGCCGAAAGCGAACCAGTAGAAAGAATCGACTCCCGTCAGCGACATATAGGCCGCAGCCATGATGGGGCCTTCCGCCTGGTAGAGCGTCGGGCTGGTCCATGAGACCTCGGTGATCAGCATGGGCTGTCCCCACGTCTGCTTGAGCGCTCCGGGAAACTCGTCGGGTCTCAAGAGATTGGATTGACTGAGGAAGAAGTGATTGGGATCGATCCGCCAGCCGTTCATGGGACCGCTGTGGATACCGCCGGTGTAACGGTTGATCGCCGCCACATCCGTTGCGGTGTAGGTCCAGCGCTCCAAGTCTTCCAATAAGACGGGGTCGGCCGTCCGCCAATTCGTCGCGTTGACGAGTTGCTTGCAACCGAGTTCTTCGCGGTAGTAAGCGGTAATCTCGCGATAGAAACCGAATTGCAACCGGGCCATGAATTCCAATTGATCCGCCAGCCGGGTCGCCCAGTCGGGATTGGGGCGCGGTGCCTGAGACGTAAATCGCCAAATGATCTCCAAGCCGACCTCGCCCGCCGCGAAATCGTCGTCCTTGTGTCTTGCCGCACCCCACGCCTTTTGTGCCGCGTCCAACGAACCGTACTTTTTCACCAGGAACTCGGCGAACCGTCGCCGAAGTTTGCCCGCGAAAGGCTCCAGAATCCGCTGCGAGGTCCAGAAGAGCAGGCTGTCCTCGTTTTGCACTTGGATCACGGCCACCGCCGGTTCATCTCGCAAGGGCTTGCGATCGTCGGCGTAGGGATTGGGACGCGTGTACAGTTCCTTGACCCAAGCCTTGTAGGCTGCTTGCAAACGCGGCTCGAAAAAGATGAGTCCCTCCGGCCCTGACTGGCCGGTGTAGGCGTCCAGATCCCAGCTGGCCGGAATCTTCTGCGTGTGCGACCAATAAGGGGAAATGGTGACGTAAATACCCTGTTTCTTGGCCTCCGCCACAAAACGCAGGATGCCGTCGACGACCTTCTCGTCCACATCGGTGAGGCGGGCACCCTCCTCTTCCACACAGAGTTGAGCGTGAACGCGGACCATGTTCACACCCAATTTGGCCAACCACCGCAAGTGGCGGCGCATGGCCTCGGGCTCCATACGCCATCCGTCACTGACGACGGACCAAAAGCGAATCGGCTGCCCGTCGCCGCGGAGAAAAGACATCCCGTCCGGGGCGAGGCGGATAAACCCGGCCTCGCCCGCCCGCGATTCGTTCAAGGACCGAAGATCCAGCAACGCTTCCGATGAGAAAGGATCCGTAGCGGGCTGGAAGGCCCAGGTTTCGCTCTCGTCCACACGCTCCGCTTGTGTGGCGGGGGCGCCCGGCTTCGACAATCCCCGCGGCACAAACACCTCGTTCGTCAAAACGAACGCGTCCAGTCCTCCGTGGTTCTGCAACTCGCCGTACATGCGGAAAGTGATATGATGTTCGCCGGGGCTCAGGGAAAGCCGGCCCGCCAAGACCCAGCCGATGAATCGCAAGTCGGGCTTGTCGTCGACAGCGATATTCGTGACTTCCGAGGCTGCGTCGAACGCGACCTCCTGCCAAGCGCCTTGGTCAACCCGAAAAGCCAGCCGGCTTTTCACCGGATTGGCACGCAACCAAAGTGCGTACTCTCCGCCCTCCCGCACCACGACACGGTAATCGGCCGTGCCCTCTTTTTCCTCAGAGAAATTGCTGATCCAGTCCCCGCCCCACAGATGCTCTTTCCGGACCTGATCGTACCACCAAGGATGCCGATTCATGGTCTGGGATTGCGGCGTTTCGCCCTCGATCCAGAGGCTCTCGCCGGGAAAAGCCGTCGGGGTCGCCGAACCCAGGCAAAAACAACCAGCCAACAAAGCGTGAAATAGAACGTGTCGCATCGCCGCCATCCCCTGGATCCTTTACCGAACGAATCCGTCAAAGGTTGCATTATACGATCGCCGACTCGGTGCGCGTCAATCAAACAGCCGTCTGCGATCATCGAAATGGTGATACCTTGAGGTGTACCGAAAACCCCTAAACCCATGAAGGGGCGGAAGGCCGCGTTTTCCCTCCGGAATCGTTGCGTCAGGGCCGGGTTGCTTTTACAATACCGCGTACTGAAAACATCCCCCCGGAAATGAGCCCGCCGGACGCCATCCTTCGATCGCCGTCTCACCGGATTCGTGCGACTACGCCCCCCCGCTGGAATCACTTGCAAAGGCCCACCTAAACCCCGCTACCCAGGAGGAAGCGACATGCCGCATTCCACGCCCCACGTTCGAACGTCAGCACGTCTTATCGTGGTAACCGCCGTCGTCGCGATCTGGACCGCCGTAGGGGCGACCGGCCGCGTCGGTGCGGAGGAACCGGTTCCGCCTCCGGATCGCGTCGCGGCCTGGAAGGCGATGCTGCGAGAATCGGCCGGTGGGATCGGCGCACCGATCTCGGACCGCCGAGTCTGGGATGACTTGGCCGCACGAGCGGATTTCAAAGACATTCCCGCACGAGCCGCGAGCGAAGCAGCACAACCGCTTCCCGAAGCCACGGATGAGTTGTATCTCGATTTCTCCAAGACCGGCACGCGTCGTCGCTACGAGTCGGTGCTCTTTGCCAGACGGCAGCGGCACAGCTTGCTCGTGCTGGCTGAGTGTCTGGAGAACCGCGGCCGATTCCTGCCCGAAATCGAACGAACGCTCCGAGCCTTCTGCGCGGAAAGGACTTGGGTTTTACCCGCCCACGACCGCAACTTGGCCAATTTTCAGGGCGAAATCGTTGAGATCGATTTGGCCTCGTCCGCGACGGGCTTCGAATTGGCGCTGACCCTGAATTGGCTGGGGGACAAGCTCTCTCCCGAAGTCCGCAACCTCGTCATGGCGAACTTGGAACGCCGCGTTTTTCAGCCCTTTGAAGGAGCGGTTCGTAAGCGGCAACCCGTTTTGTGGTGGCTGACCACCACGAACAATTGGAACGCGGTGTGTTTGGCCAATACCGCGGGCGCAGCCATGGCCGCCATCGACGACGTCGAGCGTCGGGCGTTTTTCGCGGCTGCCGCGGAGCACTTCATCCGCAATTTTCTGCGAGGTTTTACGCCGGACGGCTATTGCTCCGAGGGGATGGGTTATTGGAACTACGGCTTCGGGCATTACGTCATTCTTTCCGATATTCTCTACCGAGTGACGGGCGGCAAGGCAGACCTGATCCTTGATCCCGCGGCCGCGGCGCCCGCCCGGTTCGGTTACAGAATGCACATTGTGAACGACATCTATCCCCCCTTCGCCGATTGTTCGTTCGGCTCCAAGCCCGACCGGCAGTTGATGTCCTACCTCAGCCGACGGCTGGGCTTCGGCTTGACGGAGCTGGAAGACCGTTATCTTGGGCCGAAAGCCGGACCCTCCAGTTCGTTAGCCGGACTTGCCGTGTACGCCATGCCGGATGCGGGCGGTCCCCCGTCCGCCCAGACCGATCGGCTCGAGAGGACGCTGCGTGACTGGTTCCCCGACGCCGGCGTGCTCATCGCGCGGCCGTCGCCGGATCGTGCCGATGATCTGGCGGTAGCCCTGAAGGGAGGCCACAACGCCGAACACCACAACCACAATGACGTCGGATCCTTCTTGGTCGTGATCGGCGGCGAGGCGGTGATCGTCGATCCCGGCGCCGAGGTGTACACCGCCCGAACCTTCGACTCGCGGCGTTACCAGAGCAAACTGTTGAACTCGTACGGTCACCCCGTCCCGGTGGTAGCCGGTCAATTGCAACGGCCCGGCGCCGATGCCAAAGGCACGATCTTACGAGCCGAGTTCAGCGACGAAGCCGACCTCATCTCCATGGATATGACCTCCGCGTACAAGGTCTCGGATTTGCGGTCGTTGAAACGAACCTTCCTATTTCGCCGGGGTAACGGGGGAGGCTTGACGGTGACGGACAACGTCGAGTTTTCGTCGCCGCAAACGTTCGAAGAGGCGCTCGTCACGTTTTCACCTTGGAAGCGTTTGACGGACCATCAAATCCAAATAGGGGAAGGAAAAGCGGCCGCGGTGGTCACCATTGCCGCGGGAGGTCGCGCATTCGAACTGACGGCCGAAGAGATCGACGAACCGATCCGCTATTCTAAGAAGCCGACGCGATTGGGACTTCGCTTTGCCGAGCCCGTGTCGAGCCTCGAAGTCAGCCTCACAATCACGCCGCAACGATAGCCGAGCTGGCGTGCCGCAGCGGCGGTCTGCGCCGTTACGGTACGCGGTGTGCGCGCACGCGCCCTACGAGGTGCGGCTTCCGTCACGGCCCTTCGGCGGTCCGGAATCTGTGGCGGGAGCCGCGGGTCGACGCACACCCCCCCTACGGTTCGCTCGCGGTCGGACGTCCTCCAAGCGGCGACCTTGATCGGTGGAGGGAGCGCTATTGAGCGGGTTCGGCGATCCTTCCAGCGGATCGCCGGGTCGGATCGCGTCCAATCGGCGTTGGATGTTCGCGGTGTATTCCGGGGACAGCTCGAAGCCCAGGTACCGGCGCCCCAACTTCTTCGCCACGGCCAACGTCGTGCCGCTGCCGGCGAACGGGTCCAGCACCCACTCGCCGGGCCGGCTACACGCCGCGATGATCCGCCCCAGCAATTGTTCCGGCATTTGGCACCCGTGAAAGCCCGCCCTCTCCCGGAATGTGCCGCAAACGCGCGGGAAATACCAGGTGTTTTCGTCGGGGCGAAAGCCGTCGGGTACGTCTTGAGGCCGGAGAATCCAGGTGTCGTCGGGCAAACGCCCGCGCGGGTCGGCCCGTTTGTCGCCGTAGACCAACTGCCGCGCCGAGGGCACGCGAATCTCCTCGTCATGGAACGTGAATCGCTTCGGATCTTTGACCCAATAAAGCAAATGCGCGTGGGAACGGGTGAACTTTCGCTTGCAATGAACGCCGAACGTGTAGTACCACACCACCCAACTTCGCAGCACCAACCTGTGCTGTTGCTGAATCATGACCTTCAGCTCGGCGACGTATTCATCCCCGATGGCCAGCCAGAATGTGCCGTCCGGACGCAGGATCCTCGCCACCTCCGCCGTCCACGTCCGGCACCAGTCGATATACTCTTGGTCGTTGAGCTGATCGCGATACACGTCGTATTCATAGCCGATGTTGAAAGGCGGATCGGCGAAGACGAGATGCACGGAAGCCGCAGGCAAGGCCTTCATCTTCTGAAGGCAATCGCCCTGGAATACCCCCTCGGTGAGTGACGGCACATCGTATTCCTCCATCAAGACATCCTCCTTCTCGCGCACCCGCTGCCTGCGCCCGTCGCAGTTCGCCAACAGGGCCGTACCGTCATTATGCCCCCCGCCCGGCCGAAGAATCAGTCGGGGGACGCCGGACGAGTTTGGGTAAGGCAGGAAAAAACGGCGAATTCAGCCGAGGAGCCCCAGTCGGGCGATAATCCAGAGAGCCTCGACGGCCTCGCGGGAGTTGATCTTGGATCGTCCTCTCCGCCGATCGGTGAAGGTGATGGGGACCTCCCGGAATACTGCACCAACCCGCCGCAGGCGATACAGTATCTCCTCTTGGAACGAGTAACCGCGCGATCGCACGGCCGCGAAGTCCAGCCGTTCCAGTGTGGATGCGCGGTAACAGCGAAAGGCCCCGCTGCAATCGCGGACGGGCAGTCGCAGCAGAAGACGCGCATAGGCGTTGACCGCGGCGCTCATCCAACGGCGGGCCCGCGGCCAACCCTCCACCGCACCCCCGGAAACGTAGCGCGAACCGATCACGACGTCGGCCGGCGGGTTTTCCGGAGGGTCCATCGCGGCGATCAACTCGGGAATCTTTTCCGGCGGATGACTGAAGTCGGCATCCATGTTGAGGATGTACCGATAACCCCGATCCATCCCGGATCGCAGGGCCAGCAGCGTCGCAGTCCCCAAGCCCAGCTTGCCCTCGCGGTGGATGCAGCTAAACCGCTCGTCGTGCGCGGCGTATTCATCGCACCACCGACCAGTCCCGTCCGGTGAATTGTCGTCGATCACCAAAACATGGACCAACGGGGCGACGGAGAAGATCGCCTCCACCAGTTGCGGGAGATTCTCCCGTTCGTTGTAGGTGGCAATGGTGACGAGCGTTTCCGCAGTTGGCATCGTTGACCCACCCTTTTGGCGAGCGAGGCCGGAACCGGCTGACGCCGGTCCGCCGGGCAGAGGCACCCGTCATCGACGCTTGCCATTTTTCACCGAAATCGTGCAGGCGGCAAGATCGGATTGTCGAGCCTTGCGAGCCGGGTGCGTTCCTAACGCGGAATGGACGGCGTCGGTTCGTTAGGGGATGCCGCCGCGGAAGACGGAATTCGGGCTTGGCGCCGCATGGCCGCCAAATTGGAATGGGGAACTTCCAGGGCCGTGGCATCCATCGCGCCGGACTGCACGGCGGCTTCGAGGAGTTCGATGCCCTGCTCGGTCAACTCGATCGCTTTGGACGCCTGATTCGATTCCCAATACGAAACGCCCATGCTCACGAAAGTCTCGCCCAGCCTTCCGGCGGACAAGCCTGAGGTTCCAGCGGCCGCTTTTTGCAACAGCGGAACCGCTTTGTCGAACAGTTCTACGGCGGCTGCGTGATCCTGTTTGGCGATCGCGTGGATCGCTCCCAGTCGGAAGTAGAGGCGTCCCATCAAGTAATAGTCGCTTTGTTGCAAGGTCCGGGAGGTTTGACCGTTTTCCAGCAACTCGGCGGCTTCCAATCCGTATTGCAGGGCCGCGTCATGCTCCCCCCGGATTTGGAAACACTGGACCGCGTCGTAGAGCGCGACCCCGATATCCCATTGGATTTGCAGGCGCCGTACGCCGCCCGCTTCGGCCAAAGCCCCGGGCGCCGCCTCCTCCAATCGGGCGATCCACGGCTGGGGATCCAGGCCGCTCGGCACGCCCACCGAAGCACTCAAGGCCGCGGCCGCAACTCGAATGCGAAACAGCGGCGAGCCGCCTTCCTTGGCAAGTTCGTCGGCGGCTGCTCCGGCTCGCTCCAGCCAACGCGGCACGACGATCTCCTTTTGCTCCCACGGCCCCCAGGCGATGGCACGAGCCGCGCCGATATGGGCGTCCACAAGAACCTCCTTGGCCGCCAAGCGGTAGGCCGGATGAGGATCGGACGCGATGGGGTGTGCAATCTTGATCGCCTCGGTATAGTATTCCACCGCCTTCTTGTAGTCCGGCGGATCTCCGTTGGCATGCAAATCGCCCTGCGCGCACACGGCCCGGGCCTTGAGGTGCGGTCGATTCTCCGACGCGGCCGCCACCGTCTGCAACTCTCGCAACGCCGCCTCTCGCTCGCCCGTGGACGCCAGCAGTTGAGCCAGCGTCAATCGGTACTGAGGATCATGGGGAGCGGACGCCACGGCCCGGCGCGCAGCGGCGAGGCCCTCATTCGCGGCTCCAAGCAACATGTAGCTCTTGGCCAAAAGCCAATGGGCCCGTGCATGAGCAGGATCCAAACGCAACGCCACCCGCAAGTCTTTCTCTGCCGACTCCGGATCGTTCTCAAGGAAAGTCTCGGCACGGAGCACGAAGGGTTCGGCCGAGATCGGGTCGAGCACGATCTGCGTCACCAACATCGAAGCCTTGCCCGGCTCGTCGGAGGGAGCGAAGCCGAATAAAACGCCTTTTTCGGGAAAGGCCTGGCCGATTACCATGCCGCGAGGATCGGAAACCAAGACCGGCCGCACATTGGACAATTGCAGATGCTCGCCGACCAACTTGGCCGGATAGGCCTTCTCGAGATGAACCACAATGCCGACCACCTTGCCTTCACGGAAGTGCGTCTCCACACGATTGAAAGGCCCGACCTGGTACAAATGCAGCAGATCCCCGTCCTGCTCCGTCCGCGCCGTGGGCTCCCCCCACGCCTTGCGGACATCGTCCAGCGTGGAAACGCCGGGCGTAATTCCATTGAACGCGGCGGGGTCCACGGTCACCTCCGTGTTGGTGACGGGATCGACGGTCGGTTCTAATGTTGAGTTTCGGCCAGAGGCGGCATCGCTCCCGCTGGCGTCGCCCGCACGATTGAGAGACGCATCGGGCGGAGTGCGCGATTCGACAGGGCCCGCTTGCGACGTTTCGTTGCGCAGCGTCAGCGTAGGTCCCGACTCCGCCGGACCGACCGCCGGTTCAAGCGTCGGCTGGGAGCTTCGCGCCACGTTCCCCCCTGATTGCACTGTTCGCACGTCGTTCGTCGATGGCAAAACGCCGTCCTGTCCGCGGACGGCCGGGCCGAAGAATAGCGCCAGGCCGCAAAAGAGCGGCACGAAAAGCGATCGAATCATGGACGGAAGGGAACACATAGCGAGTTCCTCCTGAACATCGCAGCCCGATGGCGGGCTAGGAAAATGCACGCGAAGGCATCCGGCCGGCTGCGACACGCGGCCAGTTCCGGTCGCGGCGGGCAATTCCGGTTGCCCCGGCGCCGGCGACGATCGCCCGGCCCAGAAGATTCCCGATGACGATCCGTCGCGCTCACCAAGCCCTTCCACCGGACCAACGCGTGACCGCTGCAACGCACGCAGCCTGCCGAGTCGGGGGGTAGTTTAGCGTTCCCTCTCGCTCGGCGTCCAGAGCGTTTTTTCCCAACCGGACAACCGAAAATCAGGGCATATTGCGGAGGCGTCTCCATTCCCCGGTATGGCGGGTTTTACTGAATAACGGCCGAACTGGAAGGAATTCGTTCCCGCCCCAAACTTCACCCGTTCTTCGCGGTAGTCTGGGATAAGGGGGCAGGCTCGGTCGCCGGACAGGAAAGCACTTGTCCGACACCCGTCTGCTCAACGCGGCTTGACGATTCCGGCGGGTGGATGGGAAGCTGAACCCGAAAGCAAGCCCCTCCGTCCGGACGATTCTCGGCCCAGATTCTGCCCCCGTGAGAATGAACGATTTCTCGGCAGATCGCCAACCCCAAACCCGTTCCACCGGACGCGGTCCGCGTCTTACTGGACTGAACGAAGGGATCAAAGATGCTTTCGATCTCATTGGGCGGAACGCCGCAACCACGATCAGCCACAGCGACCAAGCAGCGGCCTTCCGCGGCTGATATGGTGACTTGAATTGCCCCCTCCTGAGGAGAAAACTTGATCGCATTGCTGACAAGGTTGCGAAAGACCTGCTGGATGCGTTGATCGTCCATCCATGCCTTGATGGGTTCCGGCGGCGGCACAAATTCGAAGTGAATCCGGCGGTGCTCGCACGCGGAGCTGAATTCGTCCAGCACTCGGGCCATGAGCTGGGCGGGATCGTGCCAGGCAAAATCGTACTGCATCTTGCCCGCTTCCAGCTTGGCCAGGTCCAGCAAGTCGTTCAGAAACGCGAGCAAGGTCTGACCGCTCCGCTCGATTTGCGTGAAGTACTTCAAAAGGGTGGAACGCTCCGCCGTCTCCGCCTTCTTGATGCCGAATGCGGCATAGCTGAGGATTCCGTGCAGCGGCGTCCGTAATTCGTGCGAGAGATTGGCGAAAAAAAGGTCCTTCGATCGCCGGGCCGCGTCGCGGGCTTCCATCAGCTCGCGGAGAGCGCGGTGGCTTTCCTCGCCCAAGAGTACCTTTTCATGCTCCTCCAGCGCCTGCTCCACGGCCTTCATTTGGGCTTGCTGAAGAGACGAACGCTCGTTTCGCAGTTGCTCAACCCAAACGGCGTACTGCTCCACGAGTCCCGCAAGAAGGGCGGAACAGCCTGCGACTTGAAGCGCGGACCGCAGATGGGCGGATCGAGCTGCGACCCTCGCGGTATCCGCAGCAAGAACCGTCACGGCCGTTCCACGCATGGGCGTCGGAATACAAGTACGCGGCCGAATACACCGACACTCAATCGGTGTGGCAAACAAGGTCAAATCCGTCGGTGCAAGCGGACGAACCAGATCGCCCTCCGTAATCGGTGCCGATTTCAGATATTCCCTGACTTGCTTCGGGAGCAGGAGCGTAGCATTCGGTGCCGAATACACGGAGACCCAGCGGAACTCCTCATTCAAAACACCGACAAGAGAAATGGGAAACTCTGAATCGAACTCGCCGAGCCGGCCTAGTAACCAATGGCCTTCGCTTTCCTCGCGATCCAGGATATCCAGCAAATCTTCGAGGTTCATGGTCACGAGGCCCCCCTTTCCAGCCCCATTCCTCAACTTTGCGTCATCGCCGCAAGTGTTTAGGAAAATATAGGCTACGCCGGGGCTTTCCGAGACGAGTTCCTGAGCGCAGCGTGTCGCCTTCCCTCCGCCGCACTCCCCCCAAACGCGGCGGTTTTTTGTGGGAGCTGCTTGACAAATACGCCGACGGCGTCAACAATAGGACGCCGTATGTGAGTGAGACTCAATTGCATCAGGTCAAGCGCCTGCGGATGCGGGCTGCCGTCTCCGCCAATCCACCGGAGCACATGGAATGCACACAACCTTGCGCGTTAGTATCGCTACAACTAACAAGTGGCGAATCTTGGGCGCATTCCTCACCGCAACGGCCCTAGTCCTGACACCCGGAGGTGCTCGATCGACGCTTGGTGCGGGCGACTCCGGTAGCGTCCCAGCCGACGAGGCAGCCCGAAATACCCCCCTTCCGGTGGTGGATGCCGTCAATGTCGGCCAAACCGCGGCAGCTCCGACGTCGAGCCGCGAAGAAGGCTCCCAGCCGCCGCCCGTGCCCGAAGCCTCGATCGGCGTCGATTTCTCCCATGAGATCGTTCCGCTCCTAAGAGGGCGGTGCGGCCAGTGCCATCTCGGCTCGAAGAGCGAGGGCGGGTTGTCCCTCGATACACGCGAATTGATCCTGCAATCCAATACGGTCGTTCCCGGAAAACCCGAAGAGAGCGAACTGCTCCGCCGCGTCATGAGCGATGATCCGGATGAACGGATGCCGGCGAACGGCCCGGCCTTGACGGCGGAACAGATCGATCTACTGCGCCGCTGGATTGCGATCGGGATGCCTTGGGAAGAAGGCTTCACCTTCTCGGGACCTCGGCCGGCGGAAGCTCGCCCCTTGTCGCTCCGTCCCGTGGAGCTTCCCCCGGAGACCGCCGAGCGCAAGCACCCGATCGATCGACTGGTGGGGGCGTATTTCGACCGCCGCGGCCTCCCGTTCCCCGCCCCGGCCGAACCGCTGAGATGGTTCCGCCGAATGAGCTACGATGTGATCGGATTGCCTCCGACGGCAGAAGAGATCGCGGCCTTCAACGCGGACGAGTCACCCGAAAGATACGCGCGGTGGCTGAAAAAGCGGCTCGATTCCAAGCGCGCATACGCCGAGCACTGGCTGAGCTTTTGGAACGATCTGCTAAGAAACGACTACACCGGGACGGGGTACATCGACGGCGGACGCAAGCCCATCACCGCCTGGCTGTACCAGGCGCTTCTCGACAACATGCCCTACGACGAATTCGTCCGCCGACTGGTGGCCCCGACGCCCGAATCGGAGGGCTTCATGCGGGGCATTCAATGGCGAGGCAACGTGAACGCCAGCCAAAGGACGGAGTTGCAATTCTCGCAGAACTCGGCTCAGGTCTTCCTCGGCATCAACATGAAATGCGCCTCGTGCCACGATAGCTTTATCGACCACTGGACGCTGAAGGACGCCTACGGCTTGGCCGCCATCACGGCAAATGAACCGCTCGAGATATACCGATGCGACAAACCGACCGGCGAGACCGCCCAAGCTCGATTCGTCTACCCCGAACTGGGAAGTATCGACGGGAACGCACCGCGGGAAGAGCGTCTGCGTCAGTACGCCGGCCTTTTGACCGACCCGAAGAACGGCCGGACCGCCCGGACGATCGTCAATCGCATCTGGCACCGTCTCATGGGGAGGGGAATGGTCCATCCGGTCGATGACATGGGCCGCCCCGCTTGGGACGAGTCGCTCCTCGATTACTTGGCCGGCTACCTCATGGAACACGACTGGAATCTGAAGCAGCTCATCGAGCACATCTGCTCGTCCCAAATCTATGCCGCCGTCTCCAGCCCTCCGCACTCCGATGATTCCGACGGGTACGTGTTCCGCGGCCCCCATCCCAAAAGATTGACGGCCGAGCAATTCGCGGACACCCTTTGGCAGCTCACCGACACCGGGCCGGAGAAAGCCGCGTTCACGCCGCCCGGGGAAAAGGATGCCGCATGGTTCCGTACGTCGCTTACGGCGGCGGACCGCTTGCAACTGGCGCTCGGCAGGCCCATGCGCGATGTGGTGGTGTCCACGCGGCCGGAGGATGTTACCACGCTCCAGGCGTGGGATCTTGCCATCGGCCCGGAATTTCACGAAGCGCTCAAGCGAGGCAGCGAGCGTCTCATCGGTCGATTCGCGGAGAAGGCCTCGGACGAGTTGATCCGCTATGTCTACTTGAGCACGCTCAGTCGCGAACCGACCGATGCGGAAATCGAGATTGCGTTAGGCATTCTGACGGGAAAGCAGGAGACCGCTCCGCCGAGCCGGTCGGAGGCCGCGCAGGCGTTCGACGAAAACGGCGTCGTCGATTTCCTTTGGATCGTACTCATGCTTCCGGAATTCCAGACCGTTTATTGACCGAGGCGACCCCATACGGCAATTCCGTGGCTCCCCGTTGCCGACTGATAATCGATAAGCCGCGACATCGGAACGACGGAAACCATCGATGTGCAGGGAGTAAGAGCGATGAATTCCAGTCATGAGGAACTCCGGCCTGGACACGACCCGCGACGCTGGACGCGCCGCGACTTTGTGCGTTGGGCTTCGGCCGCCGCCGCGACGACCTTGACGATGGGAGAACCGCGCGCTTGGGCGTCTCCGCAGGCTGAGAGCGCGTCTGCCGCCGCGGCAGGTCGGCACCCCTCCGCCAAAGCGGACTGTTGCATCCTCTTGTGGATGGCGGGCGGAATGGCCGCCCCCGACACTTTCGACCCAAAACGTTATGCTCCGTTCCGAGTCGGGCTGCCGGCCTCGGAGATTTTGAGCACGTTTCCCGCCATCGACACCGTCTTGCCGGGCGTGCAAATCTCTCAGGGTCTGGAGAACATCGCCCAAGTCTTGGATCGCGGGACGTTGATCCGCTCTCATGTGTTGCCCGATTTGGGACACATCTTGCATTCGCGACATCAGTATCACTGGCACACGGGCTACGTGCCGCCTCAGACGGTGGCTGCGCCGCATATGGGGGCCTGGATGGCACGCCTGCTGGGACCTCGCGACGACGCCGTGCCGCCCTTCATCGTGATCGGTCAGCGACTGGAAGGGATCGGCGAGAAGGAGGAACTGAAGGCGTTTCACACGGCCGGATTTCTGGGAGGCGAGTACGGCCCGTTCGTCATACCGTATCCCGAACAGGGAGCGGAGGCGGTCCGCCCGCCGCACGGCATGACGCCCTCACGTTTCGAACACCGGTACCAATTCTACCGAAAATTGGCCGAAGCCGATCCTAGGTACGTCCAGGCGGGAGATTTCCATCGGGAATCGATCCTTCGGGCCATGGAGAGTGCCTACCGCTTGCTGGCCTCTCCCAAGCGCGAAGCCTTCGATATATCGCTGGAACCAAAGGATGTTTACGATGAGTACAACACCGGCCGCTTCGGCCTGGGTTGCTTGCTGGCCCGTCGCTTGGCGGAGGCCGGCGCTCGATTCATCGAAGTCACCACGGAATACGTGCCGTTCGAGGGCTGGGACACCCACAAAAATGGTCATACACGCTACGCCAAGATGAAGGAGCTGATCGACCGTCCGGTCGCAAGGTTGATTCGCGACCTCGAGGAGCGGGGATTGCTCGATCGCACGCTGGTTGTGCTCGCCAGTGAATTCAGCCGCGATATGCTCGTGGAGGGCGTGCCGGGAAGTAACGCCAAGGATCAGTCGCGGGCACCTGCCGATGTGATGGGCGAGATGATTCATTACGGGCTGCACCGTCACTTCACGGGGGCAAGCTAGGTTCTGATTTTCGGCGGCGGGATCGCCCGGGGCAAGGTCTTTGGCGAATCCGCACCCGAAAGACCCTGCATGGCCGTCAAAGACCCGATCAACGTCACCGATCTCCACGCCACAATTTATACCGCTATGGGCATATCGCCGCGGACGGCGCTGGAAGTCGAACGACGTCCTTTTTACGTCACCGAGGACGGCAAGGGAAAACCCGAAACCAGATTGTTCGCCTAGAAAATCCGATCCTGCCCTCAAGCGTCGGTATCTCACCGTTTGCGTATCCAAGGGATCGATGTGTCAGGATCGGTCCGCCTCCGGCCTCGCCGCTTCTGCTTGGAACGGCCCGCCCCTATCGGCGTCTCAAGCTCGAAACATCGCATGGCGACAGGCCTATCACTCGGTTTTCCCCCCAATTGCAGAAGCTACCGATGGCGGATACCCT